>Ga0302319_10007062_pt1 | contig 22156 bp, 20 predicted proteins | sample Bog_T0_2_FD_203319 | JGI IMG/M metagenome (GOLD analysis project Ga0302319, IMG submission 203319) | Peat permafrost microbial communities from Stordalen Mire near Abisko, Sweden - Bog_T0_2 | ecosystem: Environmental > Terrestrial > Soil > Wetlands > Peat | place: Sweden: Abisko, Stordalen Mire... | reverse complement strand
CCGATCACACGCACGTCCCGCACGCTAGCCGGCCAGCCCATCGACTCGGCGACGATCTCGATCTCGTGCGGCCGGATGAGTGCGATGCGCGGAACGTCGGACGACTCCAGCCCAAGCGTGCCCGTGATGTCGAGTGGGCCCAGGCAGGCGCGGTCGCCCTGCCATTGCACGCGCAGCTCGTTCACCTGACCCAGGAAGCGGTGCACGTAGGCCGATTGCGGCACATCGTAGACTTCGCCCGGAATTCCGCTCTGCTCGATGCGGCCGCGGTTCAGCACCACGATGGTGTCGGCCACCTCGATCGCCTCCTGCTGATCGTGGGTCACGAAAATGCTGGTGAATTTAAGTTCCGTGTGCAGCCGCCGCAGCCAGCGGCGCAGCTCATGGCGCACCTGGCTGTCGAGCGCCCCGAATGGCTCGTCGAGGAGCAGCACGTCGGGGGCGACGGCCAGCGCCCTGGCGAGCGCCACACGCTGCCGCTGGCCGCCCGATAGCTGCGCCGGATAGCGCTCGCCCGCCCAGCCGAGCTGCACCAGTTCTAGCAGCGAGCGCACCTTGTTGCGAATTTCCGCCGCCGGCGGCCGCTCGCGGCGCCGTTTGACCTTCAATCCGAACGCCACGTTTTCCGACACCGACATGTGACGGAACAGCGCATAGTGCTGGAACACGAAGCCGACGTTTCGATCGCGGATCGGCCACAAGGTCGCGTCGCGGCCGTCGAACAGCACTTGCCCTTGGTCCGGGGTCTCGAGGCCGGCAATGATGCGCAGCAGCGTGGTCTTGCCGCAACCCGACGGCCCGAGCAATGCGATCAAAGCGCCCGTCGGCACGTCAAGATCGATATCTTTGACGGCGGCGAATTCGCCGAATTGCTTGGCGATGCCGCGTAGCGCAATGCTCACGTGATCGCTCTTCGCGTGCGATCGCGCGCATGGGCCACATGGCGTAGTTCGGGTTGTCGCCACTCCAGAAAACTCTTGCCGGCCAGGGTCAAGAGCGCGAGCAGCGCCAGCAGCGATGCGACCGCGAACGCCGCGGTGTAGTTGTATTCGTTATAAAGAATCTCGACGTGCAGCGGCAGGGTGTTGGTTTGTCCGCGAATGTGCCCGGATACCACCGAGACTGCGCCGAACTCGCCCATGGCGCGGGCATTGCATAACAGAACGCCGTACAGAAGACCCCAGCGAATATTCGGCAACGTGACACGCCAAAAGGTTTGCCAGCCGGTGGCGCCGAGCGACAGCGCGGTTTCCTCATCGTCCTTGCCTTGGGCTTGCATCACCGGAATCAGCTCGCGGGCGATAAAGGGAAAGGTCACGAATACGGTGGCGAGCACAATGCCCGGCACCGCGAATACCACCCGGACGTGATGGGCCCGCAGCGGGGCGCCGAACCAGCCATGCGAACCGAACAGCAAAATGAAAACCAGGCCGGCAATGACGGGCGATACGGCGAACGGCAAGTCGATGAGCGTAATCAGCGTGCTCTTGCCGCGAAACTCGAATTTGGCGATCGCCCAGGCGGCCGCCACGCCGAACACGAGGTTGCACGGTACCGCGATGGCGGCGACGGTGAGCGTCAGCTTGATCGCCGCCAGCGCCATCGGATCCGCGACCGCGAGCAGATAAGTGCCAATGCCTTTGCTGAGCGCCTGCACGAACACCACCAACAACGGCAGCGCCAGGAATAGGCCCAAAAAGACCAGCGCCACCGCAATGAGCAGCAAACGGCTCAAGCGAGCATCCATTGCGGACGGCAATTTAGCGGCCGCCATGTCGAGTCAGAGCCCAATGTTGGAGTGCGTTGATTGCCAGCATGAGCGAGAACGACGCCACCAACATCACCACCGCGATCGCGGTCGCGCCGGCATAGTCGTACTGCTCCAGCTTGGTGACGATCAGCAGGGGCGCGATCTCGGATTTCATCGGCATGTTGCCGGCGATGAAAATGACCGAGCCGTATTCGCCCACGGCGCGCGCGAATGCGAGCGCAAAGCCGGTGAGCAACGCCGGCCATAACGCCGGCAATATGACGCGCACGAAGGCCTGCAGCGCCGAAGCGCCGAGCGTCGCCGCGGCCTGCTCCACTTCGTTATCCAGATCTTCGAGCACAGGCTGCAGCGTTCTGACGACGAACGGCAGGCCGATAAACGTCAATGCCACGATGACTCCCAACGGCGTAAAGGCCACCTTGATACCCATCGACAGCAGCCGTACCCCGAGCCAGCCGCCGGGAGCGTAGAGTGCGGTCAAGGCAATTCCCGCCACGGCGGTCGGCAACGCAAACGGCAGATCGACGCTGGCGTCGACCAGCCGCTTGAGCGGGAACGTGTAGCGCACCAGCACCCAAGCGACCACCAGACCAAAAACCACATTGATCAGTGCCGCCATCATCGAGGCGCCGAAGCTTAAGCGCAGTGCCGCGAGCACGCGGCGATCGGTCACCACATCCCAGAAGTGGCCCCAGCCTGCGCCCAAGCTGCGAATAAAGACCGCCGACAGCGGAATCAACACCAGCAGCGAGAGATACAGCATGGTGTAGCCCAAGGTGAGCCCGAATCCCGGGAGCACCCGCCGCGGCGAGCGCCGCCGCAGACTATTGAGTTCGATTGCCGCGGCGGGCGTTGCCATGCGAGGCGCAGTTACTGACCATAGATTCTGTCGAAGGTACCATGGTCCGCGAAATGCGTGGCTTGCGCTTTGGCCCAGCCGCCGAACACCGCATCGATGGTCACCAATCGAGCGATACTCGCGAACTGTGCCGCATGTTCGGCCGCGACGTGCGGGTCGCGCGGGCGATAAAAGTGCCGCGCAACGATCTCTTGGCCCTGCGGGGAATATAAATATTTCAAATATTCTTCGGCCACCTTGCGGGTGCCGTGTTCATCGACGTTCTGGTCGACCACGCTGACCGGTGGTTCGGCGACGATGCTGAGCGACGGGGCGACGATATCGAATTTGGCCGGTCCCAACTCCTTGATCGCAAGATAGGCCTCGTTCTCCCAGGCCAACAACACGTCGCCGATGCCCCGTTCCACGAAGGTCACCGTCGCGCCGCGCGCGCCTGAGTCCAGAACCGGAACGTTGTGATAGAGCTTTTTTACAAACGCTTCGGCCGCAGCGTCGTTGCCGCCGGGCTGGCTCAGCGCCCACGCCCACGCGGCGAGATAATTCCAACGCGCACCGCCGGAGGTCTTCGGGCTCGGCGTTATCACAGCGATGCCGGGCCGTGCCAAATCGTTCCAATCGCGAATGTTTTTCGGATTGCCTTTGCGCACCAGAAAAACGATCGTCGAGGTATAGGGCGTGCTGTTGTTGGGCAGGCGCGTCTGCCAATTCTTGGGAATGAGGCCGCCCTGGTTTGCCAGCGCATCGACGTCGTAGGCCAGCGCCAAGGTGACGACATCCGCCTCGAGACCGTCGATGACCGAGCGTGCCTGCTTTCCCGATCCGCCATGGCTTTGGTTGACGATCACCGTGTCGCCGGTCTTGCCCTTCCAGTAGGCGGCGAAGGCTTTGTTGTATTCCTCGTAGAGCTCGCGCGTCGGATCGTAGGAAACATTCAACAGCTTGAACGTGGCCGCGGGTGCCGTGCCGACCCCTGCGAGGATCAGCGCCAGGGCGAACCCGATATAGCGGCCTGCTCGGCGCTTGGCGCTGTGTTCGATCATTGACTGCTGCCTCGTGCCGCTTAAGGCGTGTCGCGCAGGGGAATTTGCAGGTGATCGAGAATGCGATTGACCTCTTCCTGGGTCTCGAGTTTCTCGGTCTCGCGCACCAGTTTTCGCGGCAGATGGGGTGCCAGCAATTCGATGAACTCGTACATGTAGGCGCGCAGCAGCGCGCTGCGTCGAAATCCGATCCACGTCGTGTGGCCCTCGAATAAATGCGCCGCATCGATCACCACCAAGTCCGCGTCGGCGACCGGATCGATGGCGAGGCGCGCCAAAATTCCGACCCCGAGACCGATGCGTACGTAGGTCTTGATGACGTCCGAGTCGCGGGCGGTGAGCGCCACGTCGAGCGACAGGCCCGCGGTTTCGAACAGCGCGGGCAGCGACGATCGGCCGGAGATGCTGAATACATAGGTGACGATCGGATATTCGGCCAGCTTCTTCAGCGTCAGCTTGCCCGCCGCAGCCAGCGGATGGCCGCGCGGCACGACCACCGCCCGATGCCAGCGGTACACCGGCAGCCGTACCAAATGGGGAAACTGCTCTTCGGATCCGGTGGCAATGGCGAAATCGACTCGATCTCTGGCCACCATCTCGGCTATCTGTTCCGAGGTGCCCTGATGCAAATGCAGCCGCACCTTCGGATACTTGACGCGAAATGCGCGAATCACTTCCGGCAGCACGTAGCGCGCCTGCGTATGCGTGGTCGCAATCGACAGCGTACCGCCGTCGGCCTTGCGCAACTCCGCGGACGTGCGGCGGATGTTCTGCATTTCGCGCAAGATGGCGCTGGCGCGCGAAATGATTTCCTCGCCCGCATCGGTGGTTCGGGTCAGGGCGCGGCCCTCGCGTTCGAACAGCTGAAAACCGAGTTCCTCCTCCAGCAGCTTCAGCTGGCGGCTGACCCCGGGTTGCGAGGTGTGCAGCTGGCGCGCGGCCGCCGTGATGTTCAGGCCGTTTTCGTGGACCGCCACCAAATAGCGCAATTGCTGAAACTTCATTCCGGGAGCTGTCCTCGCGTTAAACCGCTATCGGCATAGGATATAAGGTTCGACCGCTCGGCGCTTAAGCTCCGGGTGCCATCACCAATTCGCATGTGGTCATGCTGCATAGTTCGTTTCGCGAACTTAAGGGGCGCTCTATAGTTTTGTAGCATGGCCGCCGTCACGTCCGATCTTCCGAAAGCCCTGCGCAAGCGCGCCGGGGAGAGCATTTCGCAACTTCGAAATGCGGTCGCGGAATTTAAAAACGTGTGCTATGCCAATAGTTTAGGCTCCGAATCGGTCGTCCTCACCGATCTGATCTCGGGGGCGGTGCCCGAAATCGACATATTCAGCATCGATGCCGGGCGTATGTATCCCGAGACCTATGACTTGATCGAACGCATCCAGCAGCGCTACCACCGGACTCTGACCCTCTATTATCCTAAGATGGAAGCATTGCAAGGCGGGGTCGGCGAGAACGGCATCAACCGGCTTAAGCGAAGCTTGGAACAGCGCCACGGCTGCCGCGCCGTGCGCAAAGTCGAGCCCTTCCGCCGCGCGGTCTCTGGCCGCGGCGCCTGGGTCACGGGCATTCGGCGCGGTCAATCGGCAAGCCGCGCGTTGGCGGCGTCGGTGGAATGGGATGGCGAATACGGTCTGCACAAGGCGAGTCCATTGCTCGAGTGGTCGGAAAACAAGATCTGGGACTACATACGACGCAAGCGGCTGCCGTACAACCGGCTGCACGACAGCGGATTTCCGAGCATCGGCGGCGCGCCGTGCACGCGCGCGGTAGCGCCCGGCGATGATGCCCGCTCCGCCCGGTGGTGGGAACGCAGCGACTCGCGCGAGCTACACCCGCGCCGCCGACCGGCATTCTCGCAATGAATTACTTTCCGGTCTTCTTCAACCTTACCGGGCAGAAGGTGCTGATCGTCGGCGGCGGCGAAGTGGCGCTGCGCAAAATATCGATGCTGGAGCGGACCGGCGCGCTGCTCAACGTGGTCGCGCCGGAAATCGCGCCCGAGATCATGCAACGCGCCGCTCAAGGCACGCTCAAGCTCGCCATTCGCGAGTTCGTCGCCGCTGACTTAGACGACGCGCGCCTGGTCATTGTCGCTACCTCACGCGTTGCGCTGAATCGGTGGATCGCGAAATTGAGCGAGCTGCGCAACATTCCGGTGAACGTGGTCGATGACCGCGAAGCGTCGCGCTTCATCGTTCCCGCCATCATCGACCGCGATCCCGTGCTGGTGGCCGTGTCCACGGGCGGCGCGTCGCCGGTCCTGGCACGCCGCCTGCGCGAGCGCTTGGAAGCGTTGGTTCCACGGCGAATCGGCGAATTCGCGGCATGGCTGTCCGAGCTTCGCAGCAGCACGCGCCGGCAGCTGCGCGATGCGCACCAGCGCCGACGTTTCTTTGAGGCCGTGGTCGACGGGCCGGCGGCGCGGCGCTTCATCGAGGGCGACCGCCAAGGCGCGCAACGCCTGGCGCAGCGGCTGCTCGCGACCACCTCGACCGCTCCGCGTGCGAGCGGCGAGGTCACCTTGGTGGGCGCAGGTCCCGGCGATCCGGAACTGTTGACGTTGAAGGCGTTGCGCGCGCTGCAGGACGCCGACGTGATCCTGCACGATCGCTTGGTGCCCGCGGTGATTCTCGATCTCGCGCGACGCGACGCGGAACGCATTTGCGTCGGCAAGGCGGCCGGCAATATCGGCAGCTCGCAAACGGCCATCAATTCGCTGTTGATCGAACATGCGCGACAGGGGAAACGGGTGGTGCGCCTCAAGGGCGGCGATCCTTTCATATTCGGACGCGGCGGCGAAGAGCTGCAAGCGCTGGCCGCGGCGCAGATCGATTTCTCAGTGGTCCCCGGCATTACCGCCGCCGCCGGCTGCACCGCGTATGCCGGAATTCCACTGACGCATCGCGACTACGCGCAAACAGTGAGCTTCGTCACCGGGCACGCGCAGGCCGAGGAGAAGCAACCTGACTGGCGCGCACTCGCGAAGCCCGACGTCACGGCGGTGTTCTACATGGGGCTTGCGCGCCTCGAGCACATTATCGCGAAGCTGCTCGAGCACGGCGCCGAAGCGAGCCGGCCCGCGGGCATCATTGCGCAGGGCACAACGCCCGATCAACGCGTCGTCACCGCAACGCTCGCCACCTTGCGCGATGCGGCGGCCGCGGCGAATCTTGAGTCGCCGGCGTTGCTGGTGGTGGGCAAGGTGGTCGAACTGCACTCGACGCTGGCGTGGTTCAACGTCGCCGCCGGCGCCGATGTGTCCTTGAGTGCCTAGTCGCGCGCGATCGCTTCGGTAAAGCCGCGTTCCGCAATCCAGGCGGGATTGAATAGCCTCGATTGATATTTCGATCCGCCGTCGCAGAGAATGGTGACGATGGTGTGCCCGGGGCCGAGTTGTTTCGCGAGCGTCACCGCCGCCGCCACGTTGATTCCCGCCGTGCTGCCGAGCAGCAGGCCTTCTTCGCGCAGCAGCCGGTACACGAAGTGCACGGTCTCTGCATCGGAGATGCGCAGCGCATCGTCAATCGGCGTGCCTTCGAGATTCGCGGTCACGCGGCCGGTGCCGATGCCCTCGGTGATCGACGAACCGCCGTCGGTTTTCAATTCGCCGTCCTTGACGAAGTGATACAGCGCGCTGCCGGGAGGGTCGACCAGCACGATTCGAACCGCGCTCGACTTGGATTTGAGATATCGCGCGACTCCCGCCAAGGTGCCCCCGGTGCCGGTGGAGGCGCAAAAGGCATCGATTTTACCGTCGGTGTCGCGCCAGATTTCCGGGCCCGTCGATTCGAAATGCGCATCGCGATTCGCCGTATTGTCGAATTGATTGGCCCACATGGCATCGGGCAGTTCCGCGGCAAGGCGGCCGGCCACTTTCTGATATTGGTTCGGATTGGCGTACGGCACGGCCGGCACCTTGCGCAGTTCCGCGCCCAACGCCTCGATGATCTGGTATTTCTCGGCCGCTTGATTGTCGGGCATCACGATCACGCAGCGATAGCCGCGCGCGTTGCACACATGCGCCAAGCCGATGCCGGTGTTGCCGGCCGTTCCCTCGACCACCACACCGCCCGGTTTCAACACCCCACGGCGTTCGGCATCCAACACGATCCATTTGGCGGCGCGGTCCTTCACCGATCCGCCCGGGTTCATGAATTCCGCCTTGCCGAGGATCTCGCAGCCGGTTTCCTCGCTCAAATGCCGCAGGCGAATCAAGGGCGTATTGCCGATCGCGTCCGTAAAGCCGTCACTGATGCGCATCAAATGGTCCTTCCTTCGAGTTCACGACGCATTGTGACCATATCCAACTCGCCGGTCCATTTCGCGACCACCAGCGTGGCGACGCCGTTGCCGATCACATTCGTCAGGGCACGGGCCTCGGACATGAATCGATCGATGCCGAGGATCAACCCCAGCCCGGCGACGGGCAGCGTGCCGACGGACGACAAGGTCGCGGCGAGCACGATGAAGCCGCTGCCCGTGACGCCGGCCGCACCTTTCGAGGTCAGCAGCAAGACTGCGAGCAGCGTCAATTGTTGCCAGAGGTTCATCGGCGTGTTGGTGGCCTGCGCAATGAAAAGAGTCGCCATCGTGAGATAAATCGAAGTGCCGTCCAGATTGAAAGAATAGCCCGCCGGAATCACCAACCCGACCACCGACTTGCTGGCGCCGGCTTTTTCGAGCTTCGCGATCATTCTCGGCAGAACCGTTTCGGAGGATGAGGTGCCCAAGACAATCAGCAATTCGTCGCCGATGTAGCGGACGAGGCGCCAAATGCTGAAACCATGCAGCCGCGCAACCGTGCCCAAGCCCAAGAAAATAAACACCAGGCAAGTCGCATAGAAGCAAGCCATCAGGAAGCCGAGCGACCACAGTGAGCCGGAGCCGTACTTGCCGATGGTGGCGGCCATCGCACCGAACGCCCCCAAGGGCGCCAATCTCATCACGGCAGCGACGATCCCGAACAGCACCTGCGACAATGAGTCGATGAACGTCAGCATCGGCGCGGCACGCTTTCCCAAGCGCTGCAGCGCCAAGCCGAATAGCACGGCAAACAGCAGCACCTGCAGGATTTCGCCCTTGGCGAAAGCATCCACCACCGTGGTCGGGATGACATTGAGAAGAAAATCGCTTACCGACTGCATCTTTTTCGGATCGGCATACGCCGCGACGGAGGCCGCATCGAGACTGCGGGCATCCACGTTCATGCCGCTGCCGGGGTGCAGCACATTCATCACCAGCAGGCCGAGCGCGAGCGCCACCGTGCTCATCACCTCGAAATACAGCAACGCGAGGCCGCCGGTTTTTCCGACCGTCTTCATGTTCTCGACGCCGGCGATTCCGGTCACCACGGTGCAAAAAATCACCGGCGCGATCAACATCTTGATCAGCTTGATGAATGCGTCGCCCAAAGGCTGCATCGCCGCGCCGCTCGCCGGGGACAGCGTGCCCAATAGCACTCCCAGGGCAATAGCGATGATCACCTGAAAATACAGCGAACGCAGCAGGCTTTTCACCCGCCAAATCTAAGCGATTCGGAAACTCGATGGAGGCATTTCGGAGCGGATCATCAGCAGTGCGCCGCCCGGCGAATGAATCGGCGCGTGGACGACTCCCGGGCGAGCCACATGCATATCGCCCTCCCCAAGGCGGAATTTGCCGATGAAAATCTCGCCCTCGAGCACCAGGCACTCTTCGTCCTGCGTATGGCGATGGCCGACCACCACCGAGCCCGGCTGCATGCGGATCAACACCGTTTGATCATTGCGTTCCCGATCCGTTCTCAAGACTTTGACCTCAACCCCCGGACCCACGGTCACCCAGCGCATGTCGGCGGCGCGAATGGTCACGGTACCCGGCGGCGCATCGTCGCCGATTCGCTGCATGATGCGCTCGTGCATCGCCGCTCGATCGGCGTCGGCCAATTCGGCCGGCGCAATCGCGGACGCCAGATATTGCACGGCCGCGCGGTCCAGCACGTCGGGCGCCGGCGTTGGCTGTTTGGGAGGCTTGCGCATTACGAGTCGAGTGTTAGCTCGCCTTGCAGTGCCGCGAGCGCGCGGCGCAGATGCGACTTTACCGTACCCAAGGGTATTCCGGTGACGCCGGCAATCTCCTGATGGCTCAATCCCTGAAAGAACGCCAAGCCTAACAAATGACGGCGCTGCGCTGTCAGCGACTGGAGTGCCTGGTGAACCGCTGTACCGGATTGGAATTGCGCCAGCATCTGTTCGGGACCGGGCGTCTCGCCGACCAGCGATGCGGCGAGGGCGGCGTGTTTGTCGTCGTCCAAGCTCAGCGATTCGCGCCGCTGGCGCAGACGGTCGATCGCGCGGTTGCGGGTCATGACGGCGAGCCAGGCCATGACCGTGCCGCGGCTCGGATCGTATGAGCCCGCGCGTTGCCAGGCATGCGTGTAGACGTCGCAGACGACCTCCTCGGCATCTTCCTTGCACCGAAGCATGCTGCGCGAAATGGCGAATACCTGGGCCACGGTCTGTTGGTAGACGCTCGACAGGGCAGCGCGATCACCGGCCGCCATGTCGCGCACCAAGTCTTCGAGGGTTTGTAGTTCTGTAGCCCCCGACCGCATTCGACCCTCGACCTTGATTGGTTACCAAGGCCATTCGCGCAGGCTCCTCGATTGGATTCAAAATCACACTACCGTGAGCTACGGAGCGCCGGGTCACTCGGATGCAGTCAGCGGCTTGCGAAAAAGAATCCCCGGACAAGCCGGGGAATTCGAGTGGAACAGGTGTGAGGTAAAAACCCGACACGTCCTAAAATGGAAGATACGTACCGGGCATCAGGCCCTTACGTTCGACCTTGTTTGTCTCTTCCAGTGTTGCAACTAAGTAACGCTGGTTCCAATTGCGCGCTAAGTCGACGGCCCAATAATAACAGATATCTTAGATAAATCTAGCAGTTATGGCATAATGCTGGAAGGTTGTTGCACTATGTCAAGTATGTCGCCAAATTGTGACAAAAGACACTCTTTCGGGGTACGGCTGACCTAGGGCCACTCGGCGGCGCGCTCCGAGAACCCCTGCGACGCGGCCTGAACGACGCAGAAGCGTTGTCCCGTAGGTGCCTCCATGACCCACCAGGTGTGCACCGCCTGCATGCGTTTGGCCCCCAATTTCTCGAGCCGCTCGATTTCCGCCGGCATGTCGTCGGTTTCGATGTCGAGATGCACCCGGCTCGGGTGCTTCACGCTTTGCACTTCGATGTTGAGCCCGTGCACCGAGTCCTCCAGCCGCTTGTAGAGTGCGGCCTCATCGGCCGGCAGCTCGCGCACCGGCATTCCCAAGGCGGCGCCCCAAAACGCGGCGGCCTGGTGCAGATCATCCGTCTGACAGTCGATGATGAATCCTGCGAGTTTGCTTTTATGCATGGCTTGCTCCAAATTCCAATTCGCCACCTTCCAAAAAGGCGCCCATGAAATATCTTCACACAATGGTGCGCGTGACGGACATCGAACAGTCGTTGCGCTTCTACCGAGATGCACTGGGCCTCGAGGAACTGTCGCGCCGCGACCACCCGCAAGGACGCTTCACGCTGGTGTTTCTGGCCGCGCCCGGCGACTCCGAGGCGCAGGTCGAGCTGACCCACAATTGGGATCCGGAATCCTACTCAGGCGGCCGCAATTTCGGGCACCTGGCGTACGCGGTCGACGATGTCTACGCCACCTGCCGGCGCTTGATGGAACATGGCGTCACTATCAACCGGCCGCCGCGCGACGGCCGCATGGCCTTCGTACGCTCGCCGGATGGCATCTCGATCGAATTGCTGCAAGCTGGCGCGGCGCAGGCGCCGGCCGAACCTTGGACCACGATGCCCAATACGGGCGTGTGGTAGCCGCGATTTTAGAACATTTCCGAGGCGTCCGGCGGTTTGATGTCGACCAGGGTACGCGAGGGAATGTGCTCGCCGGTGATCATCTCCGCGTACGACTGGCCCGGCCCGACCATCGGATAGACGCCGGCATCCGGATCGATCATCACCTCGAGAAACGCCGCTCCTTCGAAACGGATGAACTCATCGATGATCCTCGGCACGTCGGCCTTCTTGTCGAGTCGCGCCGCGTACTTGAAGCCATCCGCGAGCGCTGCCTTGACGAAGTCCTTGGTATGCAGGCTCTTGTCGCTGGCGCTCAAGCGGCCGGCGTGGAACAGTTTCTGCCACTGCTTGACCATCCCGTCGCCGCAGTTATTGAGCACCACCACTTTGATCGGCAGATCGTAGGTGGTGACCGTTTCCAGCTCGCCGATGTTCATGCGAATGCTGGCATCGCCGTCGACATCGATGACCAGGCGATTGCGCTGCGCGTACTGCGCTCCCACCGCCGCCGGCAAACCGAAACCCATGGTGCCCATGCTGCCGGACGTCAACCACAGCCGCGGCGTGCGGAAATCGAAGTACTGCGCCGCCCACATTTGATGCTGGCCGACGCCGGTGGTGATGATGGCCTCGCCGCGCGTCAGCCGATTGATCTCCTCGATCACGTAATACGGCTGAATCAGCTGGCTGTCGCGATCGTAGTTCATCGCGTACTTGGTGCGCAGCTGCGCGCAATGCCGGTGCCACTCGGACCAGTCGCGTTTGAAGCCCTTGCGCTTGCCGAAATCGAGCAGCACCAACAGCGCGTCCGGCATCAGGCCGACGTGACTCCAATCCACCCGCTTGACCTTGTTGATTTCCGAGGCGTCGATGTCGAAGTGCGCGATGAATTTGGCGTTGCCGGCAAACTTGGCCGGGTTGCCGGCAACCCGATCGTCGAAGCGCGCGCCGAGCGCCAACAGGCAGTCGCAGTCATCGACGGCGTAGTTGGCGAACGCCGCGCCGTGCATACCGAGCATGCGCATCGACAACGGCTGAGTCGTGTCGACGGCGCCGATTCCCATCAGCGTGGTGACGACGGGTATCTGAAATTCTCTGGAGAACTCGCGCAACGCATGCGCGGCGCTGCCGTTGATGACGCCGCCGCCGGCATAGATCAACGGCCGCTTGGCGGAGCCGAGCGCTGCGAACAGATCGGCGCACGCCGCTTCGGGCAGCTTGCTGGCCTCGAGACGATTCATGCGCTGCCGATAGCCGGGCACCGGCAAACGTCCCGACCCGTGAAACACGCCTTTCCAGTTTTGGATGTCCTTCGGCACGTCGAGCACCACCGGGCCCGGGCGACCGGTGCGGGCGATTTCGAACGCGGTGCGCACCGTTGCTTCCAATTTGGCAGGATCGGTAATCAGGAAAACATGTTTCGCGACCGCACCCATGATGCTCGGCACCGGCGCCTCTTGAAACGCATCCGTGCCGATGGCGCTGGTGGGCACCTGCCCGCAGATGACCACGATGGGCACGGAATCCGCCATGGAATCGCGTACCGGCGTGACCGTGTTGGTCGCGCCGGGACCGGAGGTGACCAGGGCCACGCCCACCCGGCCGCTGGCGCGCGCGTAGCCCGCGGCCATGAATCCCGCACCCTGCTCGTTGGCCGGCACGATCAGCGGCATCGAGTTCTGGTGCTCCAGGTTGTAGCGGAATACCGAGTCGTAAATCGGCAGAATCGCACCGCCGCTGTAGCCGAAAATGGTATCGACGCCCTCGTCGGCCAGCACCTGCACCAGCATATCCGCGCCCGTCATACTGGCGCCTGCCAGGGGATGAGCGGCCTGATTTAACATGTCGTAACGGTCTTTCACCGGGAAAGACTAGCAGTTCTCGCCCTGGCGCCCAAGTACCACCGTCCTTTATGCTTGCCGGCCAATGCGACATCTCATAGCCATACTCCTGCAAAACGAAGCGGGCGCGCTGACGCGCGTGACCGGCCTCATTTCCACCCGCGGCTACAACATCGAGTCCTTGTCGGTGGCCCCGACCAATGATCCGACGGTCTCGCGCATCACCCTCGTGACCATCGGCTCGGATCCGGTCATCGCGCAGATCAACGCCCAACTCTTGAAGCTGGTCGATGTCGTCGCGGTCGAGGATATGACCAGCGGCGATCACCTCGCCCGTGAGCTCCTGTTGATCAAACTGCAACTCGCCGCGGAGCACGTCGAGGCCGTGTCGGCTTTGCTGCGCCGCGCGGGCGGACGCGTACTGTCGTCGAATCCGTCGAGCTACATCGTGGAACTCACCAGCACCGAAACCGAGATCGGCGAGTTCATCGCCAACGTGGCCGCATTCGGTGAAATCGTCGAAGTGGTGCGCAGCGGCGTGCTCGGGATCGCGCGCGCCAACCCGCGCTTGCACGTCGTCAAATGAACCGGCGCGCCGCCGTGCGCGCTCCACAGGATCTTGTCATTCAGGATATCGTCGCGTCATGTCTGAAATAGAAGTCAAACCCGAACACGCTGCCGATCCCACTACGCGCCGGGTGGGAATTCTGGTGGGCGTGGTCGGCGTGCTGCTGTCGGTCGTCACCATCGCCTCGCATCGCGCGCATACGGAAGCGGTGATTCACAGAACCGAATCGAACGATGCGTGGGCCTACTACCAGGCGAAGAAGAACCGCGAATACACCAGCGAGGTGGCGCTCACGTTGCTGCAAACGCTCTCCGCGGAGCCGGCCAAGTCGGACGCCGCCGCACAGAAATTGGACGCGGCGCGCGTCAAGTACCGGGCGGATGCGGAAAAAATCCAAGCGGACGCCAATGCCAAGGACGATGACACCAAGCTCGAAGAGCGCCGTGCACTGCGCTTCGACATCGGCGAGGGATTCCTGGAGCTCGGGCTGGTGCTGTGCTCCCTGTATTTCCTGGCGCGCAAGGGCTTTTTCCCGATCTTCGGCGTGCTCGCGAGCTTGGCCGGCACAGCGATGGCCGTGTGGGGCTGGCGGCTTTGAGGAAAGTTGCGCTGCGAATCCTCGCCGCCGGTTGCGCGATGGGGATCGCGGCGGGGGCGATCTCTGCGACTGCATTGGCTGCGGGCGAGGCGCTTCGCGTCGAAGCGCGCTCGGCCGATTTGTTGGCCGTCGCCCTGGTGCACGACGATCGCATGGTCATCCACTTGAGCCGCGTGCTCGACAACGCACCGGTGCGGGATGCGACGTTGACGGTGATGCTGCGCGGCGCCGCGCATTCCACCGTCGCCGAGTCCGACGGCAGCTATACGCTGCAAACACCGGATCTTAAGCTGCCGGGAGCCGCGGCGGTCGAGTTTCAGATTGCGCAACCGAGCGGCAGCGAAGCGCTCAAAGGAACCTTGCAAGTCGCCGGCGGCACGCAGGCCGCGGAAGACAAGAACCAGGTGCGGCAACTCGGGTGGTGGGCGCTCAATTTCACGGTGTGCATCGGATTTTTGTGGCTGTGGTCGCGGCGCCGCAAGCGGCAACCAGACTGAAGCCTAGAAACTCTGCATGGTCTGCACCAGAAATTGGAATTTCTGGATCCCGGCGATGTTGTCGAGCGGAAAGGCGAAATCGATGTGCAGGACATTGCCGAGGCCGGAGCGCGTGTTGCCGAGCCTGAGGCCGAACCCGACGTCGCGCAGCGTCCCCGGATCGCTGTTGCCGATCACCCCGCTGCCCCAGGTACGGCCGATGTCGCCAAAAATTGCACCTCCCACGCGGACCAGGCGAAACGGGTACCAATCGGTGTAGAAGCGCTGCTCGATGGTGAATAGCGCCCGCGAGGTTCCCGACTCGTAGCGCAGAGGATAGCCGCGCATGCCGTTATCGCCGCCGAGCAACAATTGCATATCCGGATCGAGTGAGCTCGTGACCGTCCCCGACAGACTGGCGTACAGCAACCAATCCGGGCGCCAACGCCAGTAATACTTGCCGCCGGCGTCGGCGATCAAGTTGCGGAAGCGGCCGTCCTCGACGCGCGATGAGAAATCGCTGGTCAAGAAAAGTTGCTGCAGTTTCGTGATCTCGATGCCGCGCAGCGCCTTCGCAGCGAGCATCACGGCGGTGCGGTCCGCGCCGAACACACCGTTCGACAACCCGACCTCGCCGCTCACTTCGGTGCCGAAGTACAAATCCTCGGTGCGGCCGATTTGGTTCTCGTCGCCGACCTTTGCATATTTGTCCTGCAGAAAGTCGAACCCGACGAAAGGGTAGGACAGCGTCCGGTCCGGCGGCAGTTGCCGCGCCGGAGTGGCCGTAGTCGGCGTCGGCAGGAACAAGTTGCGGTCGTAGCGCATGCCGAACGTGAAGCGCCGGGTCCAGCCATCGATCAACCCGCTCGACACACCGCCGCTCAATTCGTAGGACGCCTCGTCATCGTTGAACTGATCGACGATGTCGCCCAAGTTGTAGCGGGAAATGGTGCGATCGTAGCTCGACGCCGAGATTTTGGTGCTCCAGGGCGCGTCCAGCGAATAGAAGGGGTGCGTCACCAGCAGCGAGCGCTGCGAACCATCGCTTGAGTCGACGTACATGAGCGTCGACGTCCAGCGCGAGGCGAACACGTTGGGGTCGGTCCAGGCGATGGTATCGCTGGTGCGATCGACGGTGCTGCCGTGCGACACCTGCAGCGACTTTCCCCAGCCCAGGAAATTCGTGTCTTGAAGGTTGAAATTGGTGCTGTTGCTGCCCCCGGCCCGGCCGAAGGAGACGCCGGGGCTCAAGGTCCAAACGTCCCAGGTGATCACTTTGATATCGACCGTACCGTCGGCATAGCTTATCGGCACGATGCGTGCGTCGTAGATATACGTGAGCAGTCGCAGCGTTCGCTCGGTCTCGGCGAGCTTGCGTGCGCTGTATCGATCGCCGCTCGCGAACAGCAATTGCGCCTTGATGCTGGATCGTTTGCTGCGTATGTGCAGACGGTTGGCGAGCCGATACAGCCCATTGCTCTCGCGCTCGTCGCTCTCGTCGAAGATGTTTCGAGTATCGATGTCGATCCTGCCGATCACGGCGCCGGCCGCTTCGAGCTCGGCATCGCTCGGCAAACCTGCCGGGCGCGGCTCCTCGATACGCGTGTGCTGCAGATCGGTGAGTTTTGCCGCGATTCCCGATTCGGAAAGCGACGCTGCGAGGACGGTGAAAGCAATCAGCCGACAACCATCGGATAATCTCATCCGATGCAGGGGCTACAACGCAGCGTTGTCGGTCTCGCCGGTGCGGATGCGCAGAACCCGCAGGATATCCGTGACGAAAATCTTGCCGTCGCCCACCTTGCCGGTCTTAGAGGCGCCGACGATCGCTTCCATCACCTGGTCGACGAGCTCATTCTTGACCGCGACTTCGATGCGCGTCTTCGGCACGAAGTCGACGACATATTCGGCGCCGCGATACAGTTCGGTGTGGCCGCGTTGGCGGCCGAAGCCCTTGACCTCGGTGACCGTCATGCCGGAGACGCCGATCTCGGAGAGTGCCGCACGAACGTCGTCGAGCTTGAAGGGCTTGATAATGGCAGTGATCAATTTCATTCTAGACTCCGGTCAGGGGCCGTCTCGGCAATACTATTACGATTGCAGGGCGGTGGCACGGGCATCTGCACCCGATCGCCCTTTAAGCTGACGCCCCAACCCGCTATAAAGGAGGATGATCTCCACCATCGTCATCGTCGGCGGCGGCCAGGCCGGTGCGCAGGCTATCGACACCCTGCGTCGCGAAGGCTTCGGCGGTCGGCTGGTGCTGATCGGCAACGAACCCGGGCTGCCCTACCAGCGTCCCCCGCTGTCGAAGAAATACCTGTCCGGTGAAATGGCCGCCGAGCGCCTGGTATTCCGGCATCGCTCCTTCTACGACGAACATGCAGTCGAGCTCAAGCTCGGCAAGACGGCGACGCGCCTCGACCCGGCGGCGCAGCAGGTCGAACTCGCCGACGGCGAGACGCTTGCCTACGACCGGTTATTGCTATGTCTCGGCGCCGATTCGCGCCGCCTGACCTGCCCCGGCGCGGAGCTGCCGGGCGTTCATTACTTGCGCACCATGGCGGATGTCGCCCCCCTCCAGGATGGCTTCAAGCGTGGGGCGCGCGTGGTCATCATCGGCGGTGGTTACATCGGTCTCGAGACGGCGGCGACCGGGCGCAAAATGGGCTGCGAAGTCACCGTCCTCGAGATGGCCGACCGGATCATGAACCGGGTGGTGGCACCTGCCGTCTCGCAATATTTTGCCCAAGAGCATCTGATGCACGGCGTCAACATCGTTTGCGACACTCGCGTCACCTGCGTGGAAGGCGGCGCCCGAGCCGAACGGGTGGTGTGCGCCGACGGCAGCCGGTATGCAGCAGACTTGATCGTCGTCGGGGTGGGTGCGGTGGCGAACACCGCACTTGCGAGCAGTGCCGGTTTGGCCTGCGACAACGGCATCGTGGTCGATGAGTACTGCCGCACCAGCGACCCGGCCATCTTCGCCGCGGGTGATTGCACCAATCATCCGTCGATTCGCTTCGGACGGCGGGTGCGGCTCGAATCCGTGGACAATGCCTTTGAGCAAGCCAAGACCGCCGCCCTCAACATGCTCGACAAGCCCACGGTGCACGACCGGGTGCCGTGGTTCTGGTCCGATCAGTTCGACAACAAGCTGCTCATCGTCGGACTCGCGCAGGACTACGATCGGCAGGTACTGCGGGGTACCCCGGAATCGCGAAGTTTCAGCGTCTGTTATCTCAAAGGCCAGGAGTTGCTCGCGGTAGAGGCCATCAACCATTCGAAGGATTACATGGCGGCGCGCAAGCTGATCGCCGAGCGCACGCCGCTGCAGCTCGACAAACTGGCGGATGGCGCGCTCGGACTCAAAGACGCGATCTGATGCCGAGGATCGTGTTCATCCAGCCCGACGGCAAGCGGCGCGAGGTCGACGCGCCGCTCGGCATCACCTTGATGGAGGTCGCCCGCCAGAATGCCGTGCCAGGCGTGGTGGCGCAGTGCGGCGGTGCCTGCGCCTGCGCGACCTGTCACGTGTACGTGGATCCCGCATGGCTCAAGAAGCTCGGGCCGCGCGAAGAAATGGAAGAAGCCATGCTCGAGACCGCGTGGGAGCCGCGCGACAACAGTCGTCTGAGCTGCCAGGTTCTCATCACCGCCGAGATGGACGGACTGCAGGTGACCGTGCCGGCCTATCAGGGCTAGCGGCTACTCGAAGACGATCAGCAAATCTTTGCTGTCCACTTGTACGCCGGGCCGCGCGAGCAGCTCTTTGATCACCCCATCGCGTTCGGCGCGCACCAGGGTTTCCATTTTCATTGCTTCCAGCGTCAACAGCGCTTCGCCTTTGGCGAGCTTCTGGCCAACCTTTACCTGTACCGTGGCAATCGTGCCCGGCATGGGCGCGCCGATGTGGCAGACGTTGCCCGGCTCGGCTTTGCGCCGCGGCGGCCGCTTCGCCACCAGGCTCCGATCCGCGACGCGTATCGGACGCGGCTGGCCGTTCAATTCGAAGAATACGGTGCGCATGCCATCTTCGTGAGGATCGCTGGTCGTCACGTAGCGCACGATCAGAGTCTTGCCGCGCTCGATGTCGATGGTGATCTCCTGGCCCGACTCCATGCCGTAGAGGAACACGGCCGTGGGCAGCGTGCTCACGTCGCCGAACGCGCTGCGGTCGGCGGCATAATCGGTGAATACCTTGGGATACATGAGATACGACGCCAATTCGTACTCCGTGATCGCCCGGCCCACTTTGGATTCGGCGTGCTGGCGTGCCAAGCCTAAGTCCGCCGCCGGCAGCAACTCGCCCGGACGCACGCTGAGCGCAACCTTGCCGCCGAGCACTTTTTTCTGCAGCGCCGGCGGAAAGCCGCCAACCGGTTGGCCGAGTTCGCCGTGAAACAGGCGTACCACCGACTCGGGAAATGCAACTTCCACCGCCGGATCGAGCACGGCCTCACGCGTCAAGCCGCTCGTGACCATGGTGATCGCCATGTCGCCGACCACTTTGGAGGTCGGCGTCACCTTGATGATGTCGCCGAACATCTCGTTGACTTCCCGGTAGGCCTGCGCAACTTCCGGCCAGCGATGCTCGTCGAGTCCGAGCGAGCGCGCCTGCTCGCGCAGGTTGGTGTACTGCCCACCCGGCATGCCGTGCACGTACACCTCCGACGCGCCGCAGCGGATATCGCTTTCGAATGCCACATAACCACGGCGTACCTGCTCCCAGTAAGTCGAGATCAGACGCACGTTGTCGGGATCGATTCCGGCGTTGCGCGGACCGAAACGCAAGGCCTCGATGATGGAGCCCAAGTTGGGCTGGGAGGTGAGGCCGGACATGGAATCAATGGCGCCGTCGACGGCGTCGACGCCCGCGTCGATCGCTGCGAGCACGCTCGCCGCGGCGATTCCACTGGTATCGTGGGTGTGGAAGTGCAGCGGCAGACCCACTTCCTGTTTCAGCGCGCCGACCAGCGCCGCGGCCGCCCGCGGTTGGCAAAGGCCGCCCATATCCTTGATTGCGAGCACATGAGCGCCCATGGCCTTCAACTGCTTGCCGATCTGCACGTAGTATTTCAGGTCGTACTTGGTTTCTTTGGGGTTCGTCAGGTTGCCGGTATAGCAGATCGCGGCTTCGCAGAGCCGGCCGGTATCGCGCACCGCCTCGATGGCGACTTTCATGTTCTCGACCCAATTCAAACAATCGAATACTCGAAACACGTCGATGCCGGCGTCGGCGGCGCGCCCGACAAAATGTTTCACGACATTGTCGGGATAGTTGCTGTAGCCGACGGCGTTCGCCGATCGGAACAGCATTTGCAGCAGTAAATTGGGCATCGCCGCGCGAAACGCCGCAAGCCGCGCCCAAGGATCCTCGCGCAGGAAACGCATGGCGACATCGAAGGTCGCGCCGCCCCAGCACTCGACGGAAAACAACTGCGGCAGCAAGCTCGCGTAGTACGGCGCGATCAGCGCCATGTCGTGAGTGCGAAATCGCGTCGCCAGGAGCGACTGATGCGCGTCGCGCATGCTGGTGTCGGTGATGAGAATTCGGCTCTGCTGTTGCATCCAGTCGGCGAAGCGCTCCGGCCCGAGTTCGCCGAGTTTCTGTTTGCTGCCGGACGGCGGCGCAAGCAATTGAGCGCGCGGCAGACGCGGAAACACCGGCTGCTTGGGTCGCGCCCGTCCTTTGACTTCGGGATTGCCGTTGACGATCACATCGCCGATGAAACCCAGCAGCCGGGTGGCGCGGTCGCGCTTGCGCGGACTGCGGAACAACTCCGGAGTGTCGTCGATGAACTTGGTGGTGTAGTCGGCGGCGGCGAAGCGCGGGTGCATGATGAGCTGGTCGAGGAAGCGCAGATTGGTCACGACCCCGCGAATGCGAAACTCCCAGAGCGCGCGGTGCATGCGGGCGATGGTCTCTTCCGGCGTCGGCGACCACGCCGTGACCTTGACCAGCAGCGAATCATAGAAGCGCGTGATGATGGCGCCGGCGTAGGCGGTCCCCGCATCCAAGCGGATGCCGAACCCCGCGGGGCTGCGATAGGCCGTGATGCGGCCGTAGTCCGGCACGAAATTGTTTTCCGGATCCTCGGTCGTGACGCGGCATTGCAGCGCATGCGCATTGACGTGAATGTCCGCTTGCAGCGGCACACCGCTCTCGGGGGTTCCGATCCGGGCGCCGGCGGCGATCCGGATTTGTGCCTTCACCAGATCGATGCCGGTCACGCACTCGGTCACCGTATGTTCCACCTGGATGCGCGGGTTGACCTCGATGAAATAGAATTTGCCGCTGTCCGCGTCCTGCAAGAACTCGACCGTGCCGGCCGCTCGATAGCCCACCGCGCGGCCGATCTTGAGCGCCGCCTCGCACAGCTCGGCGCGCTCGGCGGCGCTCAGAAACGCGGCCGGGGCGCGTTCCACCACCTTTTGATTGCGGCGCTGTACGCTGCAATCGCGCTCGTACAAATGCACCAGATTGCCGTGGCTGTCGCCCAGGATCTGCACTTCGACGTGCCGCGCGCGCCGAATCAGTTTTTCGAGATACACCTCATCCTTGCCGAATGCCGCCTTGGCTTCGCGGCGCGCCGCCGCCACGGTTTCGATGAGTTCGCGGTCATCCTCGACCACGCGCATGCCGCGGCCGCCGCCGCCCCAGCTGGCCTTCAGCATCATCGGAAATCCGACTGCGCGGGCCGCAGCGAGCACCTGCTCCGCATCGCTCGGCAGAGGCGGCGTCGCCGGCATCACCGGCACGCCGGCGGCCACCGCGAGATTGCGCGCTTCGACTTTGTTGCCGAGCCGGCGCATGGTGTCGGGCAGCGGTCCCACGAAGACGATGTTCGCCGCGGCGCAAGCCTCGGCGAACTCCGGGCTCTCCGATAGAAAGCCGTAACCGGGATGGACCGCGTCGGCGCGCGCTTCGATCGCGATGCGGATGATGTCGTCGATGTCGAGATAGGCGTTGACCGGACTCTTGCCGTCGCCCACCAGGTAGCTTTCGTCGGCCTTGGTTCGATGCAGCGAGAAGCGGTCCTCGCGCGAGTGGATGGCGATGGTGCGGATGCCGAGCTCGGCGGCCGCGCGCATCACGCGAATCGCGATTTCGCCGCGATTCGCGATCAGCAGGCTCTTGATGGTCCCCGT
>Ga0302319_10007061_pt1 | contig 22156 bp, 16 predicted proteins | sample Bog_T0_2_FD_203319 | JGI IMG/M metagenome (GOLD analysis project Ga0302319, IMG submission 203319) | Peat permafrost microbial communities from Stordalen Mire near Abisko, Sweden - Bog_T0_2 | ecosystem: Environmental > Terrestrial > Soil > Wetlands > Peat | place: Sweden: Abisko, Stordalen Mire... | reverse complement strand
CAAATAGGCGGTACCGGGTAGCAACGCCCTGAGTCCCCCATCCGTCTTCAGCCTGTGTTCGGCAAGCACCCACTCGTTTTGCTGCGAGAACGTGCTCTCGTAAACGATTTCGGGCGGAGTGTTGAGTAAACGTTCATGGAGCAAGGGGTGCGCGGAGCTTGAACGTGCGGCCATTCCAACATCGCGCCATGCGCCCCAGTTAATGACGGTGACTCTTTCCTTGCGGGTCAGCGCGAATGCATCAAGAAAAGAATTGGCTGCCGCATAATCCACCTGGCCCGCTGCTGGAAAGATTGAGCTGATCGAGGAGAACAGCACAAAGCAATGAAGCGGCGTATCCCGGAATAGCTCATCGAGCACGAGAGTGCCGCGCACCTTTGCGTCGAGTACGCGTGCTGCGGTCCCCGCGGTCTTCAGCATAAGAGGTCCATCGTCCAGCACGCCCGCAGCATGGAACAGGCCATCAATCCGATCGAAGTTGTCTGTAGCGAGCGAGACAACATGCTTCATCTGTACAGGGTCGGTGACATCCCCCTGCAAGACCAGCAGCCCGCCGGCAATGGAACGAATCTCAACAAGCTTTTCAATTCGCTTGCGCTCCGCATCGGTCAGACTGGGATCGCTCAAACGAGCTTCCCACTCGCTACCGGCGGGCACCGCCGATCGGCTCACAAGAACCAACCGCGCCTTGAACGCACTAGCCAGATGCTCGGCCACGGCAAGGCCCAACCCACCAAGTCCGCCCGTAATGAGATATACGCCGTTCTGATCCAAACGGCGCTCTTCGGGGAATCGTGTCAGATTGAAGCTTTTCAGACGCTCGACGAACCGCACCCCTCCACGAAAGGCCACTGTAGTGCTTTCGCTCGCGGCACTCATTTCATGCAGAATCATTGCGGCACATTGGTCGATCCCGTCTGCTTCAAGCTCCACGTCAATGCTGCGGCAAGTAACTCCCGCCAATTCGATTGGAATGACTTTGGCAGGTCCGAGCAGCACCGCACGCGCAGGGCCACTGACGGGCTCATCGAAGACTTGCTGCATGTTAGCCGACACCAGTGCGACGTCAATGTTTGCCCCGCCGTCCTCCGCGAGCGCTTGTGCCAAAAACAGCGGGCTGAAAAAGCAGCAATCAAGCGCATCATCGAGCAGTAATTTCTCATCGCCTGGCGACAGTGACCACAAGTGGACAATCGTCTCCGGGAACTCTTCCGCCTTGCGCACATCCGCGACCAGTGTGTCATAGTCCTCGCGCTCACCGGGCCGGATCCTATATCTCCCCGCCCCGCTTTGCTCATAACTGGAACCAGCATCAACAACAACTACATGGCGCCCTTGCGCTCTCAGACGCGCGGCAAGCTCGTCACCCAGTCCTGTCGAATCATTGAAGATCATCCAGCCGCCATTCCCCCTTGCAGCAACTGCCGCAGCAGGAACTGCCTTCCAGATGCGCCGATAATAGGCCAGTTCCTTGCGGCTTTCAAAGTGCGGAGTCATTGCTGACACGATGGCAGGTTCCACAGTATCCGGATCAATCCAGAATCTCTTGTGCTCAAACGGATAAGTCGGAAGTGACACGCGCCGCGGAGACCCTGCGGCATGAAGCGTTTCCCAATTGACATTCACGCCCTGTGTCCACAGACCCCCGAGCATTTGCAGAGCACAGGCAAGCCCTCCCTTTGCTTCACGAGAATCCGGCAAAGATTGGAATGCCTTCACACCCGACCCACCTTCCTGGCGAGCAAGCGATGTCAGGACATTCCCGGGTCCAATCTCGATGAGAATCTGCTCCGGGTTGCGGCCTAGCTTCGCAAGACAATCGGAGAATCGCACAGTATGCCGAAGGTGGCGCGCCCAATAAGCGGGATCGGTTGCCTCTTCTTCTGTAATCCAGGTTCCACTCACATTGGATAGATAGGGAATGCGCGGTAGGTGAAGAGTTATGCTCCGCATTCTTTTCTCAAACTCCTCAAGGATCGGGTCCATCATCTCCGAGTGGAACGCATGCGAAGTAACAAGGCGCTGGCACGCGACTGACTGCATGGCCAGATCCTGCTGCAGCGCCAGTATCTCAGCAACGCGCCCCGACACAACGCACTGCTTGAGCCCATTGACTGCGGCGAGTGACAGTTTGCCGTTGAGTAGGATCGCCTCTTCCGATAGTTGTACAGCCAGCATGGCGCCCGCAGGGCACCCGAACATGAGTCTGCCACGAGCGGCAACGACGGCGAGCGCATCCTCCAGGGAGAAGACTCCGGCAAGGCATGCAGCGACATACTCACCTATGCTGTGGCCTACCATTGCTGCGGGCACGATTCCGAGAGACATCAACCAGCGCGCGAGGGAATACTCCACAGCAAACAGAGCGGGTTGAGTTAGCCAAGTCTCATTCAACTGCCTTGCGGAAGCATTGCGAACCGTTTGCGCGGGATAGAGCACGTGGCGAAGATCAAGACCAAGCGGCGAGAGCAAACGTTCCGTGCAGGCATCCAGAGATTCACGAAACACAGGCTCATGCTCGTATAACTCGCGGCCCATGTCCACATATTGCGAGCCTTGTCCGGAGAACAGGAACGCAACCTGCGGCGCGACGGGAGCTGCGACGCCAGTTACAGTCTGGTTTGATTCGGCTATAGTCCGCGCTCCCGCGTTGTCGCGCGTTTGGCCAACGACCCAAGCCAGTCGATGCGCGAATGCTTGACGCCCAAGCTGGCAGGTGAAAGAAGCATCTTCAAGGCTCACTTCCGAGTGCTCATTCAGATACGCAACAAGATTCTCGGACGCTCTCTTGGCAGCACTTTGAGTTTTTGCAGATGCTGTCAGCAGGTAGTAGGGTTTCACGCTCGCTGAATGCAGCCTGGGCAGCGCTTCTTCCAGCACAGCATGGGCATTCGTTCCGCCTATGCCCAACGACGTCACACCCGCTCTGCGCGGTAATCCGCTCGATGGCCAATCCGTAAGCCTGTCATTCACAAAGAACGGACTATCGGCGAATGCAATATGAGGATTCGGCGTTTGAAAGTGCAGACTGGCCGGCAGTTGGGCGTATTCAAGTGCAAGCACCGTCTTAATCAGCGCGGCAACGCCAGATGCGGCATCGAGGTGTCCGACATTCGTCTTGAGCGAGCCGACTGCGCAGTAACCACGGCGGTCCGTTGATCTCCGAAAAGCCTGCGTCAAGGCTCTGATCTCAATCGGGTCGCCAACAATCGTGCCTGTCCCATGCGCCTCGACGTAGGAGATATCATCCGCGCTTACGCCGGCAAACTCCAGAGCCTCGTTGATAACTTCGGCCTGCCCTTCCACGCTTGGTGCGAGGTAGCCGACTTTTCGTGCGCCGTCGTTGTTGACGGCCGATCCGAGGATCACCGCGCGAATCGCATCCCGATCTGCCAGCGCGTCTTCAAGCCGGCGAAGCACCACGATCCCTGCTCCGCTTCCAAACACAGTGCCCGTCGACGCCGCGTCGAACGACCGGCAGCGTCCGTCGCGCGAAAGAATCTCTCCTTCGCGATAGAGATAGCCCTGACCATGCGGGACCTCGATGGTAACTCCGCCAGCGAGGGCCATGTCGCACTCAAAGTTGAGCAGGCTCTGGCACGCCAAATGCACCGCAACCAAGGAGGTGGAGCACGCCGTCTGCACATTGATGCTTGGGCCGCGAAGATCAAACTGATAAGAGGCGCGCGTAGCCAGGACATCCTTGTCGTTGCCGGTCTGCTTCAGTTGAAACAGCCCCGCCTGCCGAACCAATTCGCGATTGGCGAGCAGGTTATGAATGAGGTAGGAGTTCATCCCAGAGCCGGCAAAGACGCCGATCGATCCCCTGAAACTTCGCGGGGGGTGGGCCGCATCTTCCAGCGCTTCCCATGCACATTCGAGAAAATGCCGGTGCTGGGGATCCATGATTGCGGCGTCTCTTGGGCTTAGCCCGAAGAAAGTGGCGTCAAACATCGCTACATCGTCCAGCACCGCGGCTCGCTTGACATACTGCGGGCGCGACAACTCTTCGCTCGATACGCCCGCGGCAATCAGTTCCTCATCCAACAAGGTGCGAATCGATTCAATGCCATCACGGAGGTTCTCCCAGAACTCGCGCACATTCCGCGCACCGGGAAAGCGCCCTGCCATACCGACGATCGCAATTGCGGAGGGCTTCATCGTTTCCCTTTCAACGCTGTCTTGCCAGTTTGCGGCGCTGCGCACGATCTGATGCCGGACTTGCCTCACTCACCGGCCGTGATGCGCCGAGATGGCCGGCAAGCGAACGCACTGTTGTAAATTGGAACAGGTCTACGAGAGACACCTCTCGGCTGAGCGCAGTCTGTAGCTTCAACTGCACCTCGGCCACAGTAAGAGAGTGAGCGCCAAGGTCAAAGAAATTCTCATCCACTCCAACGGCCGGAAGCCCAAGAGCTTCTTGCCACACCCGCGCAACTGCTCGTTCCATCGCGTTTACATCCGAACTTTCCCTTTCGATCGAGGCCGATATCATTACGGTACTTGGCGGCGGAAGATTGATAAGCGCCTTGCGGTCTATCTTACCGTTTTCAGTGAGTGGCATGGCGGGGAGAAAGACAAATGCCGACGGCACCATGATCTCCGGAAGCGCACTCTGGAGCGTACTTCGCATCATTCCCGATTCCGCCTGCCCTGTCTCATCGACTACCAGGTACGCCACGAGGCGCGGGTCGCCTTCTCTGTCATCGCGCAGCACCACCACCGCCTGGCTCACGCCGGGGCGTTGCTCGAGCGCTGCCTCGATTTCGCCAAGCTCGATACGGTGTCCGCGCAACTTCACCTGGTAGTCGGCACGGCCAAGAAACTCCAGATTCCCCTCTGCCGCCATACGCACCAGATCGCCAGTGCGATAGATAGGAGCCGCCGAAATTTCGGGAACCACGATAAACCTCTCGACTGTAAGTTGAGGCCGGCGCAGGTAACCACGAGCTACACCATCTCCACCGATAAACAACTCCCCAGGTTCGCCCGGCGCAACAGGCTTGAGACTGTCAGTCAGTATATAGATTTGTGTGTTCGCGATCGGCTGTCCAATGGGAACAGTTGCGCCGAACTCCTGAATGGTATAAGTCGTTGACCAGATCGTAGTCTCAGTGGGTCCATACATGTTATACAACTCGCCCTTGAATACCTGGCGAATTCGATGGACGAGCGACGCAGGGACCGTCTCTCCTCCGAGCAGCATCTTCTTGAGCCGCCCAAGCGTTGAGAACGCATTCGTATCCAATGTGAGCATCCGAGCCAGCGAAGGAGTCATTTGCAGGTGAGTTACATTGTGGAGGGCTATTTGCTCTGCGATTGTCCCTGTTCTGTCCTCGCCAAGGATGACGACCGTGAAGCCCCGCGTCAGCGTCCAAAGCAGTTCCAGCACCGAGATATCAAAGGCAACGCTGGTGACGGCAAGCCACACGCCAGGCACGTTCCCAATGACTCCATCCATACCCCAAAAGAAGTTGACGACGTTGCGATGCTCCACCATGACGCCTTTGGGTTTCCCGGTTGAGCCTGAGGTGTACATCACATAGGCGAGGCTGCTTGCGATTGCCGCGTGCATTTTTTCCGGAGCGCTTTCCGCAATTGTCGGTAGTTCATTCACATCGATAATGGAAGCCCCGTGCAAATTGACGGGAAGGTGCGATCGCGTCTGTGCGGATGCAAGCAGAATGGACAAGCCTGAGTCTTCAATCACAAAGGAAAGGCGTTCTTTCGGATGACTCGGGTCCAGTGGAACATATGCGCCGCCTGCCTTGAGAATCCCGAGCAGGCTGACGACGAGATTCTCAGAGCGCTCGAGGCAAAGGCCGACTAGCATCTCCGCGCTCACTCCAAGGCCTTGCAGATAGCTGGCAAGACGAGAGGATGTTTGGTCCAATTCGCGATAACTCAGATGTCTATCCTGGTAAACAATCGCGATCGCATCAGGAGTCCGCGCGACCTGCTGCCTGAACAGGTCCGCGATGGTGTAATCTCGCGGGAAGTCTACCCTGGTTCGATTCCACTCAGCCGGCTGATCGCGTAACATGATAATTCTCCAGAAACAAGAACTCGATGCCGGTTCCGAGGAAGGTCTCAATCGCTTCATCGGGAGTGTTTACGATGGGTTGACCCTTCACATTGAAGCTTGTGTTGAGCACCATTTGGCGGCCGGTCGCAAGTCCGACCGCCAGCAGCAGCGCGTGGAAATCAGGGTTATCAACTGCGCTCACGGTTTGCAGTCGGGCTGACCCGTTGACATGCGCGATGGCTGGCAGCAGATCCCGAGCCTCGGGGCGCACATCCACCACACTGATCATGTACGGGTGCTGTTCTGCCGGCCTTACATCAAACCAGCGCGAAGCCTCTTCCACTGAGCATGCCGGCGCAAACGGGCGGAATGCCTCGCGCTTCTTGACCATTGCGTTAATGCGGTCGCGCATCTCCGGGCGCCCCGGGTCTGCGAGGATGCTTCGGTTGCCAAGCGCTCGCGGACCATACTCCATGCGCCCGCGATCCCATGCAATTACGCGCCCGTCCGCGATGAGTTTCGCTGCGACTGCGCATGCAGAGGCGAGCGACTCCAAGTGACGCCAACTGACGCGACCTGCGAATCGCCGAAGAGCCGATTCTATCTCGCTGTCAGAATAGCGTGGCCCATACAACGGAGTCGGCATACGGCGATTTGCCACCGTTCCGGCAAGTGATGCACGATAGAGTGCCGCGCCCAGTGCGACTCCATCGTCGCCCGCCACCGGCTGAACGTACACCTCGTCGAAGTGCCCGGAGCGTATCAATTTTCCGTTGGCTGAGCAATTGAGCGCGACACCTCCGGCCAATGCGATTCGTTTCAGTCCAGTCGTCTCCGCGAAGTGTTTACATACATGCAGGACCACTTTCTCCAGACGCTCCTGCAATGCCGCGGCAACATCCTGATGAACCTGAGTTACAGGGTCTGCGGGCGCTCTGCGAGAAACGAGCGATTGGTCAAGATAAGTACGTGTCGCCAGGTAACTCTCCCGCTCTTCCCGCGTCCGGTTGAGCTTCAACATAGGAATCCGATAGGTGCCATCTTCGCGTAACTCAACAGTCCGCTCAAAGAATGGCCGGAAGCGCGAAGGGTCGCCGTAGGGCGCCAGCCCCATGATCTTGTACTCGTCAGAATTGAAGTCAAAGCCAAGATGAAGAGTTACCAGCGAATAGAGAACCCCAATGGAGTCATTCGCTCCTACGGAGCCTACCTTTGCCAGTTCGCCATCATGAAAGTCATAGACGCTCAGGCTTTCCACTTCGCCCATTGCGTCGTTCACCACCACCAGGCATTCATCCCATCCGGAAGTGTATGCAGCACTCGCCGCATGGGCAAGGTGGTGGTCCACCGCGAACACTCGCTCTTCCGAAAATCCAGGCAGGTTCTGGTGGACCTGCTTGAGCAGAGCCTGGCGAGAAAGAACCTGATCGTAGAGCGTGGAAGAGACCTCGTCTCTTAGATAAAGTTCCCGATAGGGGGCATAGTCAAAGCCGTGCGCAATCTCGTCAATCTGCTCAACTGACAGGCCGGCTTCATTCAGGCAATAGCGAATTGCGTTGATCGGAAAGTCACCGGTATGCTTTTTCCCCGTGAATCGTTCCTCTTCCGCGGCGGCCACCAATTCGCCGTCAACCAGCAGCGCGGCGGCGGCATCCATGCCCTGAGCGATGCGGTATTCCCGCTCATCGAGGCCGGGATAAGTAGCCCGCTTGAAAGGCACCGCATTTTGCAGACCGCTGATGCCCAAGACATTCATTGTTACCCCTTTGCCGGCTTGACGGCCTTCCCGGATGTTGCGCCCCGGCAGATTTATTCTATTGCAATAAGTGGAGCTTACCGCGTCAACAGTCTTCGGGAGTACCTGCATTGCCTATGATCTTCGATGCAGGACTGCCATGGGCGCCCGCCCTGATGCCAAACTGGTTTCGCTGAATTGCTTCTATGACTTTTGGACAGACGCAAGCCGATGTCCCGGCTTCCTTGAAACTCCTCCGCGGGTGCTGAATTAGACGGAGGATGGCGCTGAGCGACCCTGGACCGGGCTGGACGGATGCCACCGAATGTAGTGCAATGGTTGCATCGGAGTAGCCGGCTGTTTTCGGTCCAATTCCACTTCCCACAGAAAAGGTTTTCTCAAGTGAAATTCCGCCATTCTCTTTCCATTCTGATTCTCAGTGTCTTCAGCGTCTGCACGCCGTTCGCGCAAGTTCCGGCTGCTTCGCCCCCTCCCTCAACGCCTCCCGCATTCAAGCCCCCGGCGCCGCACGTCAATGCACCGCTTGGCGACATTCCCGCCATGCCCGGCGATGGCCACGGGGCTTATGCAACGCACCAATATCGCGATCTTTTCGCGGAGCAGGGACATTCCGCGGCCGAGAGCAAGGCGAAGATCGACAAGGCATTTCAGCAGCTTTTTCACGGCGATGGACAGGAGGAGCGCCTTTATTTCGAGACCGGCGCCAACGCCAACGGGCCGCTTGCTTACATCACGGACTGGGCCAACAACGACGCGCGCACCGAGGGCATGAGTTACGGCATGATGATCGCCGTCGAACTCGACAAGAAACGAGAGTTTGATGCGCTCTGGAACTGGGCCAACACGTACATGCTCATAACCGACCCGAAGAATCCGTCCGTGGGCTACTTCGCCTGGTCCATGGGCACGGACGGTTCGCCTCGCTCGACCGGTCCCGCGCCAGACGGGGAAGAATACTACACCATGGCGCTCTACTTTGCTGCGCACCGCTGGGGCAACGGCAAGGGGATCTATAACTACCAGGCCGAGGCAGACAGGATTCTGCGCGGCATCCGGCATCATCCGGAGTTAACCGTCACAGGTCCGTTTCGCATCCATCCGGATGATCCGCCATTTGTATATCCGGACCACCCCTGGCCCAGCCCAAATAACGCGACCCAAGCACGGGAGTTAGCTACGAAGGGCCAATCCAATGCGATCCCTCCCGGCTTTCTGCGCTACCTGCGCATGCCGCACCCTGAGTCGATTGGCCCAATGGTGGATGAAGACCATTTCATGATCAAGTTCATCCCCAATCTCCCCGGCGGCACCACGGACTCCTCGTATCATCTGCCCGCTTTCTATGAACTATGGGCTCGTTGGGGACCTGTGGAGGACCGAGCCTTCTGGTCAAAAGCAGCCGATGTGAGCCGCGACCTTTTCAGCAAAATCACTGGCCCAGATACCGGACTTACGCCCGACCAGAACAACTTTGACGAGACGCCGATCCTGGGCCGCGATGGCCAGCCCATGCCCTTCAGTTATGACTCCTGGCGGAGTGTCAGTAACTGGTCAGTGGATTATGAGTGGTGGCAGAAGGATCCGCGGGAAGTGGTGCTGAGCGATCGGATTCAGACGTTCCTCAGTGGCCAAGGAATCGACAGGTTTGTCGACCGCTACACGCTTGACGGCAAGCCTCTGTCAACAAGGCATTCCGTTGGAATGCTTTCCACATCTGCCGTGGGCAGCTTTGCCGCAACGCCTGGCACAGTCTCCAAAGCCTTTGTCGACGAGTTGTGGAACACGCCAGTTCCATCTGGCGAGCAGCGCTATTATGACGGCATGCTTTACCTGATGAGCATGATGCATTGCAGTGGAAACTTCCGCATTATCGAGCCTCGGCCAGCAAGATCAACGAACGCCAAGGCACAAAGGTGAATTTGATGGCTACCCTGCGCAAATATCAGGAAGCTGCAAGGACCGAGATGGGGGCGCGATAAGCCCCGCACTTGCGCGCACAAATGTACTCTAGCCAGTTCCTGTAAATGCTTGCAGCCGACTGGTGCCAGATGTTGCAGACCTTCGTCTCGTCGATAACTGCCGCAACGCTGGACGCAACTTCCATGTTTCGCGCAGCGGCAGCTTTCTGGCTCAATTCCGTGAGGGCCGATTCCGATTGCTGATTGAAATAGCCACGCGGAAGCGGTGGATAAGATGCTGCCTCGCCCCGGATAAATCTGCCCACATCCCGCCGATACTCCCGCATCAGTGTGTCTGTTTCATATTCCAGGTGGCCTTGAAAGAACACGAAAAGACTCTTATCCTGCTTGATGAACGTGTCCACGCCATCGCCGGCGATGTGTGAGAGAACGCTGTATCCGCAGTCGAGCAGATCTTGCTGCTCCACGCCATTCCACCTGGAGTGAGGAACGTGGAAACGAAGCGGCAACCCCTGTGTCAGCGGGTGTTCAGACGCCCGCACGCATTCAAAGACGCCGAAGTTCTTTTCATTACTCTTGCGGCGGTCAATGCCATCCATATGCAGGATTGCGGCGTGTGCCGCCAGGCACGACCACACCGTGGAATATGTATTCTGGCGCGCCCACTCCAGGACCTGCGTAAAGCCTGCCCAATAAGGCTCGTCGCGCAGGCTGGACATCTTCGGTTCCCGCCCTGTAACAATCAGTCCATCCAGTTGCATATTCATGAGCGATTCGACGCTTTCGTAGTGGCTTGCAAATTGCTCTCCACCCGACTCACTCAACGACAACCCGGGCAGCGCATAGAAAGAAACATGAATCGGAATGCCCTCCGACGCAGAATTGAGCAGCGAGACAAACTGGCGCTCAGTGGCCTTGAAGGCAGACCCCGCCATATTGTTGAGAAGCCCAATGGTGACGCATCGTCCCGTGCGATCTGCACGGCGGCCCAGTGCCGGGTGGCGCGGTTGATGCGCGCGGGCCGAGCGCTCATGGCTGAAGCGGCTTGCATCCATGTTAACGACCATTTGCTTCTCCTTTCCTCAGTCCTTCTGGTCCCACGCACAAGTCCCGCTTGTTACACCGCTGCCGCAAGTGCCTGATCCAAGTCCTCGAGAATGTCGTCGATGTGCTCAATGCCCACGCTGATTCGAATCATCTCCGGCAGCACGCCTGCGGTGCGCTGCTCCTCCGCAGACATCTGCCGGTGCGTCGTCGAAGCGGGGTGGCAGGCCAGCGACTTCGCATCGCCGAGGTTTACCAACCGCGTTACCAGCTTCAATGCATCATGGAACCGCACCGCAGCTTCGTATCCGCCTTTGATTCCGACAGACATCAGCGAACATGCTTTGCCGTGCAGATATTTCTGCGCCAGGGCGTGATAAGGACTCTCCGGGTGTCCCGCGTATTTCACCCACTCGACCCGAAAGTCGTCGCGCAAAAAGCCGGCTACTTTCCTGCCGTTCTCCACGTGGCGTTCCACGCGCAGCGCAACCGTTTCAATCCCCTGCAGCAGCAGGAAGGAACTCAGGGGCGACAGTACCGCGCCCCCGGTTCGCAGATAAACGCTGCGGCAGCGCGCAATGTAGGCGGCGCGTCCAAAATGGTCCGCATACACCAGGCCGTGGTAAGAGTGGTCGGGCTCACAGAAGTATGGAAACCGCGATGCGTTTTTCTTCCAGTCGAAGTTGCCGCTATCCACAATCGCGCCGCCCAGCGTAGTGCCGTGCCCGCCGAGAAACTTGGTGAGCGAGTGCACAACAATGTCGGCACCATACTCGATCGGCCGCAGCAGAATCGGCGACGCGACCGTGTTGTCGACGATGAGCGGAACCCCATGCTCATGCGCGACCCGGGCGATTCCCTCAAGATCGCAGATGTTTCCAGCCGGATTGCCCACGCTCTCGCAGAAGACCGCTTTTGTCTTTTCATCGATCAGTTCAGCAATAGACTCTGGCCGGTCGCTTTTCGCAAACCGAACTGTCACTCCCTGGCCCGGCAAAATATGCGCGAACAGTGTGTGTGTAGTGCCATAAAGTAGCGGCACGGAAACGATATTGCAGCCAAGCTCGGTTGCGTTCAGCACCGCGTAATTCACGGCAGCTTGACCGCTGCTTACGCACATCGCTTCCAACCCGCCCTCGAGCGCGGCCACACGCCGCTCCAGCACGGCTGTGGTGGGGTTCTGAATCCGCGTGTAGCGAAAACCCTCCGCCTCAAGATTGAAAAGTGCAGCCGCATGCTCGGCGCTATCAAAGGCATAGGCCACCGTCTGATAGATCGGCACAGCCACGGCCTTCGTCGTCGGGTCGACGTCGTAACCGCTATGGATTGCGATCGTTTCCGGTTTCATTGATCCATCCGCCCTTCACGAACTACGTTCATGCGATCTTCCTTGACGGCAGTCCAGACACCAGGCTGTTCATCTGTTCCACAACCCAGTCGATTTCCATCTCCGTCGTCCTGAAACTGGTAACGCACGCGCGCAAGGCATGAATACTGCCAATCTGCGCATCGGACATCCAGGCAATCTGGCGCTCGCGCAACTCCGCAAGAAACTTGCCCGGCACAATGCCATCGCGCGTAAAACAGACCACTGGAAGCGGTGTGGAATTGACGATGCGCCAGCCGCTTGCCGACAATCGCGAGCGCAGCACCCCGGCCATACGCGCCTGGCGTTCAACCATCGCGGCGTAGCCCGCTTCTCCGCGCTCCGCCAGGGCCATAAAAAGTTTGAGCCCGATAAACCGGCGCGACCACTGGGCAGAATTCTCCAGCGGATTGAATGTCGCAATGGCTTCATCGCTGACCTGCTTGGCGGGCATGTAAGTTACATCGGAGCGGAACGTCTGCGCAACGATTTCGCGATGACGGCTGAAAAACATACCGCAGCCCATCGGTACGGACAGCCACTTGTGCGCATCACATGTAATCGAGTCCGCATCTTCAATGCCTGCGAGACAGGGCCGCAGAACCGGCGAAATCGCGGCAGCTCCGCCATACGCCGCATCCGCGTGAAACCAGAGCCCCTGCTCCCGCGCGACCCGCGCAATCTCCGCCAGAGGATCGATCGCGCCCGCAGCCGTTGTGCCGCCGGTGCCGATGACCATGAAGGGAAGCAGCCCGTTGCTGCGATCCTCGGCAACGCATCTTTCGAGATCTTGAACATTCATCTTCAAGTCGGAGCCAGTTGCGACAATGCGCAGCGCTCGTCGGCCAAGACCCGCCATGTGCGCAATCTTGTTGAAGCCATGGTGCGTTTCTGCCGTCAGATAAATCGCCGGCTGGCCAGGCAGGCAGCGCAGGCCATGCTCGCCATACTCAGGAAACGCCCATGTGAGCGCCACCGCTACGGCAGACAGATTTGCTTCCGATCCGCCGCTGGTAAATGTTGCAATTGAATCTTCCGGAAGTCCGAACTTCGCTGCGAGCCAAGCCAGGGTGTGGCGCTCCATCTCGTTCCCTGCCGGAGATGTCCGCCAGTTGGCCAGTTGCGAATTGAACATCGCCACCATCGTGTCCGCAACCACGGAAGCCAGCGTCACGCTCGGGTTGTAGAGCCCGAAGTAGCGGGGATGCGTAACCTGCACCTGCCAGGTTCGCAACATCTGTTCCACATCGGCGACTACGTCCTCCAGGGGCATTGGCTGGCTGAAGTCAAAGCGCGAACCAAGATAGGCGCGAACCTCCGCTGCCGTCACGTTCGGCACGATAGGTCCGTCGGCAATCGCCGACTCCAGCGCGCCGAACTCATCCCGGATTTGATCGAATTGCATCGTCTCTTCTTCCTTAGTCACCAACGAATCATGACGTACCCACAACTGGCTGTGCAGGCTAAAGCCGGAACTGTCCGTTTCGAATTCGCTTGTACAACGTCGCGTCCAACCGAACGAACGCATCTCCATTGTCAAAGTAGAGTGCATCGCCACAAGCTTCCGGATCAAAGCCCTCGCGCAAGAGGTCGGTCTTTGAATATTTGAACGTCCCGGTCAGGCTTGCCTCGCTGCGGATGCGCACAAACACCGGCCTGGCATAGGCTGGCAGGCGGTCAAACAAGTGCTTTCGGAAGGCTTGAAGGTCGAGTTCACCGTCTGTTACCAGCGCCGCCATGCCCACCCGGCCTTCCACGCCGGAAACTGCAACTCCATAGACATTCGCATGTTGAATCTCAGGCATTGCGGAAATGACTTCGGCGACTTCCGAAGTGGCCACGTTCTCGCCCTTTCTGCGAAAAGTGTCCCCCATTCGATCGACGAAATAGTAATAGCCCTTTTCATCTTTCCGCATCAAGTCGCCGGTGCGAAACCATGCGTCGCCGGCGATGAGAACATTGCGCAAAATCTTATTCTCTGAATCTTCTTCGGAGGTGTATCCATCGAAGCGCGTGCCCAGGCTTGCGGAATCGTTGACAATCCTGCCCAGCGCTTCGCCAACCTGGTTGGGCTTGCACGGCACGCAGAGTCCATGCTCGTTGCGCAGCGGCACGCCGGTCTCAATATCCGTAGCCACCAAGAGCGCCGAAAACCGGTGCTTCAAATACGACGGGATATGACCGATTGCGCCGCGCTTGCCCTGCACGTTGAAAAGCGAAACGCTGCCTTCGGTGGCCGCATAGAACTCAAGTATCTGTGGAATGCGGAAGCGATCCTTGAATGCATCCCAAATCTCCGCGGCCAGGCCATTCCCGCAGGCCATGCGAATCCGATGCTCCCGCTCGTTAGGCGAAGGACCGGTGTGCAGTAGATACCGGCAGAGTTCTCCGATGTACTCAAACAAGGTGCAGTCCCAGCGCACCACGTCGTCCCAGAACTGGCTGGCCGAAAACTTCTCGCGAATCACAACCGACCCGCCGCCTACAAGCATTGCGCCAATTACCTGCACTCCGCCGACGCTATGGTACATCGGCAGGCAGTTATACATGCGGTCAATGGCTTGCACGTCCATCATGCCCGCGAACCAGTGGCTCCATTGCATAGCCCGCATATGGCTCACGCGCGCCGCCTTGGGAAGCCCGGTCGTACCGGAGGTGTAAATGTAGAGCGCCAGATCGTCAATCGCCGGTGGTTGCCGCTCTTCAACGCCCAGGGCTTCACCTGAGAAGCCCTCAACCGCGCGATCAATGCGCGGCCGTTGCGAGTCTCCTTCCCCGTGAACCCAGACTGCTGCACGCAGATCGTCCGCTTGCAGAGCATCCTGCAGAGCGCCTGTGAACTCCGTCGATGCAATAATGCACTTCGGTGCGACGATGCGCGTGGAATATGTGAGAGAAGGCCCAACCAGATTCGTGTTAAGCAGCGATACCGCTGCCCCCACGCTGGTAATTCCCAGCCAGATGGCAAAGTACTCGGGCCGGTTGGTCATCAACAGGCAAACCACATCGCCCTTTGTGAGCCCCTGCTCCATTGCCCAGCGCGCATATTTATTTGCACGTGCCGCTAGTTGGGCGTAGGTGAAGCTTTCCCGCTCCGACAGCAGTGCCGGAGCCTCTCCAAACCGCACGGAAGCCTCTTGAATCACGGTCGGCAGCGTGCGGAACCGGTCGCGCGTCAGCGGCGCAGTCAACTCCAATGCACGCAGCCACGCCTTGGCGGGAGACGCGATCGTCGGAATCACATTTTTTTCGATCGTCATCATGCTGTGTTCCCCGCGTCAACCGTGATCACTGTGCCGGTAATATTCCTCGATCCTTCACCCATCAGAAAATCAACGGCGTTGGCCACATCCTCAACATCCACCATGCGCTTCAGTGCGCTGCGCCGGACAATCTTTAGACGATCCTCTTCGGTCAGACTTTGTGTCATTTCGGTGGAAACAAATCCCGGCGCTACGGCATTCACATTCACGCCGGTGCGGCCCACCTCGCGCGCCAGCGAACGCGTAAACCCGATGAGCGAAGCCTTGGTCGCGGCGTAGACGGCCAGGCCGCTGTAGCCGGTATTCGCAACGATCGAAGAGATGTTCACAATACGCCCGCCTCCGTCCGCCATCATGGAGCGAACTACGTGCTTGGTGAGCACTATTGGCGAAGTGGTGTTCAGTTTCACCACTTGCTCAATCTGGCTGGTCGAGGTTAGCGCCAGCACTCCCTCGGTACTCATTCCCGCGTTGTTCACCAAACCATAGAGCGGACCGAATTCCTTGCGGAGTCTCTTCACCATCGCCGGGATGCTCTCAAGATCGGCCAGGTCGCACGCCACAAAATGCAACACCCCAGGATGCGTCAACTCCAATTCGACTTTCGCCGCAATCAGTTCCGCACTTTCCTTGCGCGCGATCACAATGACACTGAATCCAGACGCAATCAGCTTGCGTGCGATTCCCAATCCAAGCCCGCGGCTTCCGCCCGTCACAATTACGCTACGCATGGCGCCGCACCAGCTTTCCCGATTCCCCAATTGTCAGCATGGGGACAATATTGATCGCTACCGGAACCTTGTGCGCATCAAGTTCGGCGCTACAGAATTGCAGAATGCCATTGCGCAAAGCTTCCGGCCCGCTCTCTGCAAGCGTCGTCTTCAGCACCACATCTGCCACCACCAGAGCGCCGGTAATCGGGCTCTTCTTTGCCTTCACCAGCGACATGGCAACCTGCGGATGGCGATTGATCACCGCTTCCACTTCTTCCGGATGCACCTTGAATCCGCCAACGTTGATGGTGCCATCACGCCTTCCGGTAAAGTAGTAGCGGCCGTCGCGCAAATCCACCGTATCCCCGGTGTCGACGAAATCCGCCGCATCCTTCAGTACCGGGCTCTCCGCGCCCAGGTAGCGGGTAGCGGTTCGCCTCGACCGTATCTTCAGCGTGCCGTCTTCTATCTTCATCTCGACTTCTGGGTTCCGTGTGAGCAACTCTGGCGGAAAGCCCATCAACCCATCGCTCACGTTGAAGCCCACTCCCGCCTCCGTCGAAGCAAACGTATGCTCGATTCGAGCTTGCGGATATTGCGCCTTCACCTGATTCAAAATCGCCTGGTCTACGATCTCTCCGGACATGCGAATATAGCTGGGCGCAATTCGGTCTGCCAGCGGGCTCATCAATGCGCGCCGCCAATGCGAGGGCGTGCCGGAGATATTTGTCACTCCATTTGCCCCTGCGCGCGCCAGAAAATCCGCAACCGGCTCTTGCGCGCTCGATACCACCAGCGAAGTGCCTGTGAGCGCAGCATGAAGAAAAATATGCAGCCCCCCATAGCGCCGCATGTCATAGAACGTGCTCCAAACAATCGCCGAAGCGTTTGGATTTGTCTCCCAGGCGGAGCCGGCCAGGCTGCCCAAAGTGTGCATTGCAAGTTTCGGCTGCCCGGTGGTTCCTGAGGTCAACAGAATCCATTCGGTCTCGATGAACTTTCCGCGATCGGCATTCACCGGCTTCACATTTTGCCCGCACGTCACCACTCGACCGATTCCATGCGCAGTGCTCGCCGTCGCCCGGTTGTCCGTTACCAGCACATCGGCCTCTGCCGTCCTGGCAACATAAGGCAAATGCTCCACAGACACATCGGGAGGAAACAGCACCACCCTTCGCACGATGCCGTCCAACGCAATCAGCGCAGCCGAGGCGCGAAACTGGTCCGTTGTCGCCAGCAGCACACTCTTGCCGCGCAACGCCTCCGTCGGACAGTCAAGGATCGACCCGTAGGCCAGTTCCCCCCAGGACGCCTTCGCGCCCAGCCCGACAAGCACCCGTGTCGAAAGGCTGCCTGAGGCAATGATCGATGACCAAAGTGAAACCGGGTTAGCCTTTTGCATTTTCATAGAATCGAATGAAGTCGCCGAAAGTCACGGGGAAGCGAGCGTCTTCGTCATCGCTGAAGGGGTCCACACCGAGCGAATTCTCAAGCCTCGCCACCACAATCGCGAAGCACAGTGAGTCCAATCCTGAGTTGAGCAGGGCAAGTTGGTCGGTCAACGGCGCCAGTCGCTTGTCGTGCTCCTGCGCCACCTGGTTGAACTGCGCAATAATTTCGGCCTTGATATCCATATCTTTACTTTCCCGCCTCCAAGGCGCAGCACTGCTCATCGGACACCGCCGCCGACTCTTTCAAGTCAACAGGTTCGTCGCTCGCATGCTTTGCCAAATCGTTGCTCTTTACAGACTTATGATCGAACAGCGGAAAATTCTTCCCGAGCCATTCAGAAATATGTTTCTGCACCGCTTCGCGGCCGGCGCGATTCGCGAACGAATGGTCCGCGCCCTCAACAAACTCCGCAGACACGCGAGTCCTGCGCCCGGCCAACTTCACCACGTAGTCGATGTAATCGAACTCGCCGACGCGCGGCTTTGCGCCCTGAGCTTTGATACCCGGCGCCTTCAAAAGCAGTACGGGAATGCCCGCCGCGGTCAACTGTTTCCAGCGCTCAAGCAGCTGCATGTTTGCATTCCCCGGCGGCGTGTTGCCGCGCACTTTCATCGCGACATTCCTGGTGCGGTCGTACGCGTTGCTCAACATTCCACCCAGCTTGCTGCGCCGCGCCCAGCCGCTCAATTCTTCGCGCAGCCGGGGCCGCTTGGCTTGCGGCAGATGGAAGTAGGGATCAAGCAAGATCAGTCCCTTGCATTTGGACGACGCGGCGCCCGCATACACTGCTGAAACCGATCCAGCACAATGTCCAAAAACAATCACGCCAGACAAGGCAAAGCGGTCTTCGAGTTCCTTGATCGCCCCCGCCGCAACCGGTGCGAAAGCACCATCGTTAATGCGGTCGAGCAAATCCGTTGATGCCTGCCCGGCCGAGTCGCCCAGTCCTGGAAGGTCTATTCGGAAGGCGGGATAACCAAGCGCGGCAATTGCATTAGCCCAGTGCACTGCGGAATCGCCGCTCGCGGCGCGGGGCAGAGAGAGCGAGTTCACAAACAGAACGCCCACCCGATCGCCAGCACCGGTCGCCACGGAAAGGCCACCCGCAGGGCGATGATACGTTCCTTGAAGGCGAACCCCGAGCCCATCCAGAACCATCAACTCGCGCGTCCCAATACACTCACGCATAGACGATTCCCTTCGACCCCTTCGTTGCCATCGCGACAAGCCATTCCCTGTTGGGAGCATACAGCCATCCGAAGTCTTTCAAATCGTCAAAACCCACAAGCCCGCCCTTGCTCAGTGGCGCGGCATCTCTGGTCAGCTTCACCATGCGCACTGGCCGCGTGTAGGCCTTCGCCGCGCTCTCTTCGCTGGCCAGTGCCGCGGGCAGCGCAAAATCAAAGGACTCCTGCCATAGCTTTACCGACCAGGTGTAGCCATCCACTTCCAGCGGCGAACCCTGCTCAAGCTTCCTTATGTAGTCCGACGCCGACTTGCGGTCATCGCCGAATTTGAATATTTGCTCAAGGCCCACCCAGCGCATCAGCGTTTGGCGGAGTGCCTGGTTGGCGTTTGCCGGAGCGGACCAAAGCAGCAGCGCATCGCCAATGCCGGCGTCAAATGCCCTTCCCGAAAGCACCGCGCCCAGGCCCAGCCCGTGCAGCACCAGCGGAACCTGCGGCCCGCGCTCTTTCAACCAGACTGAGAGCTGCGCAACATCCTCTCCCCAATCGGCAAAAGTCATCGTTTCAAAGTTGCCCGTACTCTCACCTACGCCGCGATAGTCGTAGCGAAGGACTTCAACATTTGCCGCCGCCAAATACCTCGCCCAGCGAACCCACGGCAGATAAGAATTGTGCCGCTCCGATGCAAACGGCCCCACCAGCAGCATGCGCGCCAGTGGTTCGGCGACCTCGTGCAGCACTGTGTAGAGATGCGCGCCGGATACTGGGTAGTATCCGGCGCGCTCCTCTGCCTGTTCGTTTTCATGGAGTTGTGTCTTCACTGCAACGCCCTGTTCCCGCAACGTCTCGGCCCTGGAAATCCAGAGCTTGGACAGTCTAGGCCGCAGCCTGCGCGCTCGGTCCCTGAATGATTGCAATGATCAGCGTGCGCAAAACGTCCACCCCCTCGAACAGGTCCGCATCCGGGCTGATCGGGTTGATGGCCATCTCCAGTGAGAGTGCGCGGAAAAGCTCTGCCGTGTGCGTCACATCGCACACGCCATGCACGTCCGTGTACTCCATTTCCGTCGAGCCCTGGCGCTTTGCCAGGTCAGCCAGGTAGGCCATGAAACGCTGAATCCAGCCCTCGAAGAAGGCCATTGTCAGCACCGACTGCACTCCCTGCAGCTTGCCCAGGAACAGGCGAACAGCCGTCAGTTCCTTATCGACCGCGAGGGCGTCGGTATCGGTGGGGAATGCATGCGCGGCGATTGTAAACTTGCGCAGCATTACCGGGTGCGCATCACGGACCTCTTCAAACAGGTTCTCCGCCAGAATCGGGCGAACTTCGTCGGACTTCACCGCGATCGAAGCAGCCGTCATCCAATAAATGAAATTACCTTCAAGAACTGCGGAATAGCGGGCAATGATGCCGCGGCGCTGTGAAGGGGTCAGGCGCTCCGGGTTGGGAAGTTGATCGATGAGACCGTCGACAATCATGGCGATCTGCTGCTGAATCGATGCTCCGAGCGATTCGTCCTGCAACTGGGGAGCGAGTGTAGTTGTGCTCATTTTCACCTTCCGACCAATGGAGTGTGGAGTGCCGGATCTGGAATCCGGTCCAACGCAAAAGGCAGATGCTGCTTGCCCGGGATTTTGAAGATCAGCCGGCGTAAAACCATGCGCCCCGCCTGCCAGCCGTAAAGCTTATCTCAAATCCAGCGCCACGCCGAGCCCTGGGGAGCGGCCATTGAGCCGCTACCCGCCTACGGAATCGTCCTGACCCCTACGTCTGAGATATGCTCCGGACCCAGAGACACGAAATCCTCCACCAGACGAAGTGGTTGCTTCGATGTGGACTTCAGAATACAGGATTTCGATATGAATCCGGCAGCAACACCTTCATCTTGCCCCCCCAAAGCGGCCATGCCAATGCCCCTTTCCTGTCAGCGTAGTGGGCCGTTGGTACTTCGAAATTCTGGTTACCGGTAACGAGTCGGGGATGGTTACGCCCATCTCTCGATAGCTTGCCGGTTTGCTGAATCGTTCCCTTGCCATCAGCATCCTGTCCCGTATCGAGCCAGATCGCTCGAAATTCTGCCCGCAACCCGCATCGAAAGCAGTTGCACCAGCGCAACTACCGGCAGTGCAAACTTCAGTGCTGCCACGCCAGACCACCACGCGTCAATCGCCAGAAATAGTATGCACCCGAGGAAGCGCCCGGCGAAGAGCGCAAATTCATGATTGAGAAAGTACGCATACTCGCTCCGTCCTTCCAGCGCCGCCATGGCGTCAATCATGCCCATCTCAATCGGGTTGTATGCGAGGTCGAGCATGGGCTTGGACAGCACCAGGCACCCTAGGAACACCAGCACACCCGCCGTGTTGAACAGAACCGCATTGGCAGCGGCCCCGAGAAAAAACAGCACCAAAGCCGCCGAGAAAACCGCCTCCCGATGATGCGGAGCCGTCTTGCGCCCCACCACGTACATCACACAGGCTGACACCACGCCGCCAATTGCCTGCGTCGCACCCAGCGTCGCTTCCTTGCCCACCAGCAGCATGACCAGCATGGCTGGCGCCGTCACAATGGACCCCTGCGCCAGCCCTTTCAACAGGGCCAACTCAAGCATCCGGTACCAGATCGGGTGAAACCGGAAGAAGATGTACTGGTGGTGCGCCGGATTGCGAAACGTGCCCCGCTGAAGGACGCTCGCCGCCACCAGGGTCAGCGCAAACACACTCAGCGCAATCACCCGGTATGCACGATTCGCGTTCCCACCCATCCAGCCGAAATGCAGAGTGCCGCCAATGAACCAGCCAATCAGCGCCGGCACCACCACTGCGGAAAGCGTTCCAGCAAACGTCTCCACTCCGTAGTAGTAGTTGCGGTTGCCGTCTTCAGTGCTGGCCAGCGCCAGAAACCCTCGATTGGCCCAGAACAGCCCGGTAGCCAGCCCCATCGCCAGGCCCGAGGTGGCGATACCAACAGGAGTCAATTCCCCGGTCCTCATCAGGAACATCATCGACATCCCCGACAGTACCATCCCCGCGCTGTAAAGGCGCTTCACGCCAATCCGTCCCAGCAGAACGCCGTTCACCAGAAACGCAACCGGAGTTCCCACATAGAGGGCAAGCTGATAAGTTACCACCTTGCTCACGGACTGCGAATTACGCATTACATACGCAGCCACAAATATCTCGATGACCGGCAGCACCAGCGCGTAAGTCATATTGGCGAGCAGCAGTGTCTGCATCCGCCGCGAGCAGCCAAGAAAGACCTCAAGCTCCCTGCGAATCCCCCTCATGCGCTGGTCTCAACCCCCATGCACTCCTTTGAATCGCTGGGCACCACTACCGGTCCGTGCAAGCAAGTTTACAGATTGCATGAGCCATGTAGCCAGCGGCCGTCGCAAAGGCCCGGCCGGCCTGGTCCATCTGCCCGGTCGTCG
>Ga0302319_10007058_pt1 | contig 22158 bp, 15 predicted proteins | sample Bog_T0_2_FD_203319 | JGI IMG/M metagenome (GOLD analysis project Ga0302319, IMG submission 203319) | Peat permafrost microbial communities from Stordalen Mire near Abisko, Sweden - Bog_T0_2 | ecosystem: Environmental > Terrestrial > Soil > Wetlands > Peat | place: Sweden: Abisko, Stordalen Mire... | reverse complement strand
GCCTCCGTCTCGGTTCTGTCCTTGAAATCCACGATGTACATACCCTTGGGCCTATCGGACAGGTCCCTTGCGATGATCCACGGGACGACGACTTCGGTGTTTGAGAGTCCGTTCGGGTTGATAGGCGCTGCAAGCATTTTGCGCGCAAGGTCGGGTTCGACTTCAAATTGGCCAACCTTCACGGGCCCTTGGAAAGCTAATCCGGCGTTTTCGGTAAGCGGGGAGGATTTTGTGAGGTCTTCTCCGGCGCTCAGATCGGCATTGATGGAAGAAACGAAGGCGCCATCGAGTTCGCGCATGGCCTCGGTTCCGTCGTCAAATCCGATCATTGAAACCCGGACGGCCGCACCCTCTAAGGTCCACTCTCTGTTGCTCCAGGCGAAGAAGATCGATCCTTCGACGATGATTCGGTCGAGGACTATCCGGTTCGATCCCGCGCGAATTGCTTGAGTAGCGAGTAGTCCGACCCTGGAATGGCTAGACTTGACCTCGGCGAAGGATTTGCTGAACCAGTAGGTTACGAGGTCTACCTCATGCGGGACGCGTCCTTGATAGAGCTTGAAGAGATCATCGACGTACCGGTCTCCAAGTTCGCGGCGTAGACGCTTTCCGCCTAAAAACGGCGGATTGCCGATGATGAAATCGGCCTTTTGCCATTCGGGCTCGTAGGGCTTGCCTTCCGCGTCGTAGCGCATAATGGCGTCGCCGTGCTCGATGTTGTTGAGTTTTTCGAGGACGGGTTCGCGGTCTTCCTGAACGCCGTGTTCGTGCTTCCACTGGAGGAAGCCGATCCAGACAACGATTGAAGCGAGCTCGTGCGCGTAGAACTCGGTTTCAATGCCGTAGAGCTGCGAGGGCGAAACCATTTTTGTAACGACGAGGGAGATGCCGTGCTCGGCGGCGAACTGGCGGGCCTGAAGCCAGAGGTCGAGGAGGCGGCGGAGCGCGACATAGAGGAAATTTCCCGAGCCGCAGGCGGGATCGAGAACGCGGACGGCGGTGAGCTCGTCGATCCATTCGCCTAAAAGTTTTTCTGAGGGGAGATCGACCCGCAGCCGGGCCTGTTTCGAATTGTTGGCGGATTCTTCGGCGCGCTCTATTGCGAGGGCTTCAAGGATGCGTTGTTTTGCGGCTTCCCAGCGTTGCTGGAGGGGTCGGACGACGACTGGTTCGATGAGGAGGAGGATATCTTCCTCGCTGGTGTAGTGTGCTCCGATGAGGGAGCGGCGGGCGGGGTCGAGGGAGCGCTCAAAGAGGGTTCCGAAGATGGCGGGGGCGATGTGGGACCAGTCGTAGTTTTTGGAGACTTCGTAGAGGATGCCGAGGTCGGCGAGGTCGAGCTGAATGACGGAAGAGTCGTTGAACAGGCCGCCGTTGAAGTAGCGGATGCTGTACTCGCCGAAGATTGCGTCTTCTTCGCTCATGGCCTCAAAGAGGAGCTTGAGCTTGCGGAGGAACTTGCGTGGGCGGAAGCGGTCGTCGCTTTGCACCATTGAGCGGAAGACGTGGTTGGGGAGCAGGCCTATGGAATCCGCAAAGAAGCAGAAGAGGAGGCGCATGAGGAAGTGGGCCACTTCTTCCCGGGTTGCTCCAAGGTTGCGATTTTCAAGTTCGAGGCTTTCGGCGAGGCGGCTGAAGAGCCTGGCCGCTTCCTGGGTAACACGAGCATCGGTGTATTCGGGGCGGAGGAGGTTGTAATCGCCGAAGAGGGCGCGGAGGACGTCGAGGGGAGGGAGCGGGCAGGTGGCGGTGACGTGGTTGCGATTGAGGTCGTCAAGGGTGAAGGCGTAGACGCGCTTGCGGGTAGCCGTGAAGTTGGTGTGGACTTCAAAGCGCTCGAAGTCGCTGACGACGAGCAGGGGAGGATTGCCGAGCTCTTCGCGATAGTCGTTGAGCTGCTCGTAGGCTTTCTGGAGGGTTTTGTATTTGCCTTTCGCCTTGTATTCCCAGGCGAAGTGGTCGCGGAGCCAGACGTCGGCAAAGCCGGTGCCGCCTTTTGTTTTGGAGACGGATTTTTCAAAGGCGTAGCGCTCGCCGGTGGAGTCGGAGGCGGCTGGGTGGGGCTGGCCGAGAAAGTCGCAGAGGTCGATGAACTGGGATTGGGCGCTGGCTCGCTCGGATTGCGAGTTGATCTTCCAGCGATGTACGAACTCGGCGACGGTGATTGGCATGGGGCATGGGTAGTTTACAGGCGTCCAGTGCCTAAGCGAGAGGGAACCACCCTGGGTCGAACGGGAGAGAATCACGAGCGATAGCCTCATCCCATCCGCTTGCCGATTAATTCCCCAGGCAAGCGCAGAATCGAACTGTGATGGCCATACCCAAATTCGAACAAGCGCCTTTGCCAAAGGCGCGCCCGTTCTGTTTTGTCTGGCAACCCCAGTCCAAATATGTCAGGTATATGCCGAGTCTAATTAATTACCCCACCCCTCCCCCCCCAAAAAAACGTCCCTCCACCCGGTACATTCTGGGGCAACATCAATGAAATGAGCGGCGTGCAAATTGCGCCCATGTACCAAACAGTAAACTTTACTCGCGAAAAACAGCCACTTTATGCCCAGAAAAGCCCTGAAAAGCCCGCTTTTCATGCAGTTTTCTGGAGGTTTTGGTTCAACACAACAGCATCTGAAAGAGATTGAGACTCATGAATGTGTTTGAACCGTATGCGCATGGTTCCTCAATGTCGCTTGAATCGGCGAGAATACTCTTCGATGGCGAAACGAATCATTGGAACGAGGGTCTGGGCCTGCTTCGGTTTTTGCCTGGCTTTCGGTAGTCTGCCCCGCGCCGATGCGCAAGCAAACGCCGCGTTTCCACCAGACCCATCGCGCCTGGAGAAGCAGCGGATTGTTACCGATTCGCTTCCCAGCAAGCCCACAGTTCCACCCGCCTTCTCCATTCCTGTGGAGCCTCTGGGTTTTTCCGTCCCGGGCTCCATCTACCTCGGCCAGCGCAACGCCCTCGCTTCGCTTGATTTCCTCGACGAAAACAGGCTGCTCTTCACCTTTCGCGTGCCTGGGCTCATCCGCCGCGAAACGGGACAACGCGGCGAAGAACGGCAGATACGCGCCGTTGTTCTTTCCTTGCCCAAGGGCAATGTTGAGGCCGAGGCACTTTGGCCAGTGCACGACCGCACCCGCTACTTATGGATGCTCAACGATGGGCACTTTCTCCTCCGCGACCGTGACGGACTCCAAATGGGCGATTCCGCCCTGCAGATGAAGCCCTTTCTGCATTTCCCGGGGCCCGTGATTTTTCTGGAGCTTGATCCGCAACAGCAATACCTTGTCACCGACTCACGTGAGCCGGTCGCTCCCGCGCACAGCGCCGCGAATGACGCGAAACTCACTAACGGAGGAGGTCCATCGTCCACGTCTGCTGGCGCCTCCGTAACTGGCACTGACGCGGGAGCACAAAAAGCGGGTGAGCAACTCGACACGGTGCTGCGTATTCTGCGCCTCGATTCGGGCAAAGTCGTATCGGTTACCCGCGTCGCCGCCGCGGCCCATCTGCCGCTCAACTCTGACGGATATCTTGAAAGCCTGCGCGGAAACGGCGCGCGTTGGATGCTGAACATGAATTACTTCAACGGCGGCACCAGGATGGTTGGCCATGTGGACTCAACCTGCGCGCCTGTCTACGAATTCATCTCCCAGCGCGAACTGCTGGTCACCGCCTGCGAATCCTGGGGAGGACACAGGTTGGTGGCAATGGATACGGATGGCCGCCATCTGTGGGATGTTCTCGCTTCTGGCTCAGGCGTGTGGCCCCTGCTTGTCAGGTCTCAAGACGGCTTGCGGGTCGCGCGAGAGACTCTGGCGGTGAACCACACACTCAGCGCCTCTGCGCCCCTTGATTCCGATGAGATCAAGGGCCAGTTAGTGAGGGTTTTCGATGCGGCCAACGGCAAGGAGGCGCTTGCGGCCCCGGCTACTCCGCCTCTCGACGCGGGGGGAAACGTTGCCATCTCCCCTTCGGGCCGCCGCGTTGCGGTGCTGAATGCCGGGGCCATCCAGGTCTTCGACCTGCCTCTGCCCGCGCAGATGCTGGATAGCACCCCGGTGCAAGCAGGGCATTGAAGTGTTCATCTGAAGTTTCAAATTCAGAGTCTGTATTGTTCGTCGGTCACATGCTCCATCCAATCCACGACCTTGCCATCGAGACGTTCCTGAATCGCGATGTGCGTCATGGCCGTGGACGGTGTGGCGCCGTGCCAATGCTTCTCCCCTGGCGCAAACCAAACCACATCGCCGGGGTGAATCTCTTCGACCGGGCCACCTTCTCTTTGCACCCATCCGCATCCCGCCGTAACTATCAATGTCTGGCCAAGAGGATGCGTATGCCAGGCAGTCCTTGCTCCCGGCTCAAATGTGACATTGGCGCCGGCCACGAACGCCGGGTCCGGTGCCTGAAACAGCGGGTCAATTCTGACTGTGCCGGTAAACCAATCTGCCGGCCCCTTGCCGGATGGTTGCGAGCCGATGCGTTTGATCTCCATGGTTTCATTCTAATTGGGTCTGTTTGAGCGTGGGTTCGCTATTGGTTTTGATCCTCAATGGCGCCAGTTGCTCCGAGCCCGTGTAGACTGGTCGATGGGAGATTTTTCTTGGCCACGGCTGTCGTCAACTATACGGCTGCGGCGGTCAGCGATCGTGGCCGCAAGCGCCCATCCAACGAAGACGCATTCGGATTCTCTGTGGAAAGCGGAGTCTTCTTCGTTTGTGATGGCATGGGCGGCGCCGCTGCTGGGGAGATTGCCAGCTCACTGGCAATAGACGAGATGCTTCGCTCGCTCGGCACCCGTCACCCGTCGAATCGCGCGGCCGGAGAAACTCCGATGCCGCAGCTTGCCGAAGAAGCGGTCTTCTCTACAAACCAGGCCATCTTCTCCCGTTCCCAGCGCAACCAGAGACTGAGCGGGATGGGCACAACGCTGGTGGGATTGGTGGTAGAAGAGCGCCGGGTATGGGTCGTCAATGTGGGCGACAGCCGCTGTTATCGGCTACGCGCACGTCGCCTGGAACAAATCACTCAGGACCACTCGCTAGTCGAAGAACAGGTCCGGTTGGGCCGCATGACTCGCGCCGAGGCTCTTCGTTCGCCGCTCAAGAATGTGATTACGCGGGCGCTAGGCACTCAAAACCGCGTTACGCCAGACATCATTGAATTGGAAGCGGAGCCAGGCGATCTTTTCCTACTCTGCTCTGACGGCCTGACCCGCGAGCTTTCCGACCCGCTGATTGAGTCGATGTTATCGCTCGATTTGCCACCGGAAGAGCTCTGCGGCCGCCTGGTGAATGCTGCCAAGAAAGCCGGCGGCCACGACAACATAACGTGCTTACTGGTGCGCGCGAATCAGTAAATGTTTTTGCGAATCAGCTTTTCGGCTTGTCCGCTTGCAGTTGCCTGAACGCATCGCCCATCTCTCCACTCCATCAACTTTCCCCCCAATTGACACTCGAAGGGGCCAGACGTATCCTTCGATGGCTGCAGTCAACGCTAACAATTTCTCGTCACGGACCCGGGAGACGAGATGAGCGGAAGGTACTTCGTGTCTATCGATCCCACGGCGATTCCACAAAGAATGCTTTACACCGGGGCCGCCATGCCGGCGATCGGCATGGGCACATTCGGTTCCGACCACGTAACTCCTGCCCAGATTGCTACGGCAGTCAAGGGCGCGGCGGTTGCCGGCTACCGGCATTTCGATTGTGCGTCCGTTTACAGCAACGAAGCTGAAGTTGGCGCATCGCTTGAGGCAATTCAGCAGGGCGGAGTGAAACGAGAGGAACTCTGGATCACTTCGAAGCTGTGGAATGACAAGCACGCCGAGGATGACGTGATTGCCTCATGCCGCAAGTCTCTAACTGATCTGCGGCTCGAGTATCTAGATCTCTACCTAATTCACTGGCCGTTTCCCAACTTCCATCCGCCGGGGTGCGATGTCACTTCGCGCAGCACCGATGCGAAGCCCTACGTACATGACAGCTTCATGCGGACTTGGCGAAAGATGGAGCAGTTGGTAGATCTAGGCTTGGTGCGGCATATCGGTACCTCGAATATGACCATCCCCAAGCTGAAACTGGTGCTGAGAGATGCTCGTATCAAGCCTTCGGTGAATGAGATGGAACTGCATCCCCACTTCCAGCAGCCTGAACTCTTCCAGTTTGTCGTCGATCATGGCATTCAGGCCATCGGTTACTCACCCATCGGCTCGCCGGGGCGCCCCGCGCGCGATCGCACGCCGGACGATACCAGTCCCACAGAAGATCCGGTTATCTTGAACATTGCCCAACGCCACGGCTTACATCCGGCGGTCGTTTGCATAAAGTGGGCTGTTCAAAGGGGGCAGACGCCTATTCCGTTTTCGATAAACAACTACGCCGCTAACCTCGCCGGAGTTGTCGAAGCGCCACTGACAGATGACGAAATGCGGGAGATCGCCGCCATTGATCGAAACTGCCGGCTTATCAAAGGACAGGTCTTTCTCTGGAAGGAAGGCCAGATCTGGGAAGATCTTTGGGACATTCACGGGGAAGTTACGCCGCCCTGACACTTGGCGCGCCATCGTGCCTCTTTTTAGCTTCACGACCGTATTTTAATTCTTCGGTTCATCACCGAACTAGCTCGAGTTGCAACCCAGGCGGAAAAGTGGAGAAAAAATGAAAGCGACAATGACTGCGGCCTTCCTGCCGGGTGACTCGACCGTCGAGCTTCGCACTGTCCCGGTGCCGGTGCCGGGTCATGCCGAAGTATTGCTGCGCATCAAGGCCTCAACTATTTGCGGTTCGGATATTCGGGCAATCTATCATGAGCATCTTGGCAAAGGGCCTGAAGGCTACCAGGGAGTAATCGCCGGTCACGAGCCCTGTGGGCAGATTGTGGCGACCGGCGAAGGCTGTCGTCGTTTCACGAATGGCGATCGCGTCATCGTTTACCACATCTCGGGTTGCGGCTTGTGCAACGATTGCCGACGCGGGTACATGATTTCGTGTACGAGCCAGAAATATCGCCGCGCCTACGGATGGCAGCGCGATGGTGGCATGGCTGAGTACATGCTGGCGGAGGAGAAGGACCTGATCGCGCTTCCAGATGAACTGTCGTTTGCTGATGGAGCGCAAGTGGCATGCGGGTTTGGCACCGTGTACGAGGGTTTGGAAAAGATCGGCATCAGCGGGAATCATGCCGTGCTGGTGACGGGGTTGGGGCCGGTGGGGCTGGCGGCTGCCGCACTTTGCCGGAAGCTTGGCGCCAACAAGATTATTGGTATTGATGTGGTTCCTGAACGCATGAAGATCGCTGTCGATATGGGTCTGTGCGACGAGGTGTTAGCCTCCGGACCGGACAACGTGGAGCAGGTGAGGAGACTGACCGGCGGCTTCGGCGTGGAGCGCGCCGTCGACTGTTCTGCGAACCATGCCGCGCGCGCAACAGCTATCCGAGCTACACGCAAGTGGGGCAGAATTGTTTTCATTGGCGAAGGTGGGAAGGTTGAGATCACTCCGTCTCCGGACATGATTCACGATCAGAAGACGGTGTATGGATCGTGGGTGACATCCACATGGCTCATGGAAGAACTGGTGGAGCGACTTGTTCGGTGGAATCTGCATCCGGCCGACATCATCACGCACCGCTTTCCGCTGGAGCGCGCTGGAGAAGCTTATGCTCTGATGTCCTCGGGCAAGTGCGGCAAGGTCGCTGTTTGCGCAGACGAAGAGCTGATTTAGCGCGCTGTAAACACAGCCTATTGCTTTCAGGTCTCCACCAATTTGTCTGATTGAAAAATCCGCAAAAACTGCGTGAAAAGCGGGTTGATCAGGGCATTTCTGAGCATAAAGTGCCTATTTTTCGCGAGTAGAGTTTACCGTTTGGTACACGGGTTCATTTTGCAAGTGGTTTATTTCATTGACATTGCCCCAGAAACAACCGGCTGGAGGGACGGTTTTTTGGGGGGGGAGGGGTGGGGTATTTAGTGGTATAAACCGGGGACATGCCTGACATTTTGAACTGAGACAGGTTGGGCACCTGAATCTGGGCGACCCTGAGTGATATGTCCGCGGGTTTGAACTTTGTGATCACCATGTCTAATTGTGCGTCTTTCGCGCGAATAATTCGGCAAGGACAACTGAGCTGATGTTTTCGCTCAAAAATTGTCCAAATTTACTTCGCTATGTTCCCCTGACTGGCCCTTCAATCAACATCTGGGGAGGCGTGCCTCAGCCCGGCCAAATCGGTTTACTTCATGCTTTGAATTTTATTGTTGACAACCATTTATAGCTCGGAATACGTTCTGCGGTGCTTGAACAAATCATTTTGTTCGAACCTTGAATTTGATTCAACTTTCGGAGGCGCACCATGATCGCACGAAAACTTTTGAGATCTATCCCCGGATCTTTCTTCGCCCTGATCCTGCTTGGTTTTTCGCAAGTATTGCTCGGGCAAGCAGTGAACGGCACGCTCCTTGGAACGGTGACTGACCCTTCGGGCGCGGTAGTTGGCAACGCACAGGTGATGATTATTCTTGTAGGTCAGAGCCTTGAACATACGTCGGTTACGAACGAGAGTGGCAACTTTACCGAACCGAACTTACCGCCCGGGATGTATACGGTTACAGTCGTCGCCAAAGGATTTAAGAAAGAGACGCGCGAGAATATCGCCCTGGAGACGAACACTACTGCCCGCGTGGATGTACGGCTGGTTACCGGCAGTGCAACGGAAACCGTCGAAGTGACCACGGCTCCGCCCGAGCTTCAGACGGACCGCGCAGACATCTCAAGCACGATCGAGAGCAAGCAGATCGGCGATCTTCCTCTCAGCAGCGGTAACAGCTTTCAATCCCTGCTGAATACCGTGCCGGGTATGGCGCCGGTCGTTTTCAACAATTCGCAGTTCTACAACGCGAACAACGATTTATCGACGAATTCGAACGGTCAGTCTTCCTACGTGAATCTTTACCAGATTGAGGGTATTGACGACGACCAGCGCACGGGTATCCATATCATCCTGGTTCCACCCGCGGCCGCCATCGGAAACGTGGACATTACCACCAACAACTTCGAAGCAGAGTTCGGCCGCGCCGTGGGAACGGTCGTCAATGTCACGCTGAAGTCGGGGACCAATAATTTCCATGGGTCGGCCTTCCAGAACATGGAAAACAACGGCGTGAATGCGCGCAATTACTTTGCACCGGGACCGAACGGACGCCTGGTCTACAACTACACGGGAGGATCGCTGGGCGGACCAATTGTCAAAAACAAACTTTTCATCTTCGGCGATTTTCTGAGAGTCTCGGACCACGAGTCAGCGACAACAAATGCGACCGTCCCTTTCTATAACGTGACCAACGGCAACATCAACCTGAGCGAGTATTCAGGCCAGGTCTACGATCCAAATACCGGAGATACGGCAGACTGTGTGGGAAGCACCGCGAACAATAATTGCGGCACAGGACGCGTTGCCTTCGCAGGCAACCTCATTCCAATGACGAACCCGGGGCTGAGCAAAGTGGGGCTCACCATTCTGCAGGACCTGGATACGCTTGCGAGAAATCCCAAAACGAATCTGGCGTCGGCAGCGTATCTCTCCGGCGCAACGACCAACAATTTTTCTCAGAACCTGCCTTTCAGCAAGGATGCCATCAGCTACGACATCAAGTCTGACTTCACAATGACCCAGAAGGACCATCTGAGCGGCCGTTTCAGCCATCAGAATACGACCACGTACCAGGCTCCGCTTTTCGGAGGGTTCCTCGGGGGGCCTGGAGGCGGCGGATTTGAAGCGACCGGAATCGCTGCTGCGTACAGTACCGGATTCAACTACGATCACGTGTTCTCGCCAACCCTGCTTACGGAAGCGCGTGTCGGTTTGGCGCATCTGCGTAATTCAGCGCAACAGACGGACTATGGAAAGGACGATGCGACGACGCTGGGCATCCCCGGCAATGGCCCTAACGGAACGGACAACACGCCGACGAGCAGCGGCCAAGTTGCCATTACCGCAAATGTCTTTTCGGGCCCGCTGATCGGCTATTCGGCTTCGCTGCCGTGGCTTCGCGCCGAGTCCAATATCGACTTTGCCAACAACTGGACCAAGATTCTGGGTAACCACACCCTGAAGGGAGGGGCCGACATCCGCCGCGTCCGCGACGACCTTCTGCAGGGAAACAACAATGCTGCCGCAGGGCAGTTTTACTTCGAAGAACAATCGACGTCCGCCCCGGGCGCGACGAAATTCAACGGCGCCGCCACCGGTGAGGCCAACGACATGGCCAGCATTCTTTTCGATGTTCCGTATAAAGTTGGCCAGGACACGAACAGCACTTTCCCTTGCTATCGGCAGAACTGGCTGTTCTTCTTTGTCTCCGATAAGTGGCAGGTGAATTCGAAACTGACGGTCGACCTCGGAGTCCGCTATGAGTTGTACCCGCCAGCCACGCCGCGCAAGGCAGGTGGCTTCGTCAACTACAATCCCACCAATAATTCCCTGGTTGTCGCCGGCATTGACGGGAACCCCTCCAATCTGGGGATGCAGACGGACTACAAGAACGTTGCTCCCCGGCTGGGAGCGTCCTATCGCGCCACGGAGAAGACCGTTATCAGAGCCGGATTTGGCGTAAGCTATGTTCCGTTTGTGGACAACAGCTACGCCTATAACTATCCCATTAAGACAAGCACCGGCTACACGAACACGCCAACCTACGGGCCCGCTCTGAACCCGGTGGGCGGTGTGATCAACTTCACGACCGGCATACCTGCCACCCCGACGGTGAGTTTCCCAACCAACGGAATTCTGGCGGAGAGCGCGGCAAACGGGACAATTGGGCTTTCGAATCTTTATATTCCCCTCAACTTTAAGAATGCGTATGTGACTTCGTGGAACGCAGCGTTAGAGCAGGCTCTGCCAAATAACATGTCCTTCCAGATTGCCTATGTTGCAAATCATGGAACGGGCATCGACATTGCGCAGAACATCAACCAACCACAGATCTATGGGCAGAGTGGAACATTTGATCCGTTCAAAGTTGCGTTTGGAAAAACCGCCTCGGTGACGCAGTACTTTATGGGCTTTTCCACCAACTATGAGTCGCTTCAAGCTCAACTCACTCGCCGCTTTTCCAAAGGCCTGGCATTCAACTCCGCGCTAACCTGGGGCAAGGCGCAGGGCTATGAAACCGGGGCACAGGATGGAAACCTGATGTTCTGGAGCGGCAACTTGCGCCGCAACTACAATCTGCTGGACTTCGACAGGACGCTGAACTTCGAGCAAACGGCTACGTATGAGCTACCGACGGGTCGTGGTCATCGCTTCATGAGCTCGGGCGTTGGCTCTTATGTATTAGGCGGATGGAAGGCATCGGCGACCATCGGGATGCTCTCGGGGCTTCCCTTCACGATTCAAGCGGCGAGCAGTGCGACACCGGGGACAACCCAGACGGCCCAGCAGACTGGCGGCTACCAGGTGACGCATAAGGTCGCCGGTGGGAAGAATCCAGCCCCGGCGTGGTTCAACCCAGCTTCGTTTACCCAGCTTCCCCCCTCCTCCTGCACCGCGGCCACTCCCCTTCCATGCCCATCCGGAAACACTCAACGCAACGAATTCCGCGGGCCCGGCTACTTCAGCGACAACCTGTCACTCTTCAAGAGCTTTCCAATTTTTCACGAGTCCTCGCTCGAAGCTCGCTTCGACGCGTTCAACATGAGCAACACGCCTGCGTTTGGTTTGCCCAACGGCACTGTGGGAGGGAACCTGGGGCATATCACCGGCACCCTTGGCAGCGGCGTTGGCAATGTCAATGGAGTCGGCGGACCTCGCGTGCTTCAGGCGGCGGTGAAGATAAGCTTCTGAGGCAAAGCAAGGCTCAGAAACAAACTCAAGGCGAATCTTCGTACGTGAAGGTTCGCCTTGAGGCAGGCTTAAGTCGGAAGCATCCTGCACCGACGCGCAGCGTGCAAAGTAAAGCCGGGAGGTGGTTTGGTGGTGCGTCGCAGGCCAATTGAATGCGGTGCTGGATTTGAGATGTAGAATCAACTCTTGCTTAAGTTCGTACTTCGAACTACACTTGCAAGGAAGAAATCGGGGCTCATCGATGGGGAAGCTTTCCAGACGAAGGTTTGTTGCAAGTGCAGTTGGAGTGGTAGCGGCGGCATCAGTGCCGATTCATGCGTGGGCCAAAGATTCGCCGTTCAGAGTATCCGTCATCAACGATGAGATCTCACCGGATTTCGACCATGCGTGTTTTGTTGCATCGCATGACTTCGGCATGAGCTGGATCGAACTCCGATCGATGTGGGGCAAGAACACCATGGCGCTTAGCGATGCTGAGATCGCCGAGTCGAAGAAGATCCTTGCAAAATACAATCTGCAGGTAACTGACATCGCCAGTCCACTCGGCAAGACCGACTGGCCAGGGGCGCCCAAGTCTCAGTATGGCTCCAAGGGCGACATGCACAATGCCGCCGAGGTGACTTTCAAACAGCAGGATGAGATTTTGGAGAAGGCGATTGCTCTCGCCAAGCAATTCAATACCAACAAAATTCGCGGTTTCGATTTCTGGCGGCTTGATGATGTCGCTCCGTATCGAGCCGCGATTGACGAAAAACTCCGAGCGATGGCGGAGACCGCCGGCAAGCAAGGTGTCCTGTTGGTTCTTGAGAATGAGTTTGAATGCAATACCGCAACCGGGCGCGAGGCCGCGCGGACGTTGGAAGCTGTGAAGTCGCCACACCTGGCGCTTAATTGGGACCCAGCCAACGCCGTCATGCGCGGCGAACTGGATGCCTTCCCAGCCGCATGGAATCTGCTGCCGAAAGATCGAATTCATCACTGCCACTGCAAGAATGCAGTGAAGAATGCAGAAGGCAAAGTTGAGTGGTCGCCGGTCGATAAGGGGTTTATCGACTGGGCCGCGCAATTCCAAGCTCTCAAGAAACTCGGCTATCGCGAGGCGGTTAGCCTTGAGACGCATTGGCGGGGTGCGGGCACGGCGGAGGAATCGACCCGCATTAGTTGGGCGGGCATGAAGAAAGAACTGATTGATGCATCGGCGCTCTAGGGCAAGTTGAAAGGCACCGTTGGAACTTCACCCATGATTGAACAACGCAGACCTTTGTTGGTTTGATGGAGAGACAAATTGATTACTCGACGGGAGTTTCTTGACACGCTTGCTGTAGGGACTGCAGGGATGGCGCTCGCTTCGACGGCGAAGAGCTACGGCCAGATCATGGGCTCGAACGACCGTCTCAACTTTGCAGTGATTGGCGTTCGGTCCCGCGCATACGCGCACCTTTCCGCGCTCAAGGCGAACAAGGCGGCGGCGCGGATCTCGCATGTCTGCGATGTGGACAGCAATACATTGGAGAAGTTCGCTGCCGATACCGCGCGCGAGATGGGCGAAGCGCCAGCTACTGACAAGGACTTTCGCAACATCTTGAAGCTGAAGGAAGTGGACGCGATCACGATTGCCGCTCCGGATCACTGGCATGCGCCGATGGCCATCGCCGGGTTGCAGGCGGGCAAGCATGTGTATGTTGAAAAGCCATGCAGCCACAATCCCGCCGAGGGGGCGATGCTGGTTGCCGCACAGCAGAAGTATGGGAAACAAGTGCAGATGGGGACGCAGCAGCGTTCATCTCCACACACGATTGAAATTGTGGACAAGATTCACAATGGGCTGGTTGGGAATGCCTATTTTGCGAAAGCCTGGTATAGCAATGTGCGTAAGTCGATTGGCGTCGGGAAGGAAGTGCCGGTCCCGCCGCAGCTTGACTGGGATCTGTTTCAGGGACCAGCGCCGCGCCGGGCGTACAAAGACAATGTGCAACCGTATAACTGGCATTGGTTCAAAATCTGGGGTACGGGCGAAACATTGAACAACGGCACCCATGAGATTGATGTATGTCGCTGGGCGCTCGGAGTTGATTTTCCGAATCGCATTACTTCGTCTGGCGGGAGATATCACTTCAAAGACGATTGGCAATTCTACGACACTCTTGTTACCAGCTATGAATACGACGACAAGCTGATTTCGTGGGAAGGCAAATGCTGCGAGGGGATGAAGATCTACGGGCGTGATCGCGGCTCGGTGATTATGGGAACGACGGGTTCGGTGCTTGTGGACCGCGACGGCTACGAAGTTTACGACCTGAAGGGAAACAAGACCAGCGAATTCAAAGCCGGCAAAGGAACTTCGTCCGGCGACCTGGTGGGCGCCGACTCCATGACCGATATGCATTTTGCGAACTTCATTGCGGGCGTCCGCACAGGCGAGAAACTGCACGCTCCGGTCTCGATTGGCAACGTCGCCGTGACGATGCTTCAGCTTTCCAATGTTGCGTGGGAGATGAATCGGGAATTGCATCTCGATCCAGCCGACGGAAAAATCCAGAAGGATGCGGAAGCGATGAAGCTGTGGGGACGCGATTACGAGAGCGGCTGGGCGCCGCACCTGTAAGCCGCGAGGCGGGTTCGTGTTTTAAGTGAATCATCAACGGAGAAACAGTACACCTGAAGGAGCTGTACTCTTATGAACGAAATCCTATCTCGCCGCAGTCTTTTTCAATCGGGCGCACTCGTAGCCGCTGCGTACGCCGTTTCTGGCGCAATTCCTGCTTTTGCGGAGCCGATGCTTGCATCCGTAAAGCCGTCGCCGGTTCACCTGGGAATGGCCAGCTATACATTTCGCAACTTCACCCGGGCCCAGTCGATCGGCTTCATGAAGCAACTGAATCTCACCGAATTGAATGCCAAAGATACGAAAGATCATCTGCCGATGGATCCTGCGGTGGAGGCTAAGGCGCTCGCGGACTATGCGGCTGCGGGAATCAAACTCCATGCCGCGGGAACCATCTATTTTCCGAAGGACGAAGACGCGGACATTCGAAGCAAGTTTGAATATGCCAAGCGGGCTGGCATTTCCGTGATTGTGGCAGGCGATCCGACGCCGCAGATCCTGCCTCGCATTGAGAAGTTCGTTAAGGAGTACGACATCCGTTTTGCCATTCATAATCATGGCCCGGAAGACAAGGTTTGGCCTTCGCCGCTGGACGTCCTGAAGGCTGTAAAGAACATGGACCCACGCATGGGCTGTTGTATTGACGTCGGCCATTGTGAGCGGGCGGGAACCGATGTAGTTCAGGCAATTCACGAAGTGGGTCCCCGGCTGTTTGACATGCATATCAAGGACCTGACGAGTTTTCAAAGCAAGGAAAGCCAGGTTGCTGTTGGACAGGGGATCATGCCGATTCGCGGAATTTTTGAAGCACTGATTGCGACAGGATACAAAGGGTTTGTGGATCTCGAATACGAGATTCACGGCGACGATCCAATGCCGGGCGTCATCGAGTCCTTTGGGTTCATGCGCGGTGTTCTGGCGGGCATGGGCTACGCAAACAACGCCTGATCAACTTCGACATTTTTGGAGTGGGACAGGGAACTGGCATTTGGAATGAATATAATTGTGGTCTGACCACTTCGACGGCCTGTCCATAAGCGCAGTATTTTGAGAGAGCAAGGTTTCAGTCATGCTGATCCACGAAGACCGCTTGTTTCCCGCAGAGCAGGAAACTCGGAAGATAGCGAGGGCACTGTACGGGCACATCCGCAACTTGCCCATTATCAGTCCCCACGGCCATACCCAGGCACTCTGGTTTGCCAGTAACGAGCCTTTTCCAGATCCGGCGAAGCTGTTCGTACAGCCTGATCATTACGTCTACAGGATGCTACTGAGCCAAGGCGTCTCGATGGAGGATCTCGAGATTGGGGCGCCGGAGTTGAAGGATGCGCGCAAGGTCTGGCGCACCTTCGCGAGGTACTACTACCTGTTTCGCGGGACTCCCACACGCATGTGGCTGGACTATGCCTTCCAGGAGCTTTTTGGACTGCAAGAGCTGCTCTCAGAGAACACTGCCGATCGATACTTCGACGCGATCTCTGAAAAGCTACAGACGCCGGAGTTCCTGCCCCGCGCGCTCTATGAGCGCTTCAATCTTGAAGTGCTGGCAACCACTGATTCTCCACTTGATTCGCTCAGTGATCACCAGGCAGTTCGCGAATCGGGATGGAAGGCCCGAATCGTGCCCACATTCCGTCCGGATCCAGTTGTCGATCCCGATTTTCACGGATTTGAACTGAATATCGCGTTGCTTGGCGAGCAAACCGGAGAAGACACTTCGACCTGGACCGGCTATCTCAACGCGCTCCGCAAGTCCCGGCATCGCTTTCGAGCGCTCGGCTGCACGGCGACCGATCACGGCCATCCAACTGCGCAAACAGCGGACCTTCCTCTTTCCGAGGCATCTGGACTGTTCCTTCGCGTCCTCGACGGCAATGCCGATCTCCGGGAGACGGAACTATTTCGCGCGCAGATGCTAACGGAGATGGCGCAAATGAGCCTGGAAGATGGACTCGTTATGCAAATTCACCCGGGCAGCGTGCGGAACCACAATCGCAAGGTCTTTGAACGTTACGGGCGCGACGCCGGCGCTGACATTCCCAGAGCAACGAATTACGTGGACGCGCTGCGCCCGTTGCTTGACCGATTCGGCAATGAGACAGCGCTCACCATCATTCTGTTCACGCTGGACGAATCCACCTATAGCCGCGAACTGGCTCCATTGGCTGGCCACTATCCATGCCTCCGGCTTGGGCCCTCCTGGTGGTTTCACGATAGTCCTGAGGGAATGATGCGCTTTCGGGAGCAGGTGACCGAAACGGCAGGCTTCTACAACACGGTCGGTTTTAATGACGATACGAGAGCGTTTCTTTCAATTCCCGCCAGGCACGACGTGGCACGACGCATCGACTGCGCTTTTCTGGCAAGGCTTGTTGTCGAACATCGGCTCGGGGAAGATGAGGCGTTCGAAGTAGCGCATCAATTGACATATGACCTTGTGAAAAAAGCCTACCGGCTGTGACGGTGAAACCGTTTGAGTGGTAGCCCGGCTTGTAGCCCGGAATGGAGAAAGAATGAGCTCTCACCTTATTGATCTTGCCGGCAAGTCTGCCGTTGTGACTGGAGGCACCTCCGGAATTGGGCGCGCCTTAAGCCTCGGTCTGGCCGACGCCGGAGCTGACGTAATCGCCTCCGCCCGCCGGCAGCAGCAGGTTGACGAAACGGCTGCCGAGATAGAAGCGCGCGGACGCCAGACCCTACGGCTAGCTTCTGATGTCTGCGACCGCGCTTCTCTGGAACAGTTATTGGCCGCTGCACTGCACCGCTTCGGAAAAGTCGACATACTGATTAACTGTGCCGGCAGGATCAAGCGCACTCCAACCCTCACCCAGCCTGAGGAAGAATGGACCGGAATCCTGGACACTAACCTTACCGGGACTCTTCGAGCGTGCCAGGTATTCGGAAAACATATGCTGGATCGCGGTTATGGGCGCATCGTCAACATTGCGTCGCTTAACAGCTTTGTTGCTCTCAGCGAGGTTGCCGCATATGCGGCAAGCAAGGCAGGCGTTGCTTCGCTCACGCGCTCACTCGCTGTCGAGTGGTCAAAGAAGGGCGTGACGGTGAATGCGATCGCTCCCGGTGTGTTTCGCACCGATCTGAATGCGGATTTTCTTGACGGAACGGCGCGAGGGAAGGAACTGCTGATGCGCACGCCGATGGGCCGATTCGGCAAGACCGAAGAACTGGTAGGAGCCGCCATTTATCTGGCTTCCGATTCCGCTTCCTTTGTCACTGGACAGACTCTAGTTGTCGACGGAGGCTTTCTGGCCAGCGGTGTGAATCAGTAGCTCAACTAGTTCAAAGCTGCTACAAACCGCACAAGTCTGCTAAACTCATCGATTAATTGAGCTCTAACCGATAGCGATTGCGAAATCCGTTCGGAAGGGTTCTGCATCAGAAACTCGATTGAGGATAGGAAGCCATCAGGATGCCGACGACGCGCTACGCCTTCACGAACAAGCAAAGCGCGTCGAATAAAATGCCGCGGCAGATCAATCGGAATCTTATTTTTAACCAGATTCGCACCCGTCAACCGATTTCGCGCGCGGATCTGGCCCGGTCTTCGGGGCTCCAAAGGAGTACTGTCTCGCTCATTGTTGAGGAACTGCTTGCTGAACGATGGATTGTCGAGGGATCGATGGGGCGGCTCCCCCGAGGTCGCAGGCCCACATTCCTGAATCTGAATGGGCAGCGAGGTGTCCTCGCTATGGATATCCACCCTGGCCAGACGACACTCGCGGTCACTGACCTAGGCGGAAAAATCCTTGCCCAAACCGTGATTGCGCTTCCGGAAAATCCGCAAAAAGTTGTAGGTGTCATCGTAAGCGAAATCCGCAGGATGATCGCTTCACATGCCGGTCGTTCTTTTGATGGAATCGGGATCAGCGTCCCCGGCCGCTTCGACCTTCAGTCCGAAAAATCCAACTCAGGAAAGCACTCGTTGAGGAGCTCGATGTTCGCACCGAACATCAACTGGCCAATCGGAACCATCAGGTCGCGTGTAGAACAGGCTACTGGACTCCCTGTTGTTGTGGACAACGTCGCCAACGCCTGCGCACTTTCCGAGGTTTGGTTTGGCTACAGCGATGGCGTCAAGGATCTTGTGGTGGTGAATGTCTCAGAAGGTTTGGGCACGGGCATCTTTGCAAATGGCCGCATCCTTCGCGGAGAAGGTGGCTACGCGGGTGAGTTTGGTCATGTCCAGGTTGATCCAAATGGATTGATTTGTGGATGCGGAAGCAGAGGGTGCTGGGAGACTGTAGCGTCCAATCGCGCTGGAATGCGTTACTATGCCGAAATCGCGAATCGGCCCTCACCGCCCTTCGAGGCTCTGTTGAAGTTGGCGGATGATGGGGACCCTGCGGGGAGGCAGGCCGTTGAAAAAATGTGCGCCGCACTTGGCAGGGGGATGGCGATGATCGCGTCTGCCCTTGCGCCCAGCGAGATCGTGGTTGTGGGAGACATTACAAGCCTGTGGGAACTGGCCGGCCCCCTTGTCGAAGCCGAGATGCGTCGCAATCCATTGCCGAGAGTTCCCCTGCTCCGGCCAGCCTATGAAGGGGACAAGGCTCGCTTACGCAGCGCGGTTGCCCTGGTCATGAACGAGAACTCGCTCTGATCGCGCACGTTCTGCCGCTTGCCCATCCGGCGCGTTTCAATTAACTTCAAAGACTCAAACTCTTTCGATTGGAGTTGACGCGATGCCCCGTATCGTTCGATGTTCCATTATTCAGGCTTCAAATGCCGTACCGGCCACCGAACCGCTGGCTGTTCAAAAGCAGGCGATGATCGAAAAGCATCTCGGCCTCATTCGCAAGGCGGCCGCGGATGGCGCTCAGATTGTCTGCCTGCAGGAGATCTTCAACGGTCCCTACTTCTGCGCCGAGCAATCCGTTAAATGGTACGAGACCACTGAGTCGGTTCCAGGCGGTCCAACAGTAAGCCTTATGCAGTCACTGGCCAAAGAGCTTGGCATAGCCATGATTGTGCCGGTGTATGAAGTGGAGCAGGAAGGCATTTTCTACAACACAGCCGCTGTGATCAAGAGCGATGGATCGTATCTGGGAAAATATCGGAAGACCCACATCCCGCATGTCGCTCCCGGATTTTGGGAGAAGTTTTACTTCCGTCCAGGGAACCTCGGTTACCCGGTTTTCGACCTGGGATTCGTCAAGATCGGCGTGTATATCTGCTATGACCGGCATTTCCCTGAGGGCGCTCGTTGTCTCGGATTGAATGGCGCGGAAATTGTTTTTAACCCTTCGGCTACGGTCGCCGGCTTGAGTGAGTATTTGTGGAAGTTGGAGCAGCCTGCCCACGCTGCGGCCAATGGTTACTTCATTGCGGCTATCAACCGCGTTGGCACTGAACCGCCATGGAACATTGGTGAGTTTTACGGCTCGAGCTACTTCGCCAATCCTCGAGGGCAGATTTTCGCCCAGGCCGCGCGCGACAGAGACGAAGTGCTTACTGCCGATTTGAATCTGGATGAGATCGCTGAGGTCAGGCGCACCTGGCAGTTCTATCGCGACCGGCGACCGGATCTTTACGGGCCGCTTGTTGCTTCCTAGCATTTGAACGCAAGGGAGGAACCATGAGTTATCAGTATGTGATTCCGACGGGTCAGTTACTCCAGGATGGAAATCATATAGGAACTGGATGGGCAGGGCATGACACCCCAGCCGTACAGGGCCAGAACAACCCGAATGCAATTATGGTCGAGGGAATTGGTCCGCTCCCACCGGGTTTGTACACGATAGGCGACCCGATCAATAGCCCGCATCTGGGACCGATGGCATTCCCGCTGACTCCTGACCCTGCAAATGCAATGTATGGCCGAAGTGGTTTTTACATCCACGGCGCTCAAATAAATCCCACAGTTCCCGATACCAGCAGCGATGGGTGCATTATCCAGCAGCACAATGTCCGGCTGTTGATCGAAGCGGCGATTCAAGGCACTGCGATCGATGACCCTGTGCGCGGCTTAGAGGTAACACCGGCTTGACGTGTGACCCTGTTTCAAACTCTTCCGAGGCGTGAATGAGTACAGCGATATTACCCGACGATCCGCACCTACGGCAGCGTTTCAACGAGCTGAAGCCACCGCTTGCGCCGCAGTCTGCGGTGATTGAAGCGAACCGCTGCCTCAACTGCTTCGACGCGCCTTGCACTTCGGCTTGCCCCACGCATATCGACGTTCCTGGATTTATCAAACGTATTGCTTCAGGCAATCTGCGCGGGTCTGCGCTGCGCATACTCGATGCAAATATTCTTGGCGGCAGTTGTTCGCGGGTCTGCCCAGTCGAAGTGCTTTGCGAGGGCGCATGCGTGATGCATCGCGATCATCGTGAGCCAATTCAGATTGCGCTGCTTCAGCGCCACGCAATGGACTTCTTCCATGACTCGGGCGAGGCGCTACTTGGTACACAGCCTGAGCCGCGCAGTCTGCGGGTCGCTTGTGTGGGCGGTGGACCGGCTTCGCTTGCCTGTGCCGCGGAACTTCGGCGCCGTGGTGCTTCAGTAACCATTTTCGAGCGGCGTGCGCTCCCCGGCGGCCTGAATACCTATGGCGTGGCAGAGTACAAATTGCGGACCGCGGATAGCCTGCGCGAAGTGGAGATGATTCGCCGCATGGGGGTTGAGTTCCGCTTTGGAGCGAGCATTGAGTCTGGCGCCGATCTTGAAGCCATTGAGGCGGAGTTTGATTTTGTTTTTCTTGGCGTGGGCTTGGGGGCCATGCAGCGTCTCGGCATTCCCGGTGAAGACGGGGAGGGCGTGATGGATGCGCTGGAACTCATCTCCGCTTACAAGACTGGCCATATCCGCGAGATCACAGGAACGGTTGTCGTTGTGGGAGCGGGAAACACCGCGATCGATGCGGCGAATGCGGTCCGGAGGCTCGGTGCAAGCACGGTCTACTTACTCTATCGCCGCGATGAAAGCGATATCCCCGCCTTCGATTTCGAGTATGAACATGCCAAGCAAGAGGGGGTGCAATTCCTATGGCGCCGTCAGCCGCTTGCCATTCAACCCGGGAAGCACGGTCGCCTGCTGCTCGATACGGTGCTTGTTCAACAAGTGGACAGAACGCTGCTGCCTATACTCAATTCGCAATACAGCATTGAGTGCGACCTTGTTGTTCCCGCCATCGGCCAGTCGCCGCTGTCGCACCTGATGCAGGAACTGCGCCATATTGAAGTCCGAAATGGGCGCATCGTTGCTGATCGTGCAACCGGGCAAACCGGGAATGCACGATACTTTGCAGGAGGCGATTGCGTTAATGGTGGCCGCGAGGTTGTGGATGCCGTTGCGGACGGCAAACGCGCTGCGCTGGCCATGTTGAAGGCTGTGGAGGTTGCTCATGCCTGATCTCAGCGTCCGTGGTTTTGCAGGCGGCATCAATTCGCCCAACCCATTCTGGCTTGCCTCTGCGCCTCCCACGAATTGCGGTGAGCAGATCATGCGCGCCTTTGATGCAGGCTGGGGCGGCGCTGTGTGGAAGACCATCGGAGAGCCAGTGACGAATGTAAGCTCACGCTACTCCGCTACCGACTGGAACGGCCAGCGCATCATGGGCTTCAATAACATCGAGCTCATCAGCGATCGAAGCATCGAAATCAATCTGCGCGAAATGGCTGAAGTGAAGAAGCGGTATCCGCATCATGCGGTGATCGCTTCGCTGATGGTTGAGTCCACCCGTGAGGCAT
>Ga0302319_10007056_pt1 | contig 22160 bp, 20 predicted proteins | sample Bog_T0_2_FD_203319 | JGI IMG/M metagenome (GOLD analysis project Ga0302319, IMG submission 203319) | Peat permafrost microbial communities from Stordalen Mire near Abisko, Sweden - Bog_T0_2 | ecosystem: Environmental > Terrestrial > Soil > Wetlands > Peat | place: Sweden: Abisko, Stordalen Mire... | reverse complement strand
TGAAACGCGCGGGCCTGAGCACATTGTGGGCGTGGTCTACTCCAAGGACCTGGCCAGGCTGATGTACTTTCGCCCCAAGGCGCCCGCCGCCGCGGGTCTCGCAACCGAGGCCTGGGAAACCGCCAAGTCGCGTCCCGCCCTGCCCTTCGTCGAACTCAAGCTCCAGCAGGTGATGCGCGACGTGCTAGTAGTTCCCGAAACCAAGTCGGTTCTTGACCTGATTCGCGACTTTCAGCAGCGCCGCCGCCACCTGGCCATCGTGGTGGATGAGTACGGCTCGACCGTGGGCCTGGTCACCGCTGAAGATGCGATTGAGCAACTCACCGGAGAGCTGGAGGACGAATTCGACTCGCCCGAACTGCCCGTGCTCACCACAGCTTCCGGCGCGCTGCTGATGGATGGCGGCGTGAACCTGCGCGACCTGGAAACGCAGATGCAATGGAGCCTTCCACGCGAAGGAGGCGTGGAAACGTTGGCCGGCTTTGTGCTGGTGCGCCTGGGGCATATTCCGATCGAGGGCGAAAGCATCGTATTCGAAGGCCGCCGGCTCACCGTCGTGGAGATGGACGCGCGGCGCATTGCGAAGGTGCGGGTTGAGCCGGTGGAGGAGGAGCCAGTCTCAAGCTGAGCTTCGAGTTGAAGCGAAGGCCCCGACGCGTCAACTTTGTCGATCTGCGAAAACGCATAATCCTTACGCGCCCTTATACGGCAGCACGTATCCTGTTGCGACAGGCCAAGCCTTCATTTCCGTAACAGATTTTCGCGGATCAATGGCCGGTTCCGCCGGCGCTGCACCAATTTGAACATCGCAAATCTTTCCTTCATATGCCGAAGCCTGCCGTTTTCGGTATCATGACTTCAATATTTCCTGCCGATCGACTGGAAAGCAGAACGGTGTTCTGCGCCAGACGCCAATTGCTTAAGCGGGCGGCTGTGGGCTGGCCCGGACGTCGAAACTGGAGGAGGACACATGGGAAACAAAAGCAAGAAGAAGGACAAGGGAAAAGCAAACGGCAAGGTTGAAGGCCAGCCGACCAGCAAACCCAACGGCGTGGATCCCAAGGCTCAGCTTGCCAACGGCAAGGATCACGCACCCAAGCCGGTGCACCCAGGCGAAATCGAGACCAGGCGCATCGGCAAGGACTGCGATTACGAGAAGGAACTCAGCCGGCTGCAGATTGAGCTGGTCAAGCTGCAGGAATGGATTCGCCATGAGCACTTGAAGGTTGTGGTGCTCTTCGAGGGCCGCGATGCGGCCGGCAAAGGCGGCGCCATCAAGCGCATTACCGAGTCGCTCAATCCGCGCATTTGCAAGGTAGTCGCCTTGGGAACGCCGACCGAACGCGAAAAGACGCAGTGGTATTTCCAGCGCTATGTGCCGCATTTGCCTGCGGCGGGCGAGATGGTGCTCTTTGATCGCAGCTGGTATAACCGCGCCGGCGTAGAGCGCGTGATGGGCTTCTGCAGCGATGCGCAGTACCAGGAGTTTCTGCAAACCTGTCCGGAGTTCGAGCGCATGCTGGTGCGCTCCGGCGTCATCCTTATCAAATATTGGTTCTCGGTCTCAGACGCGGAGCAGGAGCGCCGCTTTCAGGAGCGCATGACCAACCCCACCAAGCGCTGGAAGATCAGCCCCATGGATCTGGAGTCGCGCAAGCACTGGGCCGACTATTCACGCGCCAAGGATGAGATGTTCAACCACACCGACCACAAGCAGGCGCCGTGGTTTGTGGTCAACGCCGAAGACAAAAAATGCGCGCGCCTCAACGTTGTGCGGCATCTGCTGTCCAAGATTCCCTACAAAGACATGACCCCCGACCCCATCGAGCTGCCTCCGATTGTGAAGACGGAGTATGTGCGCCCGCCGTATCAGGAGCAGCACTTCATTCCGGTGATTTACCGCTAGGGGCGCGATTCACTGATTTATCGTTGAGAACGAGCCCATGAAGCAGATTCTCACCCGACTCGCTCTCACGCTTCCTGTCGTCTGGCTGGTGGTCTCGCTGGTTTTTCTGCTCATTCACCTGGTGCCCGGCGACCCTATTTTGCAGATGCTCGGCGACGGCGCAACGCCAGCGGATATCGGCGCTCTGCGCCATCAATACGGCCTCGACCGCCCGCTCTGGGCGCAGTATCTGCATTACTGGAACGGCGTGCTTCAGGGCGACTTGGGCAGCTCCATCCGTCTGCACTCGGAAGTGAGCACTCTGATTGCCGCACGCTATCCGTATACGCTGGCTCTGACGCTGACGGCGCTGGGACTGGGCCTGGCGCTGGCGCTGCCGGCGGGGATTGTGGCAGCCGTGCGACGGGGACGATGGGCTGACCAGGTGCTGTCGGTCGTGTCCTTGTTTGGCTTGTCCGTGCCGGGGCTGGCGCTGGGGCCGGTGCTGATTCTGGTGTTCTCCATCCAACTCGGATGGCTGCCGGTTTCAGGAGCGAACGCGGGCGGAGGGCGGTCCATTGACTGGCGCTATCTTGTACTGCCGTCGATCGCCATGGGCGCGTCGCTGGCCGCGATTCTCACGCGCATGGTGCGCACGGCAATGCTCGAAGAACTGGGGCAGGACTACATCCGCACCGCGCGCGCCAAGGGCCTGAGCGAGACGCGCGTCGTCTGCCGCCACGCCCTGCCCAATGCGCTGGTTCCGATTGTGACGGTGGTGGGATTGCAGTTTGGCGCGCTGTTAGCCGGGGCGATTGTGACGGAGACAATCTTCAGCTGGCCCGGCCTTGGACGGCTGACGGTAAGCGCAATCTCCAACCGCGACTACGCGCTGGTGCAAGGGTGTTTACTGTCGATCGGGCTGACGTATGTGCTGGTGAACCTGCTGACGGATGTGGTGTATCGATGGGTGAATCCGCGTATGCGGGGGTAAATTACGGGGTAGACTGGGTAATTTTCGGATAGGCGACCACTCGCCCAGAACGGAATCAGAGGAGTGCGCGGCATGAGCTGTCGAGGGAACTTACCACTATCCAGATATGTTCCAAACAAATGGATATGGACCGTGTTGAAAGAAAACGACCGGGATACTTCCAGTTTGATGCGGGCCGGCTACCGAGCTTTGCTTAACCTCCCCGGCACCAAGATTCTTAACGATGGCACCGACGCGAAGGAACTGAAATTCGTAATCATTGATGCCATTACGGACATCGATACCGTGCGACAAGTAGCCACTTAGCTCCTGTTTTGTATATTTAAGCTCAGCGTTCAAAGCTTTCTCGCCATTCTTTCGGAATTCGCCGATGAAGTCTCTTGCAAAGAATTCACAGAGAGGGCGAATTGCTCCGAAACTAGCAGGAGCGATCGCGGTGTGCTCCTTTCCTTGCGGGTTGATGACTCCCCACGGACGCCAACCCTGAATAGTCTTTTTCGCAGCGTCCTTGGCAGAATCTAAGTCTACCGACAAGATATGCTTCCGGAATTTTCGGCTGCCAATAAATCCGTAGACAACATAGTTGTCTTCCATGTTGAACGCAAACTGGCAGGCTATGTCGTTAAGGTCAATTTCGGTAGACCAGCCGGTCTTAATCGTTAATGTCGGCATGAAGAGGACTATATAACGGCATTTGCCAGACGCGCATATATTTATGTCGCTTTTTTGACAACGGCGTTGTCAGCCGCATTCAGCGCTGAGTTGATGTTTGGTTCCCGAATAACCGGCAATCCGGAAACTACCCCTCTCCTAAACAGGGATGAGCGGGACTATCTCAGCCGTTATCTCACCACTTTCCTCAATCGCCAGCAGCCCCACCGTGATCGGCAATTCAAATCGCCGCGGGCCGCAACTGCCGGGATTGAAATAGAGCACGCCCTTCTTCTTATACAAAGCCGGCTTGTGCGTGTGCCCAAACAAGACTGCCGCGAATCTTCCTGCGGCCGGATCGAGATGAAGCGTGTTCAGGTCGTGCAGCATGTAAATGTATCGACCCTCCGCCAGCACGACCTCCGTCTCCGGCAATTCGCTGCATGGTCCCGCGCGATCAATGTTGCCGCGAATCGCTGTGACCGGCGCAATCTTCTCCAGCTCGCGCAGAATTGAAATCTTGCCGACATCACCGAGGTGCAGGATGCGGTCTACGCCGGCGAGGGCGGGCGCAACTTCAGGACGAAGGAGGCCGTGCGTGTCGCTGATGACGCCGATTTTCATTCTTGGATGCCCTTTCGTCAGGGTCCAGATCATTGAGCTAAACGTGGCTCGAACGTCCCGGACCGCAGATCCTTCGACTCCCTGCGTCCGCCGCGGCGGACTTCGGTCGCTCAGGATGGCAGTGTATTGGTTGTTAGAGTCCCAGTTCCAGGCGGGTGCGCGGGTCGAGGCGGTCGCGGAGAGCATCGCCTAGAAAGTTGAAGCCTAACACTGCGCCTGCAACCGCCGCGGCCGGGAACAAAACCAAATGTGGCGAGTCGAACAGATGCGAGCGCGCGTCGTTCAGCATCGATCCCCAACTGGGCGTGGGCGCGGGGATGCCCAGACCTAAGAACGAAAGTGTTGCCTCGGCCAGAATCACTCCTGCCATGCCGATTGCCGCCTGCACCAGGATCGGCTGGGCGATGTTGGGCAGGATGTGCTTGAAAAATATCCGCATGCCTCCAGCCCCAAGCGCCCGCGCTGCATCTACATACTCACGTTCGCGCACTGCCATCACCTGGGCGCGAACGAGGCGGGCGTAGCCAGCCCAGCCGCCGATGGCCAGAGCCAGCACGAGGTTCAAAAACCCCGGCCCCAGGAACGCGGCGAATGCAATGGCCAGGAGTATGCCGGGCAGCGCCAGAAATGTGTTCATGGCGAAGGTGGTCAGCGCGGTGTCGACCCAGCCGCCGAGGTAGCCGGCCAAGCCTCCAATGGAAAGGCCTAGCGCGAGCGAGACAGCGACCACGCTGACAGAAACTGCGAGCGAAAGCCGCGCGCCCCACAGCAAGCGTGAGAGCGTGTCGCGGCCCAGCTCGTCCGTTCCGGCCAGATGTAATGCGGTTGGGCCTTCGAGCCGATGAAGTAAATCGATGGTTGCCGGAGAATGAGGCGCGATCCAGGGTGCGGCAACGCCACCCAGGACGAAGCCTGCCAGCAGCACAATGCCGACCGCCGCCAGCGGCTGCCGGCTAACACGAAAGGCTCCGCGGCGTAACCGGGAAGTGGAAGTTACTTCTTTGATCACAGTTGCAAGAATACAGGGTATTGGACGCGGAGAAGAGGCCTGGATCGATGGGATTTTCATCTAAAAGAATTCTTCTGTCTCTCACGATTGCGGCGCTTAGCTTACCGGCTCAGAGACTTTTTTCCGCTCCTTCCGGACCTGCCTTGGCTGCCGATGTGCAGAATGCCAACAACCCGGCACTCAGCAATGCGGCAGCACAACTATTCGCATACGGTAACCAGGCTCGAACCGCCCAGGGCCTTCGGCCGCTGGAGTGGGACCCGGCCCTGGCAGCGGCTGCGCTCAACCATTGTGTTCTCATGGTCGCGGATGGCGAGCTCTCGCATCAATACATTGGCGAACTAGACCTGAGCGAACGCGCAGGCCACGCCGGAGCACATTTCAGCCTGGTTGAAGAAAACATTGCCGAGGGCTATGCCCCTGCTTCCATTCACCAGGCCTGGATGAACTCCCCGCTTCACCGGGAAAACCTGCTCAACCCCGAAGTGGATCGGGTGGGCTTTGCTGTTGTGGCGCGCGGCAATACGCTCTATGCCGTGGCCGATTTTGCGCATGAAGTGCGGCTCCTTTCTCCTGAACAAGTGGAGGCCACCGTTGCCACACTGGTGCAGGCTACCGGAGTGGCTGCGCACGGAGATTCGGCCGGCGCGCGGCTGGCCTGCGCCCAGGACCATGGTTTGCCGGTCTCACTCGACAATCGCCGCCCCGAGTTCATCATGCGCTGGCAGGATGCGGAGTTGTCGCATCTGCCGGAAGCGCTGCTGGACCGCATCTCCACCGGAAAGTATAGAGAAGCCGCAGTAGGCAGCTGCCCTTCGCAGAGCGCCGATGGCACATTCACCGTGTACCGTGTTGCCGTGCTTCTGCTGCGTGCGGAGCCAGGCGTGACCAGGACGTATCTGTCTTCCAAATAACCTACAACTACGGGCGTCGTGCGATAGTGCACGACTTGACAGCTTTGTGAAAACTGCGGGTTCCAGGCAAACTTGGGCGAATCCATTCTTCCACGGCTAAGGCCACCTTTCATTCTGTGGGCTTTTTGCGGAGAGTTAACTCCCCCGGTTCCCCTCCGACTTGCAACAATGTCGCACGATTTACAAAACACCGCGACTCGGCTCTTAAAGCCGTGTTTAAGACAACATGAGGATTTTGCACAGAGGGGTGGTCGCGCTGATTTTGACACTCGCTCCGGCCTGTGCGCTTGCCTCATTCGATCCGCCGGACGGGAATCTCCAAAATACGCAAAGCGCCGTGGAGCAGCTCTTTGCGCTGGCCAACCAGACGCGCGCTACTTATGGACTGGGCCCTCTCAAGTGGGACCCGGCCCTTGCTGCCGGTGCATTGCAACACGGCATCCGCATGACCCAGGAAGGATCGCTTGCGCATCAGTATCGCGGCGAGCCGGATGTGACTTTCCGCGCAAGCCGGGCTGGAGCGCACTTCAGCCTGATCGAGGAGAACATCGCCATTGGCCCATACGCCGCCGGCATTCACCAGGGATGGATGAATTCACTCGGCCATCGCGCCAACCTGCTCAATCCCGCCATCGACCGCGTCGGCATTGCCGTGCTGTCGCGCGGCGGGGCGCTCTATGCGGTGGCGGATTATGCGCGCGCCGTTCCGGTTCTCACTCCGACACAGGTCGAGGCTGCCTTTGCGGCGATGCTGCGAGCCAGAGGGGTCACGGTGCTTAGGGATGCAAACGGGGCGCGGGCCTTGTGCTCCACATCGGGGCGTTTCAATCCGACAGATGGAGCGAGTTTCCTGATGCGCTGGCAAGGCTCGGATGTGACAGAACTGCCATCCGATCTGTTGCGCCGCGTGGCGTCCGGTGAGTACCGACAAGCTGCCGTCGGAAGCTGCCCGGCGCAGTTGGCCAGCGGCGGATTCACGGCGTTCCGCGTTGCCGTGCTTCTGTATGGAGCGAACAGCGCGTCATTGGAAAGCCGATAGATTCCTACCCGCCGGTCATTCCTCTAATCCTATGAATTGCAGTCTTTCGCCTATCCAAAGCTCTGGTATTTCTTCCAGAAATCCGGCCAGGAAAGCCGCGGCGGCCCGCAGATAAAAATGTCCTGCCGCGTTTCGCTTTCTTCGTTCTTCACGTTCTCCCGGTTGCCGTTGTGCCCTGCCAGGCGGCAGCCGGTAAACGCTCGATCCGCGCGCTCCTGGGAGAAGCCGAGCACGATCAAAGTTGTTGGCGGCGAAGCAGGATAACCGCGCAACCAGGCCGAGTTGGTCATGCTGATGGGAGGAGGCAGGTGGTATGCCGCGCCGAGAATCTCGATGGCGCCCTGCTCTCCGTAATTGTCGACGACGATGCCCAGGCTGGCCTGTTCCTCCGGGGTGAGCGAATCGCGGATTCCGGCGACGGTTTGGACGAGTTCCTGCCAGCCGATTTCCTCGCGCAGGTCGCCGTTCTTTGATAGAGCAAAATCGCGCAGCGGGCCGCTGGCCTGGAGCGGCACCAGCACCGCAATCGCGAACGCGCCGCAGGCCGCGAGGCCGGAGAAGAAGACAGACTCGACGGTTCGCCGTCCCCAGCGCGGCAGCGAAACGATCCATTTCTCACTGGCAGTGGCGCCCATCGCCAGCAGCATCGGATAGGCAGCGGCCAGGTAGTATCCGCGCCCCTTGGCGAAAAAGAAAAGGGCCAGCGGCAACAGGTACATCCAGGCAAGCATGCGGTAGCGGCGGCTGCGCAGGAAGGCGACTACGCCGGCAAGCCAGACGGGCGCGGCAATCAGATTGACGCAGATGCGGAGTTGATCGAGCAGAAAGCCGTCTGCGCGGCCCTGGCCTACATCGCGCGTGTGGATGTGTTGCAGAAAGTGGTAAGAGATGAATTGGTGATTGACCTGCCAGAGGAAGTTGGGCAGAAAAATCAGCAGCGCGAGGCCGATTCCGGCCCAGAACCATGGACTCTTGAGGAAGCGGCGCGCATTTGAGAGCAAAACGCCAGCAAGAATTCCGACGATGAAAAAAACGATGGAATACTTGGTGAGCAGTCCCATGCCGACGGCTGCGCCGATCGCCAGCCACCAGCGGGGATTCTCTGTGCGAAGCAGGCGAACGGTGAAGTAAGCGACCAACACCCACCACAAATAATCGAAAGATGAGTACTGGAACTCCGTGCCTTCAAACATGGGCAGCGGCGAGAGAGCGACGGCGAGAGCGGCGGTCACCTGGGCAAGGCGTTTGCCGCCCAGTTCGCGCGCCATCAGTCCGGTAACGACGATGGCAATGGCCTGCGCCAGAACCGAAAATAGCCGCAGGCCTACCAACGACAGGCCGAACAGGGCAAGGCCGATGCGTTCGATGAAGGGCGTGAACGGGGGATACGCGACAAATCCCCAGTCAAGATGACGCGCGTCGGAGAGGAACTGGAATTCATCGCGGTGGAAGCCGTATCGGCCATTGGTGAGCAAGTGAAGCAGCGTGACTATAGCGGCGATGAAAAGCAGAATGCCGAGGCTTGTTGAAGGCGGAGCTTCGATGCGCGAAGGTCTTTCAACCGCTTCGATTGCAGTCATCGCGAATCCTGCTCCTTATCGAGGTTCCCTATTCTCTCAGCTTCCATACGCGCGGTGGAGACATCTGGTTCCTCAGTTTCTGTCGGCGGCCAGCGGAACACGTACGGAAGCCATTCCGGCAGCCGTTGCGGCCTGGATGCCGAGGTCGGTGTCTTCAAAGACCAGGCAATGCTGCGGTGCGACGCCCAGTCGCTGAGCCGCGAGAAGGAATGCATCTGGGGCGGGCTTGGAGTTGATATAGTCTTCGGCACCGACAATCGTTTCGAATCGATCAAGAAGATTGACGGATGTGAGCGAACGGACCACAGAACTGGTGTGGCCGCCGGAAACCACGGCGAAAGGAATCCGGCCCTGCTGCGCATCGATATGCTCGAGGACTTCAGGGATGGCTTTGAGCTGCGGGAGCAGATCGTAGTAGAGACCTTCCTTGCGTTTGCCAACGGCTTCGACAGGCATGGCCAGGCCTTGCATAGAGTTCAGCGTTGCGATGATCTCGGTGACTGGCTTGCCGCCCCAGGAGTAAAACAGCGCCTCATCGAAGGAGCAACTCCATTCAGCGAGCGCGGCCTTCCAGGCAATGTAATGCAACGGCATGGAGTCGACGATGGTGCCGTCGCAATCGAAAAGGTAGGCCTGGAACTGGCCGGCGGGCAAGGGCAATTTCATGCGGGAATGGGACTCCTGGGCTTAGATTGCGGTCCGCGCATGAATCGATCGTCATCCGAAAGAATGTGCATGCACGCAAGAAGGGCTGGTCGAGGTTCGTGGTCTCCCACCCTTGCCACAACCACAAGTACCTGGCAAGGATGGGGCACCCATACTCCGCTTGCCGGGAAAGAAAGTAAGACGGCCGGGATGGGTCGCCCTTCTTGCTGGTGGGCGCGCCGGGTCAGGCCGGGACGTACTCCGCGGCGTCCACTTTGACCGGGGTGAGCCAGCCGAAGCGGTCAGGCTTCAGACCGTTGGCAATGCCGAAGAACTCGTCTGCAATTTTCTTGGTAATTTCACCCACCTTGCCGTCGCCTACCACAATGCGGTCGATCGTCCTGATCGGCTGCACCTCGGCGGCGGTTCCGGAAAAGAAGACTTCGTCGGCGATGTAGAGCAGTTCACGGGGGAAGGCCTGCTCGACGACCGTGAAGCCGAGATGACGGGCGAGGGTGAGGACGCTGTCGCGCGTAATGCCGGACAAAGCGGAGTTGGCCAGCGGAGGGGTGTAGATGACGCCGTTGCGGACCACAAAAATGTTTTCGCCAGAGCCCTCACTGACCAGGCCATTGACGTCAAGGGCGATGCCTTCCTGGTAACCGTTGGTCTCGGCTTCCATGCGGATGAGCTGAGAATTCATATAGTTGGAGCTGGCTTTGGCGAGCGCGGGCATGGTGTTGGGGGCCATGCGGTTCCAACTGGAGACGCAGACGTCTGCGCCGCCGTGGCCGGAGATGTATTTTCCCCAGGGGAAGTTCGCTACGTAGACCTCGATTGGCGAGCCCTTGGGGCTGACGCCGATTTCCCCGTATCCGCGCAGCGCGATAGGGCGGATGTAGCATGGAGCAACGCCATTGGCTTCAATCACATCCACCACCGCGGCGCAAAGTTCGTCGAGCGTGTAGGGCAACTCCATGCGGTAGATTTTGGCGGAGTCAATCAGGCGCTGCATGTGCTCGGGAAGCCGGAAAACTGCCGAGCCGTGAGGCTGTCCGTAGCAGCGGATTCCCTCAAACACAGCGGAACCGTAATGGATGACGTGACTCAGGACGTGGATGGTGGCGTTTTCCCACGGAATCAGGTTGCCGTTGTGCCAGATTTTGGAAGTTGTTTGGATGGGCATGAGAGTTCGGCGAGCTCCTTCGGGCGTACCAAGGCATGAATACAATTCAGGTTAACGCGAATCGAGGGGGCGTGTCACGGCGGTGGGTGGACTCGCTGGGGCGAAGGGGTAACCGAGTTGACATTTTTTTGGGGAATTGATGGCGCGGGTTGGGTGAGAAGCGGCGAGTTAGAGCGAGTCTAGGGTTGGTTTGCCCTAATGAGTTTTGTGCCAGGTCGCCGCACCCTGTTGGTCGCGGCGACTTGAAAGCTGCGGTTTCGGGGAAGAGTTACTCTGGATTCGTTATAGCGCCCGCTTCGCGGGGTTAGCGAGTTAGCAAGTGGCGGGTGAATCGGGAACTGTTGAATTGAGCAATCAGGCGGGATCTGATCGCGGCAATGAAGCGTATTGCGTTGTATGATTGCGCTGCCATTACAAATGAGATTTTCAGGAGATGTTTGTCCATGATGACGCGCCGGTTTGGTTCCATGCTTGTTTTTGCTTTCGTTTGCGCAGGTCTAGTGACTTCCGGCAGGGCCTTCGGACAGGAGCAGAGCTCGCTGGACCTGATACCGCTGCCGACTCACGCAACTGTGGGCGCGGGGCAATTCCCCATCGATGGGAGCTTTGCTGTCGCGGTGGAGGGTTATCCCGACCCGCGTGTGGTTCAGGGCAGTCGACGATTCGTAGAAACGCTGGGGCGCGAGACGGGAATCCCATTTGCCGTGGATCCAGCGGCCAACAAGGCAAGTTTCGTGATCCACACCGCCGGTCCGAGCGAAGCGGTGCAGCAACTGGGTGAGGATGAAGCGTATCACCTGTCAATTAAATCGAGTCACGTTGAGTTATCGGCACCAAATCCGCTGGGCATCTTGCATGGACTGCAGACATTTCTGCAGTTGGTGCGGGTGACGCCGCAGGGGTTCAGCGTGCCGGTGGTGACCATCGACGATCAGCCGCGGTTTCCGTGGCGCGGGCTGATGATCGATGCGGGGCGGCACTTCCAGCCGATTGACGTGATCGAGCGCAACCTGGACGGCATGGAAGCGGTGAAGCTGAACGTCTTTCATTGGCATTTGTCAGAAGACCAGGGCTTTCGCGTGGAAAGCAGACAGTTTCCGCTGCTGCAGGAGATGAGTTCGGGCGGGCGCTACTACACGCAGGAGCAAATTCATGAAGTGATCGAATACGCACGGGAGCGGGGAATTCGCGTGGTGCCGGAATTCGACATGCCATGCCATACGACGGCGTGGTTTGCGGCTTATCCGCAATTCGCGAGTGCGCCGGGGCCGTTCAAGATTGAGACGAAGTGGGGCGTGTTCGACCCGGCGATGGATCCTACGCAGGAAGCGACATTTGAGTTTCTCGACAAGCTGATCGGCGAAATGGCGGGGCTGTTTCCCGACGCGTACTTCCACATTGGCGGGGACGAGTGCGACGGAAAAGAGTGGGACGCAAACCCGCGCATCCAGGCATTCATGAAGACGCATGGGATGAAGGACGATGCGGCGCTGCAGTCGTATTTCACGGGCCGCGTGCAGAGGTTGGTGGTCGGGCACCACAAGATTCCGGAGGGCTGGGACGAGGTTCTTCAGCCTGAGACCCCGAAGGACGTGGTGATCCAGTCGTGGCGCGGACCCGCCGGGCTTGCGACCGCGGCGCGGCAGGGAAACCAGGTTGTTCTCTCGAACGGCTATTACATTAACCTCAACCAGCCGGCTTCAGAGCATTACCTTGTGGACCCGTTCGGTGGAGAAGGCGCGAGCCTGACGGCGGAGCAGAAGGCGCGCGTGCTGGGCGGGGAGGCGACAATGTGGAGCGAGTTTGTGACTCCGGATAATATCGATAGCCGCATCTGGCCACGCACGGCGGCGATTGCGGAGCGGTTCTGGTCGGCGCAGGATGTGCGGGATGTGGATTCGATGTACCGGCGCATGGCGATCGTCTCGCAGAAGCTGGAGTACTACGGGTTGCAGCACAACTCCTCTATGCGGATGATGCTGGAACGGATGAGCGGGACGGCCGATCCGAAGGCGCTGGAGGTGCTGGCCAGCGCGGTTCAGCCTCCGCAAGGGTACGAGCGCGAGAGCCTGCACCAGTACAGCAGCGCGTCGCCGCTGAACCGGATGGTGGATGCGGTAGCTCCGGAGAGCGAGACGGTGCGGAGATTCGGGCAACTTGTGAATTTGATCATCGCGGGCAAAGCATCTCCGGAACAGTGGAAGCAGGTTCAGGACTGGCTGATGCTATGGCGCGATAATGATGCGGCGCTGCAGCCGGAGTTGGGCACTTCAGAGTTGACGGCGGAGTTGAGCGGAGTTTCGCAAAGCTTGTCGCAGGTAGCCTCGATTGGGTTGCGGGCGCTGGATGATTTGAAAAATCATCACGTTTTGGGCAACGACGCGCGGGAGAAGAATATGCAACTGCTGAAAGCGGCTGCGAAGCCCAGGGCAGTGCTTGTGGATAAGGTGGCTTCGCCGGTGGAATTGCTGGTGAATGCCAGCGCGAAACAATAAATCCGTTGCCGCGAATGGGATTGGCGCCGTGTGCTACTGTTCAATCCGTGAAGCCTGAAACAATCAAGAGAAGCAGCGCGAACGCCAGTGCTGGCCACATAAACGCTGCCCGGCCCGCGCAGAGCATCCCGCAGGGGCTAAAGCCCCAAGTCTTATGCGGCTCCAGCGGCACGGCTAAAGCCGTGCCCTTTCAAAGCCTGATTTATGCGACCGGTTATAGGACCGCGCGGAGATTGCTGCCCGGGCTGTCGGCGAAGGACGGCTTCACGCAGCACCCATTCGATATAGAGTTCGGAGTCCGGACGAGCGGGCTCATTGCCGGCAGGCATTTGAAGAGCGGCCACCTGCACGACCGGCACGTGACGGCTTATTACGGGGTTGCGCCTTCGGTGTTTCATGCGCTCATACGGCGATGGCGAAGGAGCAGTTCGGGCGCTGCGATGGACGAGACAACGTTTGTCGATCTTGGAGCGGGGATGGGGCGTGCGGTCCTGCTGGCCTCGGAGCTTGGGTTCAAGGCGGTCGTGGGCGTGGAACTGCATCCGAAGCTGGCGCAGATTGCGCGGAAGAATGTGAACTTGTGGCGGTCGGCAGGGCGGTCGCGGTCGCCGACGCGCATCGTTGAAGGGGATGCGGTGGAGTTTCCGCTCCCCGCGGGGGCGGTGCTGGTATTCCTCTTCAATCCGTTTGGGGCTGCGGTGCTGCGCCGGCTGCTAAAAGGCTGGCGCGGAGATCTTGGAGGGCGTGGGAAGGGCCTGGACTTGATCTATGTGAATAACGAGCAGGAAAGAGTGCTGGAGAGCGAGCCGGGTTGGACACGCCTGTTCCACGGCAACGTGCGGCGCTCGAAGGCTGACGCAATTGCGGACCACAAGATCATGGCCAATCAGCCGGAGGGGGAGTATGCGTCTTCGAACTGGGAGGATTGCTCAATGTGGAGACTTGAAACTAGGGACTAGGGATTAGGGGTTAGGGATTAGGGACATAGGGGCTGCCAAACAAGAGTCGGCGGCCGATGGAGCAGGGCTTTGAAGGAACCGCATCTGGTATTGGGATTGGGCGAGCTGTTGTGGGACGTGCTGCCGGAGGGTCCACGGTTGGGCGGGGCGCCGGCGAACTTTTCCGTGATGGCAGGGCGGCTGGGAAACCACGCTGTGCTGCTGAGCCGGATTGGGCGGGACGACTTGGGCCGAATGGCTTTGAATCAGATAGAGCCGCTGCCGGTGGACACGAGTTTTGTCGAGACTGATCCGGCGCATGAAACGGGTACGGTGACTGTCAACTTCGAAAGCGGCCAACCGCATTACACGATTCACCATCCTGCAGCGTGGGATTTCCTCGAGCTTTCCGACGAATGGGTGCGGCTGGCGGAGCGGGCCGACGCGATTTGCTTTGGATCTCTCGCGCAGCGAGGCCTGGAGTCGCGGCAGACGATCCAGACGCTGGCGGCGCAGACCTCATCGAAATGCGTGCGGGTGTTCGACGTGAATTTGCGCGCGCCGTTCTATTCCGGAGAGGTGGTCCAGGAGTCGCTGGAACTGGCGACAGTGTTGAAGATGAATGACGCGGAGGTTCCGCTTGTGCTTGGGCTTCTTGGCTTGCCGGGCGCGATCGAGCCCTCGCCCGGCCCCACGGGGCCCGACCCGCTGCGGCGAGGAGCGGAACGGCTGCTCAGCGAGTTTCCAACGCTGAAGATGGTGGCAGTGACGCGCGGCGACAACGGCAGCCTGCTGGTGACGCGGGACGAGTGGGATGAGCATCCAGGGATTGCGGTGAAGGTTGCTGACACGATTGGCGCAGGCGATGCATTCACGGCGGCACTGACGCACTACCTGCTGCGCGGCGCGGACCTGCATACACTCAATGACGCAGGGAATCGATGGGGCAGCTGGGCCGCGTCCCAGTCGGGGGCGATGCCGGCGCTGATCGATGAGGTGCGGGACGGGATTGCGGCGGCGATCGAAGGCTGAGTTGAGACGAGGCTGGCGGGGCGGCTGCGATAAAGTTAGTTCATTGTGATTGTCAATATCGCCAGGCGCGCGCACGACCACAACTGGGAGCTCGACCCGATTACGCGTTCGCTGCTGGACACGGATTTCTACAAGCTGCTCATGCTGCAGTTCATCTGGAAGAATTTCCCGAAGACACAGACCTCATTCACGCTTTTGAATCGCACCGCATCCGTGCAGCTGGGCGACGTGGTCGATGTGGGAGAGCTGCGCGAACAGCTTGTCGAGACGCGGCGGCTCAAGTTCCACAAGTCGGAGTTGATCTGGTTGGCCGGCAACACGTTTTATGGACGCAGAGGCATCTTCGAGCCGGCATTTCTTCAGTGGCTGGAAGAGGACTTTCGGCTTTCCGACTTCGATTTGTCGGTGGAGGACGGGCAAATATCGCTGAACTTCCACGGATTATGGACGGAGACCACTCTATGGGAGATTTATGCGCTTTCGGCCATCGACGAGTTGAAGACGCGCGCCAGCCTGAAGCTGCTGAGCGAGTTTGAGCTCGACGTTCTTTACGCGCGGGCCAAGACCAGATTGTGGGAGAAGATGGAGCGGTTGCGCGGTGTCCCGGGTTTGAGCGTGAGCGACTTCGGAACGCGGCGGCGGCACAGCTTCTTGTGGCAGGAGTATGTGGTGAAGGCTATGAGCGATGTGCTGGGCGCGAGCTTTGCGGGCAGTTCCAATACCTATCTGGCCTACAAACACGATCTGGAAGCGATTGGGACCAATGCGCACGAGCTGCCCATGGCCCTGGCCGCGCTTGCCGACGACGATGAGGAGTTGCGATCGGCGCAGTATAGGATTCTTGAGCTCTGGCAACAGAGTTACCAGGGGGAGTTGTTGATTCTGCTCCCGGACACGTTTGGGACCACGCAGTTTCTCGACGGCGCCCCGGGATGGGTGGGGAACTGGACGGGGCAGCGCATCGACAGCAAAGACCCCTACGTTGCGGGAGACGAATATATCGCGTGGCTGGAGAACCTGGGGCGCGATCCGCGGCAGAAGCGGCTCATCGCTTCCGATTCGCTGGATGTGGAGCAGATTCTGGGCCTTCATGCGTATTTTGGCGGCAGGATGCTGAATGGAGCGACGCCGGCTGATTTTAAGAAGGCGAGCGACTTTGAAGACCAGCGGAAGTGGGTTGCCGATCGGCGCATCCGCTTCAGCGCAGGGTGGGGAACCTTGCTGACCAATGACTTTCGCAGTTGCGATCCACGGGGCGGGGATGGGTTTGACCCGGTCAGCCTGGTGTGCAAACTGACCGAGGTGGATGGGCGGCCGGCGGTGAAGCTCTCCGATAACTATTTGAAGGCCATGGGACCGCCGAGCGAGATCGATCGCTACCGGCGGGTGTTTGGAACGGCGGGAGTGGCGAATGCTCCGGTCCTGACCTGAGTCGCAGAAGAGAATCGGTTTCCTCAGTAATGGTGTTTGCAATCTGCAGGCTAGTTGCAATAAAATATGAGTGAGCAGGCACTCAGCAATCGAGAAAGAATGAGGGATTATCATTGGCTCGACCGCGGAGTGGCGATAAGCAGAAGGCAATTCTTGATGCGGCGTTGCAGATTTGTGCGGAACGCGGGATCGGCGGAGCCCCAACCTCGGCCATCTCCAAGGCAGCGGGCATTGCCGAAGGCTCGTTGTTCACCTATTTCAAGACCAAAGACGATCTGCTCAACCAGCTTTACCTGACGTTGCGCAGGGAATTCAGCCTGCATCTTTCGGATTTTCCCCACGGTGAAGATGCACGAACCCGGCTGCGTTACGTATGGGACAAGTTTCTCGAGCTGGGAGCGGAACACCCGGAGCAGCTCAAGGTTTTGGCCCAGTTGCGCGCCTCGGGGAAATTGTTCAGGGAGAATGAGCCGCCCAACTTTGCGCTGGTTGAACTGATGAAGGCCGCTTCGCAGGCCGCAGAGGGAAGGGAGTTCGGCAGACTTCCTGCGGAGTACCTGGTGCTGATGGTTCGGGCGCAGGCGGAGATTACGGTGGATTTTATCAACGCTCATCCCGAGTCGGCGGAGATTTGCCGGGAGCTGGGATTCAGCATGGTTTGGAATAGTTTGACAGGGAAATAACTTCTCTTGTTTTTGAATGAACGAGCGGTCAAGCAAGTTAGTCTGGCAAGTCATAGAAAACAGAAGATCGAAGAGGGCACGTCAATAGACACTAAAGCGAAGACTACCCTTCAGGGTTGGAGTGCGAGCGAAATTCCACCCCAGACCGGAAAACAGGTTGTGGTCACCGGGGCGACCGGCGGACTGGGTTACGAAGTCGCCCTGGGACTGGCGCAAGGATGCGCCGACGTGGTGCTTGCCGGGCGCAATGAAGCCAAGGGCCGGGAGGCGGCGGCGAAGATCCGCGACCTTGCGCCGAAGGCGCTGGTGCGCTTCGAGCAACTGGACCTGGCGGACCTGGAGTCTGTGGCCGCGTTCGCGCGACGCGTTTGCACGGTGGGCCGGCCTCTGGATCTGCTTGTGAACAACGCCGGCGTGATGGCGCTGCCGGTGCGACGCGTTACCGCGGATGGATTCGAGATGCAACTGGGCACCAACTACCTGGGGCATTTCGCATTGACCGGTTTGCTGCTTCCGCTGCTTCGCGCCAGCCGGAATGCACGCGTGGTGCAGGTCAGCAGCCTGGCTCATCGCTTTGGCCAAATCAGCTTTGACAACCTGCATGGAGAACGGCGCTACCATCCGTGGGCGGCTTACTCGCAGTCCAAGCTGGCGACGCTCCTGTTTGCGCGCGAGTTGCAGCGGCGCAGCGATGGGCGCGGCTGGGGATTGAGAAGCTTCGCGGTGCATCCGGGGTATGCGCAAACAAACCTGTTTGCCAACGGGCTGGGCCGCGGGGGCGTGCTTGGCTTGCTGCACCGGTCTTTGGGGCGGATGATGAGCCAATCCGCCGCGGACGGTGCGCGACCGGCATTGTTTGCCGCGGTTTCAGAAAGCGCGCAGCCGGGAGGATTCTACGGACCGGATGGCCTGTTTGAGCTTGCCGGGCGACCGGCCCATGCGCATGTTGCTGGCCGCGCCCGCGATGTGGAGGTTGCGCGCAGGCTGTGGGAGGTTTCAGAGGAATTGACGGGGGTTCGGTGGCCGGCGGAATGAATGTGGGGTCAAACAAGGACTTTTTGCTATCGAATACCCGTGTTTCCCATTCTGCCGGATCGCGTTGAATCAAAGCGAATTGCGGGCGAAAGTTTCTACAGTTTCACGATTTCACATGCGCTGTGGCACTGTGGGGCTCGAACTGTCAGGTTGTTGATTCTGATTGGCTTGGGGCTGCCTCCACAGTTTCACAGCCGGAAATCCACATTTGCTTTTCAATGGGCGCGAGAATCGGGGCCTTGGGCGGAAGTGGGAAGGCCGGCGTTGAAGGAGCGGACGAGCCTCGCCAGGCGCGGGAGATCCAGGAGAAGGTCCTGCACGGCGGCGGAGACGGAGGTGTCGTTCTTCGCGGCCCAGATGCGGGCCTGGCGGTAGGAATCGTCGCTGACGGCTACGGTGATGTTGCGCATGGCGCCCCCCTGGATTTGGCGGGATTTCAGATGGTTATTTCCATTGTGCGCCGAGGGAGGGTAATTATCTGCAATCATTTTCGGTGGGTGGGCGGCACTTGCGCGGGGCTTCAGGTCCGTGATTTGGGGCACTCGGCACCCGGCAAGGCTTATAGGAATGCGAAGTTCTGTTGTATAAGTAATGTCCTAGGACGGGACGGAGATTGGGTGGCTGGACCGTTGATTTTGCGACTTTTCGGCGGGACTACGAAGGGCGCGCTTTGGGGGGTTCGAGGTTTCCCGCCGTTCGCTTAGGAAGACGCGAAGGGATGGGGTACGGGTTGGACCGAGATCCCAAATTCCAATCGCTGACCAGCTAGAATTGCCGTGAATACGTATTGGAGTGAACCCCTACTTCCCGAATGCCCGCTCATGAAGATAGGGCCGCCGACCCAGAGGGTACCCCCGACGAGGCACAGGCCCTGATACCAGGTTGAGCGGGCCACCCGCCGCCGGGGGAGGCTAATCATATGCAAACCTTCTTACGGGAAGATTCTTGCTCCCGATTCGAAGATTAAGCCAACCGCTGAACAGCTAGAATTGCTGTGAGTACGTATCATGTGCCCCGATTTCCCAAATTGGGGGTAGTGTCCTAATTTGCCTGTTTGGGCTTGTTTTGGGGTTGTATTTCGTATTCGGTCCTGTCATGCATCGGGTCTCGATTCCACATCCCATTCGCAATCCTTTTGTTGAGAGTTTGTGGATTAGGGAACCCGCTAACTGGGCTCCAAATCCAGCCAAAATCTTTACGCCAAAGGCTGCCAACGGTTTCGTATTCGATGAATCCGTAAAGATGGATGATTTTCTTGCCCTGAGTGAGCGTTTCCACAAATTCACTCAGATCAAGAGGATCGTCCTCCAAAACGACTTCACATATGATTGGCTCGATGTTTGGGTCCACGAAGTTGCGAGGAATATCCAAGCTGGGCGGGCCGTCCCCATTGGCACTCAGCGCAGGTTCCGGGGCAACGAAAAAGCGCCAATAGCTGCGCCCTATGAATGCCCTCGACAATCCAATATTTATGACCGTGATTCCGCCACCAATAAACTGAATGTCGAGCAGAGGATTCACTATCTCCAACCGCTTAGGCTCAAGTTGAATTCTGGCGCGCTCCTTGTTCTTTGCCAATTCAATTTGAGAGAGTGCAGCCTGAGCAGCCTTGCGAGTTTCCCATGCCTGCCACACGATAGCGCCCAACGTGAGCAGAAGCAGCCAAGCAGTTATTCCCTCAGGCCATGCCAAGAGTACGTTCCACCATGGCGGGCTGGGCTTGCTCTGCTCTGCGTCTTTGCCGGAGCGTATTTTGCACGCGAGGGAGCCCGCAGTCGAGGATGGTTGGCCGTCCTGTACGCATTTTATGTCGTAGCCTTCGCTTACTGCGTCGCGTTGCTGATAGTAAACGGCCATCAGAATGACTGCAACTATCAGAACAGCCCCACCGAGTATCGCCAAACGTTTCAGCATAATGGCGAAAATGTATCACAAATATCTATACTGGGCGCATGGGATGGTGGGGGAATTACGGACATGGCTCAAAAGAACTGGTTTGATCGCAACCGAGATTCAATTCTCACTGGATTGTTTGTCGCAGCAGTTTGGGCGTTTCTCACATACCTATCGGCTGTTGCTTCATCGTGGGCGATGCCTATTTTTTACGGGTTTGTAGCTGGTGCCGCTACACTACTTTGCTGCGCCGCATTCATGGTAGTGCGACGCCTTCCATCTCAGCCGCCTATCTCAGAAAAGAACATCGAGGCATGTGTTCGTGAATGGTTAGATAACCACAAAATTGCTGTCAGGAATGATCCGTATCCAGAGGGACATTTCCGACTCAGGATCACTCTAGATAGTGACTGCGCTTTGACGGTCCTTAGATCGAAAACAGAATACCCGGATTATGTTCAAATCATCTGCGATCTAGGCATGAGGGGAGACAATCAAAGAATTCTAGAGATGTTTACGGCGACACAAAAAGCAGAGATTCTTTTTGAAATTAAGACCGAACTCGCTCGGGCTAAGGTTGGATATGCAGGATTAGTTGACCCTCCAGAGAGTTTTCATTTATTCCGCAGAGTCCCAATCTATCCAACTCTCACAGAATTTGCGTTCCTCTCAATGATTGGCGATTTAGAAGCGGCACGGAATTTGGTTTTTCTTGCCTTCCTCAAGGCAAAGCACACCATCGATCAGGCGAATCAAACAGATAGGAGACCAACCTCCGATACCCAAGCCCTAGAGCCTCCGGTGGCCTAACAGTTGGGTCATGCAGTGGGAATGACATTACTACCGACTGAACCCTTTAGCAATAGCAATTCCGCAATCGGAGGATAAGCCTGTGGATTTCAAATTAGGACACTACCAAATTGGGGACGGGCTGGACGTTCACGTGGATTTGGAGTTCAATAGCGGTGATGGAACAACAGGTTTGCCCACTTTGCCAGGTTACAAGGCATTTGAAAGATTTCCGCAAAAGTCACTTCATGCCGGCGAGTCTGTACCACTCCAGCAAGAAGGGGCTCCAGTATGGCACACGGTCGGGGACCGGCCGTTTGGAGAGGGAAATCAGAGACCTGCTGCTTTGCAGTACCTGTGAAGGTCTTTTGGACCGAGGCGGCGAGTCGTACGTGCTTTCTCAGATCGCCGCCAAGGTGACGAACGAATTTCCGCTTCACAGGATGCTCAGCGATGCGCCCCCCCTTGAACGTTATCCGGACATTTCTCTCTTTTCCGGAGATGATCTCGGAATCGACATGGGAAAGTTTGCTCATTTCGCTTTGGGAATTGTGTGGCGGGCGATAGTACACGACTGGACAATGCCGGATGGGACAATACTTGCCAGGCAGGCAATAGGCGACTTCGAACCGCCGATACGAAGCTACCTATTGGGCGGCACGTTTCCACCGGACACATCGGTCATCGTAATTGTCTGTAGCGATCATCAGTCCCGACGCATCTGGACCGCGCCAACCATTTTCATTGAAGCGAACTGTCTCAACTTCGGATTTCACGCACGTGGCGTATATTTTCGCGTCATGATGGGTTATCAGTTGCCTGAGGCATTCCGCGAGTGGTCCTGCGCTTCACCCCGAAAGTGTCTTTTCTACGGGAATGTAGCGCATCGAATGCCCGAAATCATGGCTATCTTCGAACCTACTCAAGTCGAGTAGTGTTGCCAGGGAAGAACAGCGGACAGACGGGGCGTCCACCGATTTCCGTCCGTCGAAAAGTTGGGGAACGCACCGTCGCCTTCCGCTCAGGCTTCAACCACTACGCTACCGGAATCCGAGGAAGCGTTGAAATCGAGTCGGAGTGGACGGCAAGAACTCGCGGCCCACTCATCGCGATAAAGCCGCGATGAATGGGGCACAGCCTCTGGTACCAAGTTGAGCGGGCAACCCGCTGCGCGCGTGAGTGGTATCAATCGGTACAGTTATCTTGCCGCGCTCATTTTCCGATGACTTCCTCATGCAGCAGCGAGAATTTGTGTTTTTTCTTTGCGGCATCGAGAACGAAGTACCAGATTCCGTCCTGGTAGAACTGGATGGTTCCATGAACCGGAAGCGGAATTG
>Ga0302319_10007055_pt1 | contig 22168 bp, 25 predicted proteins | sample Bog_T0_2_FD_203319 | JGI IMG/M metagenome (GOLD analysis project Ga0302319, IMG submission 203319) | Peat permafrost microbial communities from Stordalen Mire near Abisko, Sweden - Bog_T0_2 | ecosystem: Environmental > Terrestrial > Soil > Wetlands > Peat | place: Sweden: Abisko, Stordalen Mire... | reverse complement strand
CGACGGATATGGCTACGGCCTCGTCAAACCCAGGGCCGCTCCGATCCAACCCGGGAATGCCTCGCGGCATTCCTCCCGCCCCCTGAAGGGGGCGGGTGTCCTGCCGAGGAAATTATGACAGCCACAGCGAAGGCCGGGTGCCCAGACCCACGACCGGGTGAGGCGGGCGACATGACGGTTTTGGTCGGCTCGGAGATCTCTGCGCTCCTTGAGGAAGCGCAGAAACGGGGCCTGCTGGGAGCCAAGGACCGCCAGATGGGCGGTCGCTTCCCGTCCGCACTGGTGGAGGCGGCGCAGGCGGCTACAGGCATCACCGAGGCAACCGATTTGCTGACATATGCGCTGGTGAAGGTGGCTTTCGAAGACAACTACGGACGCAAGCTACTGGAACTCGCAGGCACCGTGCCGCCGGGGACCTTCGGTGAATATTGACCTCGCCCGGTCGCTTCGTCGCATCAAGCCGGAGAAGCGGACGGGCAGCCTAAGTCCGCGGCCCACCACCGCACTCAATTTTGTTGATGCCGCAGATGCCTTCGGACCACCACTACTCCTCGACACCTGCGTGTATCTCGACACCCTGCAAGGGAGGCTGCCGCTTGTCGCCCATAGGCTTCTCGTGGCGCGGCCAATTCGGCATGTCTCCGTTGTGCTCGGGGAGCTCAGCCACAGGTTCGGTCGTGTGGCGCCTTCGCCACAGAACGATGCCGCCATGGCAAGACTCAGGCAGACAATCGAACGCATTGATGATCGCTTGGTCGGCATTCCGAGTCCCGGCATTTGCTTGGAGGCGGGCATCCTCGCGGGGCTCGTGTTTCGCCTTGGCGGATTCCAGGAAGGCCGTGTGCTGTTCTACCAGTGAACTCACTGCCGTCGGCTAACCCGTCTGGCTCCTGGCGGGTTCCACGGCTGCGACGGCGGGTCCAGCGGCCCTTCGCGGGAACGCGCCGATAGCCGGGCTGGGGCGCTTCCCGCCGGGCACTTCGTCCCAGCTGGGGGGTTGCCAGCCAGGCAGGCCGCCATATGGGGTCAAAGCGGCCTACCGCATCGAAGGCGCCGGGCATTCGTCCGGATTTCCGCCGGATACCCGGCTGTCCTCCACGTAGGCGCGGTCACCGCTTTTCCCTGTGGTCCAGACCCTGACCGCCTTCCCCGTGACCGGGTCCAGGAACACTTCCGCGGTCGGCTGCCATGGCGGGCACAGCGGACCCTTCAGCGGAACGCGCCTGTATCCCCGCGACCGCCAGCCCAGCCAGGCGAGCCATGGGGCCGCAAAAAAAGCGGCCGCCAGCACGCCTGGCCACGGGCAATGATGGCTCACGGGAGCTTCTCGATGACCGCTACGGTTCCGTAGGCCACAATCTCGGTCATCGTCTGGCCGATCTCGGAACTGTCGAACCGCATGGCCAGGACGGCATTGCCACCCATCCTGGCGGCGTTCTTCGCCAGGCGGTCAAGCGCGTGCCGCCGGGATTCCTCCAGCATCTGGGTGTACTCGACGATTTCGCCGCCCAGGATGCTGCGGAGGCCGGCCATCAAATTGCCGCCCAGCCCGCGGCTGCGGACGACCACCCCGAAAGCCTGGCCGACTGTCCTGACGATGCGGGCTTCGGCGACGGTGTTTGTGGTGACCATGATCATTCGCTGATTTCGCAGGCAGGCCCCGGTCGCCGGAACCATGTGGCTGCGCCTTTCCTTGGGTTGTGGATTTCGGCAGCGCCACGGGAAGCCTCCTGGATGGCCCGGCCGGCTTCCCGGCGACCGGATAGCCCAGGATATCGCCAGAAATCCGTAAACTCAAGGGCAACGGCGGGGTTGCGGATGCTGGCGGAACCTGCAGGAGGCTGGCCATGGACAGGAAGCATCCGCCGTGCCGTGATGAATGCCTCCAATTGGGCGCAAGCCGTGGCGCAACCATCATCACCCCGGACCCCGCGGCCGCAGATCCGGTTCACCGCAGCGCGATACGGTGATTTTCCTTGTTCTACGGCGCGGCGGGCGGTGCCGGGGTGGGAACCCGCCTGGGCTGTTCCGCATGACCGCCGGACGCCGCATCGGCTGTCCAATCCCCGCCTGCCCCCGTCAGCCATCCCGGCCACCCCGTGCCGCGCCAGCCACTTCACCACCGGAGAATCGGCCTCGCCCCCTTGTCCAGCCGTCGCAGGCCTGGCGAATGCGGCGAGAAAAGGAAAAACGTCATTCCATGCGCCGCGGGACGGTATGATGGGCTCAGGCACAGCAACCATCGGAAGCGGCGGGCGTCATCCGTCACGCAGGCCAATAGCACGGTATGCTATGCTAGGTTAATTGTCATACGATACCGCAGCACAGGGGAACTTGCCGTGGCCGACGTGATGGAAGTGGACAGGACCGCACGCGGGATGGTGGACGCCAACCTTGGCGTGCCAGACCGGATGGAAGTCGACAAGACCGTACGCGAGATGGTGCAGGCCAAGCTGCTCGGTCGGATTTTTGCCAACAGCCTGAATGGCGAGCTGGCTCTCAAGGGTGGCATGGCACTGCGCGTGTCCACCGACACCGCCAGACACACCAAGGACATCGACCTGATGTCGCCGCCTGGCGCCGACCAGGTGGAAGGCCGCATCAAAACGGCAATCGCTGAGCTCAAAGCTTCCGGTCTGGTTTCCGGGATGATCGCCACGCAACCGAAGCGGACGGACACGACCTGGCGCTGGAAGATCGGGGGCCGCGTCGGTGCCACGGTGATCAACCTGACGGTCGAGGTTTCCCGCAGGGCGCCGTTGCCTAATGGGCATGTCCCCGCGGTGCCGTGGGCACCTCCGCCACAATACGGCGTGCCGGCCATGCTGATCGACTGCCTCGACCTGCCAATGCTCGCGGCGTCGAAGGTCAGCTGCCTGGCAAACCCGCAGCGCGAGGCGCCGAGGGACATCTTCGATTTGCACCTCCTCGTGACGATGCATGTGCGCCCGCCGATCGAGGCATTGCGCGCGTTCGGCCGGGAACATCTGGAACACACGCTGGCGTCACTTTGGGACAAACTGGAAAAAATGGACTACGCAACCGCAAAGACCGAACTCTTCCCGTTTCTGGAGCCTGCGATGAGGACAAAAATCAATGCCGGGATGTGGGACGAAATCCGGCTGACCGCCGGAACCGCCGTCGAGAGCTGGATCCTGGAAGCCCTCGACCGCCACGGTGGCGCCACCGCTGCTGCGTGTGCTGTCGCGCCGTCAGCCGCCCCATGAGCAGGCTTGATCGCGCGGTCCGCCGCAGGCTCCAGCGGCACGACGCCCCGCGCGTCCTGACCGCGCCGATGCTGGTGCGCCTCGCCGACTCGGAGCGCCCTGGAGTCAGCCGCGGCGCCGTCACGCTGCTGGCGAAGGAGCTCTGCGAGGACGGCGACCTTGGCAGGGCTGCCAGGGGACTCTACCTGAACCGCAGGCTGCCGGTGCCGGCGTGCATTGCCGAGGCGGCACCCTACATCCGGCGGGGAGCCATCGTCAGCCTGCACTCCGTTCTGGGCGACGCCGGTGTTCTCAACAACTATACCCACGACGTGTGGTGCGTGGTTCCGATGTCGGGCCGGAACACCACCTCCCTGAGGCCTTCGGAAGGGGCAAACGGAGTAAGCTTCGTTTTCCGCGGCATCCGGGAAGAACGGCTGTTCGCCCCGGCGAGATCGGATTTGCTCGCGGATGAGCCGTATCCCCGCGCGACCATCGAGGCCGCCCTTTGCCACTGGCTGTACCTTTGGAAGATGCCGCAGTCCGACATGGGGAAGCTGCCGGGAGATCTTGATCTCGAAGGATTTGACGTTGAACGCGCCACCCGCATCGCCGAGGCAATGGGAATCCAGGACGCGTTCGGGGACTGGCTCGCGTCGGCGGACTTCGACTACGAGCAGGATGTCGCGCCCGGACTGGGTTTCTGACAGAGTCGGTCCGGCGGAAATCTTCCCGGGATGCCCGGCGGCAAGTCTCCGTCTTCCCGGTCATCCGCCAGCCGTTCCGCAATCTTTCCCACGCCGTCATCTGCCGCTTCGATGAGCTGCGTTACCTGCCAGGGGCCAGCCGGACCGATCCTGGGTCCTGAAAAATTTATGCGGCAACAGTCCCAGTGTCCTGATGGGGCGGACCACGGCCGACTCGGCACATCGCGGCCAGCGCGGGACATCCGTGACAGGCGCCATTGGTCACATGCCGCGCCGGGCCAGCTCCACGCGCGCCCGCAGCGTGATGGCATTGAGGATCGCGCCGAGCTGCCGATCATCCGGATCGGCGGCCGTGGCCGTCAAATCGGCCAGGCGCTGCAATGCCTCACTGCCGTCTCCGCCGGAAAGCAGATCGCGCTGCAGGGCCGCCAGTGCGGCCAGCAGCCCTTGCCCGCGGCGGCGGGCCTCGCGTTCGCGCACCTCACCGCCGCCAAACTCCTGCAGCGTCAGCATCGAAGCGAGCGCCGCGGTCCCGGCGACCCCAGCAGGCGACTCTGGCACGCGTCCGGCACCCGCCTCCAGCGCTGACGCAAACGCGGCGCCGCCCTGCGGCGCAGGCCGCGCGGAGGTTTGCGGCGCAGCCGATCCGCCCTGCACCCGTTCGATTGACGTCATACGCCCGGCTCCTTCTTCCGCGCATTGTCTGCCGCCAGGCAGATTTTGCCGCCCTTTCGCCTTCGTGAATGCCAAGTTCCGCAGTCTTCCGCCGTGGCACACGTCTTGCGTGTAATGCAACTGGCTGGCCTGCACAATGCAGGAAGAATGTTAACGGACTGGCCACAGAGGATCGCCGCCATGCGCCGTTTGTTCCCGCTGACCGCCCAGGAAACCGCCGCAGCTCCACCGGGGCCGCCGGCAAAGCGGACGGCCGGCTGATGGCCGGGCAGATTGTCGGGCTCGCGGCACCGCCCGGCATCCCGCCTGCCGGATTGGGCGGACCATCAATTTCCGCGGCGCAGGACGCCAAGCTGTGGAAGTCGGCGACGGACTTCGAGGCGTCGGCTATCGGCCAGTTTCTCGCGCCGATGTTCGACACGGTGGACTCGGCGAACGGAGCCTTCGGCGGCGGCTCGGCGGAAGACGCCTGGAAGCCAATGCTGATTGACTCGATCGGGAAGCAGATCGCCGCGCATGGCGGATTTGGGCTTGCGGCGCCAGTCCACGCCGCGCTGCTGCTGGCACAGGAAGGGAAACGGACGTGAACCCAGGGGTGAACGCCGCCGCCGTGAGGCTTGCCGAACTGCTCGACAGGGAGAATGCCGCCCTGGCTGCGCTCGACCTGCCCCGCGCGGCATCAATGCTGGCGGACAAGCAGAATGCAGCGGCCGCATTCGCTGTTGGCCAAGGGGGCGTTGAAGCGCTTCAGGGGACGCAGCGCGCGGCGGCGGAAGACACCGCGCGGCGGCTGCAGACGCTGGCCGCGGAGAACAGGCGATTGCTGGAGCGCGCCATCGCGGTGCAGGGTCGGCTGATCGGCACCATAGTCCGCGCCCTGCCGCCAAACGCCGGACCACGCTACGGTGCCCGTGGCGGCAGCGGGCAGCAGGGGCGTCCGGTGGCATATGCCGTCGCAGCACGTGCCTGAGCGCGGCCGGAGCTGGGCAGTCCCGTCCTCATATCAGGCCGCACATTCCTGGCGATCAGACGCTAATCTCCCCCGGTGACGGACAATTAACCTCCGCCCTGCATTCTGTATGCCCTGGGCGGGTTGCCGCCCCAAAGGAGCCCGCCGATGAACCTGAAAAACCTCCGGATACAGACCAAGCTCCTCTTGCTGATTGGCCTGCTGATCTCCGTCACGCTGGCAGTCTCCGCTGTCGGGATCGCCCGGCTGGCCGGAATGAGCGCGAGCCTGCTCCAGGTCGATGCGGCCGGCGACGCGCAGCTTTCGGGTGCGCGCATGAGCCAGAATGTCATCGCGCTGAACCGCGCGGAATACCGGGTGGCCGCCGATCCGTCAGCCGAGACCATCCGCGCGGCGACCGCAGTCTCAGACGAGAACCGCAGGATGTTCACCGAGCGCCTCGGGCAGGCGCGGGCGGTGGCGGGTCCGGACGACGCCGTGATTCTGGACCGGATACAGGAAAGGTATCAGGCATATCTGGCGGCCGAAAAGAACACGTTCGATCAGGCGGCCGCAGAGGGGGGCGCCGCTGCGCTCACCGACGCGCAGCAACGCGTCAACGCCACGATAAAATCCAGCCGGAGCCTAGCTGACGGCTTGCAGGCGGAATTGAAGGCGTATGTCGATCTGGTCGACACGCGGGGACAGTCTGTCAGCCAGGGGGCCAAGGCCGATGCGGGGAATGCGATCATGGCCGTCGTCGGCCTTGCCGGCGCGGGCACCATTTTCGGCATCGCCGTGGGATATCTCCTCTCCAGGTTTGGCATTTCCGCGCCGCTCAACCGCTCGGTCGGCGAGCTGAAGAGGCTGGCCGCCGGCGACCTTTCGGTCGTGGTCACCGGGGCCGACCGGGGCGACGAGTGCGGCGACGTTGCCAAGGGGCTTGAGGTGTTCAGGCAAAACGCGCAGCGGGCCCGCGAACTGGAGGCTGACGCCGCGACGCAGAAGGATCGCGCGGAAGCCGATCGCAAACAGGCGATGGGCGCGCTGGCCGATCGGCTCGAGGCCGCAGTGGGTGGCATCGTCCAGACGGTGTCGTCGTCGGCGACCGAACTGCAGGCGACGGCACAGTCCATGGCAGCGACGGCCGGGCAGACGAACCAGCAGGCGGCCGCGGTCACCGCCGCTGCGGAGGAGTCAGGCGTCGGGGTCCAGACCGTCGCCGCGGCGGCGGAGGAACTCACCGCCTCCATCGGCGAAATCGCCCGCCAGGTCGCCGAGTCCACCCGCATGACCGGCAAGGCGGTAAGCGACGCCCGCCGCACCGACGCCATCGTCCGTGCCCTTGCCGAGGGAGCGCAGAAGATCGGGCAGGTCGTTGACCTCATCACCAATATCGCCGGACAGACCAATCTCCTGGCTCTGAATGCGACGATCGAAGCCGCGCGGGCCGGGGACATGGGCAAGGGCTTCGCGGTGGTCGCCAGCGAGGTCAAGAGCCTGGCCCAGCAGACCACAAAGGCCACCGGGGAGATCGCCGCCCAGGTCGGCCAAATCCAGAGCGCCACGGCTGAGGCGGTGGCGGCCATCAGCGGCATCGGCACGACGATCGAGACAGTCAGCGAAATCGCCACGGCGATCGCCGCAGCCGTGGAGGAACAGACTGCGGCCACTGCCGAGATCGCCCGCAACGTGCAGGAAACCGCTGCGAGCACCCGGGATGTAGCGGCCAATATCGCTGGCGTCAGTCAGGCCGCCACAAGCACGGGCGCGGCGGCCAGTCAGGTGCTGGAGGCGGCGAGCGGTCTCTCCGAGCAGTCGGAACGCCTGTCCGCCGAAGTCCAGAGCTTCATGTTTGGCGTGCGCGCGGCCTGAAGCCGTCCACGGAAGGGGCGCCGACCCTTCCGTGGACTGTCCCGCCTGGGGTCCGTCTCCGTCCGGCGTCCCGCCAAGCGCCAGGTGCCCTGCGGTCGTTTCTGGCTCCGGTTCAAACGTGTGAGCGTGCGCCATCTTGCCCACGGCCGGATTTCCCGGCCACCCTCTTCCGCGAGCGGCTGTGGAACCGATTTCGCTGTGCCATCCCATGCGGCGCCGCTCCGCGGTCCGTCATCAAGCAACACACCGGGCCGCACGCAACGCCAGAATAGCGCGCTGTCGCCAAGCTGGCAGACACAGGTTACGCCAGCCATATTCCAGCGGCCGCCCGACGCCTTCGCGCCGCACCCGAAAGGTCATTGGCCTCATAGGCCGGGTCGCGATCAGCCAAACCTTCTGGCTCACGCATAGGCTCCGCTCTGGGTTTGAGACAGCGTGGTTGACACCAACGCCTGGCCCTCCATCGTGTCCATGAGGGTGATGGGGCGGCAACCACCGAGAGCAGGCAGCGGACAGTTGAGCCATCTGGCCAACCACGAGATGGCGTCGAACCCCTTGGGGTCTCCGGACTCCTGAATGGTCGCCTCAAGCTGCCCAACGAGCCTCGCAAGGCCGATGATGCGCTCACTCTCCGCTGGGGAGAGATTTTGGCCTTGCTTCGCCTTCTTGTTGACAGTCGCCCGTGAGAGGTTCAGCGCCTTGAGGATGGCGCCCTCGCCGATAGTCAAATCGGCGATGAGGCGCTTGGCATCGGTGGCTTGGATTCCAGCTTTGATCATGGAGATGCGCTCAAGGGGCGAGGCGCGATACACCGCCAGGCAGGAGAGCGCAGACGTCTTGCGCCCACCCGCTGCCGCCGACTGGGTCCGTGGTCTCGTGCCGATCATCGCAGATGCCCCCCCCGCACGCCAAAATTGCGCAATCGGCGGATATTTTCAAGAAGCAGACGCCGTGCCATGCCGCCACAGGGCGGAAGCACCCAGATCCGGCAGCGCCGCCAGGGTCTGGGTGCGTCAGGCCCCGGCGATAGCCGGCTGCGCAGCGCCAGGGGCATGCATTTGGTCACGCTGCGGCATGACGCTTCGCCGATTGCTTCACGCTGGCGGAGATTTCGCGATCGACTTCAGTCTTGCGCACGGCCATCGCGGCGGGAAGTCCGCGCAGCACCCACCGCAGCGCCTTGGCAAGCTCGGCGCCGCGGTCCTCGTCAGGCACGCCGGCCATAAGCCTCCGGACGGCTGACACAGCTTCCTCGCCGGCGGCGGCCTCGAGTTGCGGCAGCCTGACCGTGGAAAAGCGGTCGCGTCCCGAGCGCAGGTCGGCGAAGTCGCGGAACCTGGCCTTCCCACCCTTGGCGGCCAGCCCCCCGATCGCACCATCCCGGCTCGGCGCGCCGGGAATCACGAAATCTCCTGAAATTTCGCGGATCCCTGACAGCGATTGGCGGAATTCGGTGTTGGCGGCGATCGCGTCACAGAAACGCCTGAACCAGCGCTCGCTGTAGACGGTCAGGAGGACCTGAAGGTCGAAGACGGTCTCCTTGCCGATGGTCCCGCCAATCCACGCCGTTCCATCATCGCGGCCCAAATCGTCGCAGCTGGTGCCGGAGTCGATAACAATCACAACGCCATCCGAGCAGACAACCCTAACATCATCGAACGGAATAGTACCCATTTGGGACACCAGTTCTTTCAGATGGAGGCGTCTTGTACATGGCCGCCATTAACTTGTCAACACCCACCTCGCCGCGGCTGCTTGCGCCATCATGCACGTCAGTCGGCCAAGCAATTGTCGCGCTCAGGCCTGCGGGGGATGCCTTTCCGGAACAAGGCAGGGAGGGGCGCAAGATGTGCATGGGCAGGACCATGTCAGGCTCATAGGCAGCCGGAGCGCCCAGCCCGGAGATGCTGCTGGAGTGCGTGCGCACCAGGCATGCCGTTCACGGTCCTCCTCCATGTGGTGCGGCGTCGCTGCAGCGGGCCGGTCTGCCACCTTGCATGCAGCAAACGGAGACGTGATGGCGGCTGTCTCCGTGGCATCCCGTAACGTCGCGGAGCCCGCCTGGGCAGTTTCCATGATAGGGTGCGGACAACCAAAAATTTGGTGCCAGCCGGGCTATCGCGGGAGTGACGCCGCGCGTCCATCCGACTGGCAGCCCGCTTCGGGCACGCGACCTGGCGTCAGCCGCTCGGCTTTACCCTGGCTTCCAGGGTGGCCCTGAGGTTCTCCGCCTCGTCGAGGAACTGCGGCAACAGGCTTTTCGCGTCCTGTTGAACGAGGCGGTCCATCCAGCCCTCAAGGAAATCCCGAACCTGATGGAGGGCGGCGTTGCTGTATGCTTTTGCCATGGCCATTCCTTATCAACGCGAAACCGTGCGCGGGTGGGGCCGCCTGCCGGGAGGCGGGGCGCTGCCCTGGCGGCAACGGATTTCCGCACCGCCAGGTGGCCGCCGATCAGGGCGCCGCGAATTCCCTCGAGACGGTTACACCGTCAGCCTCGACGGTGACTTTGACGGAAGTCCGGGAGACCGCCCATCCCTCGGAAGCCTGCCAGCCGCCGTTGTGCGACAGCAGTTTCACGGAAGTGTCCGGCGGCAACGCCTTGTCTGCCACACCCTTGATTGCCTCGAATGTCGCGAACTCGCCCTCTCCCGCTTCCTCCGCGTCCGTTGTCTCGAATACAATCTCGTCGCCGTCCCCTTCCGGGCCCCCTGCGGCCGACACTTCGGCTGGCGTGATCCGCCCGTATCGCTTGAACGACGCCAGCGGGCCGAAGACATGGTCCCGGTAGACGGCCAGCATCTCCTCCTCGGGCAGCAGACGGGCCGCGTGGCGCCGCCGCTGCTCGTCGGAACACAGGGTGACGACGATGTCGTCCAGCTTGGCGGCGCGGACTTTCGCTGCGGTCCCGCGGATTTCTTCAGCCTTGGCGGCCTTCTCCTGACGGACACGTTCCCGTCCGGCCTCCGCCGCGCGGGCCTCGTCGGTCCGCAGCCTTGCCATCCCGCTGAGACGGTCGAAGCGGGCCCTGACCTCGCAGCTGACCACCTTCCCTTCGAACCTGCCGTTCGCATCCGCCGGGCGCACTACCCACACGCTTTTGGAGCGATCGTGCATGAAGAAAATCAGCTCATCGTCGGACTTCGCCAGCCACTCAGCCTGCTGCTGTGCCCAGGCGGCATCGGCTTTCGCAGCTTGTGCCGCCTTGTAATCGGCGGCCATGGACTTGCGCATACGGCGGAGGGCAAGCACCGACAGGACGGCCCCGACGCCCGCTTCTGGGATAACCGGATATACGGGCAAGCCCTCTCCGGGGAAACACCTGCCCAGGTCGGTCAGATCGATGGCATCACTGACGCCGCCGAGGGACAGGGAGCCCTCGCTGGCGGCATCCGCGAGCGAGGCGCGGTCCTCCTGCGCAAGGGATGTCAGGTCGACCTGCACCACCTGGGTGCCATAGGCGGCACGACCAGCCAGAATGGCGGCGGCACGGTCAACGCGGATGGCAACGGGAACGGTCGCGGGACTGCTATCACACATGCGGTAAACCTCCATGAGGTGTTGCCGGCCCAAGACCGACGGCGGTTTCTTAGAAGCAACAACGCGCGATGTCAACAGCCAGGAAGGGCACAAAAGCACGGGGGCGACACGGCGGGACGGCCAGACATGGGCTGGGCGCGGCTAACGGAGGATTGGCGTTGGGGACTGCGTCCGGGCAGTCAGATGCCCGGATCACCGCAGACGTCACGGTTGGCATCCCGCGATGGCAGGTGGCCAGCGGGCGCCGCATCCCAGTTTCCGCAAGGGCCGACTGCCGTTCCGCCACCGCGGGAAGTTGCATCCGTGCCCGGGATCAGTAGTAGATTCCGGGGGCGCCCATCATCGGCCCGAGTCCCCATTGCCAGAGCGCGGCGCAGATGTGCAGGAGCAGCCCAGCGTCAGGCTCGCCGGAAGCTGGGGTGCCCAGCTCGTAGATGCTGCCGGAGTGCGTGCGCACCCGGCGGGCCGCGCGGTCCAAGCCGGTCAGCTTTGACGTGATCCACGGCGTCGAACGTGTTCTGCCCAGCAGATAGACCGCCGTCACTGTCCCGTCGCCGTCGGAAAGTTGGATGGCGATCATGTGCCAGCCGTTGATGGTATCCTTAGGCGGCAGCGGACCGATGGTGGCCTCCAGTTCCCGCAGATCCTCTTCCGTGGCCAGGCCGATCCGTGCCCTGTCACGGTTCCGCCGAACGATGTCGTCCAGTGACGACGGGATGGCGCGCTCCAGGGCAGCGGCGAGCGAAGCTTTGTCAGTTGGCGTTAGGGCCACGAAGGGATTCCTCTGTCATGCGACGTACGGCCGACGCAACGGGTGTCCGCCTTTCCGCAGGCCAACTTGGATCGGTTCGGCAATGCCGTCAACACCACGCAGGCCGCATGCGGATGGCAGCGCCGGGACGTCCCTGTGGCGCCCTGCTGCGCCTTCGGCAGTGAGGCAATCTTCCGCGCCGTGGCAGGCAGGAAGCCCAGGCTGCGCTGGCTTGGCTGGCGTTCCTCCGGTGGCGACCGACAGCAGCCGGGCGAAACTACAGTTGCCGTCACGTACCGGGGGACGGGATGGGGGATGCCGCGTGTGCCAGATGAATGCGGCCCAGTGTCTGGGCCTGCTTTTCGCTCAGTGTCGCAAGCCGCCCGCCCAGCAGGCCGCTACCGTCAAAAGTCGTCGCGAAGTAGTGCATGTCGTGGACGCATTCCTGTTCACAGTCGGTCATGCCTTCGGCGGCGAGGAGGGTTTCCACCTTCCCTGTGCGCTCCAGAATCAAGGCGTCACGGCGCTCGCGGTAAGCGCAAGAGAGCGGCCAACAATGGCGGACGGCGCCGACGCTTCTCCGATCCCTTGCTACCAGCCACCGTCCGCGGCGGTCGGCCATGGCTGCGTCATGACTCCGCCGCCTCCATCGCCGCGACGTCCAGCAGCCGCTCGATCACTTCGGGCTCCTGCGCGCCGGCGATTGCGTGGCGGCCGGCGATAACGAAGCAGGGGACCCCACTTACCCCAAGCTGATGCGAGGCAAAGTTCTCGGCGTGCACCGCGTCCACGTCCTCGCCGCTCTGCAGGAAGCGGCGGACGGTCCTGGCACCCAGCCCGGCCGCCTGTCCGATGGCAACCAGGATCGACTCGTCGCCGATATCCAGCCCATCGGTGAAATGCGCCGAGAACAGCGTTTCCACGATCCCGTCGGCGGCGCCAAAGCGCGAGGCGAAGCGCACCAGCCGATGCGCGTCCACGCTCGACGGGGCCCGCCGGAGGCGGTCGAAGCGGAACAGCACGCCCTCGCCGCGGCCGATTTCGGTGATCGTGCCGTACAGCCGCCGCGCCCGGTCCTCGCCGCCGAATTTGCCGAATTTGCGGATCGCGTAGTCGGGACGCGACATGCCAGTCCGCGGCATGTCCGGATCCAGCAGAAAGGGCCGCCAGGACAAATCGTACAGCAAATCCGGCCTCCGCCGCAGCGTGCGCAGCAACCGCCGCATCCCCAGGAAGCACCACGGGCAAACGAGGTCGTGCACGATCTCGATCGAGAGCCTGGCTTTCGGTGGCGCAAGGATGTTCACCGCGCGATCCTGCCCACAAATGGCCACGCTGTCACGGGAATATCATCCCGCCACGGACACCGCAGCGTGACTGACCCCATCTCCGCCAACGCCGCGGTGCCCCATGTCGCGACCCTGGGCAGTAGCGTGCCGCATCGGGGCGCTGGCCGGACAACCCCGACAGCGGGGGACAGTCACTTGCCTGCCGCCACCATACGGGAGGGAGCCGGAAGCCGCTGGCTCAGGGCGGGGACACCGTGACCTTTGAGGTCATCCACACCGGAGAACGCCGCCGTCCCCGGACACGACTGCCTCCGGGCTGACGGACATCATGGACGCCGCAGCTACCCTCTGGCGGTCGGCCGGCTTCAGATGGAGGCGTTCTCAGCTACGCTTTCCGCCGACGTGCGACGTGCGACGTGCGACGCGCCGGCCCAGCCATCCGAGGAGAACCAGCGCCCCTGGAAGCGTGCCTCCGGTCACGGGCAGCGGCGCGCCATCCGTGCTGGTGGCGTCCGGGGTGGCCAGGAAGCTCCCCGTGCTGTCATGCCCAACGATCAGTCCGGCGTTGTTGATCCCAACGGCACTCGAGCCTGGGCCGAAAATGGTCATGAAGGTGCCGTTGGTGTCGAGGAAGCCGTGCGTGGCACCGGAGCTGTCCTCGTAGGCGCCGACGATCTGCCCAATGTCATTGATGCCGTAGGCATCCGTTCCATCGGCTCCGAGGGGGTCATTGATGGTCGTGAACGTTCCGTTGGTGTCGATGAAGCCGTGCGTGGCACCGGAGCTGTCCTCGTAGGCGCCGACGATCTGCCCAGAGTTGTTGATGTCCCATATCCAGTTTTCTTTGGTTCCTAGTGGGGCATTGACCGCCGTGAAGGTGCCGTTTGTGTCGAGGAAGCCGCTGTAGTTGTATCCGCCATTACCGGGGTAAGTGACGTACATTCCGACAATCTGGCCAGAGTCGTTGATGCCTTGGGCCTGAGTGCCGCCGGCTCCGCCGTTGATTGTCGTGAAGGTTCCGTTGGTGTCGGTAAAGGATTGCATGTTTTGATAATATCCGGTAATCTCGCGATTATTGTTGATCCCCTGGGGGTAGTTTCTTGTGGAACCACCTACGGTCGTGAATGTGCCGTTGGTGTCGATAAAGCCGGAGGCGCCTGATCCCCCATAATAATACCCTACAATCTGCCCAGAATCGTTGATGCCCTGGGCGAAGGTCCCTCCGGTACCGAGGGGGGCGCTGATTGCGGTGAACGTGTAACCGCTGCTCTGCGCCCGGGCGCCCCCGGACGCCATCATCATGCCCGCCGCGGCACCCATCATGAGGACGGATTTCATCGCAAACTTGGAATTCATCATGGACATGGTCAGCTTCCCCCGAGGCCATCCTCATGCCGGAGGCCATCTGACCCAGTGTGACCCCATCCGCTGGCGAGTGGCAAGGACTGCGTGGCTGATGATATCGCTTCGGCGGAGGATCGCCTCCAGGTGGAATCGACCTCTGCCTGGTGGAAATCCCGGTGGTGCCGGAAGGGGGCGGCCATTGGTTCGCGGCGCTCCATTGCGGCGGCTCCGTTGGCGCGGTCGGCGAGGCAATCCCGGAAGGGGCAGGGACCTTCGGCCGCAGGGAGGAAGCCTGAGCCGCCAGAAGCCATCCTCGTCGGTCAGATGACCGCGCACCATTCTCTGCGAGCCCCTCTGCGACGGCAGCTCCTTCCTCGGTGGCGGAAACCCGCGGCCCGGACGACCTCACGGGGAGGATGTGTTCCTGCCGGGCGGGTTCCGGGTGGGGTGACCGGAGCCAGCCACTGACCTGATGTCATCCCAGGCGGAGGATGACACCGCCGTCCCTTGTGGAATTCAGTTTGGCCTGGAAATCCGGGGGCGGAGAACAGGCAGGCTGCCCTACCGCATGGCGGTATATCGAAAGCCCGGGGTTGATGGAATCCGCAGGGCGCCGCTGCGCCCCTCTGGCGGTGAGCCTGCCTTCAGGTGAGGGCAATCGTGGCTATGGCGGGCCGCCGCCGGACGAGGCGCCGGCCCAGCCATCCGAGGAGAGCCATCGCACCCGGAAGTGTGCCTCCGGTCACCGGAAGCGGCGCGCCATCTGTGCCGATGCCGTCCGGGGTGGCCAGGAAGCCATGAGTTTCCCCCGATGCTGCCGTATAGAAGCCGACGATGTCCCCGGCGTTGTTGATGCCCTGGGCCCAAGTCCCCCCGGTTCCGATGGGGTCGTTGACGGTCGTGAAGGTGCCGCTGGTGTCGACGAAGCCGTTGACGGCGCTATTGACGTAAACCCCAACAATCTGGCCAAGATCGTTGATGTCACGGGCATACGTTGCACCTTCACCAAGGGGATAGCTGACCGTGGTATACGTGCCGTTCGCGTCGAGGAAGCTGCCGTTGTTGCTGCCAGTCTGGTCTGTCCCGACAATCTGACCGCTGTTGTTGATGCCATTGGCCCACGTTATCGTGGGACTGACGGAGATGGTCGTGAATGTGCCGTTCTGGTAGAGGAAACCGGAGGTTGGTCCGGCCGTCGACTTGGTTCCGACAATCTGCCCGGCGTCGTTGATGCCATAGGCATACGCGTTTGAAGTGCCTAAGGGAACACCACCGAATGTTGTGTAGGTGCCGTCGGTGTCGAGGAATCCGTGGGAATATCCGTAGGTGTCATTGTAATACCCGACAATCTGACCGCCGTTGTTGACGCCATAGGCCCAAGTTCCAGTGACGCCCCCAGTTGGAGAGGCGCTCCCCGGGACGGAGACGGTCGTGAACGTGCCGTTGGTGTCGAGGAAGCTGCCGTTGCTGTCTTGGCCGACAATCTGACCGGCATCGTTTATCCCGTAGGCTTCCGTCCAGGTGGCGCCGGGAGCGCGGATATCCGTGAAGGTGTATCCTCCGCTGCTCCGCGCCATCGCTGCGGCCGAGGCCATCATCATGCCAGCCGCGGCTCCCAACATGAGGACGGATTTCGTGGCAATCCTGGAATTCATGATGGACATGGTCAGCTTCCCCGGAGGCCATCCGCATGCCGGAGGCCATCTGACCCAGTGTGACCCCGGCCGCTGGCTTGCGGCAAGTTTGTTGTGGCTGAGGAGGTCGGTTTCTTTGGAGCCTGGCTTCGGCGGAGGATCGCCGCAGGGTGGAATCGATCCATGCCCGAAGGAAATCCCGCGGCGCTGGAAGGTGGCCCCCATGAGGTGGCGGCGCTCCATCGCGCGGCTCCGCAGCCGAGGGCGATCGAGGCGATAGGCGGCACCTTCCCCTAGCGGAAACCCGCGGCCCGGGTCGATGATCCACAGGCTGGTCAGGGCGACCTCACTTGGCGGATGCGTTCCTGCCAGGAGGAAATCCCGGCGCTGAGAGCAAGCGGGCCGACAGGCTGCATCTCCGCCTGGCAGCATTCCGGAAGTCTGGACACGTCTGCCTCCGGGCCGACGGCATCCACACGGACGCCGCTGCGCGCCTCTGGCGGTCAGCCTGCTTCAGATGGAGGCGGTCGTGGCTATGCGACCCGCCGCCCTGCGATGCGCCGACCCAGCCACCCGAGGAGAACCAACGCCCCCGGAAGCGTGCCTCCGGTCACGGGAAGCGGCGCCACGTCGTTCGGGGTGGCCAGGAAGCCCATTTGGCCAACGGACAGATTCCATCCAACGACGTCTCCCTCGTCATTTATGGCGTACGCCTCGAGCATGTTGCCGTTAAGTTGGAGCGTTGTGACGGTGCCATTCGTGTCAACGAATGCGCCCAGCGATGAGTATCCGGTGATTTGCCCAAGATTGTTGATGCCCAATACGTAAGTATCGGCAGCGCCAGGAATGTCGATGGTCGTGTAAGTGCCGTTGGAATACTGAAAGCCGCTATAAACGTTTGTCCCTCCGCTTTGAGCGAATGAGTCGCCTACAATCACGCCTGCATCGTTGACACCATAAGCATAGGTCGCAGTGGCGCCGGGCACACTGATGGTAGTGTACGTGCCGTTAACATCGGAGAAGCCTCGTGAATAGCCCGTCAGCAGCTCATATGAGCCGACGATTTGCCCTGTGTTGCTTATGGCGTTTGGCTGCGTCGTATTTGTTCCGAGCGGATCGTTTACGCCCGTAAAGGTGCCGTTGATATCAAGGAATCCGGTGCCACCGCTGAAAAGACTGTAGGCGGAACCAACGATTTGGCCTGCGTTGTTGATTCCGGATGCCGCTGCGTCCACGGCACCAGGGTATTTTATGGTGGTGAAGCTCCCATTCGTGTCAACGAATCCGGCTTCATATCCGCCCCTGCCGGAGGCGTAGACATCGACGTAAACACCTACCACCTGCCCGGAGTCGTTAATGCCCACGGCCTGCTGCGAGAAATTTGGCAGGGCGCCGGGAACATCAATTGGCGTGAACGTATATCCGCCGCTGCTCTGCGCCCTGGCGCCCCCTGCGGCCATCATCATGCCCGCCGCGGCACCCATCATGAGGACGGATTTCATCGCGAAGTTGGAATTCATCATGGACATGGTCGGCTTCCCCTGTGGCCAAGCGCTAACCGGAAGGCCATCTGCCCCAGTGTGACCCCAACCGCTGGCGAGCGACAAGCAAATCGTGGTTGACGGAATCTTGTTTGGGAAGCTGGCTTCTTCGGAGGATCGCCGCCAAGGCGGAATTGACCTCTGGCCTGCGGAGATCCGGTGGCACCTGAAGGTGACCGCCATGGGGTTGCGGCGCTCCATGGTGCGTGGCTCCTCTTCCGGGGGCGGTCAAGGCAATCCGAAAAGGGCAGGGACCTTCGGCCGGGGGAGAAATCGGGAGCCGCCCGAAGTCAGCCTCGCTGGTCTGCTGGTCTCATGCCGATTGCGGCGAGCCTCCTCCGCACCGACGGCGCATCAAGGCTGCCATCGGGGGATGGCGGTTCTCCGGGAGGCTTTATGGATCCGCCAGACTGTGACGGCTTTCCGCGGCCAGACCTGATGACCCAGATCTGTGAACGGCAGCCATGGCGCGGCAGATGGCCTCCTCCTGGCCATCGCTGACTTTCCCCCGTGGCCGAAAACCATGATCTCCGGCTGGTTGCCATCGGTAAGCGGCCAGGTTGGCCGGAGCCATTCCCTATGATTGGCGGCAGCCATCGCGAAGTGCGGCATCCATCAGATGGGGAGGTTACCCGGACGGGCTGATCGCCCCGGCAGCCGGATTGCAGCCTTGCCGGAAGGTTCTCCAGGGGGTTGCGGCTGGCCGGTATGGTGGCTGCGGAGATCCATCCTGCCGCCCCGCAGACTTCCCCATGGTAGAAAACCATGTCCATGAGAGGGTGCTGCGCGCCCGAGGCCAACTTCACCGATGGGTGTTCCCTTTCTGGGTGGCGAGGAGAGGTCGGCGGCCCTGCCGTCGAAGGCGTCCACGATCGGCGGCAGCCGTTGCTGCCATTGCTGTTCGCTGCCAAGCGGATGCGTGCCCGCCCGTCACGGTGTGCCGGGTGGTGTCGGCACCATCTCTGGAATGCGCCGCATGTGGGTGTCGAAGCCAAGTTCGAGGACCTCGAATCCGAACCGCCCGTACCAGCCGATCAGTTCGGCCTCGGTTGGCGGCCGGGCCGGGTCGTCATCCTCCCATACCTGGAAATCGTCGTTCTCGTTGGCCACCCTGAGCAGCAGCACCACGCCCATCGAGTCAGCCAGGCCGGCGATCACGGCCATCGCCTTTGAGCCGTGTCCCTGGCGCATGGGGTTGGCCGAAATGCTGTCGAGTTCGACCGCCCTTGTGGCAGCTCCGCAGTAAGCGAAGCCAACGGAGACTGTCGGGGATAGTCCGGCCTTCCCGATCGCATCGCGGACGGCCGCTTCGAATTCCTCGAGCAGCTGTAGCGAATTGTTGTCGAACTCGCGCATTTCCCACCCCCGCTTCCGTCCGGAACGTAACGCCATGCGCTTGCCACGGCAAGCCGCTGACGGTCAGCCGCATCCCCGCACTGCATGGACCCGAGACGCCCCAGCCGCATGAAGTCAGCGTCACCTGGCCCATGCGCGGCTTGCCGCGATGGATGGCATCTGCTATCACGCCGTGTCAACACAGATTGGCCAGGATGTCCAGCAATGCGGGTCATGTTTTTCTCCGGTTCGGGCCTCAGCGCCGGGTCGGGCATCCCCACATTCCGCGGCCGCGGCGGCTTGTATGGCGGAATGCGCGCCGAGGATGTGCTGTCTGCCGAAACTCTGTTGGCCAGGCCGGCGCTCGTGCACGGCTTCATGGACGATTTCCGCCAGATGGCCGCCGGCAAGCTGCCGAACGCTGCGCACGCGATGATCGCCGCATGGAAGCGCCGGGCACCGGAACTCACCGATGTGGTGACCATGAACGTGGACGGGCTCCTCGAGGCTGCCGGATGCCCGGAAGTGGTCCACCTGCACGGACTGCTCAGCCAGGTCAGGTCCCTGGGCAATGCGGAGATCACCGCCGGGATAGGAGGCTGCCGCTACTGGTCAGGGAACCCTGGGGGAGAGCCGACGGCTGTCATTCCATGGAAGGGCGCCACCTGTCAGGTTTCCGGCTACCAGTTCCGCTGTCCGGTTTCCGGATCCGGGTTCCGTCCGGACGTGGTGATGTTCGGCGAGGCCGTCGGCGATCCCCTGGCTCCGTGGTCCTACCACCCATACTACCGCGCGCTGCGCCGCCTGGGTCCTGAGGACGCGCTTGTGGTCATCGGCACCCGGGGCAATGTGGTCCGGGTCTGCCACGATGCCAGGGAACTCCGCTGCCTGAAGATACTTGACAACCTGGAGCCGGCCGACCCGCGCTGGATCGACGAAAGCGCCTGGGACGCGGTCATCCACGCGCCGGCGGCGGACGCGGTGCCCCGGATAGCCGCGATGCTCGATGAGTGGGTCGGCCTCAACCCGGGACGGAAAACTGTCACGGCAAAGGAGCGCAGCGGCGTGTGACTGGAAATTCCGGGCGTTGGCTGCTGACTTTCGGAGGTATGACGCACCCGGAGATCAACAGGCCGCGTCCAGGCGAACCGTCCCGCGATTGGGCGCGATGCCACGTGCCCGCCCGATGCGTTTCCGACGGGCAGACACCCGTGACGGCGACGCGGTTCAGCCCTGACTGGCGTCAGCAGGCGGCGGGGCGAGGCGCAGGTAGGACACCGCCAGGATAGCGATGGACCATGGCACAATGAGGATGTCGGCCACCGAGCCGGCAATCTGCGCTGCTGTGGCAGGCGGGACCGACAGCAGGGCAAGACCCACTGAGACAACGGCGCAAAGAAGCGCAGCGGCGCCAAACTGCACCGCCCACAGGGCCAAAAGCTTCAGCCTGTGGCCGCGCGCCAGCGCCCTGGACGCCTTCATGCTGGTCAGGGGGGCTGCGCGTCCGATCGTGCAAGCCGGGACCGCCAGGCAGAAGGTCACGGCGACGAACGCGGCGGCAGCCAGCGCCAGGCACAGCGATGTGCCAGCAAGGGCGAACAGCAGATGGCCCCGGGGGAGCATGGCCGCCGCCACGCTGACCAGGACGGCGGCGATGGCCCCAGGCACGACGAAGGCCGCCAGCAGAACAAGAAAACCCAGCCAGAACATGGGCTGCATGCGCCGCAGCGCGGCGCGCACGGCGCCCGAAGGCCTTTGGCTGAACCAGTCCCTGCGGATGGTTTCAAACAGGAGATTGTTGACGGCGAGCCAGGACAGCGCACCAGCGGCGGAAAGCCCCAACATCAGAAGAAGTCCCGCTTGGGATGGCAACCCGTCCGCGGCGGTGAACTGGCTGGCCACCGCATTGGGCAAAGCCTGCATCAGGGCAATAAGGGCGCCAGCGCCAAAAAAAAGCCGGGAGCGCCTGAGAAGCTGACGCCAGCTGTCCGCCAGGACGCCGGCCACCGTGAACCCGCCCGGCCCGGCACACACTGGCGCATTGCATGGGCCATCAGGGGACCACGCCGGCTCGGTGATCAGGCGCCGCCCACTCCCTTCCACACGGGCCGCGGGACGGATCGGCGTCGCCCGCCCAAGGGTGGCAGCGAACCTGAACTTGAAGTTGAAATTGAACATCTCTGCCGTGCGCCCTAAATTTGTTTGCCGCCAGGATCGGGACGGCCCGCCGGGGATGCCGACGCCAAAGGATAACGCACGACCGGGGCGGAACGCCAGCACGTTCCGCAGGCGGATTCGGCTCTTTTCCGGGGCGGTTTGTCCCTCCAATTATGCGCGGCGGACCAGCGCGGCGGCCGGCAAGGCAAACCTGCCTGCCGGAAGCGCGCCGATCCGCCTCACGCCAAACTCGCGGAGTCGTTGGATTTCCAGGCATGGCGATCGCCCTGGGAACCCTCGCATGCCGCCCCCATTCCGTCGGGCTGGCGATGTTTGGTGGGCCCTGTTTTCTTTTTGGCATCCGGATTCCTTGCCGTTTGCCTGCTGCCCTGCCAGCCTTGTTTTGGGCGGGCAGGGCGCCCCTTTGGTGGCGCAGATCCCCGTAGTGGCACGCGAATGGCGGGTAGCAACATGACAATGGCAAACATCACGGCGACAGTGGAACTCTCCGGCGGCTCCACAGATCAGGACGGAACCTTCCCGTTGTGGTTGCCCCGGGCGGACAGCGGAATGCTCCTGCGGCACACGGTTGCGGTGCTCAGCATGGGGGCCGTCGCCATTTCCTGCCCGGAGACCCGCGGGTACTGCAGCTTCCTGATTGCGGCGGCGCCTGTGGCCGCCATCTGCGGAACCCCTGTCAGCAGCGTGCTCGGAGAGGCTTCCGTTTTCTGGCTGGGGAAGAAGCGTGCATAGGCTATGGCCAGGAAGGCTGCGGGTCTGCCGGGAGCTTGCGATGCCACCCATCGGTCAGAGCGCTGTCCAGGATCAGCCGCCGCCCACGCCGACGGAGCGACCGTGGACTCCTGGCGGCTGGGAGCGGGATCTTTCCCCGCAAGACCGCGTTTTCCTGAACCTGACACGCGAGGTGAGCAGGGTCCTCGACCGGGAATTCGTGTCGGGGATCAGGATTCCGCAGCCAGACTGATTGCCGCAACAATGTCCGGCACCGCCAATGGCAGCCAATGGCAGCCAAAAATCTTGGTTCCTCCGGGGAATCTGTGGGTGCTTTTCGGGGTAAATACGGCGCCTGCGCGCGGCGCCCTGGCGAGGTCAGGCCGGCACTGGGGGACGGTCTGCCTTCAGCCAAACTGAGAAACTTGATCAG
>Ga0302319_10007054_pt1 | contig 22169 bp, 17 predicted proteins | sample Bog_T0_2_FD_203319 | JGI IMG/M metagenome (GOLD analysis project Ga0302319, IMG submission 203319) | Peat permafrost microbial communities from Stordalen Mire near Abisko, Sweden - Bog_T0_2 | ecosystem: Environmental > Terrestrial > Soil > Wetlands > Peat | place: Sweden: Abisko, Stordalen Mire... | reverse complement strand
GTGCGGGAGGAGGGGTTCGCTGAATCGTCGACCGAGGGTGTGACCACCGCCTCCGCTTGGACCCAAGAGGCATTTGCCCCACCGGTTGAAGCGGTTGCGCCAGTGCCCCCGGCGGAGCCGCATCTGGCGGCAGCGCGAGTTGAGCAACGCGCATCAAGCCTTACCCTGCCGGCGGGAGTCCCGGCGATCTTGAAACTGCGAGACGGCACCATCGGCGTCATTTCGGCGGTTGTGGGTGTGCTTTTGGGCGTAGGTGTCAGTTCCTCCCTTTCCAGCGGCGGCGCCGATACGATGGTCGGCAAGGTCTTTAACTCCTCCAACGGTACGGGCGTGATCCCCGTCGCGATCCTGTGCCTCTTTTTCTGGGGAATCGCTATTTGCGGATTTCGCCTGTTGCGCATTTTCGCGCTCGAAAGTTTGATGCGGAAGAAGAACCTTACGGACGCGGTTGCAGCACTCCTCAGCGATGGCGTGGCGCCGCAACGGGACTTGCTGGCCGCTCATCCGCTTTGCGAGGTGCACCCCCTGTATCGGCGGCTCCGGGCGTTGGTCGACCAGTGGATGCAGCGGCCAAGCCTTCAGAATGCCGACATCGTCCTTCAGAAGCACGAAGCGGTCGATGAAGAGGCCATCCACGGTGGCTATACCCTTGTGCGCACGTTCATTTGGGCGATGCCGGTTCTCGGCCTTATCGGCACCGTCATTGGTATCTCCTTGGCGGTCGGCGGATTTGCCACGTTCTTGGGTGGCAGCGTTGACGACGTCACCAAGATCAAAACAAGCCTCGTGGATGTCACCAGCGGATTGTCGTTCGCCTTCTTGATCACCCTGGAAGGCTTGCTTGCTGCGCTGCTGACCATGTTGCCGACGTCTTCGTTGCAAACCCGTGAAGAGAACCTAAACAGTCGAATTCAGCAGTTCCTGACCGACAAGTACTTGCCGGCCCTAAGCAAGGTGATGCCGGAGACGAGCCCGAAGACCGAAGGCGGCGCTGGACCGCTCATCGAAGTCTGGGCTGACGTCCTCAAGGAAGCGGCAGCGGAAGCGGTTCAAATCATTCGCGGTTCGGCGCAGGCGGTGCTCAGCGACCTAGCCAGGTTCAGTGAGTTGCAGAAGGTTGAAATAGAGCGCTGGCGCACCCAACTCGCCGGAGGCATGGACGAGTTCGCCAACCGCTGGTCAGGCACGGTGGTCGAACTTGTCGCCAGAATGGAAAAGCTGAACGCCGCGATGATCCAGGATCGGGGAGATTTCCTGGAGTTGGAGCGGGAGGCCTGGAAGACGCAAGGAGAGCAGCATAAAGAGCTCGTTGCAGCCCTCGCGGATCAGAACGAAAAGCTGCAACAGGCAGGGCTTGCTGTTGGCGAGTTGGCGATTATTTCGAGCACCGCGCTCAAGTCCCAGGAGGCCGTCACCCAGTCTCTGGAGCAGATCGGTCGGCTGAATCTTTCGGACCTGACCACCGTCATCAATGGCTACACCCACACGCTTTCCGAAGCCAAATCAGGGGTCGACGATTACACCTTGAGGGCCAAGGAAGTCTTGGAGGCTCAAGCCGAGTTGCAGAAGGCGATCGCCCAGTTGGAGGGCACCAACTTCTCGACTACGATCAACGATCTGAGCGAGGCAGTGTCTCGGCTGACACCGATTATGAAGATGTTGGTGCGACCTCAGTTTGTGCTGATGTCGGGCGTCGAGGATGCTCCGATCAGGACTTCCAACGGCCGCGACGGTGGCACTCCGGAAGTCGTGTGACGCTTTTGGGAACCGCTCTAGGTTAGTCCCTGAAAGGGAAGGGCAACAACGCGGCTGGTGACGGTAGCGCCGGAAGACTCGACCGTCACCACCGAGCCTTCGGAGGTCGCCTCGTTGCGGAGCATCGCGGCCGCGATGGAACCGAACCGCGGCGACTCGCAAGCGCTGGTGACCCAGCCGACATCTTTGCCTTGGAACATGACGCGGTCTTCGGCCTTGACGGGCGCCTCAAGTCTCAATCCGACCCACGTTCGATTTGTGTGGCCTCGACCCTGGATTCGGGCGAGTACCTCCTGGCCGGTGTAGCAGCCCTTTTGGTAGCTGACCCGTGAAGCCTCGAAGGCAGGACCCATCTCGGGTGGGAGCGTGCGAGGCCCCATATCGATACCAAATCGGGGAACGCCGGCCTCGATGCGCGCAACCTCGGCGGTGGCTGAATCAAGAAGGAGAAGTTTGCTGAATGGCGGCGAGGCGTCGGCGCGGGGCTCGCGCCATATGTCGAATCCTCCGTATCCGCTGCGGTCTATCGGGAACGCCAAGGATGGACCCCAATCGACATCGCCTGACCGAGGTCCCTGGATGGACGTGAGCGCCAAGTCGACGGGCTCGGCACTGACATCTTCCATGATCACGAGTCTCGCCACTCGGTTCAGAATGGCCTCGGCGCCATCCCGATGGGCGGTGATCCACAGTCCGTCGGATGCCGGCCACACGGCCGCGTCGGCAAGGATCTGGCCGGTAGGCTCGCACAGGCAAAACCGCAGGCCTTCATGGCCTAGCCTCCTGATGTCCTGGGTCACCTGGCCTTGAAGCCAGGAGCGTGCGTCCTGGCCTCTCACCTTGAGCAGCACATCGTCGGCGGGGAAGCGGACCGCCCCGCCCCGGAGTGCCTCAAGCGCCGAGTTCAGTTCCATGAGGGGTTCTACGAGGTCAGCGCGTTGGCTGGAAGGTAGGAGTTGGCGCTTCGTCGGCGGCTTCCGGAACCGAAAGCGTTTGGATCGAAACCTGTTGAGCCAGTTTGCCTGCTACATCCCGGAATGACGCCGCCTGCTGCGTCGTCGGGTAGGCGAGGACGGCCGGACGGCCTTGGTCGCCGGCTTGGCCGACCATCGGGTCAAGAGGAATCGACCCTAGGTAGGGGATTTTCAATTCACCCGCAAGCTGCCCGCCCGAGTAGCCGGTGAAGACCCGATGAGTTTCGCCGCAGGTTGGGCACACATAGTCCGCCATGTTTTCGACCACCCCCAAGATGGGCGCCTTGAGCCGCCGGAAGAGCAGCACCGATTTCCCTGCGATATTCGCCGAAACATGGTGGGGCGTCGTGATGATCACGACTCCGGTCAATGGGGCCAACTGAGCCAATGACATCGGCGCGTCTCCGGTTCCGGGCGGCAGGTCCACCAGCAGATAGTCCAGTTCACCCCAATCCACATCCTCGAGAAGCTGGCGCACCGTTGCCGCCACCATGGGGCCGCGCCAAAGAACCGCCTGGCCCTCCTCCAATAGGAATCCGAGGGACATCATCTTGATCCCGAACCGCTCGATGGGAAGGATTTTGGAGTCGCGGGTGAGCGGCCGCTCAGCGGCGCAATCCAACATCATGGGGATGCTTGGGCCATAGACATCGGCATCCAGAATGCCCACCCGGGCGCCGGTTGCGGCAAGGGCGGCGGCGAGGTTTACGGTGACCGTGCTTTTGCCAACTCCACCTTTACCCGAGGCGATGGCGATGCAGTGGCGAACCCCGGGGATCAGCTCCTGGCCAGTAGGCTTTCGCTCACGAACCTGCGCGGTCATCTCCACCTCGACTTTGGTGACGCCCCCGAGGGCCCGCACCGCATCTTCGCATTGGGTCTTGAGTTGTTCCTTCACCGGGCAGGCTGGCGTGGTGAGCTGGACTTTGAAGCGAACGGCGCCTCCGTCGATCTCAATGTCCTTCACAAATCCGAGGGTGACAATGTCGGTATGCAGGTCTGGATCGAGGACCGCTCGCAACGCGTTCAGAACCCCTTCATGATTCAATGCCATAGGAAGGATGCTACCCCCGCTTGGTCTACGCAACCGCGCATCGTTCGGCTTCGAAGGTGCGCAGAATTTCCTCGAACTCGGAATAGGCCGAACAGCGGGTGAGGCGGTCGCGGATGACCGACGCCCCCTGAACTCCCTTGACATAGAGGGGGATTTGGCCGCGCAACGCGCGACATGCCCAAATCTCATCCTGGGTTCCGATCACGGACTCGTACCTCTCTGCATTCCCCTGATAGGCAATCATCAAGCGCAAATGCTCAAGGGCGGTTTCGATCCGCTCCGTCAGGCTCGGCGCATCCGGCAGGGGTTCGCCCGACATTCCGGCGCGGATTCGGGCCAGGGCCCATGGGTTTGAAATGGCGGCTCGCCCGACCATGACTCCATCGCAACCGGTCTCGCGTAGCATTCTGATGGCATCTTCCGGCTCGCGCACATCGCCGTTACCGATGAGAGGCACGGTGACCGCATTGCGCAGCCGTTCGATCAGATCCCAGTTTGCCTGCCCATCAAACCCCTGGGAAGCGAATCGGGCGTGGAGGGTAATCATCTGGGCGCCTGCATCCTGAAACCGACGCACCAGGTCGGGAGCGGCGAAAAGGGAATAGTCCCATCCAGCCCGCACCTTGACAGTCACCGGGATGCGAACTGCCTGCACTACCGCGGCCACGATGGCGGTGGCGGTTTCGGGGTCCTTCAGGAGCGCCGCGCCGGCCCCCGTCTTGCATACCTTGGGCACCCAGCAGCCCATGTTGATGTCGACAAGGTGAGCGCCTGACTCTTCGGCAAGGCGTGCGGTCTCAGCCATGACCTCGGCGTTGCCGCCGAAGATTTGGATGCCCAGGGGGCCCTCTTGGGGATGAACACGCATCTTACGGAAGGTCTTTTCCGCCCCGTAGTGCACCGCCATCGCGCTCACAAATTCGGTGAAGGCGAGACCGTGCCCTCCAATTCGCTTCGCAATGAGCCGGAATGGGAGGTTGGTGACATCCTCCATAGGCGCAAGGAGCAACGGAGGGTCTACATCGAGGGTGCCGATACGAAACACGTATCGCTATTGTGACTCAGGCTGCCTTGGGCAGCTGGAACTGGTCGAGGAGCCGGCCGAGCTTCATCAGCACGGTGCGGCTTTCTTCGTTGTCCTCATCGGAACTCTTGAGGCACCTAGTGAAGAGGTCAAACGCCTCCTCATAGGTCAGCTCAAGCAGCAGTGAATCGCTATATCGCCCCATATTCCCCACCATATGAAGTCGGTCTTCCTTCGGGCAGCCATAAGTGTTGTTTGAGAAAACCCAGTACATTGGCTTAAGGCAGCTTTACCGGATTTCAGATTCAATTGAACCTGGAATCCGCTATGTGAAAAAGTCGGAGGCCGAATCGGAAACGAAGTTGAAATGATCTATGACGACAAAAGTGGGGGGCGAGAGATGGCCAAAATCCCGTCATCCTTCCAAGGGTCTTGAGGCGGTGACCAGGGAATAAATACGGTGGGCATGGGTGGGTTGCGCGCCGCGTTGCCCAGACAACATATGACGTTGAATGAAACGCTGGAGGCGTCTCGCTTGGCCGAAGAGGCTTGGCGGTCGCTAGGAAAGAGATTGAGGGCTGCGCTCTGCGGACGCGCCACACCGCTGAGTGCCGGGCTTCGCAAGGAGTATGCCGACGTGGCCCGCACGATCCAGGACGGATATGCGCACTCTCGCGTGACCAGCTTCACTCTTGCCACTCAAATGGCGAAAGGCAAGTTTCGCGGGGAGGCGGACATTCAGAAGATCCTCCCCAAGCTTCCGGAGTGCGTGCGGGAGCACGTGGCATCGGGAATGACGCCGCCGTTGAACGAGCTGAGCGTTCGGATTATGTCCTTACGGTTCAAGGCCGAGTAACCGCCGCCCCAAGGCGTGTAGACTTCGGCCATGAAGTACGCCCACAAGATCAAACCGGGAACCAAGGTTGACCTTTCCAAGATCGATCCCGCTGAAACCGCAGGGCTGACCAAAGAAGAAGCCGACGCGCGGTTGTCGGAATGGACTCCGGAGATATCCAAGCTCCAAGACCTCTTGTTCGCGGCCGGCGATGCGCCCTTCCTCATCCTCCTTCAGGGCCGGGACACTTCTGGCAAAGACGGCACCATCCGTTTCCTTTTGCGCTGCTTGAACGCGCAGGCCACCCGCATCGTTTCGTTCAAGGCGCCGACCCCCATCGAGCTGGGTCACGACTTTCTTTGGCGGGTGCATTCGCAGACCCCGGTCAAGGGCGAGACGGTGATTTTCAACCGCTCCCACTACGAAGACGTATTGGTGGCTCGCGTCCATAATCTAGTGCCGGAGAAGCTTTGGAAGGCACGCTACAAGCACATCAACCACTTCGAAGAACTGCTACTTGACAGCGGCGCCATTCTCGTGAAGATCTACCTCCATATCTCCAAGGAAGAGCAAGAGGAGCGACTTGTCGATCGCGAGAAGGACCCCGAGAAGGCATGGAAGCTAAACGTCGGAGACTGGCAGGAACGCGACTTCTGGAAGGACTACACCAAAGCGTACGAGGACGCCCTAAGTAAATGCTCCACCGAAGAGGCGCCCTGGCACGTCGTGCCCGCCAACCACAAGTGGTACCGTGACCTCGCAGTCGCCGAGGTCATCGCCCACGCCCTCGAACCTCACAAGGCGCGATGGCACAAGGACTTAGACACATTAGGGGTAAAGATGAAGGCCGAACTCGCCGCTTATCGAAAGGACAAGGGCCTAGAGATCCAACACGAGAAGAGTTAGTCAGCGGGTTGGCATATGCCGCGTGGGATTTTGGAGGCGTCGGATGGAGTTGAACCACCGAATAAGGCTTTGCGAGCCTTCCCCTTAGCACTTGGGTACGACGCCTCGAGGGGCAGAGAACCACGTTGCAAGAAATATGCCAGTTATGCCGAGTACACAGTGTCCAGTGCCCAAAGGACGAGAGGTGATTTCCGGGAGCTAACGACCTCCGTGTCGTTTGTCGCGTCGCGAATGGTCTCGCTTTGCAACCAGAAAGGGGGTGGAGGCGTCGAGCGGACTCGAACCGCTGAATAAAGGTTTTGCAGACCTTCCCCTTAACCACTTGGGTACGACGCCGTCAGCAAGCGGGAATTCTACCGCAAAAGTCGTGCCAGCCCCGCCCAGTCACTGGCAACATTAAGGGTTCGATTGTATACTACGCATTCATCGGGGTTGAGCTTGCCTGGACTCTGTTTCAAGGCTCGACTGAAGGGAGAAGGTTCATGACTTTGACACTGCGACAGGCAAAGGGGGCGGCCATTGCCGCGTTTCTCTTGGGTGGATTGATGGCGGGTTGCACCGGCGGAGGATCGACGCCGAGCGCTCCGACAACGACACCAGCGCCCACGACGGGCTCGACGCCCTCGCCGACCACGACCGCGAGCGGAGGCACGCCGATCATCGTCGGCCTTGTCGCCAGTGAGAACGGCGACCTTGCTCCTTGGGGGAAGGACGAGATCAATGGCGCCCAGTTGGCGCTCGACGACTTCAACGCCGCGGGCGGCATTCCCGGGCATACCGTGCAAATGGAGATTCAGGACTCCGGCTCAAAGCCCGAGCAAGGCAAGAGCGCGGCCGAGAAGCTGATCGCGGATGGCGCTCTCGCGCTGGTGGGTGAGGTCTCGAGTGGTATCACTGCTCAAATCGTAACCGCTGCCCAGGACAAGCAGATTCCGGTGATTGCGGTTGGCGCGACCCGCACCGACCTCACGCAGGGCCATTCCAACGTCTTCCGTGTCTGCTACACGGACGCCTTCCAAGGGCCGGTCATGGCCGTGTTCGCCTATAACGAATTGGGGCTCCGGAAGGTGGGCATCGTGACTGACGAGAAACAGCCTTACTCGAAGGGCCTTTCGGCTTCCTTCCGGGCCGCATTCATTAAGCTTGGCGGTCAAATCGTTGACGAGCAGTTTTACGAGTCGGGCCAGACCCAGTTTGGCGGCCAGGTCACCGCGTTGAAGTCGAAGGCGCCCGACGGCCTCTTCATGAGCGGCTACTTCACGGAGGTCGGCCAGATCGCCCGTCAGGCTCACGATGCCGGGTTGGTCGTGCCGATGTTCGGAGGCGACGGATGGGACAGCCAACAGATTCTGCAGTACGGCGGCGATGCCATCGTGGGCTCCTACTTCTGCAACCACTACAACAACAAGGAGACCCGCAAAGAGGTTCAGGATTTCCTCGCAAAGTGGAAGGCAAAGTACCCAGATGAGCCCGAACCTGGCACGACGATGGGCGCGCTCGGCTACGACGCCATGCTGCTCACCCTGGACGCTCTGAAGAAGGACCCGACCCTTGACAGCAAGGGCCTCACCGCTGCCATTGAAGACACAGTGAACTTCCCGGGCGTGAGCGGAAACATCACCCTTAAAGGCATGCATGGCAACCCCACCAAGCGTGCGATCGTCGTGAAGCTCACCAAAGATGGACAGATCTTCGCCAAGGCGTATGAGGTTGCCGACGTGCAGAAAGCCCTCGCCGCGGCCGCTAAGAAGTAGACCCGTTGATGAGCTTTCCCATCATGCTGTTCGCAGGGTTGGACTTTCCATCCCTGCCTCAGCAGCTTGTCAACGGACTTGAGTTGGGGGCAATCTACGCCCTCCTCGCCCTTGGCTACACCATGGTGTACGGGGTCCTCAAGCTCATCAACTTCGCTCATGGCGAAGTCTATATGCTGGGCGCGTACATCGCGCTCTTCACCTCGTGGGCGCTTGGCTTTGGACCCGGCAAGATGGCGGCTGCCACCAATAACCCGTTCGCCCTCGTCGTGATGCTAATCGCCAGTATGGTTGGCTGTGCCGTCATCGGCGTTCTCATCGAACGCTTTGCCTATCGGCCGATGCGCAATCAGTCTCGCATCGCTTCGCTGATCACCGCAATTGGCGTTTCGATGCTCCTCCAATACGGGGGAACGATCTTTCTGCCGAACTCCCCGCCGCCCAATATCAGCGAGAACGTAAACCCCTACCGTGGCAGTATCGAGATCCCCATTGTGCCTCGAAACGCGGCACTGAAGGCCAAGGAGCTTGCCCTCCTCAAGGTGTCGGATGACGACGAGGCCGCCTTCAATGCATATCTGCAGAGGACAGGCGAGGGCGAGTTCGGAGTGAGCGCGCCGGGCATTCCGCTCCGTGACGCGGCTCGGGCCTCGGACCGCGCCTACAACCAGGCCAAGAATGCCGCCGAGGCAACCGGGCTCGTGATTACCGTCGAAACGGGCCAGGCGATCATCTTCGGCATGGCGGTGCTGCTCATGGCTTTGTTGAGCTACATCGTCCGATTTACACCCGCCGGCCGGGCGATGCGCGCAGTGTCTCTTGATTTCGACTCGGCCGCGCTGATGGGAATCGACGTGAACAAGATCGTGGTGTTCACGTTCATCATCGGGTCCTCATTGGCGGGTGCTGGTGCGATGATGACGGCGACCTTCCTTGGCACCCCTCTCATTCCGTTTTATGGTCTGGTGCCCGGATTGAAGGCATTCGTGGCGGCAGTGCTTGGCGGCATTGGAAACATTCCGGGTGCGGTTCTCGGGGGAATTCTGATGGGAGTCGCGGAAACGCTGGTGGTTTGGGCCGGCTATTCCAGCTATCGCGATGCGATCGCCTTCGTCATTTTGATCGGCGTTCTGCTGGTCCGTCCCGGTGGCCTCTTGGGTTCGGCCAAGGTTGAGAAGGTATGAAGACGTGGCTCATCCTGCTGATTCGGGTCGTCTCGATCGTGATCGGCGTCTCCGCCTGTTTTGGCATCGATTGGATGTCTCACAATCAGGTCGCCGTCGGCCCCGGACTCCACTTTGCGATTCTGCCAACCAACGAGTACATCTCCCGAATCTTCGCCCTTGCGGGACTGTACGTGACCCTTGCCGTCAGCCTGAACCTTATCAATGGCATCACCGGACAGTTCTCGGTGGGCCATGCCGCGTTTTATCAAATAGGCGCCTACCTTGCCGGATTCGTCAGCCTCACGTACTACGGATTCATGGGTCTGACAGGGCTGCCGTGGCTCTTGGCGATGATGGTGCTCGGCGGCCTGGGGGCCGGCGTTGCCGGCTTCGTTGTCGGGTTGCCATCGCTTCGTTTGAGGGGCGACTATCTGGCGATCGTGACCCTTGGGTTCGGCGAGATCATCCGCATCATCGTCCAAAACGTCGATAAATTAGGGGGCGCTTACGGGTTGAACGTCTCGCCGAAGTTTCAGATGATCTGGCTGATTTGGCTGCTTGCCTTTGTGTGCATTGCGGTCTGCCGCAATCTGCTCCGTACCGCGCATGGATTGCCGTTCTTAGCTGTTCGCGAAGACGAGGTGGCGGCGGCGGCAATGGGGGTCAACGTGACGAAGGTGAAAGTCGTCGCGTTCATTGTCGGTTCGACCTTTGCCGGTGCGGCGGGCGCCTTGTTGGCGCACTATGAGGGCTTCATCAATCCGGGGACGTTTGCGATGGACGTCAGCTTCATCATCCTGACGATGGTCGTACTCGGGGGTTCGGGCTCCATCACTGGCGCGACGGTTGCTGCGATCCTTCTTTCGTGGCTGCCGGAGTTCCTTCGCGGCGTTAAGAACGCCGACGGCTCCGCCCTCATGCTGAGCGACTCCTCGATCATTGCCGCACTCCTGGCAACCGGCATCGGTGTGGCCCTCATCAAGCGGTTCTTGGATCGACCGCCGTTCAAGTGGCGTTATTTGGCGGTGACTGGGTGCTTCCTGGGCGCGCTTGTCCTGAAGCTCGTGATTCAACGGCTTCTAAACCTTTCTCCGGCACTCAGTGTCGCCCACATCGAGGCCGGCCAAATTAGGATGGTGATATTCGCCGTCACGCTCATCGTGATCATGCTCCTGCGACCGCAAGGCATCTTTGGCCATCACGAATTCAGCCTTGCGTGGGTGAAGGGCATCTGGCGTCGGCTTTTCCCGCGACGGGGAGTCTCCGCGTGAGCGCAGCTGTTCTGGAGGTTAAGGCGGCGACGTTGCGCTTCGGGGGCCTGGTGGCGGTCAACAACGTCTCGTTCAAATTGGACCGAGGCGATTTGTTTGGGCTCATCGGTCCCAACGGGGCAGGGAAGACGACATGTTTCAACCTGATCACGGGCATGTACAGCCCAACTTCGGGCGAAGTGATGTTCCAGGGCAAGGCCATTCAGGGCTCCGCCCCAAGCCGCATAGCACGGATGGGAATCTCGCGTACATTCCAGAACATTCGCCTCTTTGGGGCACTCTCGGTCTTGGAAAACGTGGTCGTCGGTGGATTCCTGCGTCATAAAACGAGCCTGTTTTCCGCCTTCATGTACCTTCCCGGATGCATGAGAGAAACTGCCCACCTTCGCACGGAGGCGATGGAACTTCTCAAAGTGCTTGATCTTCAGGACGTTGCTACCGTACGCGCTGCCGATCTTCCCTATGGCAAGCAGCGGCGACTTGAGATCGCTCGTGCCATGGCAACCCAGCCCGACCTATTGCTGCTCGACGAGCCTGCCGCCGGCATGAACCCTCAAGAGTCGGAGGACCTTCTCCGGACCGTTCGTCGAATCCGGGACGACTTCGGGAAGACGGTCCTTCTGATTGAGCACGACATGAAATTCGTGATGAACCTGTGCGAGAAGATCCTCGTGTTGGACCATGGCGAGGCCATCGCCTACGGCGGCCCGGCCGACGTACGCAGCGATCCACGGGTGATCGCCGCGTATCTCGGGGAGCCCGACTGAACCTGTCTTTATCGGCTGCCTGCGGTAGCCCGACGTCGCAGCAGCTTCGAAGGTGGCTTGGAAGGGTTCCTTTCGGCAATCACCCAACCGTCGATCACAAGCCCTTCTAACGCGTCCACAAAGAGGCTGGGGCCTGGTGAAGATCCGTTGGGGAAGATCCAATCCCTTTCCGCCTCTAGCTGGCACAGCTTGATCAATCGGTCAGGATCGCTTTCGTTGGGCAAGTGATGCAAGAGCATTCGGAAGAGGCCGGCCAGAGGTAGTTTGGCGTCGCCGCGCTCCATGCAGGGAATTTCGTGGATCTGGCCCTCATCGTAGTGGGCGTAAGGCTCGCCTACCTGGGTCCCTTCAGTGTTCAAGCGCAGTTGGTTGACGCCCTCAAGCACAAAAGGTGCCTCGCCACCTGAAATCCGCGAGGTCATCGTTTTGACCCCCGACATTGGGAACGTGGCCGCGTTCGCGAACCCCAAGGTGTTATCGCGGGCAAAGCCACCCGCACCCAGCCAGAAAAACGCATCATCCGGGTCCAAGTTCAATCCGGCGGACGAGGCGATCTCGGAGCAATAGGACTTGAGGTCGGTGAAGCGGCCATTGCCTGCATACCAGAACTCGGCAAATCGCATATGCCGATGAATCTGGGTACGGTGGCTGCTCGAGTACTGATTCTTGATCCACTCCGGGGAGTAGCGCTTGCGTTGCAGCTCAAGAATCGAGTAGGCCACTTTCTGCCCCGAGGTGTGGGCTAGGGTCATTCCGGCCGAGAGAATGGGGTCGGCGAACCCGCAACTATCCCCCACAAGGAACCAGTTCTCGCCCGCCAGCCGGTCGGTCAGGTAATTCCAGTCCTTCGTGGCCTCGAATCGCTCCTCGCGCACCGCATTTCTGGTCAGTTCAGCGATGAGGGGTTCTTGCTTAACCGCCTCAAGATAGAGGTCTAAGGGCCGCTTGCCACTTTCTTTGTAGTAGGAAACGGGCAATACCAATCCAATCGACGTGCGTGTCGAAGTGATCGGGATGAACCACATCCAACCCCAGCCAAGGCTCATGACCTGGATACGGGTGGCCTCACCGCCAACGGTCTCTGCCCATTCCGCGTCCTGCCAGTAGTCCCAGAATGCGATGTTTCGCAGGGTCGTTGGGATGTCGGTCGGGATTTTTAGCGCCTTGCGAAGGAGGCCGCCTTCCCCCGACGCATCCACGTAATACCGGGCGCTGATTTCAAACTCTTCTCCGTCTTCCCCAACCGCAGTAAGGCCAGTGATGTTGTCTCCCTCAACGCCGACGTGGGTTACCGGTGTCTTCTCAAAGACCTTGCAGCCCATGGAAGCCGCATGGTCGAGGAGGATCTTGTCGAATCGCGATCGATCGACCTGGAACGCCGTGCGCAGCCGTTGGCCTTCATAGCGGGCCGGCCGGGGTTTGGGGACGAAGGCTTCCGGCGGGATAAAATTCAAGTACCAAAGCTCGTCGGTTGCTCCCCATCGGTAGGTGCCACCGAGTTTGATGGGAAAGCCGCCCGCTTCCACCTTGTCCCAGACGCCCATTTCAGCCAGGATCGGAGTGATGGCCGGCAATTGGCTCTCGCCGATGTGGTCGCGAGGAAAGGTCTCGCGCTCAAAGATCGAGACCCGCATTTCAGGCAGATATTTCTTGAGAAGGCACGCCGTCGTGGATCCTGCCGGTCCGCCACCCACAATGGCTACGTCGGATTTATGTCGCCCCATTGCGCCATTATAACAATGGTCGTCGGAGTTGCCAAGTGGTTTTTCCAATCGTAAGCTGCCCGTCAGGAAGTGTTCATCTTGAGTCCCGAAAAGCGTTTAGCCGTAGAATCCTGACCCTTTGGGAAATCCCACCCAAGGCTTGGCGATGCGCTCTCCCTTCATGAGCTCGACGTAGTCGATGGGTGCGCCGTCGAGGTAACGCAGGTCGGCATCTAGGGATTGGAGCATGCCCATTCCGGGGGCCACATCATAGAGTCGCTCGTTCTTTCCCACTAACCCACGGAAGCGCTGGCAAGCGGTGAAGGAGGCATCCACGACCGCGGCCCCGGACAGCCTAAGCTTCCCTGGGATGTGCGTCACCGTTCGCTGCACGTAGTCGCCGGCGCTAACCAGTTGATACGGCTCGATCACGCCGGACGCGATCGCCGGCAACGCTTGTCCATTGAGCGTCACACCAAGACCCTCGGCAAAGAGAAACATCTCGTTGAGATCGGCCAGGAAAATTGCCGACATCTTCACGCCATCGGCCTGAACAAGGGCAATGGCAACCCCCCACATAGGAGAGCCAAACGTGAAGTTGCTCGTCCCGTCGATGGGATCGACTGTCCAAAGGCCCCCGCTGCCCGGGGTTCCCAAGCCGAATTCCTCACCCCAAATCCCCGCGTCGCTCACAAGCTTTGGGAGCTCGTCACGAAGCATGGACTCAACGGCTCGATCTGCGCTGGTGACGATCGAGCCATCCACCTTGAGCTCCCGGCGCAAAAGATGCCGCTCCTCCTGGGCGAGCGCGCCTCCCTGGCGGGCAAGTCTCTCGAGCTCGGTTAACTCCGCCTTCACGAAGTCGCCACCAAGGGCCTTCCGGCCCTCCCCGGCTTCGGCACAAAAAGGCTCCAATCCACATCGGGAAGTCTTCCGCGCATGGTTTCGGCCAAGGCGGACGCCCCGGGCTGCTCGGTGGCATAGTGACCGGATGCGAGGATCGCCAGACCGCTTTCCGAAGCCTCGACAGCAATGTGCTGCCGTACCTCTCCGGTCACCAAAACGTCGGCGCCCTCGCCGAGGGCATGAGCCCACTCGCCATCGGCCGCGCCACCGACCACGGCAACCGCCTGAACGGCACGGTCGGGATCTCCCCAGGCAAGGGAGCGCGTCTCTAACTTTGCGTCGACTTGGCGGACGAATTCCGCGTAAGCAACCGGCTTCCCGAGGGCACCGATGCGACTGAGTGGCATTTCAGGGTGCGAATCCAGGGAGTACAGATCGATGACGGGTTCTTCATAGGGGTGGCATTCGCGCACCACCGCTTTGGCTGCGTGGGCAAGGCGGGCAGGGATCGACATTTCCACCCGTACTTCATCTACCCGTTGGCGTTGGCCCGCGGAGCCGACGTACGGGTCGGCGCCTGCGGTCGGCTGAAACGTGCCCACCCCGCTCCCAGAATATGCGCAGCGGTTGTAAAGGCCAATCAGGCCGGCACCGGCGGCTGCCGCCGCATCGATCAGCGCCTCAACGTGTGGTCCAGGCACCGTGAAAACAAGCTTGGTCATGGGAATTGGCGCTACCTCGCCAAACGGACGAATGTGCGCCAAACCGAGAAGTTCTGCCAGTGTGTCGTTGACGCCGCCGGGCGCGGCATCCCAATTCGTATGGGCGGCGATGAAGGCGATGCCATGGGTGGCCAGCTGAAGGGCGGTATTTCCAGCGTGACTCTCCGACGTGAGGCCAGTGAGCGGCTGATAGAAGAGGGGATGATGACTGAGCAGCAATTGAGCGCCGATCTCAGTCGCAAATTGGACGGCGCCGAGAGATCGGTCGAGGCTGACCGCCGCGCGCTGGACGGTTGCGGCGGGATCGCCCACTTGCAACCCAACTCGATCGGACGGCAAAGCCCAGCGCGAGGGGGAAACCTCGTCCAGGACAGCAAGCACGTCGGCGACGGTGACCACCGTTGCATTCTAGCCGCTATCCGCATTGGATGTGGAAAACTGGAGGCGGCAATTGCGGAAGCCCTCTCGTCTACCATAGGATCATCGTTTCCCGGTCAACTCACCCATGCGACTCAAACGCGTCCGCATATTTGGATTTAAGACCTTTGCTGACCGCACCGATGTGAACCTCGAAGGCGGAATCGTCGCCGTCGTGGGTCCTAACGGATGCGGTAAGTCGAATCTGGTTGATGCGATCCTCTGGGGCCTGGGCGAAGGCAATGCCCGCCAATTGCGGGCCCAGTCCAGTCAGGACGTCATTTTTTCGGGCAGCGCTCAGCGCAAGCCGGTCGGGTTTACCGAAGTATCGCTCCTCTTTGATAATGAGGACGGCGGCCTACCCATCGACACGCCAGAGGTTTCGATTACGCGGCGCCTTAACCGAGCGGGCGACAGCGAATACTCCATCAACAAGCGTTCCTGCCGCCTGCGCGATGTTCATGACCTCTTGGCCGATAGCGGCCTAGGTCGATCTGGGTACTCGATTGTTGGTCAGAAAGAGATCGATCAGGCGCTTGCCGCCTCACCTGAGGAACGGCGAGCATGGGTCGATGAGGCGGCCGGTGTTCAGCGCTATCGCTCGCGGAAAGTGGAATCTCAGCGCCGCCTTGTCGCAGCCGAGCAACATCTACAGCGCGTCACCGACATCTTGAACGAGCTGGAGGCCCAGCGTGAGCCCCTGCGTGAAGAGGCCGAAATCGCCGCACGTTACAAATCGCTTCTCGGCGCCTTGCGCGAAGTGGAATCGGGCCTTCTCATCAAGGAGGTCGCCAATGCCGTTCAGGAAATGTGCGACCTCGACAAGCGGATTGCCGATTCGGTCAGGCTTGGCCGCGAGGAAACAGACCGGGCTGCGCGCTTGGAGAACACCGCCCGTTCACTCGAAGGCAAGGTTGCCGAGGTGGAGGCGGAAATCGAAACGGTTCATCGCCGCATCCAGGAGAACCTAAGCGCGGTCGAGCGGGCCCAGGCCGAGATTCGGCTCTGCGAGGAGCGCCGCAAGAGCCTCAAAGAACTCGAGCAATCGCTCGGGTCGGCAGATGGCGGTGCACGGATCGCTCAGGCCCAAGCCGAGGTAACGGGGCTGGAGGGCGAAGTTGCCGTCGAACGTGGTGCGCTCGACAAGCTTGGCCAAGAGGCGGCGGGCGCCGGGGCTGTTGCCGCCGAGCTGACCCAGTCGCTTCGGCGGATTGAGGCCCGTCTGATCGAGGCCCGGGCGCAGCAAGCTGAGCGCCTAAAGGTCGAGGCGGATCTCGCGCACCGCAAGGAACGCACCCGCGAAGTCAAGAGGGAGCTACTGGGCATCAAGCAGGGAAGCCCCGAGATGGAAGCGGCGGTCGGTGCAGCCAAGGGCGAACTTCAGGCCCTCGAGACCAAGGTCAAAGAGTCGCGCGAGCGGATCAAGGTCCTTGAGGGCGACCTGCAGAAGCTTCGCCAGGACGAGGATCGGGACGCCCAAGAGCACCGGAAGGCGCTCTCGGACCGCTCGGTCCTTGAGGGACGCATGCGCGGCATTGAAGCGACGATTGACGCCCATGAGGGACTCAATCAAGGCGCTCGCGCGGTCCTCGAAGCAAAGGATAGGGGCTTTCTAACCGCCTCCTATGTGCCTGTTGGAGAGGCGATTGAGGTCGCGCCGCAATACGCACAAGCCCTTGACGTTGCCCTCGGCGGCGCTGCAAATGATCTGATCGTGGAAAAGGAAGGCGATGCCAAGGCCGCCATTGCATTCCTGAAGGAGAATCGATTGGGCCGAGCCACCTTCCAGCCCATCACCCTGATGCGCCCTTCCGACGTCAGTATGGAGCTGCGCCGGTTGCTGACCTCGAAGGGCATCATTGGTCGCGCAAGCGAATTGGTTAGCTGCCGTGCCGCCCACCGACCGGTCATCGATAGCCTCTTAGGTCGCGTTCTTGTGGTGGAGGATTTAGACTCCGCGCTGCAGTACGCGAAGACCGCTGGGTGGAATCGCATGGTAACCCTTGAAGGGGAAGTGGTCCACAGTTCGGGTGCGGTGACGGGTGGCGCCGCCGCGAAGCAGTCCTTCGGTCTGGTCCAGCGGAAAGCTGAGCTTGCTCGTCTGGGCGATGAACTCGGAAATCTCGCAGAGCGTTTGGCCGAGGCAGACCAACGATCCCGCAATCGAGCCAAGTCCCGTGCGGCGATAGAGCTTTCCATCCAAGAACATCGCCACGCAGTTGAGGAGGTCGGAGGCGACCTGCAGGATGCCCGTAACTACTTCCAGGCGCTTCAAGACGAGTGGAACGGCATGGAGCGTTCGCAGCAGCGGCTGGAGTCGGAGATGGCCAAGCTCCTGAGCGAGGCTCCGACTCTTCTTGACCCGGTTGACGTGGGGGAGATCGAAGCGGAACGAGACGGCGTCCTTAAGCAGCTTGCGGCAGGAAGCGCCGACGCTGAGCAGGCCGAGGCCCGCTTGCGCGAGGCCGATCAGCGCGTCAGCCAAGCCGAGAGCCGGCTTGCCGCGGGTCGGCGGCGCCTCGAAACGGTGGTGGAAGATGAGGCAAACCGCGAGCGCCGCTTGGCCCACGTGGGTCCAGAAGATGCCCGCTTAGCGGCCGAGATCGAACGCCAAGGTCAGCGACTTACTCAGGCCGAGCAAGAGAAAACCGCCGCCGGAACACGGCTCGAATCTCTCGCCGCCTCGCGAGAGGCTCTGAATCTCGAACGCCGGGAGGCGGGCGAGCAGGCCCGTATGGCACGGGAGAATGTGTCCGCGATGGGCGATGCCTCTCACCAGGCCGAACTCACGAGGGCCCGGGTGGACGCTCGCCGGGCATCGTCAGCAGCGCGCCTACTTGAGGAGTATGGGGTTGATGAGGAAGTAGCGATCCAGAGGTCAAGCGGCATCGAATTGCCGCCAGATGCCGCTTCGGTGACCGGTCGGCTTCGACGGGAGTTGAAGGGAATGGGGGACGTCAATTTGGGCGCCATCGAGGCGTTCGAACGGCTCACCGAACGATTCGACGAATTGGATGCCCAGCGCTCGGACGTTCGTGGAGGCATCGAGCAAATTCACGCCGGGATCCTCGAACTTGACAAGCTCACGCGCGAGCGCTTTATGGACACCTTCGCTCGGCTGCAGGTGGAGTTCGCGTCTCTGGTGACCCGCCTTTTTGGTGGCGGAGAAGGGGCGCTGAGCCTGACGAAAGCGGATTCGATCCTCGATACCGGCCTCGACATTGAGGTGCAGTTGCCCGGCAAGAAGCGCCAAAGACTGGAACTGCTGAGCGGTGGCGAAAGAGCGCTGTGCGCGACCGCGTTCCTATTTGGACTTCTCAAGATCAAACCAAGCCCGCTCGTGGTTCTCGATGAGGTCGACGCACCTCTTGATGGTCGAAATGTGGAGCGCTTCAGCGAGATACTGGTGGAGTTCAGCCAGCAAATGCAGTTCATCGTGATCACCCATAATCCCACCACCATTCAGGCTGCCCCCATTTGGCTGGGGGTGACCATGCAAGAGCCTGGCGTTTCAACGCTGGCGCCGGTGCGCCTACCGCAGAGTCCTGCGGCCAAGCCTGCTTAGTGGCGCGGATAGATGCCGGCGAACGTTCGCGAAGTGACCCCTTCTGCGTTCATAATAGTGCGCGTTCGTTATGCTTGAAGTTAGCTTGCTGAAAAGGCTGGCGGTGGTCTTGCTGCTGGCCCTCGTCGGTTTGGTTTTTGAGTTTGGTCGGACGCAGTTGCCGCCCGGCCCCAATGTCGCCCATTCGGCGACGCTGAAAAACACGATGGTGGTGGATAGGCTGGACGCTTACTGGAAGCGGGCCCAGCAAGAGATCTACAAGTCCTCCGACGAAATCGCCGACCAAGTTTCCCGCGACAAGCGGCGTGGCACCTATCTTCCCGTGTTGGTCCGAGGATCGACGAGGGAGAAGAAGATCGCTCTGACGTTCGACGATGGTCCCCATCCCGTATATACAGCTGACCTATTGGCAATTCTTGAGCGGGAAAAGGTGCCGGCGACCTTCTTTGTGATCGGATTCATGGCCGAGCGATATCCCGATCAAATTCGCGATGAGATGGCAGGTGGGTTTGCTATCGAGAACCACACCTTCAGCCATGTGACCCTTACCCACCTGCCTCCGGCCGAGATTGAGACCGAATACAGGGCGTGTAGCGACGTGATTCACAAGATCACTGGGAAATACCCAACGTATTGCCGACCGCCGGGTGGCGACTATGATGTTGCCGTCGTGCGCGCCGCGGAAGGAGTCGGACTCACCACCGTCCTTTGGACCGACGACCCCGGAGACTATGCCGACCCTGGCACTCTTAAACTTGAAGATGAAACGCTGGCAAAGCTGACAAATGGCGGCATCGTGCTCTTGCATGACGGGGCGCCGGAGACCCTGGTCGTCTTGCCCCAGATCATCGAATACGCCAAGCGCAAGGGTTATCGATTTGTGACCCTTGATGAACTGAAGTAGTCGGCCCTAGTCTTCTTGACCCCGCGCGAGAAGATTCAGTCCGATCTCGTCAACCGACGAGCCACAGGAACTGAGGACGATGACTGCGACCCCCGACTTGGGCGACATGCCAAGGAAGCTGCGAAAACCGGCGGTACCGCCATTGTGCCAGAGGATTTCGTCTTCCCCGGGGGACATAACGTGCCATCCCAATCCCAGCGTGACCCTGCCCTTGGGGCCCCGACGGAGGCCAAGAAGGATGGTTACCGCAAGGGCGACCCCAGCCATCCAGAGCGCGTTTTCGGCGCCATGGAAGGAGGCAAGGAAGACTGCGACGACGCCGAGCGTGGCGGCGAGTTCCCACTGGCCAACGAGCCCTCCGAGGGTGACGATCCAGGTGGGAACTGAGAGGCTGGTTGGCCAAATCCAGAAGCTTGCCAAAAGGAGGGGTAGGAAGACCACCGCCATCTGAGCGACGATTCCCCGCGCGTATCGCAAGCCAAGGGTTCGTTGCTCAGTTTGGGAAAGCCGAATGGCGGGCTCGGGATCGTTCAGACAGAGTTGAGCAAACTGGATCATGTCGGCGAGGCTCGAACGGATGCCACCGGCCGGCGCGAAGGCAGCCATTTGCCAGGACGCGGCTGCATTTCCCCGGACGTCATGTCCTGGTAGGTCTCTCTCTGGCGCTGCTTCGATGGTGGTGTCAGCCATCGCGTGAGCCTTTGTCCAATGGTCAATCTGTGCGCCATAGCTCTCGCCGTTGAGTCGCTCCAACACGAGCCCAAGCACCGCGTAGCCAAAGTTGGAATACTTGAATCGGGCGCCGCTTGGGGCCATGGTTGGCACGAATAGGGAGCGGCGGAGCCTCTTTGCATTCCATCTCGCATAGGGCTGAGGCGTGAACAACTCTCCGGACAGCGTCATCGTCAGCGGCAGCCGGGGGTAACCGGAGCTGTGGTTGAGAAGGGCGCGCAACGTGGTGCGCTGGAGCGACCAAGGAAGGAACCGCGTTGCGGCGTCGTCCAGGTTCGCCTTGCCATCCACCACCGCCTGGGCGGTTAGGATTGCGGTGAAGAGTTTGCTGATGCTGCCAATCTCAAAGCGACTTTGCGCATCGGCCCCCGAGTAATACGTACACGTTCCCTCAGGACGAATGAGGGCCACGGCGAGGGCCGCGTTCGGATTAGCCTGCCGGTATGCCGCAGTCGCGTGCTCAACGATATCCATCTCTGTGGCAACGATCAAGACGACCAGTTTGGCATAGGTTCCGGCGCTGGGCAGAATCGAAGGGATGAATCCCTGCGCCATCGAATTACGTCGTAACTGGCAGACCATGTCTGAAATTCCGCCTTCCGATCCCAATCAACCCCAGCCCTCCGATCCCAATCAGGATTACGTGGCCTACCCAAGGAATCACTGGGCAATGCCGGCCGAGCGTTCTTGGGATATCTCGGTGATTGGAACCGCATGGGAATTGCTTAAGGCCAATCCAGGCCTGTGGATGCTTGGGTGCTTGGTGCCGGTTATCCTCTTTGCCATCTATGAGGGCCTCATCTTTGCGGTGACATTGCCCATGGCCATGGCCCTGCAGAGAACGTCGGGCGGCGCCCCAGCCCATCTTGTTATGCCCCTCGACTTTACGATCAAGGCCCTCATTGGCGGCACTCTTATGGGCATCTGCATCCAGGTATGGCAGATCTCCATGATGAACCTCGCCCTGAAGCAAGTGGATGGCCAGCCTGTGGGCGCTGACGATCTCCTCACTCTGCGCGGTAGGGCGCCAGCGGCATGGGTAGCAGGAGCGGTCATCGGGGTCCTGTTTGGTGTGCTGTCGGCCCCAGGTCAGTTCTTGCAAAACTCGGGACCGGTGTTTTCGATGGGCATTGCATGTTTGACGATGGTGGTCACCGTTCCTTTAGGCGCCTTGTTTGCGATGAGCGGCCCGCTGATTATCGACAAGGGCATGGAACCAATGAAGGCGATTGGTGAAAGCTGGAAGGCGACCGCGCCGACCCTTGGAATGGCGAGCCTTGTCTTTATCGTCATCGGATTGGCGTCGGCGGTCGGCATGGTTGCCTGCTGTGTCGGGATCGTTTTTACGATGGCCTTGGCGCCCCTAAGTATCGCCGCTACCTATCGGCGCTATTATCCTGCGGAAAGTTCACCCGTTGGAGCGAGCATGTTCTAGCGAGTCGATTGCTAGGAGAATCCGATGTCTGAGATCCCGCCTTCTGATCCGCCGCCTCCCCTGCCAGAGGTTCCCCCACCGCCTGACATGGGACCACAGCCCTTTGTTGCCTATCCACGGCAATATTGGGCTATGGCTGTCACCCGTTCTTGGGATCTGGCGGTGGTTGGAAATGCGTGGGAAATGCTGAAGGCGCAGCCGGGCCTTTGGATGCTGGGCACTCTGATGTACGTCCTTTCCTTGATCGTGCTCATGATCGGCATCTTCGCCGTCGTGGGCTCCATGCTGGGCCAGCTGCGGTCCGTCCAACCGTCCTTCGGGCTGATCCTACCGATCGGC
>Ga0302319_10007051_pt1 | contig 22175 bp, 22 predicted proteins | sample Bog_T0_2_FD_203319 | JGI IMG/M metagenome (GOLD analysis project Ga0302319, IMG submission 203319) | Peat permafrost microbial communities from Stordalen Mire near Abisko, Sweden - Bog_T0_2 | ecosystem: Environmental > Terrestrial > Soil > Wetlands > Peat | place: Sweden: Abisko, Stordalen Mire... | reverse complement strand
CGGAAATACCTGTGGGACGGGAATGGGATTCTCATTCCGGTTGTGTCCAGGTTTCCCTCTTCGGCGGGTGGGGTGGGTTTCAAGCCGCTGGCAGATTGGGTTCATTCGCAGGGCCTCAAGTTCGGGATTCATATTGTGCGTGGGATTCCTCGCCAGGTGGTCAAGGAGAATCTGCCTATCGCCGGTTCGGCGTTTCACGCGGTAGACGCAGCCGATACCTCGTCCCCCTGTCCCTGGGACGACGGCAATTGGGGAGTGAGCGACACTCCAGCCGGTCAGGCCTACTACGATTCCATGGTGATGAAATATGCCGCCTGGGGGTTGGACTACATCAAGGTCGACTGCATCAGCGACCGTCCGTACCGGCCGACGGAAATTCGCCAGCTCGCCGAGGCCATCCGGAAGACGGGGCGCCCGATCGTACTCAGCCTATCGCCCGGCCCCACCCACCTTGAGCATGGCGCCGAGGTGGCCGAATATGCGCAGATGTGGCGAATTGCCGACGACCATTGGGACTCCTGGACCTTCACCCGAAAGCCGGCAGACGGCGAGTTTCCGTTTGGCCTGCGGGACGAGTTCGACCGGCTGGCCAAGTGGGTGCCCTATGTGCGGCCCGGCAACTGGCCGGACGCCGACATGCTGCCGATCGGGTCGCTGACGCCACATCCGGGATGGGGAGAGCCGCGTCAGTCCCGCGAAACACCTGATGAGGAGCGAACGGAGTTTACGCTGTGGGCAATTGCCCGTTCGCCGCTGATTCTCGGCGCTAACTTGACAAAGCTCGATGAGTTTACCCGGCGGCTGATAACCAACCAGTCGATCCTTTTCATGAACCAGAATGTAACTTACAGTCATCCGGTGGATCCCGCGAGTTTGGGCGCGGGTTATGAAAATGCAAGGGTGTGGCGCGCAACCATCGACGCTCCGGGAGCAAGAAATTATGCTGAGTTTTTTGCATTCTTCAATCTCGACGATAAGCCAGTTACTCTCCACGCCACCTGGAAACAGCTTGGCCTCGATGGTGGAAAGCATCAGGCCGAAGACCTCTGGAGCGATATCACAGCGAAGGAATCGAAAGAGATCAGTGTGACTCTGCCCGCACATGGCAGCGCGGTCTACAAGGTGAAATAGAGTGGTTGCGCGACGGGTGCATAACTAAAGCAAAGTCCGCAACAGCGAATTTCACGAGCCTGCCATGAGAAACTAGACTGTACGGCGGTTAAGCCCCATTCAGGGCCTTGGCCGGCAGGAATCGAAGATGCCCCTACTGCGCTCGGCTTTTATTGCGCTGTCAAAAAATCGCTCCGTGCGCGGTTGGTGCGAACACTCCCGAATTGGCCGGCGCCTGAGTTCCCGCTTCGTAGCCGGCACGCAGATTGGCGACGCCCTGCTCGCCACCCAATCTGTGAACAATCAAGGCATGAGCGTAACGCTCGATTCGCTCGGCGAGGATGTTACCTCAGAGCTTGAAGCGCGCGAAGCCGCGGAGACCTACCATCAGGTTCTGGACTGCGTCGCCGCGCAGACGCTCAACGCAAACATCAGCGTCAAGCTCACCCAGATGGGCCTTAAATTGTCACCCGAGCTTGCCTACAACATAACCGAGGGCCTCGCCCGGCATGCGAAGCAGAAGGGCAGCTTCCTTCGCATCGATATGGAAGATTCGTCGCTGACCCAAGTGACGCTGGATATCGTGCGGCGTGTTCATGCGCTGCCGGAATTGCGCGGATCGATTGGAGTCGTAATTCAAGCTTATCTTTACCGCTCCCAAGGCGACATCGAACAACTGCTCGCCGAAGGCATCCGGGTGCGGTTATGCAAGGGAGCGTACAAGGAGCCTGCCGAGGTTGCTTTCCCTCGCAAGCACGATGTGGACGCGAACTTCATCCGGCTTGGCAAAATGCTGCTCGACAGTCCCGTTTATCACGGCCTTGCCACCCACGATGAGGCCATGATCGCCGCGGCCAAAGCATACGCAACCGAACATAACATCGATCCCAGCCGGTTCGAGTTCCAAATGCTTTATGGGATTCGGCGTGACCTGCAGCGGCAACTCGTGAATGAGGGATATAACATCCGCGTCTACGTTCCGTTCGGCAGTCGGTGGTATGCCTACTTCATGCGCCGCCTCGCCGAGCGGCCCGCGAACGTGTTATTCCTGGCTAAAAACCTGTTTCGCTCTTAGCGATCGCGACCAAACAGGTCCATCGGTCTCGCGAAAATTTCATCAACCAGGAAAATGGTCTAATCGGCGCTCGACTCCCGCGTTGAAGCGGTCCTGGGTTTATGTTGCTGACGAATCAGTGTTGGAATTCTGCACAGTGGACATTCCCAGGGATAGTAACCGAAGAAAGTGTATATCCTCTTCTGCAGAAGGCCTTGTCGAGAAAGTCTTCGCAGACTGCATTTACAGTATGGACAAGACGTCTTTGATTTCTCTTCGACATCCCCCAATGAAATTTCCGGCACTGACGCCCCCTTAACTTGCCTCCCCCGGCAACCAAAACAGTCTGAAAATTCCGCGCGTTGGGGGCCCACCCCAAATGCGATGCTCTGGCCCCGACCATTAAGAAAACTCAACTAAGGGTTTCAACCTGCAACAAGTCATCCTATATCGACTTATCGGATTCTAACTCAGTATGAGACTAACCCAGGCAGAGATTCTGCACGTTGGTAGCTTATTGAACAGCATGTAAGTCTGACACCCCGAATCATAACACCTTTGCTGTGCGCGAACCTCTCAGCCTTTCCAATCCCTGCTTCGCCAGCTGCGCAACCGCCCTGGCAAGGGTGGCAGAAGCATTCAACGACTCGGGACGCTCCAATCGGATACCGAGTTTAAGGGCAATTCCATGAAAGAGAATGTCAACGTCGAAAAGAATTTCAACGTGGTCACAAAGAAACCCAATCGGCTGCAGGATGACGGTCTTTTCGCCCTCGCTTGCCATCGATTCCAGGGTCTCCTCCACGCTGGGCCCTATCCACGGTCCGCCGCCGGCACCCTGACTCTGGAAGGCAAACCTCCAGCGCGGAATCTCCGGCACCCGCTCGGCCACCAGTTCGGCAGTATGCCGTGCTTCCTGTGCATAGGGGTCCACGCCCTCGCCGGGCCATAGCCGCGGCTGCCCCGCGGCGCTATCGCCGGTTGGCGGCTGTACGGTGCGGGTAGGCACACTGTGAGCAGTGAACAGGACCGGAACCGGCGCGCCCACCTCCGCCCCGAGTTTGGTCAAAAGCGGACGGAGTCGCTCGGCAAAAGCTTCAGCCAGCAGCGGATGCCGCGCCCAGCCTTCCGTAAAATCGATGCGCAGCCCCGCGGCTTCCGCCTCAACCGCCCGCCGGTAAAGACCCACGCTGGTGCGCGAGTTTTGCGGCGCCATGCATATCACCGCGGCCTCTTCAATGCCGTCGGCGCGCATCTGCCGCACCACGCCGGGAATGTAAGGAAGCCAATTCCTCATCCCCACGTAGACAGGCACCGGGTGGCCCGCAGCAGCAAGTTCAGCCTCCACTATCCGAGCCTGCTCAAACGTGATTTCCGTCAGAGGGCTGCGGCCGATCTGTGCGTAGCGATGCTGAATCTCCTCCACCACATGCTCCGGGATCGGTCGTCCGCTGACCACGTTGCGCAGGTAGGCGGGAATCTGGTCGATGGTCTCCGGGGTTCCGTGGGCAAGGAGAAGAACGGCCTGCTTAGCCATTCGCAGCCTCCAGCCGGAACTCCTTCACCATCCGGACCACCGCCTGGACGCTTTCAACTGGAGTAGTGGGAACGATGCCGTGGCCAAGGTTGAAGATGTGCCCGGGACGGCCCTTGGCGGCGCGCAGAATCTCCTTCACGCGGAGTTCGAGCACTTCGATCGGCGCAAACAGCGTTATCGGGTCCAGATTTCCCTGCACCGCGTGCCCGTAACCCACCGCGCGCCACCCCTCATCGAGCGGTTCACGCCAATCAAGCCCGATGACGTCGGCGCCGGTAGCTGCCATCTCCGTAAGCAGGCCGCCGGTCTCAACGCCAAAATAGATAACCGGAACCCCCATTTGCTGCACCGCGCGCACCAGCCTCTTTGACGCGTCGAAGGCGTACTCGCGGTAGTCGGCCAGCCCAAGCGACCCAACCCAGCTGTCGAAGATCTGGATGACGTCCGCGCCGGCCTGCACCTGCAGCCGGCAATATTGCTCCAGGACCTTGATGATCTTGTCCAGCAGCAGGCGCCACGACAAGGGGTCGCGATACATCATCTGCTTGGTGTGGATGTAGTTTTTTGACCCGCCGCCTTCGATCATGTAGCTGGCCAGCGTATACGGCGCGCCACAGAATCCGATAATTCCCAACCGATCGCGGAAGTGGGTGGCAACTTTCTGGATGGCGCGGGCTACATAAGCCAGGTCGTCGGCCCGGTCCGTGCGCAGAGCCTTCACATCTTCGGCAGTGCGCACCGGCTGGTGTACGACCGGGCCCTCGCCGGCCTGAAATTCGAAGGGCAGGCCCATTGGCTCCAACGGCAACAGCAGGTCCGCAAAGATAATCGCGGCGTCTACACCCAGCTTTTCCGCCGCGGTAATCGTCACTTCGGCGGCCAGTTCCGGTTGCTTGCAGATTTCAACCAGGGTGTGGTGCTTGCGCACATCGCGGTATTCCTGCATGTAGCGCCCGGCCTGGCGGAGAAACCAAACCGGAGTGCGGTCGACGGGACGTCGTAGACAAGCGCGGAGAAAGCGGCTGCCGTCGAGAATGGTGTCGGGGGCGGCACCGGGGTCGTTAGTCAGTTCCATATCCTATCGATTTTAACGGGCACAGGCAGGTCTGCCGAGTGAATTACCCCCAGACAAAAATCGGCCCCCGCCTTTGACGGGGGCCAAGTTGCCTTGGTTCTCTCGTTGTTCGAGAGCTTTTTTGGCGGCCTACGGCGGGGTAGCCGTGGGCGCGGAAAAGTGCCTCGGGGGAGGGGCTACGGTCTTACGGCCGCTCCGCACCAGTCGAGGAAGCCACACCTTGGGGTTGTGGGACTGCCTGGGCCGCCAAACTGTTTTCCATCAACCGCACGTTCACGCTGCTGATCCGTATGGGCTTACTGTCCACATCGGCCTGCCCATGGGCGTTGCCAAGGGCCACCGCGTGCATGCGGTAGACGGGAATCTCGTGTTCTGTTACCAGATAACGCTTGACCGCCTCGGCCAACCGCTCTGAGTTCTGAATGCCAACGCTGCCCGCGCCGGGTGAATGTGCTTCAACTTCCAGAATGTAACCCTGTTTCCCGTTCAACGCAGTCGCCACATCGTCGAGCTGCTGGCGCGCTGCTGGGGAAAGTATCGGCTGACCGTGAGGAAACTTTACTTCCTGCTCGCTTACTTCGCTGTACTGGTCCAGCCCGTTCACCGTCGTGTTCAACAGGTCCACATGGCCCGATGCGCCCTGCGCTATGCCGCTGGCGTTCTGCGCCCGAGTGCTCGCGCCTGCTGCCGTCTGGTTGGCGCCGTCCGCCGTCGTTTGCGCCTGCCGGATACCCGCCTGCGCTCTCGCGTCCACGTCCTTGATGTCGCTGCTGTTCTTGGCGTTCACTTCATCCAGTTCGCTGAGCCGGTCGTTGATCGGAGTAGTCTGCTTCCTCACCCATTTCTTGCTGGCAAAGGGGTTTACACGGCCCCAGAATCCTTCTTTCGCGGGGGTGTTTGCCGTGGTAGCCGAAGGCTGCTGCGGTGCCGAAGTCGTGTCACTTTGAACGGTTGAGGCGGGTTGTGAGCTTGCACTTGGCTGCGATTGTTGTGCCACCGCCGGAATTCCTACTGCGGATGCCAGCACAAGTACGGCCAACTGGCTGGGGAATGAAATTCGGAGTGCTGATTTGTATGCCATGATTCTTGTGTTTCCTCGCCGATACGGGCTCCGCCGATGGTCCGCGGGACGAGCGATCTTGTCTGCTCGCCTTTCTAGATAGCAATGCCCGTACCAAATCTGCCGGCTCCATGTTGAAATCTCTAATCAATTCATATTGTTCAACTTACTTTGGCCAGCACGCGCGCGCCGAGCGCCAGTCGGTTGACCCCGAGCCTGGTTGACCGTGTAATTTTTTCGAAACTGGGTATTTTCTACCGGGTAAAAGACGGTGCAGGGGACAAAGCCGCGTGCCGAAACGGCCTCCCAAGATCCGCCCCGACGTCTGCCTGCTATCTGGTCTCGACGTGGATGACGCGGATTTCCGGATACGCGCCGTCCCAGTCCGGAGAAACCGCGTCGAAGATCAGCCTGAAGTCCCGCCCGTCTCCTGGCTTCAGCGCCGCGGCGGAAACCGGCTCTATATCGATATAGGGGTCCCTCATCCGAATAATCTTCAGCGGTTGTGTCTCGTTTTGAGCCACTTCGTGCGCGAAGGTGCGGAAAAGAACCTGCACCGTAATCCCGGTTACGGTCCGCGAACCGGTGTTGGCAATGTGTCCATCAAGGTAAGTCACCTTGCCGCCGGCCAGGTTGGCCGACTCGCTCATGGCCAGACCGGTGATGGGCAGGCTGGCCGAGTAAGCATCCGGCGTCGCGGAGATCGGTGTTACCGTTGCTCTCCTCTTGCCGTGTTCAAGCGTCAGCACCACCGCCGCAGCCGCAATAAGAACGACCGCCGCGGCAACAGCCAGGGGAATCCAATTACGCTCCCTCGGTTCGGCGGCACGCGCAAGTTGAAGATCGGGACCAGAGCTCACGAGCGGATTTTACACCCGTTGCCGAAGGAAAGTGCGTGCGCAATTCGTTTTGATGGGTAGCCGGAGGAATTTGCCGCGCTTGCCGACGGATAAAAAGACCAGGCCAGCGTCACAAAATTGTTCAAAATGACACTCTTTTTCAGAGAACCTTTGGCCGAAAAACGGCGTCTAAGAAGTTGAAAGCAATGGGAACCGGAGCCGCAGAGCGCCATATCCCATTGCAGCAAGCCATGGAAAGGCAGGCCCAGGATGCAATCCTCCCCCCAGAACGCACCGGCCTCTTTGCAGGTGCAAGGCAATGCCTCAAAACAGGCCCGAAAGGCAGACGACCTAACCTACCAGGTTCTGACCGTCGCGGCAATTCTCCTGCTGCTGGGTAGCCTATGGGTCTTTTAACCCTCCATTCTGGCCCGGCGTCCGCCGGTCGAGCCCCATGCTCAATTCGGCCGGCCGGCTGACCCATCCCTGGGCCATAGCCGCTAACTTGACCCGGGACGCGGCCGCGCGGCGCGGAACATGGCCACCATGTGCCAGCCCACGGTCCCGAAGATCACCACGATCCCCGGCGGCAAGATCCAGGGCGATAGCGTGCCCCTGCCGTTCCGCACCGCTGCGATAATTGCCCATTGAAGCCCGGCAAAAAAACAAACAAGTTCGGCCTTCAGCCAGACAATCATGCCCAGTGCCAGTTCCTCCAGTCGGGCGCGGTTCTCCACCGTTACCCGCACCGGGTAATTGAACGCCGAAGGAAAAAGCGACACGACCGTGATGACGAGATAGATCGCCAGCGCCACGACCGGCAACAGCAGCAGCGTGCGGGGCGAACCCCAGCCGTTTGGATTCCCTGCGAGGTCGAAGTGGGTGGGGATTCTGTCCGGCAGCCGGCTGGGGCCATGGAAGGCTCGGTAGGTAATCCAAACCATCGCCGCCAACGCACCAAAACAAATCGCTTCAAGGCTCTTCCGCATCGATTCCTTTCTTGCGCTGTGGGTTCTATCGATACAATACACCCAACGGAAGAATGCAATCCCGTCCTCCCATCCCCGTGATATAACCATTGCAAGCATCAACCCCCGGGCCCGATTGAATTCCCCACCGAGGAGCATCTCTCGTGAAGAAATCTCTGTCTGCAACAGCCGCGTGCCTCGTGGCCGCTCTCGTAACCGCATTGGCAGCCGTCGCTGGCATCGGTGCGCCCAAAGCCATCGCCCAGCAACCCGTCCCGGAGCAGCCGGATAAGTACACCTGGCTGGAAGATATCTACGGCGCCAGACAACTGGCCTGGGTCAAGGCTGAGAACGCGCGAACAGCTGCGGTGCTGGAAAAAGACAGCCACTTTGCAACTCTGGACGCGGAGGCATTGAAGGTGATGGACTCGCCCGACAAGTTGCCGTTTCCGGGTTTTCACAATGGCATGATCTACAACTTCTGGAAGGATGCGGAGCATGTGCGAGGTATCGTTCGCCGCACCACGCTCAAGGACTACTTGACTCCGGATCCGAAATGGGAGACGGTGCTGGACTACGATGCCCTTTCCAAGGCGGATAAGCAGAGCTGGGTGTACAAGGGACTCAATTGCCTTCATCCCCAGGATGAGCTGTGCCTGGCAACGTTCTCGGTGGGCGGCGAGGACGCCATTATCCTGCGCGAGTTCGACCTTAAGACGGGCAAGTTCGTCGAAGGTGGTTTTCAAATCCCACGTGGCAAAGTGCGAGTGGCCTGGGAAGACAACAACACGCTGCTGATTGCTCGCGATTGGGGTCCGGGAACCATGAGCGAGGCCGGCTACCCCATCACCATCCGCGAGTGGAAGCGCGGAGAGCCGTTGGAAAGCGCCAAAGAAGTGTTTCGCGGCGACATCAAGGACAATGGTTACGGCGACGGCCCGACGGTGTATTTCGATGGCCAAGGCAACCGCGCTGTAATTCTGGAACGCAACTTGACAACCTTCGAGCAGGAGACCTACCTTCTGCTGCCCACTGGTCCAAAGCGCCTGGCGCTTCCGCGCAAGATCAACATCAATGGGCTGCTCGATGGCCAGTTGCTGATAACCCTGGCCCAGGATTGGAAGCCGGCAGGACTGACGAAAACATTCGTTCAGGGTTCCGTGGTTTCGCTCAACCTGTCCGCGTTAACTCGGGATCAAGAGCACCTGAAACCAATCGTGGTGTTTGCGCCCACCGCGCTGGAGTTCGAGCAGACGTTGGCAATCACAAAAAACCACGCCATCCTGGATACGCTCGACCATGTGCAGGGCCGCGTGTATGTTTATACCCGCGCCCACAGCGGATTGTGGACGCGGAGGCGGCTGCCCGCGCCCGATAACCAGACGGTCGAGATTGAGGCGGCCAGCCGCACCGATGACCGCTTTTTCATAACTGTCGATGGCTTTCTCACCCCAACCTCGCTCATGCTGGGCGACGCGGCCGATGGATCGCTTGCCGTGGCCAAGTCGCAAAAGCCGCAGTTTGACTCGAGCCGCGATGTGGTCGAGCAGTTGGACGCCACCTCGAAGGATGGCACAAAGGTGCCGTACTTTGTGGTCCATCGCAAAAACATGCCTTATGACGGCTCGAATCCAACGCTGCTGACCGCCTATGGCGGCTTCCAGCTCTCGCAAACGCCCTACTACTCCGGCGTCTTGGGAAAGCTTTGGCTCGAGCGCGGCGCAGTCCTGGTGCTGGCCAATATCCGGGGCGGAGGCGAGTTTGGCCCGGCCTGGCATGAGGCCGGCCTCAAGACCCATCGTCAGCGCATCTACGACGACTTCTATGCCGTGGCCCAGGACCTGATCGCGCGCAAAATCACCTCGCCGCGAAGGCTGGGAATTATCGGCGGCTCAAACGGCGGACTGCTGATGGGCGTTGAGTTCACCCAGCACCCCGAGATGTGGAATGCCGTAGTCATCCAGGTGCCGCTGCTTGATATGCTGGCCTTCGAGCATCTGTCGGCCGGCGCCTCGTGGGTGGGCGAGTATGGCTCGGCCTCGGTCCCCGAGGAGCGTGCTTTTCTGGCGTCCATCTCGCCCTATAACCAGTTGAAGCCGGATGTCCACTATCCCGAGCCGCTGATTTTCACCACCACCAGAGACGACCGAGTCGGTCCGGTCCACGCGCGCAAATTCGCCGCGCGCATGGAGGAGTTCCACCTGCCGTTCTACTACGACGAAATCACCGAGGGAGGCCACGGCGCCGGCGCGGACAACAAGCAGGCCGCCCGCAGCGAGGCCGAGTACTTCACCTACCTGATAATGAAGCTGATGGATTGAGTTGCATGGAAATCGAAACGATCCTAAAGCGACCACTCCCCCCGCGTCCCAAGAGCGTCATGCATAGCATCCGGAGCAAGGTCCAACCCTCCGGGCCAGGTCACAGCTCCATACTCAAGCGAAACCTGGGCAAATTGCGACGGGTCGGCAAGTGCGGCAAACACACCCGCATTCGGCGCGTGGATCAAGTTGTACACATTAACCACTCCCGAAAGTCCATCGGCAAATGCAACCCGCAACCTGAAACCAGGAAGAGCTTCGACCGCGGTAACACGCCAGGGCGAACGGGGTGCAACCTCCTCGGCTAGACCAACGGGCGAATTTTCATTGGCGTTCGATTCTGCACGCATAGCTCCCAATCCTCCATGAGTTCGCCGCTGTGTTCTTGTGCCCACTCTATCACGAGTGCCAACGCGCGGCCAGGCAGATCTCCGCGAATTACCTCAATGGTCCGGATGTCGATCACTGCCTCAAACTCAGCATAAAGCGCGTGGAAATGAGGCGGCGCATGGTCTGCGAAATACATCTGAATCAAAATCCCGTAAAACCTGCTGATCGTTGGCATTCGTATCACTTTCCTATCTTCGATCCCGCAACTCGCCCTGTTCTTGTCAACCATAAGCTCGATTCACGGAATTGTCTGCATTTCCCTTGTCGACCGGTGGAATGTAGATTCTCTGTGCTGCCAGTGAGGAGCAGAGGCAAACGTCCCAACTCGCCAGGTCTTGATCCGACGGTGCAGTGTTTCCGGGAGGTGTTGAAACCCTAATTAGATGTGCCTTCACGATGGCCAGGAATTCCTCGCGCTGTGATAGCCTTTACGGGATTCTTACGAGGACTCCCGGAAATGAAATTGTCATTTTCAAAGGCTGCTCGCAGCATACTTCCGTTCTCTCTTGTAGCCTTGGCCGGTATACACATCTTGGCAGCGCAGACATCCTCTCCGCCCGCCGCTCCGTCCGCAACCTCCAGCAATAGTCCTGCCATACCGGCGAATCCAGTCACAACCGGCCCTCTGCCTGGCCGTGGTCTCGCTCAACATCCATTTCTTTACTGCGGTGAGTGGAACTACCCCGAGCCCAATCAAACCATCTATCTTGTCCGCCACGGCAAGGTAGCGTGGACATACTCGATTCCAAACAACATGATGGTTGACGGAAAGTCCCAGATGGCCGAACTGGGAGACTGCACCCGCCTCTCTAACGGCAATATCCTTTTCAGTTATCGTTTGGGGGCAAGTATAGTGACCCCCGACAAAAAAATCGTTTGGGACTATCGGGCCGCCCCGCACACTGAAATCCATTCAGCGCAGCCAGCCGGTAAGAATCGGGTATTGATAGCTCAAAACGGCGCTCCAACCAAGCTCTTTCTTATCGATACGGCCTCTGGAAAAGTCGAGAAAGAGCTGGCTCTGCCCACGCCCTACCCGGACAAAGTTCATGTGCAAGTTCGTCGAGCGCATCTGACCAAAGCTGGCACGTTTTTGGTTGGGTTGATGGAGGAGAATCGGGTGGCCGAATTCAATGCCGACGGTAAGGAAGTGTGGTCGTTCACGTGTCCCGATCCGCACAACCCTAAATACCCCATAGGTGCGTGGGACGCTGTACGCCTCAAGAATGGCAGCACCTTGATCAGCGGCGACGAGCACGGTTATGTGATTGAAGTCGATCCCAAGGGCGAAATCGTCTGGCAGCTCGGCAAAAATGAACTTCCCGGCTATCCTCTTGACGTCGTCCAGGAAATCGGACGTCTGGCGAATGGAAACACCGTGATCGCCAACTGGGTGCCAGGGAATACGAAACCCGCCAACTGGCCATGGACGATTCAGATCATCGAAGTTACTCCGGCTAAGAGAGTTGTCTGGGCTCTCCGGCAATGGAAGGATCCGGATCTCGGGCCAGCCTCCTCGATTCAGCTTCTGGATCAACCCGGGGTACCGGAGAATGGCGACCTGCAGCGATGACAATCGAACGATGCAGCGGAGGCCGAGGCCGACCGGCCTTCAGCCAAACCGGGCCCGCTTCACCGTCTGCCGGAAGTCTTCGCCGGTCATCTCCACCCGTACGCACATCTCCGCCAGCCTCGACCTCATCCGGTCGCCGGACGGTCATCGCCCGGCTCGTTCAAGGTACTTTCGCAACGCACCGGCGAGCGGACCGAGATCGAGAGTAATCGTGTCCCATGCGATGTTGAGATCGATCTGGTAATAATCGTGGATCGCCCGATCACGAAATCCGGCAATTTCCTTCCATGGGACGCTCACTGCTGATCTGGTATCGGCGGAAACTCGCTTCGCAAGCTCCCGATCAGTGCAAGCTGCATGATCACCGCGCTCTGCGTCTTCTGATCCTTGAGGAACGCTTCCTTGTCGATGCCCTCTACAAACATGTGGATCTTTTCCACGGCATCCACGATTTGTTCGCAATAAACACGATCACTTTTCAAGGATAGTCGTGAGATCAGGCAACACATGCGGGCGCACGCGCCTATTGAGGCTTTGATCGGTCACCAGGTCAACCCGCTTCTCGAGGGCTGATTCGAGGCTCTCCACGAGCCGCATATAGCCGACCATGCCGGTCGGACGACCAAGGCGCACAAGGATGTCAATGTCGCTCTGCGGACGATCCTCCCCACGGGCCAAGCTCCCGAAGACAGCAGCAAAGGCCACCCCGTGCTCTTCGAAAATCGGACTTGCCTTCTGCTTGACTTCTTCGACGGTCATATCCTGATGCTACACAGCTTCCGCGGTGAAAACAACGCGATCCTTCGTGCGATGAGTAGACGACACATCCTTCCCTTGACCCGCCATAAATTTGCGGACGCCCCTTCTCCCACTCATCCCGATGCTGAGTGCTCACCCAAACCGAGCCCGCTCGGTAGAATGACGGAGGTCTTCGCCAGCCATCTCCACGGGAATGCACATTTCGGCCAGACGGGACCTCATGCGGTCGCCGATGCGGTCGCCAAGTGTGTCTTCGCTCTTAGAGGGCGTCTTGCCCTCGGGATCCGCTTTGAAGCCGGCTCCAGCGGGCAGGCTCGGATAGTTTGTGGTGATGATGGTTGTCTGGTTGTCGTTGTAGCGTGTATTGAGGACTAATGCTACCGTGTCCCATGCCCACTCAGTGGGTTTTTGCGCACCCAGATCGTCGAGTACCAGCACTTCGGCTGCAAATACCGGACGGAGCAAACCAAGTTCAGTTGTATTGACCTGCGGGTTGTAACTGTTCAGGATATTCTTGAGCAACTCGCGGTAATCGCAAAAGAGACCCTTGACGCCCCGTTCCCTGACGAGGCGACGAAGAACACCGACGGCTAGGTGGGTTTTGCCTATGCCCATTGAGCCGGTGAAAAGTAGCCCCTTTCCGGCGGTGTCGACCGGATATTCATCGACAAACCTTCGCGCAGTGAGCAGGGCCCTCCCCAGCGAAGGATCTGCGCCCCTGAATCCCGTATCAAATGTGTCCAAGGTGCAACGCCGGTATCGCCCGGGAATATGGGCTGCGGCCAGACGTAGCTCTTCGCGCTGAGTCTCCTGGCACTCGCAGGCGCGCGAAACCCAAAGTCCCGAGGCGGAGACCACCCGCACCAGCCCAACTCCATCGCAAATTGTGCAAACGCTCATCCCTCTTCAAGCCTAGCGCAACCGGGGTGAGGCTGCACCGGTGCATACCCGGCCGCCGAATGTGGAAAAGGTAGTGGCTACTGTGCGGGCAGATTGCCTACAATCGGTACCGCACACGTCCCCGGCAAATTCTGTCGACTGTGTAGGATGCTTCATCGAATGGAGACGCACTCGTGAATCGAATCATCCCGCGGGCTTTCTTCTCGGCCCTCTGCGTGGCCGCCCTGCTCTCAACTTCGGCTCTGGCGGCGCAAGACAAGCAAACTATCCCACCCCCCGCCCCCGCGCTAACCGCCAGCGGCCATCCGATGAACGATTACTGGACGGCCCACGACAAACAGATGTTGAACGATTTCGGTTGGCTGGCCCGTTTCAAGGAGGCCGATTTGGCGCTCGCTCCCCCCGCCGCAGACGAAAACCGCGTAGTCTTCATGGGCGACTCCATCACCCAGGGCTGGAAAATCGAGGGCCCGGACGGCTATTTCCCCGGCAAGCCATACATCAACCGCGGCATCAGCGGCCAAACCACGCCACAAATGCTGGTTCGCTTTCGCCAGGACGTAATCGACCTGAAGCCAAAAGTGGTGGTGATTCTGGCGGGCATCAACGACATTGCCGGAAACACCGGACCCATGACGCTGGAGCAGACGGAAGACAATCTGGCCTCCATGGCGGAACTGGCGACGGCCAACCATATTCGCGTAGTCATGTGCTCCATCATGCCGGCCTACGACTTCCCGTGGAGCCCAGGAATGGTTCCAGCGCCCAAGGTGGTGGCGGTAAACATCTGGATGAAGGCATACGCGGCCCAGAAGCGCTACGTCTATGTGGATTTCCATTCGGCAATGAAGGACGAGCGCGATGGACTCCCGCCGACCCTGAGCCACGACGGCGTGCACCCGCTGCCCGCCGGCTACCAGCTCATGGCGCCGCTGGTCGAGGCTGGAATTGAGAAGGCGCTAACGAGCAGGGGTAGGGGTTAGGGATTGGCTTGATCGTGCCGCTGGGCGGCGGACAGGCGTTTCGATTGCATGAGAAAGTTGATGGAAAGGACTACGAGGACAACCAGCACTGCGATGCATTCATAGGCCAGCCAACGACGCCCGGTTGTCGCGAACACTGCCGTCTGGACGGCCAAAGCTGCGGCTAACACGGAGCTGACTACTGCCCGCCGGCGGAGCGATTCGGCATTGCCGGTTGAATGCATGGTGATAGGTATACGGCAGGACATGCAATTTAGCAAGAGGATTATGCCCGGATTCCCGGGCTGGGCAATTGCTAAACCACCCGAATCCCCATACAATAGACGAGGAAGATTGCAGGAAAGGTTTGTTCAAGGAAATGCCCAAGGAAAAGATTCATCCCAAATACGACGCGGTGCGGGTTATGTGCGCCTGCGGAAACAACTTCGAGACCCGTTCGACCCACAAGGGCGACATTCACGTGGAAATTTGTTCCGCATGCCACCCGTTCTTTACCGGCAAACAGCGCCTGGTAGACACCGCCGGCCGTGTTGAACGGTTCCGCCGCAAGTACGCCAAAGCCGCCGAAGTAGCGCCGGCAAAGTAACAGCGCCGATTCAGCCGGATAGCACGATTGGGCCTCCGCTGCGGCGGAGGCCCTGTCATGTAAGGTTGTGCGAGAATGGCTGCATGATCGCAATCGAGGTCCAGCACTTTTTAGCCCGCGCGCGAGACTTTCTGAAAGGGATGGAAAGTCTGGTTAGAGAAGACTTTTACGTTCTCAACAACAACATTGTCAAATTCAAGTACTCAACCGCTCTGCTTGGAATACATTGCGCAATCTCGTATAGTGACGCTTTGAGAACTGGTCTGGGATGCGCCGACGTATCGTCCGACGATCATCGCAGCGCAGCTACGGATTTGAAATCCCGCCTAACAGAAAGGAAGTACGACAATCTGAAAGGCACGGATCGACTCGGAAACCTCCTATCCAAGAAGAGTTCGATCGCGTATGCCGCTGATACAGCGAGGGAAAGCGAAATTGAGAATGTTTTGAAAGAAGCAACGCGTTTCGTAGAGTGGGCCGAACATACGGGTAGGAAGATGCGGATTGAGGGGTGGTGACAAAATGGTCTTTTCGGGCACATTCGATTACCAGCGCCATATCCGGAAGGAGCATGGACGAGGCAGGGCGAAGAACTTGGTTCAGGAATACCTCATTCACCAGCTTCTGTTTCCTAAGGTCTACCTGGACGCCGAGTTCAATGGTAGGAACGTCGACGTGCTCGCCATTGACCGAGAGGGCACCGGCGACGTTCATGCAGTCTATGTCACCTATCAAGGGACCCATGCTGAGGATGCCCTTGAGATGTCTTTGGCGAACATTGCCGCGAATGTAGGGATCCCTCCGGCAGTGATCGTCCCGCATTTTATCTACGCAGCGATCGTCAATGATGGTCCGGGGTCCAGCAAGTACGTTCCCTCGGAGCAGATTATTCAGAAGTCGTTTGCCGAGGATGGTGTGGGCCGCATGGGAATCCTGTATGTGGATCTATTTGAAGATGATCCTAAGCTTCAGGTTCGGCCCATTCTCAAAGCCGAGCGCTTCCGCTCTTCGAAGGAGGTCGTCGAGCTTGCCGACCGCTTCGTTGCCGAGCACACAGCGAATTGGGAATTGCGCGAGTATTAGATCGACGAGTGGCCAAGTTGGCAGGCTGGGACATTACCGCGAAGACGGATTAGGGCGCCCGGCAGCAAACAGAACAGCTATGAGAAACACCAAGCGCTCCATCCAATCCGCAATCACCATCGACGGCTTCCCGATGATGTGGGAACTGCACCGCGAGCAAAATTGGAGCGCGGACCAGAATCCGACCGGAATGGCGATTCATGTCTGGGTAGTGGGACCGGCTCGCCGCGAGCTTTATCTTGAATATCCTGCCATTCGGAAGCGGACCAATGGATTGCCCGCGCCGGTCGAGACGTTGCGGCTACCCATCTCCGCAGCCAAAGTGGCCGATCACATTCGAGAAGCGATGGCGGCAGGCTGGGACCCGGAGTCACGCGGCAAGCCGTTTGTGTGTGAATTGGCTGATTTGCCCAGTTAGGATTGGGGGACTACTGTGCCGCGCCAAAAGCGTTCAATTGGGGGCGAATTATGCATTGAAGGTCAGGCAGTCATTTGGCGTGTGCATCGCGAGCAGCAATGGTGCATGGTCGACGGCTGGAAGGGATTATCGATCGAAGTTCAATCCGCGAACAGCGCTCGGCGATCACTTTTCCTGGAGTATCCGACAGTTAAAACTCAGAAGCAGGGTTGGATGCGCACCTATCCCGGAGTTCAAACGAGAATTCGGTCAGGCAAAATTGAAGCGCATATTCGGTTGGCGCTTGCAGCAGGTTGGGATCCTGATTCGCGCGGCAAGCCGTTTGTGTACCAGGTGAATGAGTTGCCTGGCGAGATCCAAGCCAAAGACGGATTCGTGCAACTAGGCAAGTGAGAGAATAAACTCGGCACAGCCGTCAAGCTGAGAGCTGAAAGCTAGAAGCCAAAAGCTAAGGAAGGAACATGGCAGGCAAGGGCTTCACCGTAAAAAAGGATTGGGACAACCCCATCGAGCATCCCATGCCCGCCGAAACGCGTGTGCCCGCCGAGGTCCGCCTGGGGTCCGTCCTGGTAGCTCCGGCCACGGTCCTCGCTCCCATGGCCGGGGTCACGGACACCGTCTTCCGCCGCTTCATTCGCCATGCCAGCCTGTTCAGCACCGCCGCCTCAACCGCCCCGCTCGACCAAGCCCAGATCGACGACGCCGTCACCAACAGCCAATCCGGCTGCGGCCTCCTGATGACCGAGTTCACCTCGGCTGACGGCCTCGCCCGCATGCGCGAGTCCAAACGCCGTCGCTACCTCACCTTTTACGACGACGAGCATCCCATCGGCGCGCAGCTCTTCGGGTCGAACGCCCAAACCCTGGCCGAAGCCGCGCGTATTGTCCAGGACACCGGTTTCGACACCGTCGACCTGAATCTCGGCTGCCCGGCCAAACGTGTCGTCGGCTGCAACGGCGGCTCCGGGCTGCTCCGCGACCTGCCCAAAATCGGCGAAATCTTTCGCGCCGTCCGCAACGCGGTCACCATTCCCTTCACCGTCAAGTTCCGCATGGGTTGGAACGAAAAGCAGATTGTTTGCGTTGAGCTGGCACGGATGGCGGAATCCGAGGGCCTGAACGCCGTTGCGCTCCATGCCCGCACCCGCGAGCAGGGCTATAGCGGCCAGGCCCAATGGCAGTGGATCGCCGCCATCAAGCAGGCTGTCACCATTCCGGTCATCGGAAACGGCGACATTCGCACCCCTGAAGACGCCGCGGCCATGGTGGCGCAGACCGGCTGTGACGCCGTAATGATTGGGCGCGCTGCTCCGGCCAACCCTTGGATTTTCAGGCAGATTGCCCAGTACACCGCCACCGGCAGCTATGACCATCCCACGGTGGACGATCGCTACCGCATGATCCGCGCCTACTTCCAGATGCTCCTGGCCGAGCAGGAAGCGACCAAGGATCTGCCCCGCGACGCCAGAATCGGTGAAACCGCCGGCAAAATGAAGCAGTTTGCCACCTGGTTTACACACGGCGTTCCCGGCGGAGCCAAACTGCGCGCCGCCATTTACCAGTCTCGCACCGGCGCCGATGTGCTGGCCCAGGTCGAGCTGTTCTTTGCCGCACGTTCAGCCTCCCACGCGGATCAGGCCCAGGATTCAGCTCTCGAACCCCAGGACAGCCTTCAGCCTTTCCCTGAGTCGGCGCTCGTTTGCGATTAGCTCCTGTCCAGAAACTGCGTCTGCAAGGACAGTTTTGATACGGCGCGGCGTACGCAACCAGATGATATCAGTGCTAGCACTTTCCTCATTATGTAGAGGTTTACACGCACAATTATGTACGCGGAAACGCATTGAAAACACTCTTATTCGCTCTTAAACGGCCTTATTTCGTGTCATTTTGCACTGTTTGTCACGCGTTTGAGTGCGCGTATTTGCATACACTGCGCTGCCCTCTTGACATCGCAGCGTGCGCAAATCACCGTACTCGCGGTGAAGCGCCTTCGGCAAGCCTGCCCTGAGCTTGTCGAAGGGGACCTGCGTTCTTATAGCCCCGTACAACAACCTGCCCCTTCGAACCGGAAACTTCCATTCGCAGGCATCCTCCCCTACCCACAAATGACTCCCCATCCCCCTCTTCCGTGGAGTATTCCTGCATCTAACCCCGTTATATAGTGGACATATCCTCTGTAAGAAGGGTTCGTTCAGCGGATCGTCATGCGGAATCTGAAAGACTTGCTTGTAGCCTTGGCGTGCGGCTTCGCCGTATTCAGCCCTTTTGCGCCCGCATGCGCAGGCCAGCAATACAGCTTCAGCCAGGCCACCGCGGGGCTCGGAAACCCCAACGTCAACAGCATTGCGCAGGACCGTCAGGGTTACCTGTGGGTGGGAACCGAAAACGGCCTCTACCGCTACGATGGACGGCGATTCCAAAAGTATGGCGCGGCCAACGGCCTCCATGCGCACACCATTCGCAGCGTCTTTGTCGGGCCCGATGGAACCCTGTGGGTCGGCGCATCCACCGGTATCTACTTTCAGGGGTCGGACGGCAAGTTCAATGAGGTCCACGCACCGCTTCCCTACAACCAGTTCTCACTCAGAATCGGCTCGTCGTTCACTGCAAATGCATCCGATCGGGTGGTTGTGGCCGATCGCGGCGGCGCATTTCTGCTGCGTCATCTGGAACCGAACCAGTGGGCCGCCGAACCCATGCACCTGGACGGCGCAACCATCTGGAGCGTGCTTTATGCGCCCGGAAACGTATTGTGGTACGGTTGCGATTCAGACCTGTGCCGCCTGGCGGCGGGCAAAACCACCCACCTCGGCGCCACCCTCAATCTTCCTCAGGAGGAGTGGCTGCATCTGCTGGCTGCACGCGACGGACACATTTGGGTGCGCGGATTGGCGCACATTGGCGAGGTTTCTCCCAACGAAAACAAGTTCGCACTTCACGACCTTCCCGGCCGCTCCGACGCCGTGCCTTACGTAACCCTGGCTCAAGATGCGCAGGGCAGCATCGTGGCCACGCAAGGGGCCGATTTCGGGCTATGGGTGAACGGAAACTGGCGCATGGTTACCGCGCGCAACGGGCTTTCTCACAACGACCTTTCCGAGTTGTTCGTTGACCGCGAAGGCTCCATATGGATCGGGGCGATTGGCCACGGCCTCCGCCGCTGGGTTGGCCAGGACAGCTGGGAGGGTTACACCAGCGCGGACGGACTAAGCAACGACATTGTCTGGGCAACTCTCCGGGATAAGACCGGGAGGCTGTGGATCGGCACCGAATCGGGCCTCGATTATCTCCCCGCCGGCGAACAAACCGCCAGGCCCTGGACCGCTCCCGGCATTCAAACCGCCCGGGCGGTTTCGCTCAGCGCCGGACCCGACGGCAGCATCTGGATGGGCAGCGCCGCCGGCAATCTGGTCCGCATCGACCCCGTGACGCTGGCCGCAACCCAATGGAAGGTTCCCGAGGTTTACCGCATAGTCAGCGATCAGGAGCGCCGGATTTGGGTGGCCACCGGCGGCGGCCTTTATAAGGTGGATTCTCTCTCCCCCGACCGGACGCCGCAACTGGTTCAAGACTTGCGCCAAGCCAATCCCTCCACGCGGTTCACCGACCTGTGCATCGACCACACCAACCGCTTGTGGGCCGCGTCCGACGATGGCCTTTTCCGGCTCGACCCGACGGGTTGGCGTCGCATCGACCCAGGACTCTCCGGTGTCAATCCTTATCAACTGGCAGCCGACCATGAGGGCAACCTGTGGGTCGCAGGATCGTTTCCCGGCATCATGCGGCTGCGCTTCATCGGCGACCGCGTTATGGAGTCGGAGCACATCGTGCGTCCGCCTCTCATTTCCGAAGAGGTGGTCTCACTCACCGTAGACAGCCGCGGCTGGTTGTGGGTGGGCCAGGACGACGGCCTTTCCGTCTACGATGGCAGCTCCTGGCGCAGTTTTACCCAGGACGACGGCCTGATCTGGAACGACACCGACAGCAATGCCCTCACCGAGGATACCGATGGCAGCCTCTGGATCGGCACATCGGGTGGGCTTTCCCATCTGCTCAAACCGGAAGCGAAACCGGCCGGACCGCCACCGCCTCCCATCTTCTCCCAGGTCACTTTCGGAGCAACCTCCATCGCCAACGGAGCCAGGGTTCCCTGGAGCCAAAGCCCGCTTGAAGTCTCCATAGCGGCCCTCAGTTTTCGCGACGCTCGCCACATTCGCACCCGCTACCGGCTCTCGGGACTGGAATCGGAGTGGATTGAAACCGCCAGCGACAGCGTGCGCTACGCTCGGCTTTCACCCGGCGCTTACCGGTTTCAGGCGGTAACGCTCGATGACGCCGGCGGCGAGAGCTCTCCGGTCACTGAGATCTCGTTCCGCATCGTTCCCCTCTGGTGGCAAAGCGAGCCGCTCAAGCTCGGCCTGGCCCTGCTTGCCGGCATTGCCGTGGTGCTGCTATGGCGCGGGCGTATTCATCTTCTGGTGAGTCAAAAGCAGCAGCTCGAAATCGCTGTTCAGCACCGGACCGAGGAACTGGAAGGCGAGAAATTGGAATTGGTACGGGCGCAGGAAAGGATGCGCCACTATGCCGAGCACGACGATCTCACGGGCCTGTGGAATCACCGCATCATCCTCGACCGGCTGCGCCAGGAACTGGATCGCGCCTTCCGCGCCCACTCGCAATTAAGCGTCATTCTTGTGGATCTGGATCACTTCAAAAATATCAACGACACCTTCGGCCATCCCGCCGGCGACCTGGTGCTGCGGCAAATCAGCACCATCTTCCAGCGTTCGGTGCGCTCCTACGACTGGGTTGGCCGCTACGGGGGCGAAGAGTTTCTGCTCATTTTACCCGCCACCAGCTTCGTCAGCGCGCGAATCCGCGCCGAGCAGTTCCGCATGTCGGTGCAAACGGCAGCGATCGTCGATGGAGAGAAGACCATTCACATCACCGCCAGCTTCGGCGTGGCTTCGGGCTACCCAGCCGATTTCGAGGCCATGATCCACACCGCTGACGCAGCGCTCTATCGAGCCAAAAACGCCGGCCGCAACTGCGTAATGGCAACAGAGATTTCCCCGCCGGAAGGCAGGCAAGTGCGCGGCGACGGGGCGGATATATAGGAACCTGGTGCGCCGCCGCGTGTACGGTGATTTGCGTACATTGCGATGGCAAAACGACCGCTTGGTATTCGCAAATACGCGTACTCAAACGCGTGACAAATAGTGCAAAACAGCATGATTTAAGGCCGTTTAAGGGCGAATAAGGGCGTTAATGATGCGTTTTCGCTTACATAATTGTGCGTGTAAGCGTTTACATTTTGGGGAAAGTGCATGCACTGCATGCATTGCATGCACCTGGCTGTGAGCGCCCGGCAATTTCAAAACTGTTCTGGCGGGCGCGGTTTCTGGAATGGTTCTTAGAAAGGTGCCATCGCGATTTGGTACTCTTCGGAAGCGAAGCGGCGCGTTTCGTAGTCCGGCCACAAGGGCGTTCTTGAGGGGTAATCCGTGACTGAAACGCTC
>Ga0302319_10007049_pt1 | contig 22180 bp, 20 predicted proteins | sample Bog_T0_2_FD_203319 | JGI IMG/M metagenome (GOLD analysis project Ga0302319, IMG submission 203319) | Peat permafrost microbial communities from Stordalen Mire near Abisko, Sweden - Bog_T0_2 | ecosystem: Environmental > Terrestrial > Soil > Wetlands > Peat | place: Sweden: Abisko, Stordalen Mire... | reverse complement strand
TCCAATCCAGAAGGATTGAAAATTAAAAATCCCAGAATCTCGAAAACACTGAAGCCGATCTGCCTGAGGTCAGGACGGTCTGCGGAAAGCACCGTCAGGGGGACACGCTCAGGGATGACACCGAGGAACTCAGCATCAGCCATAATCCAGATGTCACCATAGGCGACTTTTCTGGACTGCAAGATCGTTGCTCCCCACAGATAGCCCATGATGCCGGTTTTCAGCAAGTGACGCTGAGTCTCTCGGTCGATGTTGCTATCAGTCCACTTCAGGATGTCCACATAATCACGAGGATTCATGAAGATGTAGGCAACGCTAAGGTCGTGGCGCTGAACCATTCCGAAGGCGTCTGCGAATGGACTTACGGAGATTCCGTAAGGACCAGCCGAAGAACTGACGGAGTAGGCGAGGCTCTTGTTGTACACGTAATCGGTATAACCGGTTACGGCAGTGGCTGTGGTGGCAGCGGAGTCAATATGAAGGAACAGATCGAACACGTAGTTGTCCTCAGCGGCACCGACTTCGGCCTTGGCCAGATTGAGGGCGCGAGAAACGATATCGAATCTGCGCTCTTTGATCTGGGTGATTGGAATCATGGGGTTGGACACGATTTCAAACGTTGGGACCGTGACACGGATTGGGTTGGCAACGTTAACAACGTCTCCACCCTGTTCACCGACCACGAACGCCTGCACGAAGCTGCGTCCGGTTTCGTCAAATTCCTTGTCATAAATCGGGAGGGCTCCATCGGGAAGCGTTTCCACCATCAATGCCTTGCGGGCGATTGACATGTAGTCACGACGACGACGAAGAGAGGGGCCTAGAGCGGCGGCGAGCTTCTGGCGACCGGCTGCGGTCTTCAGAATCTGACCAAGCTGGGCGGTCTGTGCTTGGGTGCGGGAAAGAATAGTCATTGTATTTGTCTCCCTTTACAAGAACGAGGCAACGCCAAGCCAAGGCTCGGTGGCAGAGATAGCGTGGGTGCAGATACCCACTACGATGGAACCAGCGGTGTTCGCGGTACCAGCGGTAGCCGTAAACATGCCAGGACCAATCGATCCACCAACGTTAGCAGTGTAGAGACGCTGACCAACGAGGGGGGTTCCGGTGACCTGAGCGGAGGGAACCTTGAACTTGGGGAATGCGCGGACCACAGGGGTCTTGCCAGAACCCGAAGGGGTAATGGAAGACGAGAACTGGCCAGCACCCAAGAGCAGGAAGCCGTAGGGCACTTCTGGACCGGCTCCGGTGAGGGAGTTTGCGCCGTCCAGAGGGTGGATGATCAGGTTGAGAACGCCAGGGGTAACTGCCCCGTTGTAAAGAATACTGACGATTGCACCAGAGGTGTAACCAGCAGCAGTCAATGCAGCATTATCAGTCCCAGGATCACCTGTGAGAGTCAGATTGGGGACGCAAGTTCCGTCATTCTGACCGTAGTACTCACTATTCTAAGCTTTTTATGGTTTTAACCCCATATTTGCTTTTTTCTCTACCACTTCGGTTTTCACCGCCACCCCAAATGGGTGTTCGTGGTCTGGACCATTCCTTCACCATATTAAAAGCTTAGCTTTCAATTTAGGTGGGTTATTATGGCCTCTAAGCGTTCCGATCCTGCACCAATTGACCGGCTTCGTTTGGAATTGGCATCAGCATTATCTGTTAAGCGTTCTCCAAGTTTAAACCTTACATTCACAACGTTTCCACTGTGAAGACCCAAGTCACTAAGTTCGAGATACATTAATCTCTCCTATATGAGTTGATTTTTATCGCTTCTTCACGGATCAGCCGAGGTGGCGAGATCACTACAATGTGAAGTTGCTTGTGCAAAGAAGGAAGGGGTATTTATAAAACAAGGTTACTTTTATCACATGATATTCGCGTTCTATTAATGAGGAGAAAAAATAATGGCGAGACCATTGGGAACCTACCCCTTTCCGTACGACATGAGGGCGGGGGTGTATCGCATAGATAATAAGGAGAGCGGAGTCTGCTATATAGGTTCAGCCCTGAACTTCTACCGAAGATGGCGGCGGCACCATAATGAGCTTAACAAAAAAATCCACAGTAATGAGCATTTAAGTCGGGCGTGGGAAAGATATGGAGTCAACGCATTCCAATGGTCAGTTATAGAGGTTACTGAGCCCACCCGAGAAGCTCTCCTGCTTAGAGAGCAGTATTGGTTGGAAAAACTGAAATCTGATGGAGTGGAACTATATAATACCTGTGTAACCGCTGGGTCTCAGCTTGGAGTGAAACGCTCGAAAGAAACTAAACAAAAAATGTCAGCCATTGCAAAGAAGCGCGGGAATAATAATGTGGCCAACAATGAGGAGTGGAGACAATCAATGAAAGAAATGTTTGCTAATACAATAAAAATGTATAAGGGACAGAAGTATAAGCGAGTGAGAAATCAGCAGATTGATTACTATTTGAACGAGGGCTGGTCATTAACTAGATAGAGTTAATACAGCAATTCCGCCTTATTTTGAGTAAATGTGGTCAACGGGAACTCCCTGAGCACCTTCGGCTCCGCATCACTCTGATAGGCGAAGGTGTCGCACTGACTGGAGAGGGAGTCCATATCATCCAGGTTTAGGCCAGTTACTTCGGCCCATTTACAGCCTTCTGGGTGCTCTACGTCTTCCACACTAACCTGATATTTTACATTCATGTAATTGGCGTTAGGGTTAGAAAGTTTGTTCTTAAACTGTTCGTAGACCCACATCCAATTTCTAACATATTGAGCCGTATAAACTCTATTTTGAAAGAATTGAAAACCATTACGACTGGTGAAGTAGTAAAACTTGGCCGTAGAGGTTCGCTGTTTAAGCGAATTCCAAATCCTGGAAGTCATCATCTTCTTTTCTTTAAGAATATAAATCAACTCCCAAGTTTTGCTTTCATTTGTCCACATAAAAATCAGCCCCTCGTAAGAGGGGCTGATAGTTCAGAGAGCTATTCGCTTACTACTTAGATGTCATCCGTGAAGACGAGGTTGGCAAGCATTGCCTGCTCTTTGCTCATATCCGTGGCGGTCTTGACATTGCCGAGGCTGCGAATCGAAGCAGCTTTTGCGGCTGGCTTGCCAGGAGTCTTGGAAGCGACAGACTTCTTGGGGGGTTCGAGCTTTGGCTCACCCTCACGCTTGGCACCCGGATCATACTTATCCACGCCCAAGGTCTTCAGGACCTCATAGAGGATCACATCTTCATGGTCTTCCTCAGAGTCTGGCACTCCACCCTCATTTAGAAGGTCATCAGCCATATCGCCGCGCTCTACGATTGGATCATCCACACCCTGCACCTTTGCGGCTGTCTTGGAGTCAGCAAGCAAAATGTCAAGAGAAGTGATGTCATAGCGGGAAGCATGATGGAAGAAATCTTCTGGGGATGCAGTTGCTCCACCCTCTTCAAGCTCATTGGGCTCGGATCCGAAGAACCCTGCACCACCATCAGCTTCAACGGGGAGACCGTCTTCACCAAACTCTTCGCCCTCACCTTCATTTGCCAACGCATCGGTTTTTTCGCCCATGTCGTCTTCATTGAAAATCTTGGTGAAATCGAGTTCCTCTTCGCCTTCAATCGCTTCCTCAAGGGAAGTAACATCAGCTTCAAGATTGTCAATCTTTTCCTGGAGTTCCTGTTTCTTTTCGTCAGGAATGGGCTCACCAGCGGGGGCTCCACCTTCAGGAGGCATCGTCTCATCCGTTGGGGGCATTTCTTCGTCAACTGGAGGAACGTCACCCTCTGGAGGCATTTCGTCCATCGGGGGCATTTCGTCCTTGGGGGCCTCATCCTTCGGAGCCTCATCCTTGGGCTCTTCGGTCTCATCAGCCTTCTTGGTCTTGGCCGTCTTGGGCTCGCTCTTCAATTCCTTCTCGACTTCGTTCTTCATCTTCTTGAGGAAGGACTCATCTTCGAGGAACTCATTGAGTTCGACCTTGTGTACCTGCTCGAACTTCTCTGCAACCTTGGTATAATGAGCATTGATGGCCGTCTGACGCAGCATTGCGGTCAGAGACTTGGTGCTGTTTGCCAAGAGTGAGGAAGCGAGTTTGTACTGGATTTCGTTCGGAGCGGTCGGAAGCAGCGACTTGGCAAGCGTCCATGCAGAGGCTACGCGAATCTTAGCTTCCTTATGGGTAGACTGTTTTGTTTCTCGGATGCTAGCGAGGCGTTCTTTCAGGGACTTACGATCTTCGGCCATGGTTCTGACTCCTTTTTGGTGGTGAAATAGGCTCTCTATTCCTGGGGTTAGAAAGTTGTTTTAACTCTCTAGTTTATTAATGGTACTATAGCTTTAAGCGACCAAGTTCAGCCGTGAGGGCTGAGGGTTTGGGTAGAACTAGTTGGGATGCAGCTTTGCTGGAGGTCCGATGACCACTAGCGTCTAACAATTCCGCATCTTTGGTAAAGGCTGTTTTTGGGCCTTCCCAATCTGTAGAAATGATTTTCTGAACGGAGGCACCGGGGAATGCAGGGATAGCGACCCAACTGGCTTCGATAAACCGGACACCACCATTTGGTAGGGTCTTATGGCCGCACAACTCTGCTACACGACGAGGAATACCATCATCATCGGGAAGGAATGAGCCTTTATTGTATTGGAGGTGAGAACAGTAGTTGCCATTATCCGTAACTCGCTGCCCACAGTAGGAGCAGACGACTAAATCTGTGGTGCATCCCATAGAGAGATACTTTATTTTCTCGCTTCTGATCTTGTGAACCAGATCCTCATTAGAGAGATCGGTTGCAACCAGCAGATCCACGAAATAGGCCCAAACTTCAGAATTAAGGTGTATCTTACGTAGGACGGCATCAAGGATGTGGCCTTTCGCCGCTTTACTGTTTTGATAGTGCTCCAGAAAATTAAATGCACCAACAAAACTTCTATAGGACATCTTTAAAACTGTATTTTCCCAGCCATCATCATTGTTGTTGACCAAGTAACTGCATTCTGGAACAATTAGCCAGTCTGTGGGATCTTTTTCGCACATCACAGAGGCCATAATGGTCACATGGGAGAGCAAATATTTGGAAGTATTACCAGCAATTTTAGAGAAAGAAGCGTTCTTGTGACCAAACTTCCCCCCGTGCAGTTTATCCCACTGCGTGAGGCTGATTATAGGGTCTGAGAGAACGCCAGTGGCTTGCTTCTTCATCTTAAACCAACATGAACTCGAAGCAAACTCCATCGAAGCCAGCGTTGAGCACTACATGTGCATATTTAGCACGTACATTCAAAGTGGTAGAGAGTTCTCGTTCCATACGAAGCATGGCTGTGGGACTGAACTCCGCCTGAGCAACTTTTCCGCGAGGAATGTTGACCATAAGGATATCGTTGTTGGTTTTGATGTTTTCTGCCGAGACATACTGCTTGAAGTAGCGGTTAGCCGCCACTCTATTTGCAATCTTACGATTTCGATCCTGTTCAAAGTCATAAGAGTGAACTTTGGCCGTCAAGCTGCTGTGGTGATGGATCCAATCCTCACCCTGCTCGTCTCCAATTTCTTCTTTTGTCGTTTCGGACATTATTTTGTTGTCTTTCATGGGATAGTGGCGTTGGTGACGTTTCCCACCCTCTCCAACCATCTCAGTCTGGAGTTCAGCGGTCACTTCCTTAGAATCTGGGGCAACCGGAACCGCATCATCATTCTGATTGGGGTTAGCGGGTCGCTTATTAGCGAATGGGTTCCCTCCAGTCTGATATTCTCGGTCATAGATAGTTCCCACACCCGGTCTGGCCAATTCGGTCAATTCTGCGTCCACAGCCTCTTTACGAACAAGCAAAGAAGCGCCCGCCTCTTTATTGGCTGAGGGCGAGTGCTTCTTCAACAATTCATTCATTAGGAAGTGGTACCAGAGAAGAGGAGCGAGGCACCGGTAACATCTGAAGGAGCCAGACCAGAGTCAATGAAGTCTCCGTAAACGGATCCGTTGACATCAAACACATCGGTGACGATGATGGTTGCGTCTTCGGTAACGGCTGCCTGTTCAATCTGGAAGTTAGAGGTGTAGGACTCCATCCAGCAGCCCTCATAGATGGTGACGACCGCATAGAGGCCGGGGTTGCCGTAGTTGTTTAACCCACCCTCTGCGGCCACATCAGCCAAGTCTGCCTGACCGACATTCTGAGCCATTGAGGCGAGTTCGCTGAATGCGATCTCGGTCTTGATATCAAATGGCCATTTGTGATGTTTGAGGCTACGGACCAAGCCGCTCACACCGGCCTTGTAACCCAACATCTGCATGATGTTGGCAAGGTAGAGTGCGGTGCGGTTAATCGTCAGCGTCATCGGCTGGGTGATACCGGGCACAAGCTCGGCAACGATGTCACCATAACCCAGACCGCGAATGGCTTCCACATTCTTTGATTCTGAGATATTGAAGCTGGAAGTGACACCCATCTTCACAAATTTGCCGACTCCTACCGCATGGGTAAAAATCTTGAAGCGGCTGGAGATTACTGTTTTTGTCTGCGCAGTTGTCCCCTGTCTGTAAAGATAGCTATCGGTGAAAGGTGAATTGGCCATGTTTAGATCCCCCTATTGGAACGCAAGTTAAGCATTGAACCCTCAGAGTAGGATTCTGTAGATATAAAGTTCATTTTACTCTCCCGCCGCAGCGAGATTCAGTCCCTTAAACTTGGACTTGGACCCGTACTGCTTGATTGGGGAGGGGCTGACCGGACCATTCTGCGGTAGCTTGGGGGCTGCCGGAGTCGTATTTGTTGGAGTTCCTGGGGTCTGTACGGAGGGCTTGTTGGCGCAGTTGGGGCATGTGACACCATTGGTATCCTTGCCGTTCTGCATCACCGTGGCTCCACAGACCGGGCAGGCGGCGGTCTTCTTAGCGGAAGCTTCCTTCTCTACTGTGCCCTCATGGTCAGAACAGCTATCACGTTCGTCTGAAGAAGTCTTTGTCTCTTCCTTCTTCCCACCTTGGCACTTGTCGCAAACGACTGGGCCATCAGCCTTCCCATAGGGGGAGTGCATCACAGTTTCGCCGCACTTCTCACAAGGAGTTCCACCGTCAGCCATAAGGAAAGATTTCTTAGCATTGAGGTCTTTCTTGTCCTGAATGGCGGATTCAGCGGTCTCAAGAACCTGAATCTGCTTCGAAAGGATTTTCTCCACTTCTTCGAGCTTTGTCTTCAATCCAACAAAAACTTCTCCGACATTCTTGATCAAGGAGGAGTCATTTGCTTCCTGGACGATCTTCTTGAACTCAAAAAACTTGTCGGCAATGTCCTCTTTGAGAGACTGGGTAAACTTCAGAGCTTTGCGGGTTTCCGCAGCCGAGACATCGGGAAACTCTACGGCTGTCTTAGCCGCCGCACTCTTCAAACCACCGGTTTTCGGAGCCTCAGGAATGAGGGCCTCGTCGGCTTCATCCGCTGCGGTGTTCAGACCTTCCTCTTCACCCATTCCCTCTTCACCCATTCCCTCTTCACCCATTCCCTCTTCACCCATTTCCATTGACTCAGGGGACTCAGGAACTTCTTCTTCAGGAGGTGCAACATTCAGAGAGCCAACTCCAACAGAGCTACCCCCACCCTCAAGACCTTCATCTACATTCTTGCTGTAGAACTCGCCTTCAACTAACTTATCCTCAACCTTTTGGATTGCTGCGACAATCTCGTCATTAAGACTCAGCAACGCACGGTCAATTTCTTTTGGCCAAGTAGCTGGGTTGACAGGATCTCCAAGGCTAGTCCATTCGGTCTTGCAGGCTTCAAGTAGGGAGACGACAACTGAGTCAACAGAGGTTTCTTCTTCAGACTCAGGCTCTTCTGAGGAACCACCCGCCGCAGACTTGCTAGCGGGCTTGGAGGGGCTCAGGATGGCTGCATACTTGTTAGTGGGACTGGTGGCCTGGGCGTCAAAGCAATCGCCCTGTGCGGACACTACGGCGATGGCTTCGGTGGCGTTAATGATAAAACTGGGCATTCCTCTCTGGAAAGTGCCAGTAGCTAGACGATGGCCTACCCATGAACCCGAAGCCTCAACAATCATGTCAATCTCTTCAGCCGTCTTGGGAGTGAAAACCTGCAAATCAGAGCCATTCTTACGTTTTAATTGATCCTGCTCTTCCGTAGTGAGTTCCTTGACTTCACGCCGAGTTTCACGAGTGTTGTCCACCGAATAAGAGGTAGGTGCGGGGTTAACCTTATTTTCAGGGGGCTTCTTGGTATCAAAATTGCCAGCCGCCTTGTGTTGAAGTTCACGAGTATTGTCCACTGACCATGCGGTGGGGGATGGATCGGGCTCGGTATTCTCATCCAGCTTTACGCGACGATGAGTGCCAGGAAGCTCTGGATTTGCAGCCTTGGGAGCGTTGTCAGCAGATGGTTTGACCGGCTTTTCAGCAGGGATGGGACGTTTTGGATCAACAAACCCTTCGGGCTGTTCGCCTGGGGTTTCTGTTTTCTTGGGGGCATCAATTTCCACGGAGGACTCCTCAGCTTTCTTTTTGGATGCAGTTGTTCGCTTGCCTTGGACAATAGTTTCCAGTTCTCCAGCCAGTGCAGAAGAGTTGCCATCCTGCACAAACTGATTGACTGGATTCTGGAGAGCGGCGGGGCCGACCTTGCGAGCGAGTGGAAGGGATTGGATTTTCTCAATCAGATCAGGGTCATTCCTGTGTTGAGTCAGATACTGCACGGTTTGTTTAACCAAATCACCAATCCAATCAGCATTCTTTTTTGCGCCGCAATCAGAGCAGCCGGGTTTCCCACAGGTGCAGGCCGAGGTTTTCTTGTCTTTGTCGCAACCGGCACAGCCTTCTTCACCACACTTGCAAGCTGCACTCCCACTCTTAGAAACCGAAACAGCCTTGTTACCCGGAACATCAAGCTCTTCTAGGTTTTCATCCTTGGGCCAGTCCTTTTTATCGGTCTGCTCAAGAGCCATTTTGTTTAATCGGTCATTAAGTCTGTTAGAACGCATGTTTTTACCTCTTACACTGTGGAATCAGGAAGCGCAACAAGTTGCGGAGGTTCATTTCCTCGCAAGGCTGTCATCACTAAAGAAATACGTGAGTCCATCTGCTCACACCAAGCAGCCGCAGCATTCACTGGATCTGAACAGATGGACTGAGTGGGTAGGAGACCTGGGGAACCTAGTGGAAGCTGAGTCATGAAACTCACTGGAGTTTGAGCCATTTGAGTCGTCACTCCCCTGAAAACTTCTGCTGACCCCATCTGGAAGGTGATGGCTTCTCGCCCAAATTGGGTGCCGCCGAGGGTGCCATTACCATCCATTGTCATATTGGAGGAAACATCAGAGAAAGCTATTTGATTGCCTGCTTCCCCATTAGTCACGGCGGTAACAGTGATGGCTGAACCACTAATCGAAGCCGTAACAGTCGTTAAGGCAGCAGCGGTAATAGCAGTGATGATATTTGCAGCACTGGTTGGGGCATCAGTGCCAAGGAGAACCTGCCCGGTGGTTGGTGTGCCTGAAGCAATCCAGGTAAACAATTGGGTATCAATAGCAAATGTTTCAGTTGGATTAGGGATTCCGGTAAGAGTGATGGTTCCGATGGATGGAAGGGATGGACTGGTGAATAGTCCTCCTAGGTTTACTAGGGGATCAGAGTATGCAGCGATACGTTGTTTGTCGGTTGCATCCGTGGAGTCGCCAACAAACGATGCCTGAAGAGCAACAGTTACGATGCCATTCAGGTGCTGTACGGTTGGATGAATCTTCACTCAAATCTCCAGAAGGATAGATGGGGGACCGAAGTCCCCCATTCGAGTTTAAAGCTGGGTGGTTACGGTGAGCTGTACAGAGATCCAAAGCAGGCTGAAGATTGGTTTAACGGTGAAGCTAACATTCAGAGTGGTTGGATCAGAAGGGTCTACTGCGACTACGATGGTGCTGTAACCCTCGATAACCTCCTCAGCGACCAAGCTGACTAGAGTGGAACTAACCACTGAAGTAACGGTGTTGAGGGTGCTGAGGATGAGCTTGCGACCGATAAACTGGTTCAAGCTACCACGCATCGTCTGGCGAACATAATCGACCACCAAGCGAGAAGTAGGTTCGCGCTTCAGGGGGCTGGAGTTGTCGGTGGTGACCCAGTGACGGACAATGAAGGCTCCGGGGTTTTCCACAAGGCAAGTTAGGCCGCTAGCGGTCATCGAATCCATGGTGGGGTCATCGTAACGAGTGATGAGACCCTGGAATCCAACCATGCTCTGACGAGTCAGGGTGGTGGCAACGTCGATGGCTGGATCGACCATCATACCCGCCATTGCGGCGGCGAGGAAGGACCCATCAACTGTGTAGTTGACGGCCACGCCAGTGGTGGGATTGACAAGCTGGAGAACTGCTCCGATGGCTCCAATTCCAATCATGCGTTCACTCTTCAGACTACTAGCTAGGCTGATCATGGACGAAGGAGTGTCAGAGAAACCATATCCGTAAACACTCATCGCTTCTCCACTGTTACGTGGGGAGGCTTGGGTCAGGAGGAAACGGCTCAGGTACTGAATAACCGTTGGGCTAGTGGTCAGAACCTGAATCATACCAGCCTTCTGCTCGTTTCCAGGAACTGGAGCAGCTAGAGTGCTGATTGCGTTGATGTAGGTCTGATCGGCTGCGGTATTCAAACCGGTCTGCTTGGGAACCTGGAGGCAGGCGAAGATGTTTCCGCCATTCTGAGCGAACAGACTGACTGCCATGGAGAGGCGGTTTTCGGGAGTGGGAACACCGTACTGAGTGTAAGCGTCACCCGTGTTATCGAATATCTTCAAGGCGAAATCGGAGGCATTCTTCTCGGTCGTGTATGAGATGTAGTAGTAATCTCCGACAGAGGGCTCGTTTCCGGAGGCGTTGAAGGTGGTCACGAGAGCCGTATCCCCTGCGTTCATGCCGTAGGTGGAGATGACTTCCAGGTTCAAGCCATAGACGTTGACGGTTGGGACAACGCTGGCGGTACGAGCGGTTGCTTTGCTGGTGACGAAGGTGAGGGTATCCCCCGGCTCAAAGTGGTAACGAGGAGATGGGAGAGACTGGAAGCCGTAGAGAGGATCAGCCAGAACATCATCCGGATTGAGGATGGTGAACTGAACACCCGTATTGGGGTCCAGGAAGGTCTGGTTGAGCCAACCGGTAGTTCCCACAGCGTTGGAACCAACATTGGAACCCACAGGGGTTGTAGCCCCACCAGTGATACCCAATCCATCAGTGCTAGCCTGGAGAGCGGTACGGCTGGAAGTCACACAGTAGTGCAGGGAGCGAGGGGTCTGGACGGTGGCAACCCCGCCAGTGAAGTGCTCTATCGCACCAGCCGAAGCCGAAGTAGTGAGGTTGGGGGTACCCACAGTGGAGGCGATAATCACACCGGTTGTTGGGGTAGAAGTGGGGTAGGTGACGAAGAGGTTGAGAATATCCTGTAGGGTGCGAGTGGTTGTGTCCGCTTTCTCAATATATACGGTCACTGCGTTGCTCGTTACCGAGATAGCAGCAGAGTCAGCCTTAGCAGAGGCTCCAACAAAGATGATAGAGGCCACAGTGTTGGGTCCGGTGCCGAAATTAGTGGCGGTGAACTCCAAGCCAACGTTCACAGCGGAGATCAGGGTGGCCTGAATACCAGGAGTGATGATAAATGGAGCATCCCCTTCCTGGAAGGTCACAGTAACGGTCTCATCGGGGCTACTTCCACCCACACCGTTCAAATCAGAGAACTTATTGGGCCAAACGACCCCACCGTATTCTAGGAAGGCGGCTTCAGTAACCGAAGAGGCTCCGGAGGTGATGGATGGGAGAACATTCCCCTTCTCATCAGCGATTGAGTAGGTGCCCTGACCGGTGATTCCTGGGTTGACCACTGACAGAGTGAAGGTGTGGTCATTCAGGATGTTACGGTAGTAGGTGGCATACACACTCTGGCCAGTGGCGGGGGGATTGTAAAGCACAACCGTGCCGGTGTCCCCAACGACCTGAGTGACGCGAACCTCACCGGCCAGAAGAGCTTCCTCTGGGCTGGTGCCAACGTAAACATGGACCAAGGCGGGGTTGTTGGTAACAGCACTCAGACCAGACCCATCAGTTGGGGTGTCAGAGAGAGTGAAGGTGTAATTCTTGCCGGTGACGGCTCCCTGAACGGGGCGGAGGAACATAATCTCATCCACCAACGTATCGGTGATAACCGAAGCACTAAATGGGGTGTAGCCAGCGGTGGCCGTTCCTGCCATGACTGAAGCAGAGCCACCCCACTGAATACGAGCATCCGCATTGGGGGGAGTCTGAAGGACATAATCCACACCGTTGACGAAATCGCTGCGACTTGGGCCGTAACCCACAGCATCAATGCTGATCACGTTAGTAGCAGGAATCATGTCGTAAGTATCCTGATACTTGTTGGTGAAGTAGCTGACGGTGAAGGTCTGACCGGCCAAAACTGGGGAAGCCATGACAAAAGTTCCGGTCTGACCATTCAGGGAGGCGACGGTAGCTGGCTGACCATTGACCAAAGCCTTCATGTAAGCTGGGTTGGTGGTTACGACTCCGCCGTTGGTGCCATCTACGACAGGGACGAAGGAGGTGGTGAAAACGGTGTTGGAGTTGGGGCCTGCACCACCAGTGAATGGAGCAGAGGCAACCACAGCCGCCACAGTCTTGGCAGCGATTCCGCTGGAGAGAGGAGCCTGAAGGACTAGGTTACCAGCCAGGGTGGGAATTCCCACGATGAGGAGATTTGCCAGATCACCATAGGTGCGGACCATATAGGCAGTTGCCGTAGCAGACGCATCCACTTCAACCGTGAAGGTGCTGGCAAAAGTCAGGGTGTCATTTGCAGTGGTAGTGGTAGAAACTCCAGTGACAATCAGGTAGGCTCCTGAAGCAGTGTTGTTAGCAGTCGTGGCAGCAAAACGAACGGCAGTGCCCACGCCCACACCATCTGTTACCCACGAACCAGAAGCACGTTGAACCGTATGGGTCGCAAAGGTGAGGTCGCCGGTGGTGCTGAGTGTAAGAGCAGCTTCGTTCAATTCGATGGAGATTGCATCGGTTCCCACGCCGCTAATTGCCTGTGCGTCAGAAACTGGGGAGGCTGCGGTGAAGGTGAAGCCCAAGTCCACATCGTTCCCAAGCTCACCAGGAAGGGAGAGGGTAAGCGGGAAGTTGGAATCAGCATTCCAGGTAGCAAAAGTGGGAACTTGGGGGGCATCGTTTTCATTCGCAATATAAGTGTCCTTGCGCTTGAAGTAGTAGGTGACCATCAGTTCGGTGCCGACTGGGTAGATAGAGAAAATGGAGAAAGCACCAGTCGTTCCATTAAGGCTGGTCACCACAACTGGGGTGACTCCATCGGAGAGGGTGACGGTGAGGTCAGTGGGGGTGTTGGTGAGGGTTCCGGTTCCATTCCCCGTAACAATGGGGGTATAAGTCAACTGGAAGTTCAACTGGCCAATCGTCAGAACTGGGAGGGTCTCATTAACTACCAAGTCATCGGCGTATGCGGAACTTCCGCGATGTGTCTCAACGTTGGTTACAGAGAAGGTCTCCTGTCCCTCACCGATGAACACGGGAAGGCGAATATTCCCGTAGGTGATAACTCCGGGGTTGCTCACCGTTTCAAACGTGTAAACACCCGGTGCGGTATATTGTGCGAACAGAGCCATGTTTATCTCTCCCTATGGTTGCGAATTGGATCAAGAGCCCTTTAATATCGTGGTTTCATTTTAGGTCGGAGAAGTCTTTTCTTTCGCCACTTTAATCAGTGCCTAAAATCTTCCGGTCAGTTTTGGTGTCCGGAGCGTGACGGAAGCCATCTTTTGTAACGGCTGCAAGGGCTTCCGTCCTATTTTTCTTTTCGGTTTCGGGAAGGGGTGCGAACTCATTCCGTCCAACCATGGAGAGTCCGACCTCTCCTGACTGTGCCCTAACTTTTTCTCGTAGCTCATTTCTATCAGAAATATCTTGCCAGCGACGATTTGCATCCTTTCCAATAGTTATGTCAATCTTCTGTTCGGAGAAGTTCTCCGTCAAAAGACCCACACTGGAGGGAATGGGCTGGAAGGCTGCACTCTCCCCACATTTTGTGCAAGGGATGGATTCTTTTGGAATCTGGGCAGTGGGAATGATTTTTTCAATCATAACCCCACAGGATGAACACTTGTACTCTCTGATGGCCATAAATCTCCTTTTAGGCGTAATATGGGACGAACTGAGCCGCTCCCAGTGCGGTAAGACGAGGTAAAACTTCAGGTTTTCCAGGAAAATCAGTGATAAAACCATCCGTAGGTCCACCAATCTGAATCGTAAAGTAGCCGATTCGGGTGATAAGAGGTAGATAATACTCCCAATCAGCCGCAGCGGACACTGTGAGGGTAAATGTGGTCGAAGGGGTGACTCCACTCATGTCTTTCGGTTCAGTCATTGAAGCTCTGGATATTTCGAATATGGTCAAACCGTTCGCTTCCATGTTCTCTCGCCCCTGAACCAATAGAAAGGAGCGAATCATGGAGGAAATGTCTGAAGCCGTGAGTCTATCGTTCGCCTTAACCCTAATTTCAAAGCTGACGTTCTCTTTGGAGCCATAGACTTCATAAGTCTCTGTTAGATTGGGGGAAACCATGATTACACATTGGTCCCCAACCGTAACCATATCTCCAATTCCAATAGTCAATCCATTGATGATATTCTTGTTAGCAGCCAGCTTTTTAGCCACCATGCTGTTCTGCCCAGAGTTAACCCTGATCTCCCAAAGCATTTTTTCACCGGGACGAAGGAGGTTGTTGAGCCATATGGTGCCATCCCCAGCAACCGTCAAATCTGTTTCGGTGTAAACGGGGCCAAAAGTTGAGCGAATCACTACCTGACCCGCCGCCATAAGCTCGGAAGGGGAGAGGGGAGGAATGGGAAGCATATTCTCGCTCTGGACTACAGAAGTGGTCGTTGGGTCTGCCTTAACGGTAAAAGTCCCCGTAAGCGTTGACCCTGGAGGGGTGTATTGCTGGAGTTGAATCGAGGTAGAAGAAGTGAACTGGTAATCAATGCCACTTCGCAGTTCGTATCCATCTTGGTCCGTAATGACCAGATTTGAATAGGAACTGACCGGAAGGGTGACAGTCTGAGAGCCAGAGAAGGTGGATTCACAAATCACAAAGGACTCTTGCCTCACATACCAGAAATCCACGTTAGGGGTTAGTATACGAGAAGGAGTTCGGAGTTGGAGGGGCTGCTGAGTCGCGTAGGAGGTGACGTATAGCTGACCCCCTTGAATTATAAAAGAAACAGTAGGGTCTACGGTATGCACGGTGGATGCATCAATCGCTGGGGCAAAATAAACTCCAGAACCAACCCCATACCCCGTTTTTCCAGTTGACCATGTGTAAGTCTGGACTGTTAGCCCCACTTCACGAGTTCCCTCATCCACTGAGTCTACATTTAAGTAGTAGACTCCAGGTTGCGGGCAAACAAGGGTGCTGGATGGGGTAGCGTTGTTGGTGAGGATTTGATTTTCCTGAACCCAGTCAACAAACACTCCATCATGACCTTGTAATTTGGCTAAAACAGTGTGGCCATGCTGGTTACACATGAAATAGTCAGGACTGAGGCGGTTTCCTGAGGAGGATACGTTAGAAATTTGGATTTGTAAATCCCCCCACTGGATGAGGTTGGATGCTTGAACAAATGTCTCGCCACCCAAGCTCTTGAAGCGAGGATTTCGATTCACCACCATCCGCAATTCACGGAGAAGATAAGTGGCTAAATTCTCACCTGTAAGATCAAGCATTAACGCCTCTTAATTATATACAACACCTGGGATAGGGGCGGGTACGCGGACGTTAACCGGTTCCACCCAAGCACATATAGAACGCCTCACATCGTTGGTGTTAACATTGGCAATCTGCCGGGGATACCAGCGATTTTCAATTCCAATACGGCCATCCCACTCATAATCAGTAATGAGCCACTGAGAGCCATCATGAGCTTCAAAAACGGCTCCGGGCATCAGATAAGTGAAGAAATCGGCATCCTGCATGATGGGGCTGAGTGGGTTGGCCATCTGATCCTGAACACCAGGAGCAGTTTGAGCAAATTGACTGGATGCGTCCATCGCAGGATCTGCTTCTTCGCAGATTTCAACTTTATCAGCAATTAGGGAAGCAAGATGTTTTGAGTCCATGAGTAACCTCTATGATAGGAGATGGGAAGTTATTATTTGAGGCCGGTGCCGATTATTTTCCCTTACTCCATTTCCTCGCTTGCATTTCGTTTAGTTTCATCACATCCATAGCATACCAGTAGGCCCATGCCGGATCAGTCCGAATCGTCGGCTCCGCCTCCGGCCATCTTTGTTTCATCACATCCATAGCATACCAGTAGGCATACTTTGGATTCTTAGCGATAACCGGCTCCGCCTCCGGCCATCTTTGTTTCATCACACTCCGAGCATACCCGTAGGCATACTTTGGATCAGTCCGAATCATCGGCTCCGCCTCCGGCCATCTTTGTTTCATCACATCCATAGCATACCAGTAGGCCCACTCCGGATCAGTCCGAATCATCGGCTCCGCCTCCGGCCATCTTTGTTTCATCACATCCATAGCATACCAGTAGGCCCACTCCGGATTGATTATCGCCTTTGGTTCTAAAGCCTGCCGGAGCGGCTTAGAATAAAGTTTTGTGTCGGATAAACTATGAATGATATCGGTTGTGAGCATTCGAATGATCCTTCGCGGGGATGAATATTAGGTTTCGATGTTGCCGAAGACAACGGTGCGCCCCTTGGGCTTCTTCTCATTATCCCACTGCTTATCCGGATTATCGGTCGGATCGGTGAGCGGTTCAGCCGGAAGTTCACGTTTTTCGACAAAACGAGGATCATAAGTTTTGATTGGCAGAACTGGGGGCTGCGGCGAGACCAAAGGAATCTGGTATCGAGTATCATTGGCACCCAAGAGGTTCACATTGAAGTCCTGCTGCACCAAAACCCCACGAGGGGACTTGTAAACTGGGTCTGAGATGACCAAACGCTCACCATTGCGGCGAACGATGAAATCACCCGCTGCAATCAACGGGGTGGGTCCCAAGTAGGAGCGGCTTTGACGTTCCACTTTCACTCCACCTTCATTTATAGTTCGGGTTGCTGCCACATCTGGATCGATAAACAAAATCTCGTATGGGCCGTAGTAACCGCCAATGATTCCAGTCTCATAGCATGAATTACAACCGGTGCGGGGCTCTCCATTCGCAACCAAGCAGCCGCAAGGAGTCCCTTTGGTGCGACGAATCATCAAATTAGCGGGCTCACCCGATTGTTCAAAGATAAACGCATTTCTTCGAACCATTTCAGCCAACATGTAGTCCATGCTGTCAATCTCATAGGTGGTTTTCATCTCCGTGCCGAAGAACCCAGGCTTGTGGGCCTCGTAACCTCCAGCCATGACCGGAACGACCGTATAAAAGGTGCGAGTTCCTGCCGCCCCAGCCAAATAAATGTCCACATAGTTCAATAGGGTATAATAAGTGACGGTCACGCTATGTGTAGTAATCTGATTTGGAACAAAGTCCGTTGTCGGTAAGACTGTGATGGAACCACCTCCTGCAAGACCATATTGTTGAATGTAAATCAACGCTTCTTGGCCATCCACCCTGGCAACCGGGACAAACTCACCATCAATAGTGAGTTGTACATCAGCCGGATTGTTTGCTACGGTGGGGTGTCGCTTTGGAACCGGAACGGACCAAATGGGGGCCGTGGGAATCTTGAACACATAGGAGCCATCCCCACCAAAGCTAACCCAATCAGCAGGCTGCACCGTGTAGGTTACGGTTTTGTAAGTAGTTTGATCACGATAGAAGGGGATGGGGAGCGGATCTGTGGTGTTAAGAAGCGACCATGCGGTAGGGGAGTCGTACGCTCTATATATGTTATAGCCGACTACATTCTTATCACCCAAATTAGTCCAGCAGAGGTCCCTGGAGCCGTTGTAATCGCTGTTCAAAACAATAAGGTTCTGCACCATTGGTGGGTGCTCTACGTGCATATGTTGACGAGGATTGTGGTCCTCTGGATGATTAAAGTGGAGTTCTGCCATGAGTTAATCCAATGTAAGTGTTGATATGATTTAACCTAAAAGCCAACGAGATTGGCGCAACCCAACTGACGCAGGGCGCACAGCAGTTAGTAGGGGTGCCCATACTTGGAACTCCGCCTCGTACGCACTGGCCAGATTTTGGTAAGTTGCAGCCTTATTTATATCCAAACTTACCCCATTCAAGCTGTACCCAAACTCTTCAGCGGCCCAACGAGCCCCTTCAGATGACAGACATTTAGCAGCGGCACCTAACGCTGCGGCTTCACCAAAATTACTTCCACCCACTGATACCGGGAGGGTGTCAAGTGAATAATTATAGAGAGTCATAGGGTTCCAAGAATTAAGCTGAGCAATAGTTAGTTTAAGAGCACGAATAATGGTATGATCTTCCCAGATGAAGCCAACTCTGGAGGTATAACCCGCCACAGTCTTTGCAGGGGTTGGGGGCCGGAAATGATAATTACGATCAGGATTTGTGTCTGAAAGAAGTTCCCGAACCTTCATAACCAGTTCAGCCGTCTGCGGGGTCACCCCAGGACGCATGGAGAGGTAGACACTCATCGCCTCCACAGAGTTGGTTGGGGGATTAAACTCCACTATTTCAAAATCTTCATAAATAGTAGTGATGGGATCGCCAGCATTTTGATTCACATACCAAACTAATTTGAATTGGCCGGTCCAAATGGTGGGGATAGCCATCTGAACATAATAGACACCCGTCCACCTCTGCTGAGGGGTCAGATTGGGTTGGCTCATGAGAGTTTCAACCCCATTGACTACGGAAAAGAGGCTATAAGAGATGGTCGCAGGGTTAAAGGGAGCCCCGTGCTCATCTCGGATGGTGATCGAGAGATCCCCAGGACCAAGCTGCCGACCAGATGCAATTGCTATCATATGAATCCTCACCAAAGGCATGGGTAGACGGAAAGTTTTGAGTAATATCCTGTATGGACTTCTCTGCTCTGAACCCCGAACAATCTCTAGCCGTCTCTCACCCCATCGGAGCCCCTGCCGCAATCATCGCGGGGGCCGGGAGCGGAAAAACGACAACCCTTACGGCCCGTATCAAGCATCTTATAGATGAAGGGATCAGTCCAAAACGGATACTTGCCCTGACTTTTACGAACAAGGCTGCAAACGAGATCCTGGAACGGGTCGGCATGGCAGCGGAGCCCAATCACCCCTGGATCGGCACCATCCACTCCCTGGCATTGAGTGCAATCCGCAGGGCACCGAAGGGATTCGGTCTGAATGAGAAAGTCACCCCTCTGGATGAGTATGACCAGAAGGAAATGCTGAAAAAGCTGATTGAGGACCGAGAATTGGGTGATATCCTCAACCCATACCTGCTCAAGGACAAGTTGGGTTACCATCGGGCCAGAGGAGTGGGGTTCAGGGTCGATTACACCGCTGAGGTGCATCAGAAGGCTCTGGTGGCCCATGCGGGCTATCATGCGATGAACAATGAAGAGCTTGATATCTGGGCAGCCTATGAAAAACAAAAAACCCATGATTCTGTGGTTGATTTTGATGATATGATCCATCTGTTTGTCCGAAGAGGGCAGTCGGATGAGCGGTGGTTAGCCAACTTGCAGAAGCAATTCGATTTTGTGCTTCAAGATGAGTCCCAGGATACCAATCAAATCCAATGGGATCTTATCAATCTTCTATTACCTCCCGGAAACTTCAATATGTTATGTGTAGGGGACGTAAATCAGTCCATTTTTGGGTTTCAAGGGGCTAATCCTAGCATTCTCATGAATTACACTAAGGAGTGGCGGGGTGTTCAGCCCAAACTCTACAAATTGGAGCAAAATCACCGTTCAGTCCCTGAAATTGTCACCTTGGCGAACAAAGTCCAGACCTTCATGACCGATACGATCCCTCTCCGGATGGAATCTCATCGTGGTGGGAAGAATGAGCATGGACAAATCATTCTCCGGCACTCCAACACCCCCAGAGACTTGGCTGAGAACATCAGCAACGAAATCATCAATCGAAATGGCAAAGTCCATTACAAGGATATCGCTATTTTGGTCCGTGCGGGGTCTCAGGTGCGCGACATTGAGACCGAATTAGTCAAAAACCGCATCCCTTATATCGTCAGGGGGGCGATGGGGCTCTTGCAGGCTGAAGAAGTCAAGGATATCCTTTCTTACCTCAAAATCGCGTCAAATCCTCGTGATTTTTCAGCCATGCGGCGGTCCAGTATGGTGCCAAAGCGGGGAGTGGGTGATGCGGCGTTGGAAAAGGTGCTCCTGAATGCCAATCTTCGGCACGATGGGGATCTGGTTCAAAGTCTAAAAGGCGCACAGTTCCAAAAATTGGGGGGTTACATCAATATTATAGACGAATTAGTGAAACGCTCAGCAAATCCCTCTGATGCAATTGATTATTTGGTCAAAGCGATTGGATATGAAGCGTATTTGAAGAAGAAATATGAAAAGCACAAGGACAAGATTGAACAAAAGCTGAATAACATCGTGCGGCTGAAAGAGATGATCAATGCGTTGATGGCTGAGAGGGAGATGACGATTGACGATGTGGTGTTCCAGCTAACCATGCAGGATCAAAAAGACATCGGTGGGGAAGGTAAGGTCATCATCAGCACCATCCATGCAGCTAAGGGGCTCGAATGGAAAACCGTTTATGTAACCAACCTCTTCGACGGAAGTTTACCTCATAAGTTCTGTCAAAGTGATGATGAGATTTCTGAGGAAAGGCGGCTTCTATACGTGGCGTGTACTAGAGCTAAGGACACGTTAATATTGGGCGTCCCCGCTGCAATTGAGTTCGCCTACAAGGAACCACAGTGGGTGGCACCGAGTAGGTTCTTAACCGAGTTAGGGGTGTGCAAATGAGGCAAATCAGAATTGCGTTCAGCGGATTGATGAGATCTGGCAAAGACACATGTGGGGAGTATATTATCAAAAAACACGGAGGGGTGATCAAGAAGTTCGCTCAGCCCCTCTATGACATCATGTATTACGCTCAAGATAGATGTGGGATGCCTAGGGAGAAATGGCGAGAGTTCCTTCAAACCGTGGGCACTGAACTATTCAGAGCCAAGGACCCCAACGTTTGGATCAATCTACTAATTAAAGAAGTGGAGGAAACCGACCCAAATACAAACGTTATTGTGACGGATGCGAGGTTCTACAACGAATTTGAGGCTCTTAAAAAGGCTGGATTCTTTCTGGTCAAAATTGTCAGGACGGATGAAGAGAGGGAGGCAGGGGAGCGAGTGAGTGGGGAAGTGGCCCGCCATGCATCTGAAGTGGACATGCTATCCTATGAGGGCTTTGACCATGTGATTGTCAACTGTGGCACCTTGGAAGACCTACATCATTCTGTGGATTACATCATTTCTGACGAGTTCATTGAAGAAAGCCCCGACCCCTGTCATTGGTATGATCCTCAAGTAGTTGAAGGAGTAGATGATAAATGGCACTTCTTCCGGGGCATGTCGGATCCAGATATTACAGATTTCGGGCACCCCATCTAACTAGCTTGTCTGAGTTTCTTCTTCAATTTCTCTTTTTTGGTCAGGGTGGGGCACCGGTCAACGGATCGCCCCACTAATTGTTTGTTACCAAGTGAATCTTCCAGGTTGTCATACTCATTAGGGCTGATCCAAATTACTTCCATGTCCGGATCCTCCGGCTTCTTCGGATCCACCTGACGGAGAGGGTTCTTCTTCCCCTTGAGCATCTCTTCAACAACTCCTCTGAGGTTCAGAGCTAGGGTGGCAGTCGAATCATATCCGTCCCATGGCTGGACGTTCTTCATGCGTGTTGCAATCTCCATAACCAGATAAGCGGACGGGGCAAGCTCTCCATCTCGTTTTCGTATCGAATCAATTTCGTTACGAACCAAACAAACAATGTCGGAATAACTCTTTTTTGACATACACACCTTCCGGCCCATGTTACCACGGGGATTGAGGCATCCGTAGCGGGTGGGGTCACCTTGCGGAGGCGCAAGAACAGTGAAAATCTACTGAACCTTAGCATCTACTTTGATACTCGTATTTGTATCCTGCGGCAGCTTTTAATGGAGAAATTAAACTAGGAAATGGGCTTCCCGTTTATGCTTCCCTGTTGCCAGCTTGGCCTGAGAGACG
>Ga0302319_10007046_pt1 | contig 22180 bp, 21 predicted proteins | sample Bog_T0_2_FD_203319 | JGI IMG/M metagenome (GOLD analysis project Ga0302319, IMG submission 203319) | Peat permafrost microbial communities from Stordalen Mire near Abisko, Sweden - Bog_T0_2 | ecosystem: Environmental > Terrestrial > Soil > Wetlands > Peat | place: Sweden: Abisko, Stordalen Mire... | reverse complement strand
TGAGGAAAGAACGGCCCCTTCTGAATATGGTGGTCGGTGACGAGCTGGTAGATGCGGTGCTGCGTGAAGACCGCCGTCTCATCGTCCACTGACCCATCTTTGAACCGGAAGATCGTCTCTGCGGTCACCCGGGCGCCATGGACCACGCAGGTGGCGTCTCCCATGGCGACCACATGGCCGTCCGGGTCGCGCAATTCGAGAAAGCCATGAAAGGCCCCCTGTTGGTAGCGGACGGGCACGGGGTCTGCCTGCGCGTGCGGCATAACCGCGCAGGCCAGCAGCGGAACGAGATACCAGTATCGGAAGGGTCGCGCCGAGAGATGATTCATTCAATGTCCGCCTGAAGGGCCGCCACGGCATCGCCGCCCCGCAGCTTGGTCCTTGAAAGATAGATGGCCGCCAACACCGGTCGAGTTGCTAGCCTGGACGTACACTTTGCTTCAGTGCCGGACTCCACTCCATCCCGCCTGCTGGCGCCGCTCCCCGCCCCGGAGCTGCATCGCCCAGCGCGGCTCTCGCTCGGCAGCAGCAATTCGTCCGTCTCCACACGCGAGCATCTGCGCTTCCAACTCGACCACGCGCTGGCCCGCGACGCCGTCCACACGGAACTCGACGTGCCGCTTGTCCGGCGAGGCTTGCAGGCGCGCGGACTTGAAGGCCTGCCGCTCCCCTCCGCCGCACCCGACCGACGAACCTACCTGCTTCGCCCTGACCTTGGCCGCACCCTCCACACAGACTCCATTCGTCAACTCGAAGACCTGACTGAGAAGGATGTGTCATCTCGACCGGAGGCGCACGACGCCGGAGCGGAGAGACCCGCAGTTGAGTCCGCAGCACGCATTCTCTTCCTCCTCGCCGACGGACTCAGCGCCCTCGCCCTCGAGCGCCACGCAATGCCGCTCCTCGACGCCACACTGCCTCTTCTATCCTCCATCCTCTATCCTCTAACCCCTGTCCTTACCAACGCCCGCGTCGCCCTGGCCGACCCCATCGGCCAGCTCCTCGGCGCCCAGATCACCGTGCTGCTCATCGGCGAGCGCCCCGGCCTCAGCTCCCCCGACTCGCTGGGCGTCTACCTCACCTGGGACCCCCGCCCCGGACGCACCGACGCCGAGCGCAACTGCATCTCCAACATCCGGCAGGAGGGCCTGAGCTACGCTGAAGCCGCAGCCCGCATCGCGCACTACATCGCCGAGGCCTGCCGCCTCCACACCACCGGCATCGCGCTGAAAGACCCGGCGGGTCCCGCGCTGCCGCCGACGCGGGAGTAATCCTTAAGAATTATTTCCCTCCCACGCCATCCGCTCAGGGTATTCTTTCCAGCAACATACTCAGACAAGTTCACGCGCAGAGCCAATCTTCCTTTGAGGTCGTTCCCGCCATGCGGATAGCCACACCCCGTTTCCTTGCCGCCTCACCTTTACTCGCTGCCACGCTGCTGCTGACCGGTTGCCAGCAGTGGAACCAGCTCAAGGCCGTCCTCGGCGACCGCCCGTCCATCCACATGCCAGCCCGCCCCGCCGTGCAGCTCGTGGACTCCGGCCAGAACTGGTCGCCGCAGCAGGTGCAGTGGTTCCACCACGCCGGCCAGGGCGCGGAGATCATGCCCTACAGCTGGTTCCTCGCGCTGGAGCAGCCCAAGCTCAAGCCCTTCGGCAGCGTGGGCCGCTTCTCTGACCCTGCCTACCTTGCAGGCTTCGGCTTCCTCCCCGAGGACCCCGGCCCCGGCAATCCTGACGGCCTGCCCGTCGGCTTCACGCAGGAGATGGTCGTCGATCCCTATAAAAACGCTCCGGTGCAGATCGCCGGCCTTACCTGCGCGGCGTGCCACACCGGCCAGTTGGAGTTCCATGGCAAAGGCGTCCGCGTGGAGGGCGGAACCGCCTCCGCCAATGTCGTCGCGTTCCAAACCGAGCTCGGCTTCGCCGTCCTCTACACGGATCTGCTTCCCTGGCGCTTCGACCGCTTCGCCAAACAGGTGCTCGGCCCCAACGCCACCAGCGAGCAGAAGAAGGAACTGCACGCCGACTTCGACAAATTCTTCAAGGCCGGCTTTGCGGAGTCCAGCGCCGCCACCAAGCGGAACATCTACGCTGCGCAGGACGGCTTTGGACGCATCGACGCCCTCGCCCGCATCGGCAACTACGTCTTTGCCACCGAGCTCGGCAACGATGCCAACCTCTCGCCCGCGGACGCCCCCGTGAAGCTTCCGCCGCTGTGGCACACCAGTTGGTTCAGCTGGGTGCAGTACAACAACTCCATCCAGCAGCCCATGATGCGCAACATCGGCGAGGCCCTGGGCGTGCGCGCCCCGCTCAATCTCACCAATCCAGCCCGGCTCTACCAGTCCACCGTCAACGTCACCAACCTGTGGAAGATGGAGGGCCAGCTCGCCGGCCCCACCGCCTTTAACGGCTTGCAGCCGCCGCCCTGGCCCGCCGCCGTCTTCGGTGCCATCGACACGGCGAAGGCCCAACACGGCGCGGAGGTCTACAAGCAACGTTGTGAGGGCTGCCACCTGCCTCCGTTGAACTCGCCGGAGATCCAGCAGGACAAGTACTGGGAGCCGGGCCTCGCCGGCCACCGCTTCCTCAAACTCAAGGTGATTCCCCTCGACGAGATCGGTACCGACCCCCGGCAGGCGCTCGACTGGGCCAACCGCACCGCGGACACCGGCGCCCTCGGCCTGGGAACAGTTCCCGCCAGCGTGGGCACGCGCGCCGTCACGGCCAAGGTGCGCGATCTGAACTACGACGCGCTGGGCCTGACTCCCGAGCAACGCCTGGAGTGGAACGGCTACCGCGACGACGGCGTCACCGCGCCGCTGGGCTACGCGGCCCGCCCGCTGACTGGGCTGTGGGCCACGCCGCCCTTCCTCCACAACGGTTCGGTCGTCAGCCTGTATGAGCTTCTACTGCCCGCCAACCAGCGCCGCAAGGTCTTCTTCACCGGCAGCCGCGAGTTCGATCCGCTCCACGTCGGCTATGACCCGTCCATCCTGGCCTACGGCTTTACCTACCGCACTGACCAGCTGGACGACCCGCACCCCGGCAACTCCAACGCCGGGCACCAGTTCAGCAACACTCCCGGCAAAGGCGTCCTCGGCCCCGAACTGAGCGAAGAGGACCGCTGGGCGCTCATCGAGTACCTCAAGACGCTCTAGCCGCCCTCACGATGGTGATAAAATAGAGTGAGCGCCTATCGCCCCGGGAGACGGGGCCCAAGCTCGCAGCGCGACAGGAAAATCGATGCAGAAATGACCAGCCTTTCTGCAAGCGAAACCGTTCTGCGGCGGGAGAGCTAGAAAGCACCACACCCATGCCAAAAGAGGGAATCCACCCCAGCTACGAAGAGATCCGCGTCAAGTGCGCCTGCGGCACCACCTTCCAGACGCGCTCCACCCACAAGGGCGACATCGTCGTCGAAATCTGCTCCGCCTGCCACCCTTTCTTCACCGGCAAGCAGAAGCTGGTCGACACCGCCGGCCGCATTGAGCGCTTCCGCCGTAAGTTCGCCGCGACGGACGCCAAGAAGGCCGAGGCCGCTGCCGCAGCCGCGAAGTAACTCTCACGCACCAACAGCGAGAGGCCTCCGCGATGAGCGGGGGCCTTTCTTTGTGAAGCAACATGCCCTCCAAACATCCCAAATCGAAGCAGTCCATGGAAGGCGACCTGACCCTGCGCCAGGCCGTCGCCCAACGCATGATGACGCTGCTGAACGAGCCGGTGAACATGATGATGGGCCATGCGTCTTTTGAGGTCGGCGGCAAAGTCTACTGCTTCATCGCGCGCGACGGCGGCCTGGCGATGAAGCTACCCCAGTCCCGCATTGAGCCGCTGCTCGAGTCCGGCGACGGCAGGCTGCTGCGCATGGGCAAGCGCACCATGCGCGAGTGGGTCGTGGTTCCTGAGTCAGCTTCCGCCGCAACCGTCCATCTGCTGCGCGACGCCAAAGCCTTCGTTGACTCTCTGCCGAAGATGCCCAAGCGCAAACCATCTGCGAAGAAGTCCGCTGCAAAGAAGAAGACATCACGATGAAGAAGGACTGGGACAACTCGGCCATCACCGCGGCCCGCACTATGCCGCACACGGCCCGCGTGCCCGCGGAGATGCGCATCGGCAACGTGCGCATCGCCCCCGCGACGGTGCTCGCGCCCATGGCCGGCGTCACCGACACCGTCTTCCGCCGCTTCATCAAGAACGCGTCGATGTACACGGCTCCAAACCCAAACCTCACAAACTTAAAACTCGAAACGGAACAAGACCCCGCAAACGTTGACGCTATGACCACGAACGAGACCTCCGGCTGCGGCCTCATCATGACCGAGTTCACCTCCGCCGACGGCCTGAGCCGCATGCGCGAGTCCAAGCGCCAGCGCTACCTCACCTACTACGAGGACGAGCACCCCATCTCCGCGCAGCTCTTCGGCTCCAACCCGCAGACGCTCGCCGAAAGCGCGCTGGTCTGCCAGGACGCGGGCTTCGATATCGTCGACCTGAACCTCGGCTGCCCGGCCAAGCGCGTGGTCGCGTGCAACGGCGGCAGCGGCCTGCTGCGCGACCTGCCGCGCATCCGCGAGATCTTCGAGCGTGTCCGCGCCACCATCTCCATCCCCTTCACCGTGAAGTTCCGGATGGGATGGAACGACACCAACATCGTCTGCGTGGAACTCGCGCGCATGGCCGAGGACTGCGGCCTGAACGCCGTCGCTCTGCACGCCCGAACCCGTGAGCAGGGCTACGCCGGCGACGCCCGCTGGGAGTACATCGCCGCGGTGAAGGATGCCGTCCACATCCCCGTCATCGGCAACGGCGACATCCGCACCCCCGAAGACGCCTGCGCCATGGTCGAAGCCACCCGCTGCGACGCCGTGATGATCGGCCGCGCCGCGCCCGCCAACCCGTGGATCTTCCGCCAGATCGCCCAGTACACGGCGAGCAAGCAGGCCACCGGCATCGGCACATATGACAAGCCCACCGACATGGACCGCTACCGCATGATCCGCGACTACTTTGACCGCCTGATGCATGAGGTCGCCGAGCACCCCGAGGTCCATGGCCCCGCCGACGACGACCTCAGCAAACGCCTCAAGCGTAACCACGAGTCCGCGCAGCGCGACGCCATCGGCCGCATGAAGCAGTTCGCCAGTTGGTTCACCCACGGCGTCCCCGGCGGCGCCACGCTGCGCCGCGCCATCTTTGACGCCAAACGCGGCGCACAGGTCATCGATTTGGTCGAGGCCTTCTTCACCAACCGCCCCGAACCGCTCACCGAAGCCGCTCTGGAGCACGACGCAGAACTCGAAGCCGCCCCGGCAGCCTGGGGCTGAGCGCAAAGAAAACGGGCCGCCCGCAGGCAGCCCGTTTACTCCAACCAGCAGCGACGCTTAGCTCTGCGGCGTGTCTTCCTTCTTCTCGATGAGATTCTCGATCGCCTCGACTCCGCCGAAGCCTGCCACGGCGGCAGCGCCCTCGGTCATGATGCCGGCGTTCGGATCGAGCTTCTTTGCACCTTCCACAGCAACCACGGCACCTGCAACTTCCTCAAACAAGCCCATAACATCCTCCTTTGAACAACTGATTTGCAAAAGTGGAGCAAGGATAGCACGGGTCTGTTACAGGAAAAACGGTTACTTTGCCGCCGATTCGAGCTCCTGCACCTCGCTGTCGCTCAGCGAAACGTCCGCGGCCTTCAGGTTCTCTTCCAGGTGCTCGACCGACGACGTTCCCGGAATCGGCAGAATCACCGGCGAGCGGTGCAGCAACCACGCCAGCGACAACTGTGAGACGGTCACGCCGTGCTCCTTGGCCGTCGCGTCAAGCTTTCCGCCGGGCTCCGCCAGCTTGCCCGCGGCCACCGGAAACCACGGGATAAACGCGATCCCTTCGCGCTCGCAGTACTCCAGTACGGCCTCGCTCTTGCGGTTGCCCAGGTTGTACTCGTTCTGCACGCTGACGATATCGATCACCTTGCGCGCCTGCTCAATCTCCGCCACCGTGACCTCGCTCAGCCCGACGAAGCGGATCTTGCCCGCCGCTTGCAGCTTCTTGATCGCGCCCAGCGACTCCTCCACCGGAACCTTCGCATCGATCCGGTGCAGCTGCCACAGATCCAGCCGGTCGCGCTTCAGCCAGCGCAGGCTCATCTCCACCTGCTGCGTCAGGTACTCCGGCCTGCCCACGGGCAGCCAGCGGTCCGGGCCCTGCCGCGTGAGGCCGGCCTTGGTCGCAATCACGGTGCCGTGGCTATACGGAGCTAGCGCCTCGCCGATCAGCCGCTCGCTCACCGCCGGGCCGTAGCTGTCGGCGGTGTCAATAAAGTCCACGCCCAGCTCCACCGCGCGCTGCAACACCGTCTTCGCCGCCTCGCGGTCGGGCGGCTCGCCCCATATGCCCTTGCCGGTGATGCGCATCGCGCCGTATCCCAGGCGATGAATCTCCAACTCGCCGCCCAGTTTGAATGTCTTGGAAATCTGCGCCGTCACTGTTGCCATGGTGAAAGTCTCCTCAGCAGCTTGGATGCGTCCTCTCCGGCGCGCGACTCACCCCAGCCGTCCGCCCTGTTTGCGCCACACCACCCGAATCTGCTGCCGCCAGCGCTCATCCAGCGCCAGCAGATGCCACTCCACGCGCGGCGAAAAATAGCGCAGCACCGTCTCTGTCGCGGGATGGATGTGCAGCGCAGGCGCGACCAGGTACAGCCGCGGCGGCAGCGGCGACAGCTCCACCCCGCGGAAGTAGCCGTGGCGCTGGAACTCGCCCATGCCGGTCGACGCATCCGCAGCCTGCAAGTGGTGGTGGCGCACGCGGATCCAGTAATCCAGCCCCTGCAGAGCAAAGTGCAGGTCGTCATCTGCCTTCAACTCAATCACCGCCAGCCTTCCGTCCGCCGTCACGCCCAGCAGATCGAGCAGGCCGCGGTCGCTCGCCCCGGCAATTGCCGGCACCTGCGCGTAGACGTGCTCCGGATCGAGCCGCGGAATCACGCGGCTGCTCCCATCAACAAAGTTGTCATCCTGAGCCCCCCGGAAATTGTCATCCTGAGCGGACCCTGACCCTGAACGCAGGGAAGGGGAAGTCGAAGGATATGCTTCTCCCGCGGCCACCGTATCCGAACGGTTGCCAATGGAATCCGGATCGGGGTCATTCGCAAACCTGTCCGCTCTTCGCGACGAGGACCCCACGGCCTCCCGCGCCAGGCTGCGCGTGAGCGGCGCAAGGTCGCGGCGCAGCACGGACTCCAGCCAGCGCTCCGGCGCGGCGCGGTACAGCGGGTCCCGCGCGGAGTTCGGCAGTTGGGAGCGGCTGGCCTCACCAACATTCAGCCGCGAATGCGCCGCCCTGCTTGCGGCCGCCGATCCAATCCTTCGCGACGACGAACTACCCGTCCTGCCAAAGTCCACGCTAGGCACAGAGTGCCGCCGCCGGGCAAACAGCTCCGCAACCTTCTCTGCGAGCTCCACGCGGTTCGCTGCCGTCAGCGGCGTCTCGCTCGCTCCCACGCCGACGGTAAGCTCCAGCGTGTGCGCGAAGCTGTTGGCGGCAAGTCCGACTCGCGCCCGCGCGAACTCCAGGCCATGCAGTTCGAAGGCCAGCTCCGCCGTGTTGCGCAGCCGCTGGTCCACTCTCCATGCCTCGCTCGCAGGCACCAGCTGCATCACTTGTGCGATGGCCTCCGCGAAACGCTCCTGCGCCGCGTACGGATCGGGATGGTGTACCAGCCGCGTGCGCAGATTGCCCTGGTCGGCGGCGTCGCGCGGCTCCATCTCCTCGCTACTCTGGTCCAGTTCCCACAGCTCCCACTGCGCTGCTTCAGGGTTCATCCATGCCAGCCGTGCCAGCGTCAGCGTCGCTGTCCCGCGTGGAACCACGATCTTCAGCCCCTGATACAGCCTCCGTCCGCCGCTCTGCTCGCGGCAGTGGTGCAGCCACAAGACTCCGAGCGTGAGAATGCCGTCGATGGTCATCGCGGTCTCGTCCGCATTCACGCCGATCACAGCCCACGCCTGGTTGCCGCGCGCTAGCGAGCCGCGCGTGTACGCCGGCCCAAAGCTCTTCTCCAGGTCCATCGCGGCGCGAAATCCCTCGGCCTTCCACTCGGGAAACGTCCGCTCCAGCATCCGTTCCAGCATCGGCACGTAAAGCGAGCGAGCCGCCTCGCGCGTGGCCGGTGTGCGCCGTTCGCGCGAGCGGACCAGCTCCAGCAGCTTGGTCTGCGTCTGTCCGAAGCGCTGCGTTGCCAGCCGCAGCGCACCTCCGCGCTCCGTCACCGCGACAACGCGCCGCACCAAGTTGCGCTGCTCGCTCCACAGGTGCAGCGTGCAGCTTTCGTGCTCTGTGCTCAGGGAAAACTTTGCGGTGCGCAGGTCAAAGAGGACCTTGCCGTCCTCCAGTACCGCTGCCTCCGCGTGCTCCGCTAGGAACTGTTCGATGGCCGTGGCGATATGCTCCGGCGTTTGCGATGCGGTCTTCTCCGCGGATGACCCTCCGGGCGGCAGCATGGCAGGAAGGGTAGCATCCTTCGCGCAGCGAATGAAGCAGTTTCGGTCGGCCTACGCCGGTCCATACCCGATGGCAACCAGCGCCGCCGGTCCCAGCCGCTCACGCAACTGTTCCAGGTAAAGACTCGCCGGCTGCACCGGCTTGTTGGGGGACTCGATGATGCCCAGCGGCAGCGGAGGTCCCTTCGGACCGCCGGTGGTCGGCATCGGCCGCGTGTCATGCGGCCCGCGGTCGCCGATGGACCAGTTCCCGGTGCCCGGCGGCATCTGCACCATAAAATCCGCCGCCGTGTTGTTCCACAGCACGGACCACCCAATCGCCCAGCCGTGCCCGGTGCCCATCGTGCCGCGGTTCAGCAGATCAATCCCACCGCCCGGCGCCTCACACTCATCCACCAGCAGTCCGGTAGACCATCGCTGGTGCGGCTGAATGTGCCCATCGCCGTCGAAGTGGCAGTGCAGCACCACCACGGGACCCTGCTGCCTCGCCTGCGTGGCAAAGTAGAACAGGCTGTCCCCTCGCCCCGTGCAATGGTCGAACAACACCTGCGTTCCGTTGCAGGAGAACTGAAAGTTCTTCGCCGCGCTCGTCACCGCTGCACGCTGTTGCACGTCCACGCGGGCCACCGTGATGCGCTCCGTGCCGGACTCGATGCGCACCGAGTTCGTCGTGTTCTCCAGATGCACTGAGCTGATCCACGAGTCCACCACATCCTTCATCTGGATGCCGTCGAACTCCGCGTCCTCACCGTACGCAATGGTGCGCTCCGGTGCCACGATGCGCAGACCTTCCACGCCGGTCTCCACGAGCCGCCCGCTCTGCTCAATACGCGTCACCGGCGGATGCACACCGGGATAGAACTTCGCGTCGAAGTTGTCGGTCAGCGGCACGTCGAGCGTAATCGCATTTCCATCCACCGCAGTCACGCGGCGCACGACCTTCAGATCCTCGCCCACCCAGTGTTCGTCTTTGCCGGCGCGCTCCAGCCGGTCCATGCCCATGAACTGCACCCAAGCCGGCGTCACGGGCTTGACCAGCATCAGCGTGTCGCCCGGATGAATCGCCTTCGCATCCGCCACGTGAATCACCACCGCGCCGGAGGGCACATAGTCATCCGCCAGCTTGGTCGACCCGCTCAGCGTCTCCTGCTTCAACTGCCCTGTGACGGAGATACCCAAGTGCGGCTTGCCGGTCATCTGGATCGTCGTGCCGCTCTGCTCGCTCCACCCGGCGCCGCGCAGCACAACGCCGGATGCCTCGATCTTCAGCGTCTCCGCGCAGTGAAAGACGCCCGGTGCCAGCTCCACCGCTCCGCGAAATACGCCCACCAGCGGCAGCTTGGCCACCGCGTTGATCGCAGCCTGGATCGCCGACGTATCATCGCCGCCCGTCGGCGAGACCTTGCGCACGGTCGGCACTGTGGGCAATGCCACGCCGCCGCCGCGATAGCCCGCATAGGAGAAGTCGACGATATGGTCGCCCTGCGGCGTACGCGCATAGACCAGCCGGCCATTGGCGCCCATGTGCACCCACCGGCTCTGCGCGGAGATGCCGACCGACGCCAGCAGAAGAAGAACCAGCGAAGCCATCCGGCGCAGCGAGCGCATCGCCTACCAGCCCTGCTGCGCGCGCAGTTGCGTAATGTGGGCGATGTGGTGGCTGACGTGCCAGGCATACAGCAGCGTGGCCTGCTCAATCGTCTGGCGGCCGCGCTCGGTGTGCTCAAATCCTCGCTTCCACTGCACGTCATCCAGAGCCTGCAGCATCATCACCCAGCGCGCATGGAGGCTTTCAATAATCTGCAGCGACCACTCCGTCGGAGCATGGACGTCCGGCAGCAGCGCAAAGGCCTTCTCCGGATAGCCCGGCACCACCGGCCACTCTTCGGTGAGCGCCAGCCGCACGCGGAAGAAAGCTGTCATGTGCGAGTCAGCCAGATGATGCACCACCTGGCGCAGTGTCCATCCACCCTCGCGATAGGGCGTGTTCATCTGTTCGGTGTCCAGGTGGCGCACTGCCTCGCGCAGCAACTCGGGCGCTTCGGCCAGCGTCTGGGTGGCAAAGCGGCAGTCCTCGCGCGTGATCGACGCGGGCATCTTGAACTTGCCGATGGGAAATCGGGGATCGGGAGCTTCGTTCACGGCGGTTCATCCTCGATGGAAACTTTGCCCACGATTGTAGCTGAGCCTCGAAGGATTCTTTCCCCGTTCCTTCGCGGCGCTGGTAAGTCAGCTTGCTCTTGTTTTGGAGGGGTCGGGTTTTAGCCTCAGAGGGTGCGGCGGCGAAACAGACCCTCAGCCTTCCGGCAGGGCGATACTCTAACACGGAGGTGTTGCGATGTGCTTTCCAAGGATCATCGGCGCGCTGGCTCTGCTGGCCGTCTGTGGGTGCTCGCGAAATACGACACCGTCCGCTGTAGAGGCCTCGCCCGCGCCGCAGCCAGCGTCTGCGACCCAACTCGCGCCGCCCATTCCCAGTCCCGCCATCGGCTTCGACCGCAATACTTACCCCGGCGACGCCACCATGGCCGCACTGCACAACACCTTCGCCTTCACCGGCTACTGGCTCACCAACCCTCCCGGAGCCAGGACCAACGGCTGGCTGGGCAAACGCGCGCTGTTGAAGCAGCAGGGTTGGGGCTTTCTTGTCCTCGCCAACGGCCGACTCGACGCCCAGATCCTGCGTGCGCAAAAGCGCGGCACCTCGCCCGCGGACTTCGCGCGCAGTGATGCCGCCATCGCCGTCGCCTCCGCGCAGCACGAGGGCTTCCCGCCGCACACCATCCTCTTCCTCGACCAGGAGGAGGGCGGCCGCCTGCTCGCCGAACAGGCCGCCTATCTGCTTGCCTGGACCGAAGCTATCGCCGCCAGCGACTTTCTCCCCGGGGTCTATGCCAGCGGCCAGCCCGTCCCCGATGGGCCCGGCCGAACGATCACCACCATCGACGACATCCGCGAACAAGTGAAGACGAAACATCTTCACGAGATCGCCATCTTCGACGCGCAGGACACCTGCCCTCCCGCGCCCGGATGCACTCTCCAAGCAAAGCCGCTCGCATCAAGCGGTGAGCCCGACCTCACCGTCTGGCAGTACTCGCAGTCCCCACGCCGCCGCGCGATTACTCAGAGCTGCGCTGCTACCTACGCCTCCGACGGCAACTGCTACGCTGCGGGCTTCCCCACCATCTTCCTCGACATGGACGCCGCCAGCAGTGCCGACCCCTCCCACGGACGCTGAACGACTACAATCGAAGCAATGGCCGCCGCCCCGCACCTCCTCTCACCCGAAACTCTCGACCACAAGCGCTACTTCTTCACCCACCTCGGCCTCACCGAGCGCCTGCTCGAACGCTGCCTCGGCGAAGCGCTCTCCGCCGGCGGCGAGTTCGCCGACCTCTACTTCGAGGCCGTCACCTCCACCTCTCTCGGTATCGACGAGGGCATCGTCAAGACCGCTTCGCAGGGCATCAGCGTGGGCTGCGGCATCCGCGTGCTCTCCGGCGAGCGCACTGGCTTCGCCTACACCGACGAGCTGTCTCCGGAAAGATTGCTGCGCGCCGCGCGTACCGCCGCACTCATCGCCAACGGCCCGCAGACCGAACGCGTGCAGGGCTTCACGCACGGGAGCGCCGCGCCCTCGCTCTATCCGGTGGTCAGCGCCGACGCCGAGATTGTGGAAAAGTTGAAGCTCATCGAACGCGCCAACAAAGCCGCGCGCGACTTCGACCCTCGCGTCACCCAGGTCCGCTGCGGCATCAATGACGAGTTGCGCCGCATCCTCATCGCTGCGTCCGACGGCACCTTCGCCAGCGACACCCAACCGCTCGCCCGCCTCAACGTCTTCGTCATCGCAAAAGATGCGGTGAACACCGCGAAGGGCACCAGTGGCGGCGGCGGCCGCGTCGCGCTGGACTTCTTCGATCAGCCCGGCAAGTCTCCCGAGCACTTCGCCCGCGAGGCCGCGCGCACGGCTATCCTGCAGCTCGGCGCCGTCGCCGCGCCCGCCGGCGAGATGGAGGTCGTGCTCGGCCCCGGCTGGCCCGGCGTGCTGCTGCATGAGGCAGTCGGCCACGGCCTGGAAGCCGACTTCAACCGCAAGAAGACCTCCGCCTTCACCGGGCTCATCGGGCAAAAGGTCGCCAGCGAAAAAGTTACCGTCGTGGACAACGGCCGCATGCCCGGCCGCCGCGGCTCCCTCAACGTCGACGACGAGGGCAACCCAACCCAGGAGACCGTCCTCATCGAGAACGGCGTCCTGCGCGGCTACCTCTCGGACAAACTCAGCAGCAAGCTTATGAACATGCCCAACACCGGCTCCGGCCGCCGCGAGAGCTACCAGGCCATCCCCATGCCGCGCATGACCAATACCTACATGCTCAATGGCGACGACTCGCCCGGCGACATCCTCAAGAGCGTCAAGCGCGGCCTCTACGCGGTGAACTTCGGCGGCGGGCAGGTGGACATCACCAACGGCAAGTTCGTCTTCTCTGCCAGCGAGGCCTACCTCATCGAGGACGGCGTGGTCACCTCCCCGGTCAAAGGCGCCACGCTCATCGGCAACGGCCCCGAGGCCCTGAAGTACGTTTCCATGGTCGGCAACGACCTCGCGCTCGACGAAGGCATCGGCACCTGCGGCAAGGCCGGCCAGAGTGTTCCGGTCGGCGTCGGCATGCCCACCATCAAGCTGGATAAGATGACCGTCGGCGGCACAGGCAGATAAGCCCGTCGGCAGAACTGGTCGTTAGGGCCGATCTTCTCTTTTTGTCATTCCCGAAGGGAATCTGTGTTTGCGTTTGCCGTTGCAGTTGCCTTCCTCCGCGAACCTTAGCGTCCTCTGCGTCCTCCGCGTTCGCTTTTGCTCTTTGGTTGGTCACCACCGCACGGAACTTTCAGCCAGCGTAGAATAGAAGCAGCGCCGCTCCGCGCTCTCCAACCGCATCAGGAAAGGCCCCATGGCCACCAAGACCGCCCCACCCGCCGCTGAGAAGATCTACGAGTGCGAGGTGAAACGCCGCCGCGTCCGCGCCACCGGCTCCGGCTATGAGCCCTTCTGGAAGACGAAGACGCTGGTCGAAGCCCTCGTTGACGGCGATACCGAGTTCCGCTGCAAGGACTGCCACGGCGCCGTCAAGCTGCACAAACGCAACCTGCCCACCGGCCCGGCTGTCCACGTCGCGCACAAGCTCCGTAACGACTCCGAATACTGCGCCTCCGGAGCCTACTTCCTCTACGCTACCGACGGTCGCGCGGCGCGGCTCTCCGGCACTCCCGTCGCCTAAGCGCTACAAACTAGCGGCAAACGTCTGGGCCAGCAGCAGATGACCGGCGTCGTTGGGGTGCAGCTCGTCGGAAAAATCGGTCCCGGGGTTCAGAACATTCCCCGTCGGAACGATTCGGATGTTCAGCCCCTCCGCCGTAAGCGCCGCCACCAGTTGCGTCAGTTGTGCGTTGTACAGGTCTACCGTGGCGTTCAGCGCAGCTGACCCCGTGTCCGTGATCTGGCCAATGAGCACGCGCGGCGCGGCCAGCGTTGTCGCATAGTTGCCGCTGGATATACCCGCCCACTGCAGCGAAAAGGAACCCGGCATGGTGGTGGTGAGCGTCACCGTGTACTGCCCCACCTCACCCAGCGGGACGCTGGCCAGAAAGATCGTGTCGCTGGTGCCGTTCTTGGTATCGATAGCCTGGCCAGTCGTCACCGTGGCGCTCAGCGTGGCCACGGGCTGTCCGTTGACGCTCAGAGTCGCAGCCCCACCGCCCGCACCGGTGTCAAAGACGCGATACGCCACCAGCAGTGATCGTCCCTGCTGGGTCTGATTCACCGGGAAGCTCAACGTCGCGCCCGCGGCCGTCGTGGCAATGCCGGCCTTCAAATCAGGAGTCCAGCTGCCGCTCCGCTGCGCGATGCTGTTGCCCAGCACCTTGTCCGCCGACGGCACGGCCAGCCACGCCAGTGACGCCGCCAGCGACTGATACCAGTTCGCTATGCATCCGTCCGAGCCGCCGCACACATACGCATCGTTGGTGCCGATCATCACGGTGAACAGTTGCGCTCCGCCCAGCGCAGGCGCCGCGTTGGGATAAACCCACAACCTCGCCATATCGGCAGCCTGGTCGCCGGCCCGGCTGAGGTTCGCATTGGGTCCGGCGATGGCCGTGTCCAGCAGCGCGGCGTAGGCCAGTTGCGGCGCGGTGGAGCCCCAGCCGGCCGTAATGGAGTCGCCAAAGTTGGTCGTCCACCCAATCGCCGCCTGCTGCGCCGGGCTGACGTTCACCGTCGAGCTGCTCGCACTGCTGCTCGTGCTCCCCGTGCTGCCGCTGCTGCCTATGCTCCCGGTGCTGCCGCTCGAGCCGGTGCTTCCGCTCGCGGTCGTGGTCGTCGTCGTGGAGGTCGGAGCAGGCGCCACCGGGATCGCCGTGTGCGCGATCGGCAGCGCCCCCACCCCACAGCCCGCCAGGCTCGCGCAAAACAGCGCCGCCGCACTGAGTACAATCGAAGCTGTCCTGCTGCGCCGGTGCAGAAGGAAGGACACAACCTGCAATCGCGTAGAGTGCATACTGGGCCTCGGGAGTGAGCTTGATCTCTGAAGGTAAGAAAATAGAGCAAAGCGCGGAAAAAAATGTCCGGCAACGGGAACTTTCCTCGCTGGCCGAAGAGGCCGTCGCCCGCGCCCTGCAGTCCGGCGCGGACGATGCCGAGGCCGTGGCCTATGCAGCGGACGAGTTCAACGTCAACGTCCGCCTCGGCCAGGTGGAACAACTTATCGAGTCCGGATCGCGCGCGCTCGGCCTGCGCGTCTTCTTCAACAGCGCCAGTGGACAGCGGACAGCGAGCACGTCAACCTCCGATCTCTCCGCCGACGGCCTCGCCCGGCTGGTCGCCGGAGCGGTTGATCTCGCCCGCGTCACGGGTGCCGACCCCTTCGCCGGCCTGCCCGAGCCCGATTCCTTCGGTTCCCTTCCTATCGACACCCTGCATCTGCACTTTAGTGACGTGGCCGAAGTGCCCCCGCTCGAGCGAATCGAGACAGCCCGCCGCTGCGAGGCCGCCGCGCTCGGTTTCGACCCACGCATCCAGAATTCCTCCGGCGCCAGTTACGACGCCAGCAGTGCGCACCGCGTCCTGGTCAACTCGCGCGGCTTCCGCGGCGAGTACCGGCGCAGCTACTGCGGCTTCTCCGTCTCCCCCATCGCTCAGGAAGGCGCTGCCATGCAGCGCGACTACTGGTACACCAGCGCGCGCTCCGCACGCCTGCTTGACTCTCCGGAAGAGGTTGGCCGCGAGGCCGCGCGCCGCGCTCTGCGCCGCCTGGGCGCACGCCGCGTCCCCACCCAGCAGTGCCCGGTCGTCTTCGCTCCGGAGATCGCCCGCAGCCTGATGGGCAACCTGCTCAGCGCTGCCGACGGCGACGCCATCTACAGAAACAGTTCCATGTTCTCCGGCAGGCTCGGCGACGTGGTCGCCGGCGAGAACATCACCATGGTTGACGACGGCACCATGGTCTTCGACCATCAGCTCGCGGACGGCTCCACGTTGAAGACCGGCGGCTTCGGCACCTCGCCCTTCGATGGCGACGGCCTCCCCACCCGCCGCACCGTCATCATCGAGCATGGCATCCTGAAGAACCTGATGCTCAACACCTACACCGGCCGCAAGCTCAACATGCCCTCCACCGGCAAAGCCTCGCGCGGTCTGGCCGGAACGCCGGGCATCGGCGGCGGCAACTACTTTTTGGAGCCCGGCACGCTCACCCCCGAGCAAATCATCGCAGACGTCCCCAACGGCCTCTACGTCCTCAGCACCATGGGCTTCGGCGTCAACCTGGTCACGGGCGACTACTCCCAGGGTGCCAGCGGCCTCTGGATCGAAAACGGCGAACTCGCCTACCCGGTCGAAGAGATCACCATCGCCGGCAATCTCAAAGACATCTTCCGCAACGTCTCCGCCATCGGCAACGACCTCGAGTTCCGCAGCTCCGGCGCCGTCCCCACCGTGCGTATTGAGGGCATGACCATCGCCGGAAGCTAAATCTGTTTGAGGATGCGCGCGATATCGCGTGCACCGTGCAGAACTCTCAGGATAACCACTTGCGGTTCGCGGCGAAATACGATCATGTATCGGTAAACGCGGTAGAACCGAAGTTCCGGCTGACGCAAATCTCGGCGGCGATGCCCAACCTGAGGGAGCCTTACCAGCGTCTCGAACGCTTCAAAGATCTTGCTCTCCACCCGCAGAGCGACGCGCTCGCTTTCGCGTTGTTCAATGTATTGTGAGATCTCATTCAAATCCGCGAATGCCCGAGGCATGATGCGAAAGTCAGGCACGACGACGCTCAGCCCTCAACCTGGCAAGCTCAGTCCGCGCCTCGCTCCCGGTCATGCCGACGCCACGCTCTGCTTCCTCCCAGCCAACATCAACTGCGGCCTGTAGCTCGGCAGTACTCCAGCCGAAGTCGGCATCGTCTTCATCCAGACGGTGGAGGGCAGATTCGAGAACCTGCTGCGGAGTCTCATACTGACCGCTCTCCAGCTTGCGCTGAATCACGCCCTCGATCTCGGGAGTAATCGTCAGTTCCATGCCCGGAGTATACGACCGCCCCATTTGGCGGGCAAGCTAGAATCAATCCAAACCAACGCCTGAGGAGCTGCGCCTTGAGATTGCCCGTGATCGTTCTGCTTGCCGCGGCCATCGTGCCGCCCACGTCATGCTTCGCCCAGGACCTCGACCTGCTCATCCGCAACGGCTCTCTCCTCGACGGCTCCGGCTCCGCCGCCATCCACGCCGACATCGGCATCACGGGCGATCGCATCGTCCTCATCGAGCCCCACATCACGGGCCCCGCCAAACGCACCATCGACGCCACCGGTCTCATCGTCACGCCCGGCTTCATCGATCCCCACACCCACACCGCCGCCGACCTCTCCGATCCCAAACGCGCGCACAACGCGCCCTACCTCCTGCAGGGCGTCACCACCGTAGCCACCGGCAACGACGGCGACAGCCCCACCGACATCGCCGTCACGCTCGCGCTGTGGTCGCAGCAAGGCATCGGCACCAACGCCGCACTCTTCATCGGCCAGGGCACCGTGCGCCGCGAGGTCATGCAGATGTCCGACGCCGCGCCAACGCTCGCACAGCTCGACCAGATGCGAGCGCTCGTCGCCGCAGCGATGAGCGGCGGCGCCATCGGTATCTCCACCGGGCTCTACTACGCGCCCGGCAGCTATGCGAAGACCGAAGAGGTCATCGAACTCGCCAAGGTAGCCGCGCAACACGGCGGCATCTACGACACTCACATGCGCGACGAGAGTTCCTACACCATCGGCCTGCTCGGCAGCGTGCGCGAGACCATCCGCATAGGCGCCGAAGCCCACATCCCCGTCATGATCTCGCACATCAAAGCCCTGGGCGCCGACGTGTGGGGCCAGAGCACGCAGGTCATCGCGCTCATTGACGACGCTCGCGCCCACGGCGTGAACGTCACCGCCAGCGAGTACCCCTACACCGCCTCCGGCTCCAGCGTCGTCGCGTCGCTGGTGCCGCGCTGGGCGGAGGCCGACGGCAAACTCGTCCAGAACCTCTCCGATCCCGCGCTCCACGAGCGTCTCGTCAAGGAGATGACGGAGAACCTCGTCCGCCGCGGCGGCGCGGACTCCCTGCTGATGACCGCCAGCAAGGACAAGACCATCGTCGGCAAGACCCTCGCTCAGATCGCCACCGAGCGCCACGAGTCCCCCATCGAGGCCGCCATCCAGATCAGCGCCAACGGCGACTCCAGCGTGGCCAGCTTCAACATGAAGGACGCCGACATCGAGGCCTTCATGCGCCAGCCCTGGACGATGACCTGCTCGGACGGCTCCGAAGGCCACCCCCGCAAGTACGGCACCTTCCCGCGCAAGCTGCGCGACTATGTCTTCGACAAGCCGGTCATCTCTCTGCCCTTCGCCGTCCGCTCCAGCACGTCACTGCCCGCGCAGACGCTCGGCCTCAAAGACCGCGGCCTGCTCAAGACCGGATACTTTGCGGACGTGCTGGTCTTCGATCCGAAGACCATCCGCGATCTCGCCACCTACGAGTCGCCGCGCGTTCTCGCCACGGGCGTCCGCTATCTCACAGTCAACGGCAAGCTCGCCATCGACAACGGCGCGCTTACGACGACTCTCGCCGGTCGTCCCCTCACACATTGAAGGGCCGTTCAGAACAGCTTGGAAAGATCACGCGAACCATGGACCACGCGAACAATCATCGTGCGTCCAGCTTCGATACGAAACGCGATCATGTGGGCTTTGAGTTGTAGAAGAGCAACCGTTTAAGGTAAGGTCAGGCCGCGGATGACCAATTCCTGGAAATCGACCCAGCAGGCCAAAGGCCGAAAATAACTGGCTCTCGATGGACGTTGCAACCTCCGAACTCACCTCGGAGTGAAGTCCGCTTACGATCTTCCCTACCTCTTTCAAAGCTGTAAGCGAAAGACGATATCCCACCATCGATCAGAGCTTCGCTCGCAGATCGGCGAGATACGCTCGGTCTTCCTCTTCCGAATACGTGCGCCCCTGGTCAATATCGTCGATGCCTTCCTGAAGTTTCGCATCGAACACTTCAAGACTCTCTTGGGGCATGTTGTCGCGCAGAACACCCATGGCCGTCACCAGCACGTCGACCGGCGTCTGAAAACGGCCACTGTCCAACTGCTGCTGAATCTCAGCTTCCAGTTCGGGCGTAAGCGTCAGTTCCATGGCCGAAGTATACAACCGCGCCCCACCCCGCAGACTACAATCTCTCCTGTGAGCGCGGTGTCCGAGCCCTTCCAATTCGCGCACCGCATCGAGTTCCTTCCCGCGGACTCCGACGCCCTGCTGCGCTCCGTGCCTGCCGCGCCCGGCGTCTTCGCGCTGCGCGGCGCCGACCCCGCCGCCGAACCCTACCTCACCCGCGCCTCCGACCTCCGCCGCCGCCTCCGCCGCCTGCTCGCGCCGCCAGAGCAGCTCGACGCGAGCGGCCGGCCCGTCCCCAGCAAGCGCCTCAACCTGCGCGAGCGCGCCCGCAGCATCGAGTACACCCGCACTGGCTCGGAGTTTGAGTCCACGCTGCTGCTCTACCGCGCCGCGTGCGCGGCCTTCGGCGCCGACGAAGCCCGTCGCCGTCTCCGCCTGCATCCGCCGTACTTCCTGCGCATCACCATGAGCGCGCCGCACCCGCGCGTCTACTCCACCAACCGGCTCAGCAAAAAATCTCTCGCCGAGACCTTCGGCCCGTTCTCTTCGCGCGCTGCTGCCGATAGATACTGCGACGCAGTGCTTGAACTCTTCAAGCTGCGCCGTTGCCATGAAGACCTGCATCCTTATCCCGAGCATCCCGGCTGCGTCTACGGCGAGATCGGCAAGTGCCTGATGCCTTGTAAGGGCGCCGCGGCAAACGGAGGCTCGCCAAATCCCGCCGCCTGCACGCCCGCCGAGTACGCCGCCGAGGCCCACCGCGTCTTCGCCTTCTTCCGCACCCGCGGCCAATCGCTGCTCGACGAGGTCGCCGCCCAGCGCGACGCCGCCAGCGAGGCCATGGACTTCGAGAACGCCGCCGCGCTGCACAAACACTGGGAAAAAGTCCGCGCCGCCGCTCTGCTCTCCGACGAACTCGTCCGCCCCGTCACCGAACTCCGCGCCATCATCCTCCAACCATCCGCGCCAACCACTGAAACGGGTGCCCCAGGTCTCGATCCTGAGACCTGGGCTTCTACCGATGCCTGCGCCGCCACCTTCCTCCTCCAAGCCGGCCGCATCACCGGCCCCGAGCGCCTCTCCACGCTCGGCGTGCGCGCGGTGCGCGAGCAGACCGCGGTCGGCAGCTCACTCTTCGCCCAACCCCTCATGCTCGCCCCCGTCCCCCTCGGACCACCCCAACCGTCTGTTATCCTGAGCGAAGCGAAACGAAGTGGAGCGAAGTCGAAGGACCCCGAAGGCTCCGGCCTCGCCGCGACCGCTGACACCACTTCAACCCCTACCCTCGCCCCCGAAGACCGCGCCCGCAACCTCCTGGCATCCCTCACCGAGCAAGCAACAAGCGCCGGCGAGCCGCCCATCGCCGAGCTCTGCGATGCACTCTCGCTCTTCCGCCGCTGGTACTACCGTCCGGAGAAGCAGCGCAGCGGCGAGTTCTTTCTTCCCAACCCCGACGGCTCGTGGCCCATCCGGCGCATCCTCAACGGCGCGGCCCGCGTGGTGCTCGGCCCGCCGGCACTCGCGCCTCCGGTCGAGCGCGACGCAGCGCCCGTCGCCGCAGCAGCCCTGAAGGTGCAGGCCGAAGCCACCGCGCCCCACAAGGACCTCGCATGATCAGCCGCAGCTCGACCGCGCCGCTGCGCTTTCCCAACGTCCCTGCGCTCGATGGCGTGCGCGGCCTGGCCGCCGTCGCCGTCGTCGTCCACCACTGCCTCGGTGCGGGCGGCGCACCCTCGCACATCCGCTCCTGGTTTGACGCCACGCAGACCGCCTCCTCCTTCGGCTACCTCGGCGTGGACCTCTTCTTCGTCCTCTCCGGCTACCTCATCACCAGCCTGCTGCTGCTGGCGCGCCGCCGCCCCAGCTACTACCGCAACTTCTACTGGAAGCGCGCCTTCCGTATCCTGCCCGCGCTGCTGCTGGTGCTGCTGCTCATCCGCGTGCTCTGGCCCCGCCAGGTTCCGTGGAGCAGCATCCTGCTGGCGCTGTTCTTCTTGAGCAACATCCCGCTCTTCTGGTCGCGGGTGCCCTCCATCGGCCCCTTCTGGTCGCTCGCCACCGAGGAGCAGTTCTATCTGCTCTGGCCCACCATCGTGCACCGCACCCGGCCGCGCACGCTGGTGCGGATCTTGCTGGTCGTCCTCGCGGTCCCGGCAGTCTTCCGCACCATCGAGGAGGCCTTCCACGGCGGCCGCGCCCAATACACGCCGCTGCACTGCGACGGCCTCGCCTGGGGCGCGCTGCTCGCCATCCTCTGCCTGCGCGCGCGCGTTCCCTTCCGCCAGACCAACGCCGCCGCGTTGTGGCGCAGCCTCGGCCGCTGGGTGCTGCTCGCCGGTGCGCTGCTGATGCTGCTGTCTTTTCTTCTGCTCCGCATCGTTCACAACGACTTCGGCCTGCCCGTCACCGCTGCCGCTCCGCTCTTCGCCGGGACGCTCGTCTTCCTGCTCACGCATCCGCGCAACTGGATCGCGCGCGCCCTCGGCTCCGCGCCCCTGCGAATGCTCGGCGCGGTCAGCTACATGGTCTATCTCTCCCACGCCTACATCATGGAGCTGTTTGACCAGCACTTCCGCGGCTGGCCCGGCCTCACCCTCCACACCGAACTCTGGCTGCGCTTAATCGTCGTCCTCATTTTGACCCTGTTGTGGTCGCTGCTCTCGCTCTACGCCTTCGAGCGCCCCATCGGCCGCCTGCGTCGGCACTTCCTCCTGAGTGATTGAGACTCTGCATCGAACCTGCCGTCGCCTAATTGTTTGTAATTCCCAAAGGGAATCTGCGTCTCTCTTTGCCGCCGCAGGTTCTTGGCGAGCCTCATTCGCCTGTTCCTCCTGCCTCTTGACATGCCTCTTATAATGAAAGGAAGCAAGAAGACCGCGCGGCCACGAGCCGGGCTCTTCCGCTGACTGGCCCAGGCCGGGTGGGGTATTCGACCTTTGACAATACAAACGCTGCCTCTGGGCG
>Ga0302319_10007043_pt1 | contig 22181 bp, 23 predicted proteins | sample Bog_T0_2_FD_203319 | JGI IMG/M metagenome (GOLD analysis project Ga0302319, IMG submission 203319) | Peat permafrost microbial communities from Stordalen Mire near Abisko, Sweden - Bog_T0_2 | ecosystem: Environmental > Terrestrial > Soil > Wetlands > Peat | place: Sweden: Abisko, Stordalen Mire... | reverse complement strand
CAAGATCGAGATCGAGGAACGTAAGCTTCAGATGGCTCGGGATCAGGTCGAGGCCGGGGATTTCCTCGAGGACATCGTGGATGATGCAATCCTTGAGCTTGAAGAGCTCCGCGCCCCGGTGTTTTGCCTCGGCTTCGAGGACATCGGCCATGGTGCCGTGTTCAGCCTGCCATTTGGTCCATCGCTTCTCCGTCATGACGCTGAGAGAGGCGTTGGTCTGGGGGTCGAGATCGACCAGGAGCACCCGTTTCTGGTGCTCGCGGGCGAGGTAAGCGGCGATATTGACCGCGCAGGTGGTCTTGCCGACTCCGCCCTTCATATTGATGAATGAGATGACGTGTGCCTTTGGCATGGAGGGACTTGTAACGCAACGAATCCCGCGCGGTCGAGCGAGATTGGCGGTGGCGGCGAATGCCGCTTTCGATGCCCCTTCGGCGCACTGGCTCTAGAACCGGAGCCGCTCGTAGAGCTCGGCGAGCGGGAGCAGCACGCCGATTTCCGGCAACGCGAGCGACGCGTCCAGCCCAGTGAGTTTCTCGCTTTTCCAGGTGTCGCCCACGCGGCGCTCGACCACTACCTCGGGGCCGGCCTGTTCAATACGGACGTATGCCAGGAGGCCCGGGATGTGAAGGTAGGTGAAGCGTTTTTCCCGTTCGTCCAGGCGGCGGGTGTCCTCCGAGAGAATTTCAAAGAGGACCGCCGGCCGCTCGCGCCATCCATGGCCGGAATCCGACGGGTCGCAGGAGACCATCGCATCCGGGTAATAGAAATAGGTATCGCCCAGCGTCTGGAGACGGACTTTCATATCCGAGCCGAACGGCTGGCATGATTTGCCACGCAACTGTGCGTGCAGCATCCCCAGCAGGTTGGCGGCGATCACGTTGTGCTCCTCGCTCGCGCCAGCCATTGCGTACACGAGGCCGCCAAGGTATTCGTGCTTTGTTTCGGCGCGCAGTTCGCCTTCGAGATATTCCGCGACCGGAATGAATTCAGAAGAATGCGTCAACGTGCTCACTGGAGCTGAGCTTAGCATTGGCTGCCCGTTTGGCACAAGCCGGCGAATCGCTACTGTTTGCCTGTGCCTCGCTGCAAGGCCACACTAAGGCGATGACCGACACAGTCGCACCAACTGCAGCCACCCCACCTCCCCCGGGCCTGTTTTCGCGGGTGCTGACCTTTATCCGATTTTCCCATACCGTATTCGCACTTCCGTTTGCGCTGGGCGCCACCTTCGTGGCGGCACGCGGATGGCCCTCTCCGCAGGTACTGGCCCTGATCGTCGTTGCAATGGTCTTTGCCCGCACGGCCGCGATGACTTTCAACCGACTCGCGGACTGGGAAACCGACAAGCTCAACCCCCGGACAGCCGGACGCCACAAGCTGGTGTCGCGCGGCACAGCCATCGGGCTGCTGGTCGCGTCAACGGCGGCTTTCGTGGTGACCACCGGGTTCATCAACCGGATTTGCCTCCTGCTATCCCCGGTCGCGCTGGTAATCCTCTTCTTTTATTCCCTGACCAAGCGCTTTACCTCCCTCTCGCACTTTTTCCTCGGCTTGGCGCTCGGCATTGCACCCATCGGCGCGTGGCTGGCGGTTCGGGGCCGGTTCGATCTGCCCCCATTTGTTCTGTGCGCGGCGGTGCTGCTATGGGTGGCGGGCTTCGATCTCATCTATGCGACGCAGGACGAGGATTTCGACCGCAAAGCCGGGTTGCGCTCCCTGGTCGTCACACTCGGAACCCCCGGAACGCTCGTGCTGGCCCAATGGCTGCACGTGGCGATGTGGGGGCTGCTGGTCGCGTTCGGGTTGGTTGCTCACCTCGACCGGACGTATTCCATCGGCCTCGCGCTGATTTTGCCGGCTCTGGTGTACGAACATCATACGGCGCGAAAAATGGACCTTGGCGCCATCAACCGCGCCTTTTTCTATAGCAATGCCTTCGTGGGACTGGTTTTTGTGGGTGCGGTGCTAGTCGCGGTGCTGTGAGGATGAACCCGTATTGACAAAGCGGCGTAATGTGACACAACTTGTATCACATGAAAACGGCCTCAATACGCGATATACACCATGATTTCGCCCGGGTTCTGACGTGGATCGAGGAGGGGGAACAGGTGCAAATCACCAAGCGCAAGCGGGTCGTCGCGCGGCTTGTTCCTGTCAAAGCGAAACCGACGAAGCTCAAATGGCCTGATCTCGCCGCGAGGCGTAAGAAAATCTTTCCCTCTGGCGTCCAAGGAAAACCCGTGTCTGAAATCGTCAGTGACGGAAGGGGCGACTACTGATCGCCTACTTCGATACCGGGGTTTTGATCAAATCCTATGTAGAGGAAGCTAATTCCGCGGTCGCGGACGCACTGATATCGCAAACATTGGAGCCGATTCCATTTACCCATTTCCATGCGATCGAGATCCGAACGGCGCTTCGGCTAAAGTGCGCACGCGGCGAAATCACCGACTCACAATTGAAGGGTGCACTGGGCGCATTGCAAAATGATCTCGACAGTGGGCGCCTCGAGAGGCCCACCTATGATCTTCCCATCGTCTTTCACAAAGCCGAAGAGTTGTCAGCGAAATACGCCGTGGTCACACTGACCCGCAGCCTTGATATCCTCCATGTTGCGGCTGCCGTCGTTATCGGCTCCAAGCAATTCATAACGTTTGATTCAAGGCAGGCAGCCTTGGCATCCAAAACCGGTCTTGCGTCGAGAAATTAGCTACCCCGCCGTCAGCGCCGCCCGCTCGCCCGTCACGCCGATCCCCGATTTCTCCAAAAAGTAATCGTACCCACCCAGGAACGGGATCACCTGCCCATTGCGCACCTGGAGCACCTTGTTCGCGAGCTTCCGGATGAAGTGGATGTCGTGGGAGATGAATACCAGCGTCCCCTCGTATTTTTCCAGCGCCAGGATCAGCGACTCAACGGTGAGAATATCCAGGTGCGTCGTCGGCTCATCCATCAGCAGCAGGTTGGGCGGATCGACCAGGAACTTGATCAGGTTCAGCCGGCTTTTCTCCCCACCACTCAGCACCGCGGTTTTCTTGTAGATCTCGTCCTTGCGGAACATGAACGACCCGAGCACCGCCCGTGCGTCGTCCTCGCGCAGTTCCGGTGCGCTCGCCATCACCTCCTCCAGCACAGTCTTCGCCGCGTCCAGGCTCGCGGACCGGTGCTGGCTGAAATACCCCAGCTTGGCGCTGTTCCCCTCCTTCCGCTCCCCTTTTTGGAACGGGACCACACCGGCCAGGAGCTTGAGCAGCGTCGATTTTCCCGCCCCGTTCGGGCCGATCAGCACGGTGCGCTCGCCCCGCTCGACCGTCAGGTTCAGGTCGCGGTAGACCACGTTATCCCCGTACGCCATCTGGATGCCCTCGAGCACAACCGCCCGCTGCCCGATCCGCGGCGGCTGGGGAATCTGAAACCGGAACGGCTTGCGCGGCGCGGCGGGCTTTTCGATCAGGTCCATCCGCTCGATCTGCTTCACCTTGCTCTGCACCTGCGCCGATTTTGACGAAACGGACCGGAACCGGTCGACGAACTCCTGCAACCCTTCGATCTCCTTTTGCTGGTTCTTGAATGCCGCCACCTGCTGGTTGAACGCCGCCTCCCGCTGGTCGAGAAAAGCGGTGTAATTCCCCGTGTAGGAGATGAGCCGGTTGTTCGCGATCTCGTACACGCGCCCCGCGAGTTCATCCATGAATTCCCGGTCATGGGAAATCATCAGAATCGCCCCTGAATAGGTCTTCAGGTAATTCTGGAGCCAGATCAGCGAGAGCAGGTCCAGGTGATTGGTCGGCTCATCCAGCAGCAGCAAGTCAGGCTCCATCACCAGCAGCCGCGCAAGGTGGGCGCGCATGATCCACCCGCCGCTCATCTCCCGGGCTGCCCGGTTGAAATCCCGCTCCTTGAACCCAAGCCCATCGAGCATCTTCTTCGCCCGGGCCTCGACCTGCGGGTCGTTGAGCGCGTCGAATTTCGCATGTGCCTCCAGGTACTCGGGATCCTCGACCGCCCCGGCCAGTTCCAGCTCCTTGAGCCGCACTTCCAGCCGCGGGATCTCCCCCGCGCGCCCCGTCGCCACTTCAAGAACCGTCTCCGCCCCGCTCGCTTCGCCCTCCTGCGGCAGGTAGCCGATCATCGTCCAGGCGTCGCGTTCGATGGTGCCGGAGTCGGGGTCATCGGTGCGGAGAATCAGTGAGAACAGGGTCGATTTGCCTGCGCCATTCGGTCCGACCAGGGCGACGCATTCGCCATAATTGACCTGCATTGAGGCGTTCTCGAAGAGGGTACGGCCGCCGACGGTTTTCCTGAGGTCTCGAATGGTTAGCATGGATGTGGGGCAGCGACGGTCGCCTAAAGGAGCCCTTTTGCAACTTTCTCGCGATACAACCGCGTGGCGATCTCCCGGGCGGCGGGGAGATTAGCGAATCCCGGCATGAGCGCGAGCCAATCGTACACGGCGGTGCCCAGCTCCGGCGGAAGTATGGGCGGAAGGGCCAGCACCTCCTCCAGGGCGGCGCAGAGACGGACGGCCACGGTCCGCACGACGGCATCCGCGGCGGCAGCGGGGGTCAGGCTTGCCCGGATGCCTTCATGGTAAACTTCCATGCTGTTGAGCCAGACGGTCGCGGTGCGCGGGTAGAAGCTGTTCATCAGGTTCCACGGGTCGCCCTCCTTTTGATCGCCGGCATGGCGAAAATCGGACCGCAGCAGGACGGCAGGCAGATCGGCGAATTTCGCGAAGAGATACTCGACCACCGTGCCGCTATCGAGTTCCAGGCCATCGTAATGAAAGAGGGCGGCGTCGCAGGCCAGGAGCGCGGTCAGGTCCTGGTCGCGAATCGCGTGGGTCGACCCGGATTGAGGCAGGTCCTGGGGCAGGACACAGCGGAAACGGCCCCCGGAGATGGAGGTGATGTGCTCCGCAAGGGCGGCATTGCCCGCAAGGTGCTTGGCGCTGAAGAGCTCCCCGGCGAGGTAGATGGAATGATCGGACGGCGTAGCGGGCATGCCAGGCTTTATAGCACGCCGGACCGCCACCTCAATAAGCCTAAGGTTGAGGCGAAGCGTGCGGCGGACCGCCCCACGGGCTCCCGCCCGGGCCGCCTCCTGGCCCACCCGGACCATGCGGCCCTCCCGGTCCCCCATCGCCATCGTGGTCGGGATGCCGATGCTCCTGCCAATGGGCCTGCATCGCCTCGCGGCGTTCCTTTTGCATCTGGTCCAGCTTGGCCTTCTGGTCGGGGTTGAGCAGCGCGGAAAGCTGCGCGTAGGAATCCTCGAACACCTTGTTCACCCGCTGGGCCATGTCCATTCGGATCGCATGGAGCTCCGAGGCGGCGTTCTGGATGATGGGATGGATCTTCGCGACCTGATCCGGCGTCAGGTCCAGCTTCTTCTGGAGCCTGGTCTCGATGCGGCCCTCCATCTCCGCCTCACGCGGGGGAGCGAAGAAATTGGCCTTGGTCTCATACACGCCGAGGGCGCCGCCCGAGACAGCTCCGGTCACAAAGATCGCCGCGGCATATCCGATGGTTTTCCACTTGGAAACCTGGCTCATGGAAGGTCTGCCGACACGTCGTAGCTGGCGATTGCCATCTCGTCATTGGGCGCCGCCGTATCGGTCTTGAAACTCCAGCTCACGGAGATCGCCATCACCGCCAGGGCGCACAGGAGCGCCCGCCGGAACCAGACCACCTGGAGCCGCGCATCCAGCCCGGTGCCATCCCGCCCGGACAACCAGCCCGCAACCACCCGCGTGGTAAAGCCAAAGGGCGGTTCCTCCGCCACGCCGGGGCGGTGCAGGGCGGCTGCGCGCAGCAGCCTGTCGAGCGATTGATCTGAGTTCTTCATAATTTTCCCTGGCTGTTGAGTTCTTGAAAAACCTGCTTGAGCTTCTGGCGTGCCCGGAAGGCCCGCACCTTGATGGTGGCGATGTTCCAGCCCGTCGCCTGGCGCACATCATCCATGGAATACCCCTCGAGGTGAAGCATCGTTATCAAAAGCCGGTCCTTTGGTTTGAGAATGGAAAGCAGGGTCTCAACCACGTCCCGGGAAGTGGCCTGGCCGGAAGGATCGAGCGAGTCGGGATTCGACGCGATGCCCTCCAGCAGTGCGGCCTGGTCCACGCTGAGGTCGGACCATCGCAGCTCCGGGCGCGAGGCCTCGGCCTTGAGCGCATTGAGGCAGGTATTGATGGCGATGCGGGAGATCCAGTGCTCGATCGGGACCTTGCCGGAATACTGGCCGATGTTTGAGAGGATCTTGATGAAAACGACCTGGCAGAGGTCTTCCTCGGCCGAGCGGCGCGGCAGATGGGAGCGGACCAGCTTGAGGACCAGGGGGTAAAGCTCCCGCACGAAATCCGAGGCTGCCCGCTCATCCTGGCGGCGCAATCCCTCAAGGCAGGCTTCCATATCGAAGCCGGCATCAGCCATGGGAGCATAATCTCGGAGTCCACACAGTTCTTAGACAATCGGACACCGCCTGAGGTTACAGTCCGCGGCGGGGAGACAATTACAGCGCGGAAACAGGACTTTGGGCCAGAAGATTCATGAGCCGGTGTGGGACTGGAGCACATGGAAAAGCACTTTAACGCAGGGACGCCGAGGCGCAGAGAAATACAAAGAGAGACCACGGATTTCAGGGATGACACGGATAGAGGGGTCCCATCCGGGAAATCCGTGGTTAAAATCCTTTTCTCCGCGTCTCTGCGTCCCTGCGTTAAAAATGGTGGCATCCGGCCGCCTGTAACCTTTTCCCCACCCCCACGGTCATGAGCAATAAGAGCGAAACGTCAACGGATCGCCAAAAATCACAAAAACACTGAAGTATCCCAATGAAACGTAACCTGATTCTCACCTTTCTTGCCTGCGGTGCCAGCGTCCTGCTGAGCACGGCGGCGCAAGCTGACACGGCCACGCCGACCCCCACCCCGTCGGCAACCCCCTCCGGCCCCGATGGCCACAAGGGCGGCGGCCTGCTGGCACATCTCACCTACGCGCTGGACCTGAGCAGCACCCAGGCTGCGGCCATCGCCCCCATCCTCGAGGCCGCAAAGCCCCAACTGAAACAAATCCATGAACAAGCGAAGCAGGAGACCGATACCCTGCTCGGTTCCGTGGGCACCCAGATCGATCCACTGCTGTCGGCGGATCAACAGGCCAAACTCGCCGCACTGCTGCAGAAGATCGAGACCGGCCCTGGCCCCGGCGAAGGCCATCGCTGGCATCGCGGTTTCGGCGGCGGCCCCGGTGGCCCCGGCGGTCGTGGCGGACAAGGAGGTCCCGGCGGCCGTGGCGACCTGCTCCCGAGGCTGACTACTGAGCTCGGCCTGAGCCCCACGCAGCAGGCTGACATCAAGCCCATCCTCGAAGCCGCCCATAAGCAGGTGAAGGCGATCTTTGCCAACACCACGCTGACCCCGGACCAAAAGTTCACGCAGGCCAAGGCGACCATGGAAGCGGCCAACAGCCAGATCAACGGCGACCTTTCAACGCAACAGCAGACCGAATTTGCCGCCCTCAAGGAGAAGTTCCATCACCACGGCCACGGCGGGGATGAACCTTCGCCGACAGCCAGCCCTGCGGCCACCCCTTAGTCCTGAGTATAGAGTGAGTGAAGGCGCTGCCGCGGCAATCCCGCGGCAGCGCCTGTTTTGCGTCAGTTTAAATGGACCTATGGCCATCACGGCGACGGATGCGCGCCAGCGTGTACTTGCACCTACACTTTAACTTGAACATGAACCCCTCTTTCCCACGACAATTGGAAGGAACCGACAGTACTTCTTAAACCGCTCTGTGCCCGGATGCCGCTGGGACATTTCAGGATATTGGCTTCAATTTTGGCCTCTTTGCCCCTGGCCTCCGGAAGGGGTGCAATCACGGGCATTAAACATGGCCTGACGGCCCGAACTGAATTTTTGGACAGGATGAACAGGATTTACAGGATGGGGATCTCAGGAATCACCGCGGCCCTCTTCGACCATCGTTCAACACTTCAGTGCTGGGTACACGAGCGCCAACGTCCCATGTCCCGTCAGGGACGAAAAATCATTCATCCGAAGAAAATGGGCACCGCGTCGCAGATCATCCTGTAAATCCTGTTCATCCTGTCAAAATTCCCGCGTCCTTTCCCGACTCGCTCCACCACCGCCCGCACGCTCCGGGGTGTTTGACAGGTGCGACACTGGGAGGTAGCGGTGGGCAATGCGATTCGAAGCTGTCAGGTGCCAGTCTTCAGCGCGGGAACAACCATGGCGAATCGTAGCGTGCCGCCTATGTTCCCGAATATGAAATTGGGAGAATCAAGGACGGGAGCGGCGTTCACGCTGATCGAGTTGCTGGTGGTGATTGCGATTATCGCGATTTTGGCGGCGCTGATATTGCCGTCGGTGAACGAGGTGCGGCGGAAGGCACAGGTGAGCCAGTGCACGAACAACATACGGCAGATATCCCATGCCTTTCAGTTCTATCTCCAGGATCATGGCAACCGGATGATGCAGCGGTTTTACTCGAATGGCTATGGATACGACGAATTGTTACTTGCGTACCTGGACCCCGGGCAGACGGTGAATACCTCGTCGCTTGCGAAGCAGATATTTCTTTGTCCCTCTCAACGGTTTAGCGATTTTCCGAATCAGCCCGGGTATGGGATGAATTGGTATTATGATAATACGATGGTCACGTCGATCGCCCAGCCTTCCCAGACGGTGATGGTGGCGGAGACTCTAGGGATTGGATATGGCTCCAATCGCGCGGATCGAGACAATATCCCGGGGGATATCGGGGCGCTGGATTACAAGAGACATGACGGACGCGCCAATTATCTGTTTTTCGATGGACATGTCTCTTTGATGCAGTACTCGGAGACGCTGACGCCGGCCGATCTATGGGGAACGGATTCCGGGAATCATAACCTCCCGTGGCCGACTGGGGGCAATACAAAGGTTTCGGGGCCGGGAACGGGTACAGGAGGCTGAGACATCCACCATGACCCACCGCCTCTCTTTCACGCCAGCAGACGGCGCTGTAAATCGGCAGTCACAATGAAAAACTCCCCGCTCATCATTCTACTTAAAGTTGCCGGATGGCTCCTGGTGACGATCAGCATCACTCCGTTCATCATCTCCCTCTTTTTCTTTCTAAACGCACGTCACTTTGTCCGGACGGCGGGCAGAGCCCAGGGGACCGTGATCAAACTTACCGAAAAGATTCAGAGTGACGGATTGAAATTCTATTCGCCCGTTTACCTGTTCCAGGACGCTCAGGGGCACTACCACGAGGTTAAATCATCCATGACCTGGTCGCCTACGACGTTCCAATCCTCCAGCCATACCGAAGTCACCAGCACCTCCATTGAGCATTCCGACTCCTACACCTGGATCGGCTCCGGCCCTGAGCAAAAACTAGGCGACAAGACGACAATCCTTTACAATCGGGATCGGCCTGACGACGCGATGTCCGACACCTTCGACGATGTCTGGAGCAACGCCGCCACATTCGGCATCTGGGGTTTTGTCTTTCTACTTCTCGGATTCGGGATGTTTCTCGTTGCTCGAATTCTCCAAGGGAAACTAGCCAAGAACCGCGTACGTGGGTGAACAGCACGCAACCGCCATTCTTTACGGGATTGCACGTAGGACTTTACACCTACAGCCGTGGCCGACCGGGGGCAACACGACGGTTTCGGGACCAGGGACGGGCACGGGTGGCTGAGACATCCCGCAATGACCTACCCCATCTCTCTCAATCCCGTAGAAGGCGCAGTGAATTGGTAGTGCTAACGAGAAACTCGCCGGTCATCATTCTACTTAAAGTTGGGATGGCTCCTATGACGATCAGAATCACCCCGTTTATCGCTTCACCATTCTGCCTTAAGTTCGCCGCAAACCCCGCATTCGGTAGAGCAGGCCGAGGCTGCTGGCGACCAGTGCCCAAGCCGCCGGCTCTGGGACCGGCGTGGAAACGAAGATCGTTCCCACCTCGCTCTGCCCGGTGATGAAAGTACCACTGATAAGCGCGCCTGTCGTTGCGTTGTACTCTGACACCCCGACGCCGGAGGCGAGGTACAGGTCGGTACCTGAGACCCCCACGCTCACGGCTCCATCCCCGGTCAAGGTGCTGATCGGTGCGCCTGTCGTCGCGTTATAAAGGCCCACCCCGCTCCCCGTCTCGACGCAAAGATCGGTGCCTGAGATCGCCAAGCTGGGGAAAGTCAACCCACTCAGCGAGAACCCGTCGATCGGTTCTCCCGTAATCGTATTGTATGCGCTCACCGAGGCATCGAGCCCGGAGCTTGCGAGGTAGAGAGTCGAGCCCAGGATCGCCATGCCCCCGTCGCCGTCCACTCCGCTGATGAATGTACCACTGATGACCGCACCCGTCGTCGCGTTGTACACGCCAACGGTGCCGGAGTAACTATTGTTCCAGACATAGAGGTCGGTGCCAGAGACCGCCATTTGAAGAGGCATTTGCGAATCATCAGTGATGAAGGAGCGATTGATGGGTGCACCGGTCGTCGCATCGTACTCGCCCACCTCAGAGGAATTACCAAATGGCCCAAACGGAACGTCAATAACGTATAGCATGTTCCCCGAGGCTGCCACGCCTGCGACCTTACCAAACCCTACAGAAATTGGCTCCACGCTCAGGGAAAAGCCGGGGACGGCCTGTCCGGTTGACGCATTATACGCCCCAACGCTGTTTGTGCCCTTGTTCGGAACGTAGATAATTTGCGCTTGGGACGCGGACTGGGCCATCCAGAACAGCGCCATGGCGACGGCAAAGGTAATGAAACCGACCGGGGTTCGTGTCTCCATTGACACGGAATACTAACATCCCCGGGTCGCCGGCACAGCAAAAAAAGGCATTTGGTAGCGCTCTGTATGCTATATTTTTATCGGCCGCAACTGCGGTATGACCGAGCGGAAACAGTGCGTCATTGACTAGAGCATCGGTCTCAAAATCCGCAGGTAGGGATAGGAAAAGTGATTTTAGCAACAATTTTTGCCAAAATAGGCAGGAAGCAGTGACTTCCTATTTTGCGCCCGGATCCCCGAGAAGAATTTTCATCAGGTTATCCTTTGCACCCAATTCGATAGGCCGCTGCGCAAATTCCGGCGGCGAGATGCGCGGTGCCTGGATATAAGCCGGCAGTCTGTTTTGCGCGTCGGCCCAAGCGAGCAATTGCGCGGCGCCCGCCGGGGACAGCCCTTTTCTGACACCGCGCATTCCTTCAAGGTGAGTGGCCGCCCCGTCCTTTTCGTTATACTGGATGCTCAGATTGTCCTTTTCGACAGTTAGAATCACGGATTCGAATGTTCCGCTGACCCAAATCATGTAGAGCGGAGCGGATTCCTTGGGGAGACCCGTCCTTGAGTAAATCGTCGGATCACTGAGAATCTTGAGGAGATCACCCTTTGCCGCCCCGCTCGATTCGCCGTAGGACTCGCCTTTGATCCTGGTCCTGGAGACACTCTCGATCCTGGTTACGCCCTTTTGGCCGGGATCATATTCCGTGACCTTCCCCACTGTCATGGACGCATCGGATTGGAGCAACCTGGTGACCTGGTCGGGGATCAATGGCGGGCTTTCACCTCCGAGCGCGCTCCCGGCCAGTAGCGTGAGAGTCATCCAGACGATCAACTGGAGAATAACTTTCATTGCGAGCGATTTTGTCCGCAACGCTTTCCGTTATCAATGGGCAAGTTAGCTGAACAGCTTATCGAATTCCGCATGGGTACCTATCCATACCCATGTCACCGTATCGCCACGTCTTTTCGCGACCGCGCGTACATTTAGGTTGACCCGTGCCGACCATAGATCCGCGTGGCCCGAAAGCTTCTTGAAAGAGAGTGAATAGTGCCCGGGGTTTTGAGCGAAGAGCCGGAAGGAACGTCGCGCGGCCTACATGTCTGTCCGATTTAGCGTCGTCAGGGTACGCCAAAAGCTCGCGGTCGTCCGCGAGATCACAAGCGGTCCAAGTCGAGCGGTTCAGACCCTTCGGCCAGCGCATCTTTCACAAACGCCTCCAGCTTGGGAAAGCCCCGTGGATCGCCGAGGGTTCGCTCCCATGCCTCCTCGCTCTCGCGGGAAAGAAGAAAGCGGGCGAAATCAGTTACTTCCGCACGCTTCATTTCTGAAAGGGCGTCACATATACGGATGAGTTCCTCGGTTTCTGCGCTCATGAACAACGAATAGCCGAAAAGATGGGAATACTCAATTGAACTTCCTCATTCCGTTCGGCCAAGCAGAATGCCAATCAGAAGATTGGCGAGCCCAGGGAACCGGCCGCTGTTTCGCAGTAAATGGTCATTGCGCCAACCCCTCCTCACGGACCAACTGCAGGCGGATGATTTTTGGCGCATCCGCTGTTTCCTCAAAGTAGCAGTCCGCGGCTTCGCGAACAATTACGCGCCATGCTTCGATGGTCTCCGCCTCGGTATGAATGCAGAGGCGGTGAATCCGCCGTCCGCTGTGTTTTCAGTTACTGCCAAAATCACTTCGCTCATCGCTTTCCGCTACCGCCTTGCCCTGCCGCCTCGCGTCACATTCAATTGTTGCTGGCCGTACCATACGCTGTGCAACTCGCGGCCGCCGTCGAGGACCGTGAACTTGACCTCCGTATTCAGCGGCAATTGAGCCAGTGTAATGTCGTCCCCGTTGTGCAGGAGGCGCGTGTCGGGAGTCACGTTGAAGATCTTCACGTTCTTCTCCGTCTTGATCGTAATGGTCTGCGCCGTCGCATCCACCGCGGTCACCGTGCCATCGGAGGGGCTGAAACCCTTCCCCTGATACATTGCCCATTCGTCAAACTTGCCGCCGCTCCTCTTATACTTCGGCACGTTCTGGCAGGCAGTGCATAAAAGGATCGCGGCCGCGCAAAGGCCGACGGCGAGGGACATTCGGGGGGTGAAGGTAATACTGGCCATGGACGGGTTAGCTTGCCGGGGGAGGGCTAAAGTTCAAGTTCAAGTGGCGCCGCCACCGCGGGGCGCAAACCCCGCCAGGATGTGCCGCACCACCGTGCGCGCCCGTTCTTCCCCGCGATTGTCCAGCGCCGAGGGCATGACCGCCGGGTGAAGGAAGAAGGCCGTGGCGTCCTCGAGCAATGCCGCCGCCGCTGCCGGGTCCACGGCCCGGAATTCCCCCGCGCGGATCCCCTCCTCGATCAGCCCCCGGAAAACGTCCGCGATCTTCGCCTGCCGGCGCGCCACGGCATCCGAGCGGCTCACGATGACCCGCCGGAAGGACTCATACAGCTCCGGCTCCTGCTTGAACTTCGTCCGCCGCCGCCGGTGCAGCTCGATCACGACTGCCTCGATCCGCTCCGCCGCCGTCCCCTCGCGCTGCGCCACCTCCCGGATGAAATTCTCCACGCGGGACAGCCACACATCCAGCACCGCCTCGACGATCGCCGGTTTGCCCGGGAAATACCGGTAAACATTCGCATGCGACATCCGCAAATCCCGTGCGATCCCAATGATGGTCATCCGGTCCTCTCCAAACCGCCGCAGGTGCATCCGCGCCGTCTCGATGATCGATTCCCGCGTCCGCTCCCGGGCCACGGGCCGCCGCGAAGCCCGTAACGGGTCCGATCTTTTCACCCGGAGAAATTCTCCCGTGAAACTGGTCACGACTGACATACTCTCAAATCTGTAACACGCCCGGCCGCCCCTGTCCAATCCCATGGGAACCGGCCGCCGCCCGCGGCTCAAATCGCGTAACAATACACCGCCACGAAGTGGCAGGCCGTCCCCGCCAGCACGAACAAATGCCACACCAGGTGCGAGAACCGCATCCGCTCCCAATGGTAAAAGAGCGTCCCCCCCGTGTACGCCAGCCCGCCCGCCACCAGCCACATCAACCCACTCACCGGCAAATGCACCGCGAGCGGCCGGATGATGAATACCGCCAGCCAGCCCATCCCGATGTACATGGCCGTGGACACGTACGGAAAACGGAACCGCGCAAAGACCTTGAACAACACCCCCACCAGCGCCAGCAGCCACACTATGCCAAACACCGTCCAGCCCAGCGTCCCCCGCAGCGGCCCCAGTGCCAGCGGCGTGTAGGTCCCCGCGATAAGGAAAAAGATCGCGAGATGATCCAGCATCCGGAAGAACCCTTTCCTCCGCGCCGGCGCCGCATGGTAAAGCGTCGATGCCAGGTAAAGCAGCGCCGCCGATCCCGAGAAAAGCGCCACCCCCAGCACCGTCGGCGCCGCCCCGTGCCGGACGGCCGCAGCGATCAAAAACGGGGTCGCCACCAGGATCGCCAGCAACCCAACCCCATGGCTCACCGCGTTCGCGATCTCCTCCCCACGCGTTTGCAAGGGCTCAGGCTTCTCCGCAATATCGGCAATGGGGTTCACGGTTAATGACACATCTTACATCAAGGGGCGTCCCACGATAATCCCCGCATCACTGCGGTAACGGTAAAGATAGTTCGATAGCCGGTCGTCTACAACCACATGCCCGTAATTGTGCGGCGAGGAAGCGTGCATGAAATGCAGCACCCCCATCCCATCGCGATAGGCCATGCCCACATGGGCGGTCGAGATCAGCCCATTGTCATCCCGGCAGGTGATCCCGATGATGTCCCCGTCCTGTAGTTTCGATTCAATGGAAGGCACGCGGCTTTTGGGGATTTCATAGAGCGACTCCTCGGTCACCCGATCCTCCATCTCCCGCAGCGGCCCGAGCAGGGAGGGATCGTTGCGCAGGTACCGGTATTCCCGCCAGCCGGCGCTCATCTCCGAGGCCTCGTGCGCCACGCGAATCCCCCCCAGCGAGTGCGTCATATTCCGCACCAATCCCCGGCGGTCATTGTCGTAAAGCCAATCCTCAAGGTAATGGAGCCGCGACAGATACTGGCCGGTGCAATGCCCCCCGCGATACCGGTCCAGCTCGATGAAATGGAGCAACGTCTGCGGCGTCCACCCGGAGCGCGGTTCATTCAGCATCCGGGCAAAGGCCAGCGAGGTCTCGAAAAATGTCCAGCAATCGAACCCGTTCAGGTCGCACGATGGCGCCTCCTCATGATCGTCGATCTCCAGCGTGAACGAAACATACGGTGTCCCCACCAGCGCGCGCCCGACCGCGCAAGTCCGCTCTCCGATCGGCAGCGCTTTCCAATTATCCTCCTCCGCCCGCTGCACCAGCGCATCGAACCGGTCGCGCCCACGAAACACCGTTTCAAACGGCAACGACGCAAATACCGGCAGCGCCGCGAAGACCAATAACAGAAGCAACAGACGAATCTTCACCGGGAGACAGTGCCCCGGCCCTGCCCATCGTCAAATCCTTTTCTGCATCCGCCTTACGCCGCCGCCTCGGCGGCGATCCCGTCCAACTCCGCCAGCGTCTCCGGCGACAGCGTCAATTGCCCGGCCGCCAGGTTCTCACGCAAATGGGCGACCGACGACGTGCCCGGGATCAGCAAAATATTCGGCGACCGGTGCAGTAGCCAAGCCAGCGCCACCTGCATCGGCGTCGCTCCAAGCCGGTCCGCGACAGACGACAGGGTCGAAGACTGCAACGGTGTGAACCCCCCAAGCGGAAAGAATGGCACGTACGCAATCCCCTGCCGGGCCAGCTCATCAATTAGCGCGTCGTCATGGCGGAGGGCGACGTTGTAAAGGTTCTGCACGCACACCACATCCGTGATTTTCTGCGCCTCAGCTATTTGAGTGGCCGTGACATTACTCAGCCCGATATGGCGGATCAGCCCCTCCCGCCGCAACTCCTCCAGTACCGTCACCTGCTCCGCAATCGTCCCCTCCTCCGTCCCATGCCCCGATCCCATCACCCGGTAATTCACGATATCAAGCGCTCCCAAACCAAGGTTGCGCAGGTTGTCGTGCACCCCCGCTTTCAGCTCTCCCGGCGAAATCGCGCGCTGCCACGACCTGTCCGGAGGACGCCGTCCCCCCAGCTTGGTCACGATCACCAGTCCCGCCGGATACGGATGCAGCGCCTGCCGGATGATCTGGTTGGTAACGTGCGGCCCGTAGAAGTCAGACGTATCGATATGGTTCACTCCCGCCGCGACCGCCTCGCGCAGGACGGCTACCGCCGCCTCCGGATCATTCGGTGGCCCCCATACGCCGGGCCCGGCCAGTTGCATCGCGCCATAGCCCATCCGGTGGACCGTTAATGCCGTGCCGGGGAATGTGAACCGGCCGCCAAGCGCCGTTTCACCGAAATCTGTTCCGTCCAATGCTGTCATGCGCCAGTGTACGCGACACGGTTGCAAAACTCAAAGTTCGGGCGGTCGGAGTTCCTCTCTTCCTTCAAGCGCACATTTTAGCTGGCCGCCGATTCAGCGATACGGCAAACCCATGAGCAACCCGGCAGCAACCCCCACCTGGCTCGACCGGACGTTCCCTATCAAACCTGGCGTGACCAACTCCATTCCCAAGCAGCGCGCGGTCGCCTCCGTGACGCTGACCACCGCCACGTGCATCGTCGTCGCGAACATGGTCGGCACAGGCGTTTTCACCAGCCTTGGCTTCCAGGTGGCCGATCTCCCCTCCGGCTTCGTTATCCTCTCCCTCTGGGTCCTGGGAGGCGTCGTCGCCCTGGGCGGAGCGCTTTCCTATGCCGAGCTCGCCGCCGCCCTGCCCCGCTCCGGCGGCGAATACCACTTCCTCTCCCGCATCTTCCACCCGGCGCTCGGATTCCTGGCCGGCTGGACTTCGGCAACCGTCGGCTTTGCGGCGCCCATCGCCCTCTCCGCCATGGCCTTTGGCACCTACGCTAAGGGCCTGGCTCCCGGCGTCTCCCCGCTGGCCCTGTCTCTGGTCCTGGTCTGGGGCACCACCGCCGTCCACTTCTCCGGGCTTCAACGGGGGAGCGCTTTCCAGAACTGGTTCACCTTCCTGAAGGTCGTCCTCATCCTTGCCTTCATCACCGCCGGGTTCCTGGTCCATGCAACCCCATCCATCTCCTTCGTGCCGGCGCGGCATGATTTGCACCTCATGACCGGCAGCGCCTTCGCCATCTCGCTGGTCTATGTGATGTACTCCTACTCCGGCTGGAATGCCTCGACGTACATCGTCAATGAGATCCGCGATCCTGTCCGCAACGTGCCCCGCTCCGTCTGCACCGGTACCCTCGTCGTCCTGGTCCTCTACGTGGCGCTGAACGCCGCATTCCTTCGCACCACCCCCATCCACACCCTGGCCGGCCAGCTCGAGGTCGGGCTGCTCGCGGGCCGGCAGATCTTTGGAACAGCCGGCGGCCAGGCCGTTGCCGCGCTCATCTGCCTCGGGCTCGTCTCCTCCGTTTCATCGATGGTCTGGATCGGCCCGCGCGTCACCGTCGCCATGGGCGAGGACTTGCCCGGCCTGGCCCTGCTCGCCACCAAGAGCCGCAATGGCGCCCCGCACGTCGCCCTCATCGTCCAGGCCCTGATCGCCACCGGCCTCCTCCTCACCGGCACCTTCCAGGGCGTGCTCGTCTACATCCAGGTGGCGCTCATCCTTTTCTCCGCGCTCACGGTGCTGGGCGTCATCGTCCTGCGCATTCGCGAGCCCGCACTGCCTCGCCCCTACCGCACATGGGGCTACCCCGTCACGCCGCTGCTCTTCCTCGTCGTCAGCGCGTTCATGATTTTCTACACGGTCCAGACCATGCCGTGGCAATCCCTCGCCGGTCTCGCCACCATCATGGCGGGTTTGCTGGTCTATTTTTTCACCGGCGGGACGGCCGCCGTACGCACCCAACCATGAAGACTCGACTCCTGCTCGCCGCAGCGCTGCTGCTGGCGGCTCCGCTGTTCCTTCGCGCCGCCACGGATGTAAACGATACCGCCCGCTTCCTGGCCGGCATGCCGGTCAGCGGCGGCTCGCCACTGGCTCCGCTCACCCAGAGCCAGGCGTGGAAACAGCACGAGGGCTACCTCAATTCCGCATGGACCAAGCTCGAGCTGCGCCAGTTATCAAAGGTCCGCGCATGGACCGCCGCCAATATCCACCGGCGCGACGCCAATGTCTTCTACATGTTCAGCGGGCCCGATTTCCTCTACGCCAACGCCTTCTTCCCCAGCGCCAGGAATTACATCCTCTGCGGTACTGAGCCCGTCGGCAGCGCGCCGGATGTTACAAAGCTCGATCTCGGCTCCGCCTTTTACCAGTTGGAAGGTTCCTTGAACTCCGTGCTCAACTATTCCTTCTTCCAGACAAAGCAAATGCGGCAGGACTTCAGCAGCACCCAGCTCAATGGCACCGTGCCCGTCCTGATGGTATTCCTCGCCCGCTCCGGCAGGACCATCCGCAATATCTCCACGGTCCAGCCACGCGGCGTGCGCATCGATTTCGACGGCGGCTCGCTCTATTACTTTTGCGTGGACTTATCCAATGGCTCGGTAGAATCCAGCGGCTTTCTTCCGTTCTGCCGCAGGCTGGGCCGCGGCGACAGCCTCCTCAAGAGCGCCTCCTATCTTCCGCATGAGGACGGATTCTCCACCATCCGCAACTTCCTCCTGGACCAGAGTGATCTTATCGTCCAGGACGACAGCGGCATCCCCTATAAGTTCTTCAATCCCGCCCAGTGGCAGGTCCGGCTCTATGGCAATTACATGCCACCTATTGATATCTTCAAGCAATACCCGCAGCCCGACCTCGCCGACGCTTTCTCGCATAGCTCTCCGCAGGCCCTGCCATTCGGGATCGGTTACCGCGGATGGGACCCGGCAAAGAGCGCCTTGATCGTGGGTTACAGGAAGTAAGTCAATTTTGAGCATCGCTTATTACTCCCGTTTTTAAACCACGGATGACACGAATTTACACGGATATCAGATTCTGCATCCGTGCTCCCGCGACCGCGGGATGAAATCCGTGGTTAAGATTTACCGAGTTTTGGTTGCGGCTCCGCTGCGGTGCGTCTCTGCGTTAAAAGATTACCTCAACAGCAGCTTTAAAAACTCCGCGTCGGAGTAATGCGAATCCTCGGACAACCTTACCACCACCATATCCAGCGACGGAATCACGTACAGGCGTTGCCCTTCCGATCCCAGCGATACAAATAAATCCCGCGGCGCCTCCGGGCAGAGACACGTACCGCTCCAATCCACCTGCCACCATTTGGGCACCAGGGCATCCTCCACATTTACCGGCCTCCCCGAGTTCCCCTCCGCATTCAGCCAGAATCCCATCCCGAATGCCGGGTTGCGGCGCGTCCCGCACAGGCATTGGTCCAGCGCCCCCGGCGGCAGCACGCGCTTTCCACCCGCCAGCAGGAATTCCCCCCACCGCGCCCACTCCCGCGCGCTCATCTGCACTCCCGCCGCGCATAGCGGATTCCCCAGCGCATCCACCTTGTGCGGCACCGGCCCGATCCCGATGGGCCGAAGCACCCGCCGCGTCAGGTAATGCCACGGCGTCTCCCCTCCCCTGCGCGCCAGCTTCCGCCGCAGCACCTCGCAAAAGATCTGGATCTGCCCCGGCCCGTAAATGAACGATCCACCCGGCGGCGCAACCTCCGGCAGCGCAACCGCATACCCGTCCCTGTCCGGGACATCGTCCGAGTGCAAATGAAACCCCGGATCGATCCCGGCCGTGAAATTGAGCAACTCCCGAATCGTGATCCGGTCCCGGTCCGGACGTCCGCGCCATTCCGTGATCGTATTGGCCACCGGCTCATCCAGGTTCAGCAGCCCATCCGCCTGCGCCGCCACGGCCGCCACACACCACAGCCCCTTCGTGCCGCTATAGATCTTGTGCCGCACATCCGGCCCATCCCCCGCCGCATACCGCTCCATCAAAATCCGCCCATGCTGAATCACCATCAGCGACAGCCCATTATGCTCCCGCGAATAATCCCAGGCCGCTTCCAGCCCCGCGCAAGCCGCCCGCGGCCAACCCGCGATCCCCATCATCAATAAAAGAAGCGCCCACCGCATGGCCCCCACCCTAGCACCTTCCCCCCCATCTCTCCTGCCAAAAAATCGGGCGCTCCAAGCCTTCAGACGATCAATCATCAATTTCTGCCATCTCCCACTGGAACTTTCCCCCATCATTGCTAGATTCCCCCCTCGATGCCCGCCCCTCAAGACTCGCCCCCCTCCGATCTCGACTCCAATCTCGACATCAAAAGCATCCTGCTCCTCGATGACGACGTCGAGCTGGCCGATACCCTCAAGCAACTCCTCGAGAGCCACAACTTTGTCGTTACCACCGTCGGCAACGGCGTCGAGGGCGTCCGCGAAGTCATGCGCTTCGATTTCGACCTCATCATGTGCGACATGATGATGCCCCACATGCCCGGCGACATGTTCTACTTCGCCGTCCAACGCACCAAGCCCCAGCTTTGCTCCCGGTTCATTTTCATCACCGGTTACCCGGACAAACCCGAGGTCGTCCACTTCCTTTCCGGCCTCGCGGACGGCGTCGTCCTCAGCAAGCCCGTCAGCAACGAGGACCTCATCCGCACCATCTCCTTCGTCCTCCAGCGCAACGGCTCCTTGTAGCGCCGTTGCCTTCGAAGCCAAAGGCTTAGGAGGGCCGCAAAAATTTCCCCCAAGCGCCCTCCCGTCGAAATGCGTATTCTAGAGACGCATCATGACTGACGCCGACAAGGACGCCCAATTTTACCGCGACACCGAGAGCATCGCGTTCCCGAAACTCGATGACAACCAGCTCGCCCTCCTCGAGCCGCTCGGCAAGCGCCGCATCGTCCGCCCTGGCGAAATCCTCTTCGTAGCGGGCCAGCGCGACGTCGGTCTCGTCATCGTCCTCTCCGGCGAGCTCGAGGTTTACGAAACCCGCGAGGACGCCGAGCAGATCCTCGCAAACCCCGGCCCGCGCGATTTCATCGGCGAGGTCTCCATGCTCAACGGCACCGCCGTCCTCGCAAGCGCCCGCGGCAAGGCCGAGCAATCCGAGATCCTCGAGATCCCCGCCGCCGCGCTCCGCCGCGCCCTGGTCGATCTCCCCGGCGTCAGCGAGCCCATGGTCAACGCCTTCATCATGCGCAGGGAACGCCTCCGGCGCGACCCGGACTTTGCCGGCTTCCGCATCATCGCCGCCGATGACTCCCGCGAGGGCCATCTGATCCACAACTTCCTGGACAAGAACCACGTCCCCCACCGCCTCATCGAGCTCGAAAGCTCCGCCGGCATGGAGCTTTGTTCCAAGTACGGCATTACCCCCGCCGATCTCCCAGCCCTCATCGCCGCCAACGGCCAGACCTTGTGCAGGCCCAGCATTCGTGAGGTCGCTCAGATCGCCGGCCTCCTTCGCCCCCTCGCCCTCCAGGGCGTCACGGAGATGCTCTGTGATGTCGCCATCGTCGGCGCCGGTCCCGCCGGCCTTTCGGCCGCGCTCAACTCCGCTTCCGAGGGCCTCGAGACCGTGGTCCTCGAGAGCTTCGCCCCCGGCGGCCAGGCCGGCTCCTCCTCCCTGATCGAGAATTTCTTCGGCTTCCCCACCGGCATCAGCGGCGGCGATCTCACCAACCGCGCCCTGCTCCAGGCCTTCCGTCTCGGTGCGAAATTCTCCACGCCCTCCCGGGTTCTTTCCCTCGCCTTCGGCCCCGGCGTCCATGGCGCCACCCTCCAGGTGGACGGCTGCCACGCAAAGCTCCGTGCCAGGTGCGTGATCATCGCCACCGGCGCCGTTTACAACCGCATCGAGGCCGAGGGCCGCGCCGAGTTCGAGGGCACCGGCGTTTACTACGCCGCCACCGCCCTCGAGAGCCCCCTCTGTTCCGGCTCGGAGGTCATCGTCGCCGGCGGCGGCAACTCCGCCGGCCAGGCCGCCATGTTCCTCTCCGAGGTCGCCAGCAAGGTCTATCTCGTCATCCGCGGCGACGATCTCAACAAGAGCATGTCCAGCTACCTGTCCCACCGGGTCGAGCACAAGGACAACATCGAGATCCTCCGCCACACCGAGATCCGGAAAATGACCGGCGGCAAACACCTCGAGGCCGTCGAGGTCGAAAACATCGAGACCCACGAGCGCCGCACCATCGCCACCCCCGCCGTCTTCTCCATGATCGGCGCCCGCCCCTGCACCGGTTGGCTCCCACCCGAAATCGCCCTCGATGACCGCGGCTTCATCCTGACCGGCCGCGCCGTAGCCGACGCCCCCGCCTGGAAAGCCGCCGACCGCCGCCCCGGCCCCATGGAAACCAGCCAGCCCAACATCTTCGTAGCCGGCGACGTCCGCAGCGGCTCCGTCAA
>Ga0302319_10007040_pt1 | contig 22184 bp, 23 predicted proteins | sample Bog_T0_2_FD_203319 | JGI IMG/M metagenome (GOLD analysis project Ga0302319, IMG submission 203319) | Peat permafrost microbial communities from Stordalen Mire near Abisko, Sweden - Bog_T0_2 | ecosystem: Environmental > Terrestrial > Soil > Wetlands > Peat | place: Sweden: Abisko, Stordalen Mire... | reverse complement strand
CTCTCCCCGATAAGAAACGCGACCTCCCCCAGGAAGTGCACGATCGAGCCGACCGAAGAGGCGAATTTCATGGCGGCATCGTCCAGTTGCGACGATTGCAGTGCCAGGACTGCCGCGGTGACTCTGCGGGCATCGGCACTGCGGCCATTTGCGTCCTCGGATTCGGAACACAGGCGTCGCAGGACACCAATAACGTGCTCCACCAACTGCCGCGTCATGTCGTGAAACTGAATCGACACGATCAGCTTCCTAAACGCGTTCGAAATCTCTTCGCAACGTGCCTTCAATCGAGCCGATGAATCCCGCGCCCTGCTCTGTATGTCCTGGAATGACGAGAGGTTATCGAAAGCGACGGATAGATCTCTTACCTGCCTTTCGTCCAGGGCCGCAATGCTTTCCATGGCGTTCTCGATGGGCGAAATCAGCAGGACTCCGGTTTCGACAGCCTTCTTGACTTTGAGCTGGACACTTCCGGTCAGCAACTTCATTTCGGAAGCAAGACTGCCGAAGTCGGTAGCGTTATTCCCAAGCCGTGCAATCTCAATTCGCGTCAGGATTCCGATGGCATTCAACTCCGAGACAATTTCCTCGAATCCCGCAAGAGTGTGCCGTAACCGGCCGGCCTCCTGACGCATACCATCCAGTTCTTCGTGGCGGTCCTTGTAATGCGACCTCATCTCCGTGAAGCAATCGAAAGCCATTTGCAGAGACCGCGCCGTGTTTATCCCGTCTCCTCCCGAAATAAGGTCCACCAAAGCCGTCAACCTGGACGAGATCAGGTTGACGGCCTCGATGAATCCTCCCAGTTGTCCGCCGATTTTTAGGAAGTCCTTCTCGGTATTCTGGTTGAGAAGATCGAGATCCGCAATCGCCCGGCCCAGATTTTCGGTCAGGGTTTTTGTAGACCGAGCTTCTGTTTTGGCAGCAAAGTTCACGCGGCTCGTTCCAGGCTGTGGCACTCCAGCGCATTCAGGACAAGAACCACGCGCCCATCACCCATAATCGCCGCGCCTTGAAACTGTCTGCAGTGCTCCAGGCCACCCGTCAGAGGTTTAATCAGTACCTCAACTTCAGTGAGGAACTTATCGACCACAAGACCATACCTCACGGCGCCCGCTTCGACGATGGCGATCGAAAGCTCCGTCGCGTCGCTCGGAGTATTGGCAATGCCCCGCTCGGTCGGAGGGCACAGCCCCAACATTTCCGCCAGACTGAATAGGGAATAAATGGTTCCTCGAACCAGAGCGAGAGTGAAGCCCCGGTGCGAATGCGCCTCGGCGGCGGGCAGCTTGACCATGTCGCGAATGCTGCTGAGTGGCAGGATATACTCCTGGCCACCGGCGTTCAATAGTATCCCCTTTGAAATCATTAAACTCGCGGGAAGTTTGATGAGGAAGGAGGTGCCGCGCCCGAGCTTCGACTTGATTTCGATTGTGCCTCGAAGGTTGCTGACATTGCTCCGAACCACATCCATCCCGACTCCGCGCCCCGAAACGTTGGTGACCTTCGCCGCGGTCGATAACCCAGGCAGGAAGATCAGCTGAAACGCGGCTTCGTCGCTCATGCCCGCGGCAGCTTCCGAAGTGAGCAAACCCTTCTCGACCGCTTTCCGCCTGAGCGCGACCGCGTCGAGCCCGCGCCCGTCCTCGGTAACTTCAATGGCCACTCCACCCGCTTCGTAAAAAGCCCGCAAGGTGAGTTGGCCGGACGCGCTCTTGCCGTTAGCCAGGCGTTCCTCCGGCTGCTCCAGACCATGGTCGACAGCATTGCGGATCACATGCACCAACGGATCGCCAATCTGTTCGAGGATGGTCTTGTCCATCTCGATTCCTTCGCCTTCGATGACCAACCGGACTTCCTTGCTGAGCGATCGGGCGAGGTCCCGCACGAGCCTCGGAAATTTCTGAAAAACGGTCTTGACGGGAAGCATGCGAATCGACATCACGCTGCTCTGGAGCTCGTCGGCTATACGGGAGACGTTCGAGCCTGCCTCTTTCAGGTCTTTGACGACCGCAGAAGGATCGGCGCCCCCGTTTATTTTCTGAATCATCAGCGGGAATGCGCCGCGCGCCACCAACAGTTCCCCAACAATCCTCATGAGGCGATCGAGTTTGTTCTGATCGATTCGAATCGTCGAAGACGGAGCGCCGGTTTCTGTACGCTCAATCGCGGCCTTAGCCGAGGGCTGAGGCCCGCTGGCAACCTCCGGAACCGGGGCGTCTATACTGTTTGCCGCCGCCGACAAGCGCTCCACAATGGAACGAGTCGAGTTAAATGCGTTGCCGAGGACTGACCGTTCCCGGCTACTTAATGGCGTCCCGGTTTTCACCGCGGCATCGAGAATCAGGAGTTGTTGCTCGAGCGGATTCTCGAGCTCCGCGCAGTGCCGGTACTGGGTGGCCGCGGATAAGGTCTTGAGGCCGCGCAGCCATGTTTGAAGGACCGGTCCCGTGGAATCGCCGCCCGTTTCGAGACGCCGGAAACAGCCCTCTATAATTTCGACGCATTGCGATGTGGTGCTCAGAAACGCGGCTTCGCGCCCGTCCGCGTTATGTCCGGACTTGCTTTGTCCGTCAGCCGCTGCCACAGTTATTAGGCCGAGGCGTCCAGGCAGTTCCGGCGGCAGTGATCCGCTCGCTCCGCCTGGAACGCTTTCCTGAACGCTGTGATGCACAACGCTTCCCAGCAAAATGCGCATTGCGTCGCACGCGTCGAGCGCGGTCTGGATGGTCTGGGCCGGCACCGGCGCTGAGGGTATACCGGACGCCGTTCCCCGGCACGAATCGAGGATAGTTTCGAGGCCGTGGGCAACGCGGAGAAGGAGTTGGAGGGGATGGGTTGCAACCAGGGCGGCGCCTGTCACGTGTCCCAACAGCACGCCCGAATTGCCTTTTATGGTGTGAACTCCTCGAAAAAGGGAGTCCAGACGGTCGCTCGAAACGGGATCCTTTTCGAGGGCGAGCGCGTCCTTTTCAATTCCCTCGAGATGCTCATGGCATTCCGCCGCGAACAGTTCCAGCGCCTCCGCGGGCACGGAGCCGAAAAGTGCCACCGCGGCCGCCTGATCTTCCAGCAGCCGGATTCCGACCTCGCAATCGTCTTCTGCGAAGACAAACACTTCCTTTATCGCCGCCTCATCGCGGGTGGTGACCAGAAGGATCTCCCACCATAGATAACAATGCTCGGCCTCGAGCGTCGCAAGCGTTGGCACCTGATCCACATGGGCGGTGATGTGCGCTTGTCCGAGTTCCCGCAGATCGTCGAGCAGCGTAACCGGGTCGGCGCCGGAGTAGAACATCTCGCGTTTGGGTCGGAAAAAGATTTCAAATGCGGCCCGGACAAGGGCCACCGGCTTCGCGTCGCCGCTTCCGGCAATGCGTTGACCTTCAGGCGCGGGAAGGAGCCGCGTAAACGCAGCGGTAACTTCCGCCTCTCCCAGGACGCATGTCCCCTCGCCGCTCTGTTCCTCGCTGGCCTCAATAATCAAACGGATGACATCGCAAGCCTTGAGGCCGCAATCGATCAGGTCCGGTGTTACGGCCAAACGCCCTTCGCGCGCCAGATCGAAGGCCTCTTCCATATTGTGGGCGAACCGGGCGAGGTGCGCAAAACCGGCGGTCGCTCCCGATCCTTTGATCGTGTGAATGGCGCGAAACACCCGGTGCACCAGAGTCGAATCGCCCGCTTCCGCTTCCAGATCCAGCAGGGCGGAATCGAGTTCGATCAGCAGATCCAGTACTTCGGATCTGAAGGTGCCGCGCATCTGCTCCATGATGTCGTTCATCGAAGGTCTCTCTTTGTCGCAGGGTTTTGCTTCATCGCAAAACCTTCTTAACGACGGCGAGCAACTGGTCCGGGTCGAACGGCTTCACGATCCACGCGGTAGCTCCCGCCGCTTTGCCTTGCTGTTTCTTTTCCGGATCCGACTCAGTTGTCAGCAAAACGATGGGGACGAACTTGTACTCGGATCGCGCGCGAATCTGTCGCGTGAACTCGATACCATCCATTCCCGGCATATTAACGTCTGTCAGGAAAAGGTGCACGTCCTGCCCTGTTAATTTCGATAGAGCATCCAGGCCATCCACCGCCTCCACTACCGCATACCCGCCGCCGCGCAGAACCAGGCTCACCATCTGCCGCATACTGACCGAATCGTCCACTGTCATGACGGTCTTCACAGGCACTCCCGGGCGCCGAGTAACTCGCGGCGCAGGCCGGACCGATCCACCGCGCGCACGAAGGCCTCCGAGGGGTTGTCGAAAGCAAGGGCGGCGACGGTCCTGCGCAGCGAACAAAGCAGCTGGAGGATACAAGTGTCGATGTCTTCCAGAGTTTCCGTGTCCACTCCCGCGGGCTTTCCCTCTTCGAAACCTTCCGCCAGCCTGGCCCCCAGGTCCTGCGCGTGCTTTATGGTGACGCTGCCGTCGAGCTTGAGAACGGGTCTGTCCGGCGTCCCGGCAATTGAAAACGGCATGATGTGATCCTTTTACGTGCCTTAGTTCGCGGCCATGATCAAACGAATGCTCTCCAGCATGGATTCAGGCGTGGTCGGCTTGACAATATAGAGATTCGCGCCTGCTTCGAATCCTTTCATCTTGTCTTTCGATTCGCTTTCCGTGGACACGATAATGATGGGCAGCGCGCCGAACTTTTGATCGGAGCGCACTCGCCTTATGAACTCGTAGCCGTCCATATTGCTCATGTTTATATCCGTGAGTATCAGGTCGAAAGAGCTTTCATAAAGCTTCTCCAGACCGTCGCTGCCATCCACGGCGGTAATTGCATGAAAGTCGGCCTGCTCCAGGATGTAGGAGTGATAGCTTCTGACAAATTCCGAGTCGTCGACGATTAAGATATTTTTCTTCTTATCCACAGTTATTATTCCTTTTTGTATACGAGGTGATCTTCAACCCGCTTCAGAGTAAACGCCGTTGTCACCCGGCCTACCGATTCGGAGTGTCCCAGGAAGATGTACCCTCCTGGGTTCAAAGCATTGTAGAAATGATCGACCACCGCTTTGCGCGACAGATCGTCGAAATAGATCAGGACGTTGCGGCAGAAGACGAAATCGAAGCCGCGCATTTTCCTCATGGCCATGCGGTCGCTGAGGTTAAGATGAGTGGGTTTCACGAGAGCGGCCGTTCTTTGCCGTACCATCCACTCGTCGCCGTCCCGAATCAGGTATTTTTTCAGGTATTCGTCGGGCACGTCGCCAACGGATCGCGCTCCGTATCGTGCTGTGGCGACGCGCTTGAGCATTAACTCGTCGATGTCGCTCGCCACGATTGAGCAATCCCAGTTCTGAGCCTGCGGGAAGACCTCCTGAACGATCATGGCCAGGGTGTATGCCTCTTCGCCGGAGGAGCAACCGGCGCACCAGATGCGCAGGGTGGTGTCTCGCCGGCCCAGTTTGGCCGACAACACTTCCGGCAGGCAGCAATTGGCGAAGGCCTGCAACTGGCCATACTCGCGAAACATATATGTTTCGTTTGTCGTGATCAGATTCGCCAGCGCCTGCATCTCACGGCCCTCAGGGTCGGCATAGCTGATCATGAAGACGTAGTCCCGTGCGCTCTCGATGCGCAGCGCCGCCATGCGCTTTGCCACCCGCGTTTTCAGGAAGTAGATCTTCTTTTCGTCGAAATGCAGCCCCAGCTTCTGATAGATTTGCGGAATCAGCTTCTGGAGTTGCTCTGTAGAGATATCTGGCATGGTATTCCGTTTTCAGGCGCTAAGCGCCTGCAGGACCTCCGCATCGGCCTCCCGCTGCGCGCATGAGGTAAGAACACCCTTCAGTTCCGGGCGTTTCGTCACTCGAAGAGATTCGATCGCGGCCAGGCGAACCAGCCGCTCGGGACTGTTCAGGCATGACACCAGGAACGAGTAAACGTCGTCGCGCGAGGACAGATAACCCAATGCCCGCACCGCCTCGTAGCGGCCCGCTGCGGGATCTCCATTCTCCGCCACCGCTCGAACAGCCGGCAGCAGAACGTCGCCGTGGTCCGTCGCCGGGTAGCGCCGATGAATCGCGATCAGCGCGCTCAGAATGGCGGGTCGAAGGCGTAGGGGGAGGGTGGCGAGCAGTCCGGCCACCTCGGGAAAATCGTCCGCCGTTCCCAGGCCGCCAATCGCTTTAAGCAAGGGCGTCAGAAAGAAATCCGGAAGCGCCGCCAACTCCGGGAAACGCCGGCGGATCGCCAGTAAGGACGTATCGTCGCCAATTCCCGCCAGAGCTTCCAGACAGGCCCCGGCCAGCATGGGGTGCGAGCCAGGGGCCTGCAACAGTTCTTCAAGCTGCCGTCTGAACTGAGTGGCGCGCGTCTTGCCGAGATTCTCGACGGCCGTGATGACGACGTTCGTGTCCGGGTCGGAGAGCGCGGCCTTGTAGATTTGTTCCACGCCGCCGATCTGAAATCCGATCAGAACATCGAGGACAAGTTTTCTTACGTCTTTGTCTCCGTCGCGCATCGCTGTCTTCAGAAAGGGAACCGCCGCGGCGCCTTTGTGGCGCAATACGTCTACCGCCCGGTTGCGGATTTGAGGGTGATCGCTTTCCAGCAGTCCAATGGAACCCTCGATAGACGCGTCCCCTTCAATCTTTATCAGTGCCTGGAATATGGCATCGCAAACCTCGCGCGAAGCCTCCTTGCCCAACCGTTCCAGAAGAACCGGAACGCCATCCGGAGAATTGAGATATCCGATATCTTCCGCCGCGTAGATGCGCTCTGCCTGGTCCGCGCCGTTTAACTTCTCCGCGTGCTCTTTGAGGCTGCTCATTCGTTCGTCCTCCGGATTGCCTTCATAATTTCCCTTGCTACGTCGTGACTGGGCGATACGACGCACGCTCCGCCTCGTTCGATGGCCTCGCGCGGCATTCCGTAAACCACCGCTGTCTGCTCGCTTTCGGCGATGGTGTGACCGCCTGCCTGTTTGATCGCGACCATCTGGTCCGCGCCGTCGTCGCCAATGCCGGTCATCAGTACGCCTATGGTGTCAGCCCCGTAAACAGCCAGAACCGAAGCCATCATTACGCCGACCGAGGGTACGAACAGTGTGGGCGGAGTGGTGGGAGTGCGAATGACAACTTCTCCCGTAAGCTTGCGGTGAAGGCACAGGTGCATGCCCCCGGGCGCCACGTAACAGACACTCGTTTCTACGGACATACCCGAACGTGCTTCCACAACCTTTAGCTGGCAGCTGTCGTTCAGGCGGGCGGCAAAGGAAGCAATGAAGGCGGGTGGCATATGCTGCACCAGGAACATGCTGGCCGGTAAGTCCGCAGGTATCTGCGGAAGCATGTCGTGCAGCGTGGCAGGCCCACCCGTGGAGATTCCCAGGGCTATGGCCCTCCGACGGGTGGTTTTCGCAAACGCCGCTCGCGCGGGTGGCGACTGGGGTTTCCGGTGCTCTCGGCCGCGTTCCTGACGGCTAACACCGACTTTGCCGCGGGTGGCCGCGGCTTGGAGTTTCGCCATCAACTCGGCCGCCACCGCACCCATGTTCGACGACACCGTTCCATCCGGCTTGGCGACGAAATCGAAAGCCCCGAGTTCCAGGCATTCGAAAGTGGTCGTGGCGCCCTGCTGGGTAAGCGACGAAACCATTACCACCGGGCAGATCTTTTCGTGCAGGATGGTTTGAAGGGCCGTGACCCCGTCCATCTTTGGCATATTGATGTCCATCGAGATGACATCGGGCCGCAGTTCACGGGCCTTCAATATCGCGTCCTCGCCGTCCCGTGCCAGCCCCACCAAATCAAAGTCGGACCAATCCGCGATGATTCGTTTGAGGGTCTGGCGCATTAAAGCGGAATCGTCGGCTACCAGTACTCGTATTTTTTTCATGGCGGAATGGCAGGCTGGTTTGTCCAAACAAAGAACGCCTGGCCCACAGGACCTACGCCGCGATTTCCGACAGATGCGACTTCTCCTGGCGGGAGAGAATCTTCTCTACGTCGAGCAGCACGATCATGCGCTTGCCGGCATCCACCTTGCCGATTCCGGAGATGAACTGTTGATCGATTCCGGCCCCGATAGCCTCCGGCGGTGGGGCGATATCCTTTCTCGCGAGGTTCAATACCTGCCGCACCGAGTCCACTACCAGACCTGTTTTGGTACCGCCGAGATCCACAATGATGATGCGCGTGCGATCGTCGGACGGTTTGGCTTCCAGCTGGAAGCGCTTCCGAGTGTCCAGTATGGGGATCACTTCCCCGCGCAGGTTCGTAATGCCTTCGATAAATTCCGCGGCCCTCGGCACCCTGGTGATCTTGCCCAGGCGGTCGATCTCCTGGATCTGCGAAATCGGGACCCCGAATTCCTCCGCTCCGAGCATGAAGGTAACCAGTTGAATTTCGCTGAGTTCCTGTGCGCCCGCGCCGGTCTTACGTATTTCCATTACCTTCCGATCTTCGACTGCGGATTGCGAGGAGTTGCGAACATCGCGCAGCTTCTGGTCTTTCATCAGACTGGCGACGTCGAGGAGCATAATCAGCCGGGAGCCATCATCCAGTTTTGCGATCCCCGACAATTGCATCCCTCCGCTCGATGTGATACGCGGTGGCGGCTCCATCAGGCTTCTCGGCACATTCAACACTTCGTGAACGTGATCCACCACCAGACCGAGGACGAAGCCCTCTGCATCGACCACGATAATGCGCTGATCTTCCTGGATGTTCGCCGCGATTTGCTTCTCAAATTGCTGCAGAGCGGCTACCATTTCCCGGCCGGCCGAGAGAACTTCCTCGCCGGATGCGCCCGCGGCATCGCGATCGCCAAGCTCCTCATGCTTCGTCCGTAACTGAAGCTGCTTGACCACCTTTTCGTTCAGACCGCGCGCCTTTGCCAAAGCCTCCATCAGTAACTGGCTGGAACAATTGGTCGCGGCCAGCCACTTCCGAAGATTCTCCGTCATGGCACTGTCCACTTTGGACTGCGAGCCGCCGGCGAAGAGTTTTTCCGTCTGATCGACCCACCGCCCATACTCCTCTCTGAGCGGCCTGCACCCGTCCGCAAACTCGTCGGCCAGCGATCGCTGCTGCAGCAGCCTCCGCAGATCGATCACAGGGAGAACCTGACCTCTGACGGTCAGCACGCCGAGCACGTAGTCGGGAACATCGGGAACCTGGTTGGGAGTGGTCACCCGCAAAATCTCTCTCACATGCTCCATGTGAAAGGCGAATTCCTCTTTCGCGATGCGAAAGGTGACCATCTTCTGCACTTCCGCGTCGGCACTTCCGATTTTGTCCAGCTCCGATCTGTTTCCCGCGATGGCAGGCCCTGGACCGGATCCCGCGTCGCTTTTCGCCGCAGCCGTCCTGCCAGTGACGCCCATATCGCACACTTGCGCGGCGTTCAATGCCATCACGATACGCTGGCCTTTGTCCAGTTTCACAATCCCTTCGAGGTAGTCTGAACTGGTCCCGCGGATTGCCGTCGGCGGGTGTTCAATCTCGCTGCGCAACACCCGCGTTACCTGCTTGACGCGATCCACGCGCAAGCCGGTCTTGACGCCGTCGATGTCGACGACCAGTACGCGTGTCCGGTCGGTCTCGTCCGCTCGCTCCATACCGAAGCGGGTACGCATGTCGATGACCGGCAGGACGACGCCGCGCAAATTTGCGATACCGTCCACGTAGGCCGGCGTGCGCGGAACCTTCGCCATTTTTGGAAGGCGAATGATTTCCTGCACCGACATAATGTCAAAGCCGAACTCTTCGTCTTTCAAGAGGAACGTCACCAACTGGCTTTCGTCTTTGAGGCTGGCTGTCGGGGGTAGAGTATCTTCTGTCATGGTGAGTGTCCTTTGGCTGGTGCTCTTCCCTACCCGTTCTGTAGTTCATCGGCCTGCGATGCGATGTCCTCGATAGCCTGTGCGATTTCCTGCGCGGCCTTCAAAGCCTGCTCCGACGCTCCGGCAGCTTCAGTCGAAGCGCGCGCCGTTTCCTCGGCGGCGGCGGCAATCTGCTCGCTGGCCGTGCCTGCCTGCTGGAGCCCGGTCGCGGCCTCGCTCGATTGTTTCGCGATTTCCCCGATGTCTGTCACCACCACGTTGCATTCACTTGCGATCCGTTCGAGGTTTGCCGTTGAACCTTTGGCTCGTTCAACCTCCGCGCGCCCATTAGCTCCGGCCAGTTCAATGTCGCCGGCAACCCGGGTGATTTGCTTCTGCACGCTTTTGACAAGATCTTTGATTTTGTCCGCGTTTTCACTGCTCTCGTTGGCAAGCGATCGGATGTCTCCGGCCACCACCGAGAAGCCTCGCCCGTATTCGCCGGCCCGCGCCGCTTCTACGTTGCCGTTTACGGCCAGCATTTTGGTCTGGACGGTCACCATCACGATGGCATCGACAATCTTGTCGATCCGGCGCGTCCGCTCTTCCAGTTCCATGATGTTCCGGGCGGATTCGGCGGAGGCATCGGCACTTTTCCCCACGTTGACAATCAACGCATCCACGTTCACCTTGTTAGTGGCGAGGATTTTTTGCGTGGCCAGCGCTTTCTCGACACTTGACTCGGCGCGCTCTCCCATGGCTTTGGCGGCAGTGCGCATTTGAGCGCCCAAATTGTTGGACGCTTCCGCCGCCTTCGCCTGAATGCCACCGGCCTTGTTGATCTGATCGATGGCGATGGAGATCTGCTGCGAAGCCGCTTTCAGTTCCTCCGCGTTGGTGGATAGTTGCTCGGCGGTTGCGGCAAGGCCCTCTGCCGACTTCTGCGCATTGGTTGAGGTTTTCAGCGCCTCCGCCATTTCCGCCAGCGAACGCGCCGCGTCGCTCATCTCTGAGTAGGCCTTGGACTGTTCCTGCGCCGATTTCTGCGCTTCCTGACAGGCCGAGGTAGTCTCCTCCGCCGCCGCGGCGATCTCCTCGGCGCCCTTCAAATACGTCTTGGCGCCAACCAGAGCATCGGCCGCTCTCTTCCGAATTTCGGCGCAGTTTACCTGGATCTCGTCGAAACCGGCGGAGACCCTGAGAAGATCCTGCGTGATGACCTTGGCCTTTTCCACTTCCTCCCGGCCCTTTTTGCCGGCCCCTTCGGTGTCTCCGGAGACCACCTTCACTTGATTCTGAATCTCATTGACGACTTCCTGGATGCCGCGCGCGCTCTTCTCGCTGATCTCGGCCAGGTTGCGCACCTCGTCAGCCACCACGGCGAATCCTTTGCCATGTTCCCCGGCGCGCGCGGCTTCTATCGCCGCATTTAAAGCCAGCAGGTTGGTCTGGTCGGCGATCCGCGTCACCGCATGAACGATCTTCCCGATCTCCTCCGACTGGCGCTCCAGCTCGCCGATCATCCTTGCGGATTCTAGATACGCAGTGGCGGCATCTCCGACTCCTTTTATGAGGGACTCGAGATCCGTTGTGGTCACTTTGCCCAGCGCCTGCAATTCGTTCACCCGCCGCAGGGATACCTCGGCACGGTCATTGGCGGCATCGGACGCTTTTTCGATCTGATTGATCGCGGCGCGCGATTCTTCCGCGGCGGAGGATGCCTGGTCGGCGCCCGCGGCGATGGTATGCATCGTCTTTTCGAGTTCTTCGACTGCGCCTGTAGCCTGGGATATCGCGCTGGCCACCTCTTCGGTCGCAGCGGACAGTTTCTCCGCTACTGCCTGCGCGCGGGCAACCGTCCGGGCGCGGGCCTTGTCCTCCGCCAGTTTCTTGGCCGTCAGGCGGTTCTGTCCGGTATCGTCTCCATAGCCATTGGATTCCGCGATCTTCCGCACAGGAGGAGGCGTCGCCGTCGTTTTTTGCGGCCCCAGGCGGTTCATCGCGAGGCGGGTCGGCACGGGAGGGGTGCCATTAGTGTGTGTTTCTGCGTTATTGATCATTAATTTGTCTCCTGCGACAGGGGGTTGCTCAGGGGGATGGAGTCGGCGACCGGCGGTCGGCGCTGGAAGCACCACACCTTTCTTAATGTGATCAGTGCTGGCGTGGAGAGAAGTTCTCAATCTTTATTTGGATTGGGAGACGGCTGCCCTCGTACCAAACCGGCACGAGACGTCCCGGGTTCAGCAAATGCGCGTGCATCCACATAGGCATGAGTCCCCTTCCCGAGCGAAGGGTTGGGAGAAGCGCCGCGGCATGTCGTTCAGTGAAAATCGTTGCCCGCGAGTGATTCCCGAAGACGTGGTTGCACCGATAAACCTGCATTCCGATTTTGAGAATGCAGCATTGCTGTCGTTTTCCTGAATCTAATAATTCCGTACAAATCCTATTACAACTCCCCGAATTTAAAGCTAAAATAGACCTGATCATGAAAAGCGCGTCGTCACGCCCGCCCAGATCGACGCGGCCCGCGGCAACGGAGCCAAGCCAACTTCGACCGCCACTACAACCGGGCCTTCCGAAATCTCAACCAAATCCGCTGCACAAGGTCATTTTCCGAGTCGCCTGATTACTTTTCAGAACAACGTAAAGAGTACGTAAATTCGGGGAAAAGTAAATTTTTCCGTACGAACCCCAGAAGTAGCTGAAAACAAAAGAACTTCCCCAAAAAGGAACCCGGCAGGAACCCACCCATGCACCTCCGCAATCGCGTCAGGGCCCCCGCAAACAGTCTTAAACGCTATATGGGAAAGGCGGCCCCCGCCATTTCGGACCCGCCTGGCCGGCGTACCCTCGGGCGTACCAAAAGCTTTTAGCCTTGCGGTTCGAATCCTCTTGTTCGGGTATCAGAGCAGTAAGGTTCTTTCCGGCTCCGGCATAAAACGCTCTTCCGGTTAAAACCAGGAAGCCGCGGGGGAGTTGAGAAAACCAGTTACGCCTTCGCGGATAAAGCGGGCTGCGCATGAGCCGTATGATCGGCCTGCCGGCAGACCTCTTCGGTCAGGTTGAAATCCGGTCTGACGTCCTCGGGAATCGCGCGCCGAGCGCACTCAACCGCTATCGCAACCGGCATCCCCTTGGTAAAAGACGACAATCCCGCGCGGATGCAATCGAAATATTCCGATTTGGCATGCTCGATCTTCTTGAGCCGGTCCGAAAGCGGCGATACCACGCCGTACGCGAGTAATATCCCCGTGAACGTGCCGATCAAAGCCGATGCAATCTTCATCCCCAGCTTTTCGGGCGCCTCATGCATGGAGCCCATCGAAAGAATCACTCCCAACACCGCCGCCACGATACCAAAACCGGGTAGCGAATCCGCCAGCCTGGCCAAAAGCTCGGTCGGTTCGGCAGCCGCCACACGCCGCGTTTCCAGATCGCCCTCCATCATTTCATCCAGGCTGAAAGGGGAAATCGTTGCGAGCGAGGTCAATCGGAGTGTGTCGCAGACAAATTCGACTACCTCCGGACTTACTTCGTTCTTGTAGCGGTCGAATAGTGGGCTCGCCAATGGGTCTTCAACGGCGTTCTCCAGGGCGCGCGCATCGTGCCGCCGCGCGAAATGGAAGATACCGGACAGCATGATCAGGGTCGTAAGATACCGCTCGGTGGTGTAAGCCGACCTGCGGAAAACCCCGAGGAGCGCGTGCGCCGTTTTCGCGATCTCCGCGGGAGGATTTCCCACCATAACCGCTCCCAGCGACGACCCGATGATGATGAGGATCTCCGCCGGTTGGGCCAGTTGCGCCAGCGGGCCGCTTTCCATGACGAAGCCGCCAATCACCGCCGCGAATACTATCAGGATGCCGGCGAGCGGAATCATGCTGTTAGTTAGATCGGCGGAATCGCTTTAAAGCATTAGTTTGTTAAGTTAGTGTAAGTTCGCTAACTCAGGGGAACTTGTACGCCCCGCTTGTGTTTGCCAAACTTTGATGAGGCGGCCCACCTGATGCTTCGCATAATCGCAGCCGTACTTGGCGGCGCAGTGATAACGATAGCCGCGATCTGCTTCCTGTGGCTGCGCGGCCTGTCCACAAAATCCCGCCGGTACTGATTCCTGAATACCAGCCGGCAAAGTACCCAGGCGATAAAAATGGCGCCGCGGCGATAAAATGGAAACCGCCTATGTCACTACGGATCAACGATACCGCTCCCGATTTTACGGCTGAGACCACCCAGGGCCCCATCAGCTTCCATGAATGGATTGGCGATGGCTGGGCCATCCTCTTCTCTCATCCCAAAGATTTCACGCCGGTTTGCACCACCGAACTCGGCTATATGGCCGGACTCGCCCCGGAGTTTGCGAAGCGCAACTGCAAGGTGATCGGGCTGAGCGTCGACCCGGTTACGAACCACGCTAAATGGGCCGCCGATATTCATGAAACCCAGGGCCACGCCGTCAACTATCCGATGATCGGCGATACCGAGCTCAAAGTCGCCAAGCTCTACGACATGCTTCCGGCCGATGCGGGATCCACGTCCGAAGGCCGCACCGCCGCCAACAATGCTACCGTCCGCACTGTCTTCGTCATTGGACCCGACAAAAAGATCAAGCTGATGCTGATCTATCCGATGAGCACCGGGCGGAACTTCGACGAAGTGCTGCGTGTGCTCGATTCGATTCAGCTTACGGCGACCCATAAGGTGGCAACTCCGGCGAACTGGACTCCGGGCGGCGATGTGATCATCGTGCCCGCGGTTTCCGATGAAGAGGCGCGCGCGAAATATCCCGATGGCTGGCACGCACCGAAGCCTTATCTGCGCATCGTTGCTCAGCCGAAATAGGAATTAGCGTGCGTTCAGCGGCGCGCCGTCGCGGATCTCGTCGGTAGCGCGCCGAACCACCTTATCGCCAGCGTGCAGGCTGCCGGAGACTTCGATATAATCTCCGTCCGCCGCGCCTTTACTCACGTTGACCCACTCGGCTTTTCCGTTGTTATCCCGGATCGCGAACGTGCGTTCGGTAGTGGTCACAACACACTGGTCTTCGGCGCGAAAAGCGAAGCTTTGTTCTGTCGCACCGGCCATTTCACCTGCGGATACATGCCGGGGGCGAGCGATCCGTCGCGATTGGTCGCATCCATCTCGACAGCCATGGTTCGCGTCTTCTGATCGAGCGTATGGGAGAGTCGCGCTACCGTGCCTGAATACGTTCGCTGCGGATATGCGGGCACCTTAAACTCGACCTTCGCGCCTTTCACGATGCCGCCGGCGTCTTCCTCAGGCACCGCGACCACCAGGCGCAGACGCGATATATCGTCGATCACCAGCAGCGTGGGGTCGGGACCCGCGCCTGCCAGCGCTCCGGGATGCGCTAGCCGATCGGTAAAAGGTCGCGGTCGGCAGCGCTATCGAGTTTCGTTTTCGACATTCGATATGGAGAAAGCCTATCATGCCTCCACTTCCCATACACCGTCGAAGTCAACGAAATAAGATCGGATTTTCAATCCCGGAATCGCCGCGCTCAGGCACTCGGCAGCTTTTCGGAGCTCCTTTTCATGATGCTCCGCTTCAGCCTGTGCGTCGCCGCCGAAGCCTTCGTCCAGCCCTCCGTAAGCGCCGCAATCGGAATGCAGCATCAGGATAGCCAGCTTTGTTCCGTGCAGACGGATCGATTTACGGATCTGTTCGACGATGAACTCACGGTCCGTCTCATGCTCAGGAGAAGCGAGACTCTTCGCTCCCCCGGCGATCTTGATGGGATCGGTATTCAGAATGCCCTGCCGCTTCAGATATTTCGTCAGCCCCAACTGAAATCGATTATCGAAGCACCAGACCACAGCGGCGTCGCAACGATACTTCTCGCGGGGCGCATCGCTGTGGAAGACCTTCTTCATTTCTTTTTTTCACCGGGAAACAGTATCGGCAAAGCGGCCTCCGCGGTAAACATACACCGCGCATTGTGTCCGCAAAGAGGCACGATGGTCACTGTGTGCTGCGCGCCCATTTTGTCGTTGGCGTATTTGGCGAACGCTTCGCCGCGAGCCAGTCGGGTCGGCCCCTGCGCCATCGCGGGACAGGATGAATCGAAGCCGCCCAGGGGCAGAATGTCGAGCTCGCCTAAGAGATATGTAGTGGGCCGCGCTGTGAACTGCTTCTTCAGCTGATCCTCGCTCAGCACGGAAGTGTAGCCGGTCCGGCCTTCGAATCCATAGGGCCATTTGTTGTAAGTCGTGCAGTCGCGGCGATCGGAAAACGGTCCAAACTCCCCGCGATCCGCCGGCGCCGGAACGTAGCCTGGTGCGCGAGCGCTTACGGTCCATGCCGAATCGGTCGGCCTTTCAGCGTCCATATACGCATAGCTCGAAGGATTCGAAGCCACGTATAAGACCGGCACCCCCAGCTTCTCGTGGACCTGATTCGCCATTTCATATCGAGTGACGTACTGACCGCCCGCGGAATGCCCGGCTACGACGATGACACTCAGGTTAGGAAAGATGTTTTTTCGCGCCAATCTGCGCAAAACCTCATCCATCAAATCGTAAGACGTGAGCTTGCTGCCCGCCGCGATACCCCCGGAACGCCAACTGTCGCCGCTGCACGGCCAGTTGACTTCGTCCCGATCGAGGGTATCCGCGCAGGTGCCGTTTTTTGCGGCGAAACGGGGGGAGATCACAATCGTGTTTTCCAGTGCGCCGGCCAGAAAAGCGGAGGCCAGGCCCGTTCGGAAATAGTTGTCGGCGTCGCGAGAAGCTCCATGAATAATAACGAGAGCCCGCGTAATGGCCGCATTGGGTGCATCCAGCGAGTATGTGCGATAGATGAGCGATCGCGCCGGGCCAGCCGAGAGCGAAACCCATTCGGTACACGAGCGGTCGGCTGTTATGCAGGGCGCGGCGCTCAGCGCGTGCGCGGACAGAAGAACTGAAATCAAAATGGTTCGCATAAAATCTTCACCGAGTTGTACCATGAGCGCAAGTACGGAGAGAAACGGAGAGAACGATGAAGAACCGTGGGGCCCTATGGGCCGGAATGTTGCTGATCGTCGCTGGCTTACCAACACCGGCCCACGCCGACGCGGACAGAGTCACGTTTCAGAACGGCGACCGAATCTCCGGCCGCTTCACTATGGCGACTCGGGACTCAGTTTCGTTTGCCGGTCAGGTAACCGGGAATGTCACTTTGAGCTGGAAGGACGTCCACGAACTCGGTCTGCCTTCGGACACGATCGCGGTGGTCAGCACGCGGCACCCCGGCGGAGCGACTTTCGCGGCGCCTGTTATCGAAGTCTCGGGAACGGATCTGCATCTGAGAACAACCGCGGGCCAGAACGTTACCAGCATCCCTCTTCAGGATCTTGTTTCCATTTCTCGGCAAGCCCCGCCGAATGCCCCGACCGCGCAGGGATACTTCAGCGCGGTCGGCGGCACGTTCAAAATCGCCCCTGAGTCGATAGTCCGAGCCACCCAGAAACAACTCTCGCTCGCGGGTGGATTCGATTTGGGGCTGGTTACCAGCAGCGAAGAAGCGTTTCACCACCAACAAACCAGTCTGGCCGTGGAGGCGAGCTATACCGATTCGAAGAAAGCCCCGGCAGCCGCCGTGCTGACGGAACTCTACTCCGGCAATTTCCAGCAGAATTTTTACCTCAGGCATGTCGACAACGCTTCGGCCTGGTCAAGGGATGGGCTATATGCGTTTGCGATAGCGAATTATTACCACAACCTGTCCCTGGGCGTGAACACAGCGCAGTCCTATGGAGGAGGAATTGGCTGGGACGGGGATCATGGCCAGAGTTCGTATTCGCTGGCGGCCGATCTGCGCTACCTGAACGAGGACCTCTATAAGCCAGGGAAACCTGTATCGGGAGCCGAAGCAGGTTTCACCGAACAGTACTCTTACACTTTTAAGACAAGCGGAATTACCGTCGGCCAACGAATTACCTTCCTGCCCGTGTTCTCCAACTCTCATGCTTATCAGGTCAGGGGAACGGCCGCGCTGGATGTGCCGGTCAACAGGAATTTCTCGCTGGATTTCAGCGTCCTGGACGACTACGTGGAAAATGCGCCGCCAAAGACTTTGCCCAATTATGCTAAGTTCACTTTTAGTCTGAAATACGTTATTAGCGCCCCTAAGAAGGTGCATTAGAGGATACGACTATGGCAAAGAGCGATGCGGCAAAAAAAGCCGCCACAAAAAAGACTGAAGCAACAACAACAACCATTTCCGTACACCCGATGCTGGCCAAAGCAATTCTCTCTCTGAAGAAGTTCGGCCCGGAGGAACTCGCGGAGATAAAAAAAACCTCGGCGCAGGCTACTGCCGCCGGTGCCGCGTCCACAGCGTGCTTCATTTCGGATTCAAGCGGCCAGCAGCACTGCATCAATCTTCCGCCGGACGTATGCTCACGTCAGGGAGGCATATCGCTGCCGACGAAATGTCCGAATAACTAACGAGGCTCCGCCTCAGGCCGACGAGGTGTATTCCGGAAGTGCAGCGCCGTAGCGCATAATCCGAGAAGATGGCTCCAGTGAGTTGATAACGGTGACTGCGCGAAATGCGCTCGATGATTCCGTGCAGGCGAAGACGGCGCAGATCATATGTCATCCTTCCGACTTGAAACCTCGGCGCAAGTGCCTGAAAAAAACCCGGCATCTCCTCGAGCTTTGATCCCCCTTTCGTGGGTCGCAGGCCCATGGCGACAATAGCCGCGAAATCCACATCGGCTGTCTCATTTCCTCTTCCAGATGAATTCCAGAGTGTTTGAACCTTTGCAGGTCGCAACTGAGCGATTCAGCGTTGGGAATAGCGGAGCGTCCTGGTTTGGCCAACTGTCCCCTGATCGTGGCGCTGGGTGCGGCGTATGTTCCTGTCAGGGGCGAGGCGCTGGGGTTTCTGGTGGAAGACCGCATTGTGGGTATGCCGGATTGGCTGACGCAGGAACGATATGACATCTATACGCGAATCGCGCACTCCGACGCGGAGGCATGGCGGGACCCGGTGCGACAGAAAGAGATGCTGCGCGCGATGATGCAGACGCTGCTGGCGAGCGGTGCCAGCTGGTAGTGCATCGTGAGACGAAGAACAAGCCGATCTATGCGCTGGTGATTGGGAAGAATGGGCCTAAGCTAAAGCCATCTGAACCGGACGCGGTGGACGTTAGTCGGGCAAAGCATCCGGATGCGGTGAACATTCCTGGCGGGAGCGGATTCTTTGTTAGGGGGCAGGGGAGCATCGGCATTTATGGGGCAACAACGGGGACGCTGACGCTTCTGCTGTCCGGGCCCGCGGGCCGGCCCATCGTAGACAAGACTGGGCTGACCGGGCATTACGATATGCACCTCGATATGGGGCAGCCAGGACCGCTCGCGGCGGATGGGTCGGTGGACACCGGAGCTTCAATCTTTTCCGTGGTGCAGGAACAGCTTGGGCTGAAGCTGGAGTCGCAGAAGGACGAGGTAGAGACGCTGGTGATAGACCACGTAGAGCGGCCCTCGGCGAACTAGCCGGAACTATTTCACTGCCCCCCCAGGTCGACAATCCGGGGATTAGGGTTAGGAGCACAGAACGGCACTACCGCGCCCGACCGCTCGGAAAACACGGGCGGTCCTGTCGTAGGTGTTTTCGAGGCCGAGCTTCTGAAAGAAATGGCGTCCCCAGAGGGATTCGAACCCTCGTTACCGCCGTGAAAGGGCGATGTCCTGGGCCTCTAGACGATGGGGACTAAAAGGCGGGCAAACCTCTAATTTAGCACGCGCCTCCTTACAACCTGCCACCCGTTTCCCGCCCCATCCAACCCGCACCCTTAGAATGAAAGTTCCCATGTCAGGAACCGAAGATTTCTACCGTATCCAGAAGCTGCCCCCCTACGTTTTCGCCGTCATCAACGAAATGAAGGCTAAGGCGCGTGCAGCCGGCCAGGACGTTGTCGACCTTGGTATGGGTAACCCCGACGGCGCCACCCCTCAGGTCGTTGTCGACAAACTCATCGAAGCCGCTAAGAACCCCCGCAATCACCGCTACTCGCTCTCCCGCGGCATCCCGCACCTTCGCCAGGAGATCGTCAAGCGCTATAAACGCGTCCACAACGTCGATCTCGACCCCGAAAAGGAAGCCATCGTCACCATGGGCGCCAAAGACGCCCTCGCCCACCTCCTCTTCGCCATCGTCGGCCCCGGCGATGTCGTAGCCGCCCCCAACCCCGCCTATCCCATCCATCAGTACGGCGTCATCATGTCCGAAGGCTATTCCCACATGCTGCCCATGCCCGACGCCGCTACTTTTCTCGACCGCCTTCACGAGCTCTATCGCCAGTCGATCAAGCCGCCCAAAATGCTGCTGATCTCCTTCCCCCACAACCCCACCACCACCTGCGTCGATCTCGCTTACCTCACCGAAATCGTCGAACTCGCCCGCAAACACGGCACCCTCATCGTCCACGACTTCGCCTATGCCGATCTGGGCTTCGACGGCTACGTCCCGCCCAGCATCCTCCAGGTCCCCGGCGCCAAAGAAGTCGCCGTCGAAATCTTTTCCATGTCGAAGAGCTACGACATGGCCGGCTGGCGCGTCGGCTACTGCCTCGGCAACGCGAAGATGATCGCCGCCCTCGCGCGTATTAAAAGTTATCTCGATTACGGCATGTTCCAGCCCATCCAGATCGCCGCGATTGTGGCGTTGCGCGAATGCGATGCCGATACCGCGAAGATCCGAGCCAACTACCAGCACCGCCGCGACGTCCTTGTCGACGGGCTCAACCGAGCCGGCTGGCCCGTCGAGAAACCCAAAGGGACCATGTTCCTCTGGACCCCCATCCCCGAACGCTTCAAAGCCGTAGGGTCGCTCGAATTCGCCAAAATGCTCATGGAAAAAGCTCTCGTAGGCGTCTCGCCAGGTATAGGCTTCGGACCCATGGGAGAAGGCTTCGTCCGTTTCGCCCTTGTCGAAAACGAGCAAAGAACCCGCCAGGCCACCCGCAACATAGGCCAGTTCCTCCGCTCCCCCGATTAACGCACCGCCACAATAAACAGCCGCGGGAACCGCAACAAAACGCGCGCCCAAAATCCGCCGTATAAGCCGCCAAATACTCCTCAGAAGGCTCTCGAGTGTTATCCGGCATCTGGACCGCCAATACACCCTGAAGCACCCAGGCGACCAGCCGACCAGCCGACCATCGGGCTGATTCTCTGCAAATCAAAAACCGAGGTTGTTGTCGAATACGCGCTCCGCGGCATGACGCCCCCGATGGGCATCTCCGAGTTCACTCACCTGGTGAAGCTTCCCGACGAATTCAAAGGCACACTCCCGGCCATTGAGAAGATTGAGGCCGAACCAGGGAAGGCAGACGAGTCATCCAGTGCGGATTCCGGCCTGTTGAGGGGATTGCCCGAAATTCGTCAAAAATTACTGCTAACGGATTTATTTGACGGGGGCGCCGGGCGTGCTTTGAAAGCCGCCGAACAGCTTTCCGGACGGCGTTGTGACATTACCGGCGTTCGCTTTGCGGCTTCCGTCTTTCGCGGCAAAGCCCTCCACTGTAACGTGGTCGCCTGCCTTGAGTGTGGTCCTTGTCCATCCCCTGCGAGTCAGTCCTCCGGGGCTGCCCATTTCGAAGCTCCAGACGGCGCCGCCGCGATCTTTCCCCTCTACGACGTACAACCAGGCGTGGGGATTGGTCCATTCGAATCCGGTGACTGTGCCGGAGATTGTGACGCGCCTGTTCGCGTCGTACTCGGCGGCGAAGGCGTGATGGGCTGAGATGGGTGTGGCCGTTATCAGCAGCGCGGCCATCGCAATAGGTAGGGTTTTGTTCATTGGCAACCGGCGTTTTTGAACGTGACAGTGATTGTGTCGTTCGATCCACTGTACGTTTCGACTACCATCACGTGTTCGTACTCGTCAAAACCTCTGCCGGAAAACGCCCCCGTCTGAGACATGCCCCGTCCCAGTTCCTTGCCCCGCATCGAATCCGGCACCAGCTCCGCGAGAAACGCATGCATCTTTTGCTTCATGTCATCGGTATGCCGGACTTTGGTAACGTCCGCCGGCATTAAAGCGGGGACCTGCAGCTTACATACCCGATTGTCCGCTCCGTAGTCGACGACGAGATCGAACCCCGGCGGGACACGGAAGATTTCCCGACTCAGCGGCGCGCCGAATTTCACCCGCAATTGGACGGAATCGAGTTGCGCGGACGCCGGGACCGTGAGCACGAGAACGCATAAAAGGCGATTCAGCTTCGAGCGCATAACAAGATGATCGCACCGGCGGCAGATCCTTTCTGCCACCCTCCCTGCTACGCTCCACCAATTCCTGGATGTTCTTGATCCAGCACAATGAGTCGTGGACGTATTGGGCTTATCGGAAACCGGCGCGCGTGTCGAAACGGGTAAGTTTTGAACCATTCACTCCAACGC
>Ga0302319_10007038_pt1 | contig 22188 bp, 23 predicted proteins | sample Bog_T0_2_FD_203319 | JGI IMG/M metagenome (GOLD analysis project Ga0302319, IMG submission 203319) | Peat permafrost microbial communities from Stordalen Mire near Abisko, Sweden - Bog_T0_2 | ecosystem: Environmental > Terrestrial > Soil > Wetlands > Peat | place: Sweden: Abisko, Stordalen Mire... | reverse complement strand
GCCTGCCGTTTCTCAAGAGCGAGGCGGAACTGGAAAGCGTGGTCTCGCGCGAGTCGAGTTTTCTGTTCAATAACCTGGTGCTGCTGGCAAGTTGCTTCGCTGTGCTCTGGGGCACGCTGTTTCCGGTGCTTTCCGAGAAATTCTCCACGGAAAAAATCAGCCTGGATGCAGTCTGGTTCAACCGGCTGATGGTGCCGATCGGCTTGTTTCTGCTGATTCTGACCGGCCTCGGTCCGCTGTTTGCCTGGCGGCGTACGTCGATCGCCAGCCTCCGGAAAAATTTCCAGTGGCCGGGGATCGGGATGCTGGTGGTGGCTGTCGCGCTGCTTGCGGGCGGAATGCGCTACGCGTATTCGATCATTTCGCTGAGTTTTTGCTTCTTCGTGGCGGCGACCATTCTGCTGGAGTTTTTCCGCGGCGCCAATGCGATTAAAGAGAAGTCGGGCCACGGCTTCATTCCGTCGGTGATTGAGCTGACGCATCGCAATACGCGGCGCTACGGCGGGTATCTGGTGCACATGGGCATCGTGCTCATGTTCATCGGCTGGAGCGGGCATCCGTTCAACCAGACGGCCGTTGCGGATGTGGATAAGGGCGACACTATGAAGGTTGGCTCATACACGCTGCGCGTGGCGGATCTGACTCAGGGCGATACGCCGAACTATGAATGGGAGACGGCGAAGCTGGAAGTTTCGAAAAACGGCCAGTCGCTGGGCACGCTGGAACCGACGAGGCTCTTCTATAAGACGTCGCAACAGGCAACGGCGGAGATCGCTCTGCGCACCCGCCTCAACGAAGATCTCTATATCAATTACGCGGCGCGCGATGGCAACAAAGCGACGCTGCAGGCCTATGTATTTCCCCTGGTCACGTGGATCTGGATCGGGGCCATCGTGCTGATTTTCGGCACTCTGGTGGCGCTGGTTCCGAGCAAAGTTTCACGCTCGTATACGCGCACCGAAGTGGTCGGCACGGTGAAGAAGGATGCAGTTGTCCAGGCGTAACCAGTTCCGCGGCTACTTCAAACGCGGGTTCCTCGTACTGGCGCTGGCGGTGGCGGCCATTGCGCAAACCTCGTCGCAAATTGAAAGCGATGAAGTGAAGCGCGTCGGCATCCACCTGAAATGCACCTGCGGCTGCGGCGAAAACCTGAATTGCAGCATGTCGAGCGGGCAATGCCATATCTGCAAACCGGCGCGCGCGAAGATCTTCAAGATGCAGCAGAGCGGGATGAGCGACGATTCCATTGTCGCTTCCTTCGTGCAGAGCGGTGAGTTTACGCTGCTGAGCGATCCGAATTCGTATTTCTGGGTGGTACCCTACTTCTCGCTGGCGCTGGGGGGTGTAGTAGTCTGGATGGTTCTGCGGCGTTTGCGAAGCACCAGAGTACAACACGCGATTCAAAGCGCGGGGGCCAGCGGACCTGCCATCGATAACGACCCGGATTACGCCCGTTATCGTGAAGCCATAGAGAAAGATACTGAAAAGTTAGACTGACATATTCGTGGACCCAAGCCTCATAGTCGGAGCACTGCTCGGAGCCGGAATCATCGGTTTCCTCGTCTTCATTCGCTCCCAGGACCTTCCCCAACCGGAGCCTGTTTCGCCGTTCAAACACCTCGACGAGCGCAAAGCCTCCATCTACGAGAGCCTGCGCGATCTTCAGTTCGAGTATCGCGTCAACAAGCTCTCCGACGAGGATTACCAGACGACGAAGGTGGAATTGCAAAAGGAACTGGCGCGTGTGCTGGCCGAGGTGGATCGCATCAGGGCGGAACTCGCAGCAGGTGCCACCGTGGTCGCGCAGCCCGCGTCCGCGCCCCCCGTGACCGCGCCCCCGGTGCGTAATACATGCCCGAGCTGCGGCGCGAAATTCGAAAAAGCCCTGAAGTTCTGCGGCGAGTGCGGCAAACCGATGGGAGCGTCCGCATGAGAACAGCCACAGGACGTGCACTCCTGGCGCTCAGCGTCGCCCTGGTGACAGGCAATGCGGCCGCGAATGCCGCCGTGGATGGCACCGTTACCAACGGCACTACCGGCAAGCTGCAGGCCGGTGCGACGGTCACGCTGTTCCAGCCCACCCAGCAGGGCCCGCAGTTTATCGACAGCGTCAAGACCGACGCTGCCGGAAAATTCACGATGACGAAGGAAGTTCCCGCGGATAGCCCCCCCGGGCCGCTGCTCCTGCAGGCTGTCTACGATGGCGTGCAGTACAACAAGATGCTGCCGCCTGGCACGCCGACCACTGGCGTGGATATTCCGGTGTACGCGGCGTCGAAACAGCAGCCGGCCGACGCAAAAATCAGCCAGCATGTCATGTTGATCGAGCCGAACGGCGGCACCATGGGCGTTGCCGAAAGCTATATCTTCTCCAACGCAGGCAAGACGACCTGGAACAATCCGGAAACCGGCACCCTGCAATTTACCTTGCCGGCAGCGGCGGGCGGTAAAGTGGAAATCAACGTGATTGCTCCCGGCGGCTTGCCGATCCGCCGCGCGGCCGATCCGGCGGGTAAGCCGAACACCTTCAAGCTCGATTTCGCCATCAAGCCAGGCGAGACCGAGGTTCGCATGGAATGGTCGATGCCGTTCACGAGTCCCGGCGTTTTCGACGACGCCATCGTCGCGAAGGGTGCCCCGAGCCTCAAGCTGCTGGCGCCCGTTGGCGTCACGCTGAAAGGCGAAGGCGTCACGGCGCTGGGTAAGGAGCCCACCACAGGCGCCACCATTTACGACGTTCCCGGCGCGAAGTTTTCGCTCAGCGTAGAAGGCACGGGTACCCTGAAAACACCCTCCACGGGCGAGAGCGACGAAGACAACGGCAGTCCGAAAGTCTCGGAGAATATGCCGCAGCTTTATGGGCTCACGCTGGCGACGGGCAACCCGATCGCCCCTTTTCTCGCCGTCAAATGGATCGTGATTTCGATCCTGGGAATGCTGGCCATCGGTTTCGCGCTGCTCTATCGCAAGGGTAATCCCAATGAGCGCGATCGCGGCTGACGGCGTCTGGAAATACTTCGGCGATTACCCGGCTCTGCGCGGCGCAACGCTTGAAGTACCCCCCGGAGCGTGCGTGGCGCTGCTGGGCCGCAACGGGGCGGGGAAGACCACGTTTCTGCGCATTCTTGCCAATCTCTCCAAGCCTTCGAAGGGCGCCGTGACTGTGTACGGGCAATCGGCGAGCGACGAAAAAGTCAGAGCGCGCATCGGATATCTGGGGCACGGGATCGGCGTTTACGACGACCTTTCGGCCTTCGAAAACCTGATTTTGTTTGGGCAGCTGATGAATGTGCCGGATACGAAAGCGGCTGCCGAGGCCGCACTGGAGCGCGTGGGCCTCACGCGCGTTCGCGACGGCTTCGCGCGCGAATTCTCACGCGGCATGAGGCAGCGCCTCGCTGTAGCGCGCGCGTTTCTGCACAACCCCGAAATCCTGCTGCTCGATGAGCCGTTTACTTCGCTCGACGACCGCGCTGTTGCCGTGCTGCACGAACTGTTGCGCGACGCGCTGGCGAAGGGCGCGACCATCGTCATGTCGACTCACCAGATCCGCGAGGCCATGGAACTGGCCACGCAGGTGGCGCTGCTCGAGCGCGGCAAGATTGTGCACGCGGGTCCCAGAACCGACGAGATGCTGGCCGATCCTGGCTGGCTATATCGCAAATATGAGGCGGAGCCGAAGGCAGGAAGCAAAGAGGCCCGGCCATGAAGCAAGGGCTGCTCGCCGCGCTTTTCATCGCGCGCAAAGATCTGCGGACCGAATTTCGCACCAAAGAAGCGCTCAACGCCAGCGTATCTTTCGCGCTCGTGGTGCTGCTGCTGTTCAGCTTCGCCTTCGATCTCGGGCGCGAAGAATTCTACGATATCTCCGGCGGCCTGCTCTGGCTGGTCTACGTTTTTGCCGGCGCGCTGATCGTGAACCGCAGTTTTATCCGCGAAGTGCCGAACGACTGTCTGGACGTGCTCATCGCCTCTCCCATGCCGGCCTGGGCGCTGTTTCTGGGTAAGGCCATCGCCAGCTTCGTGCTGCTGCTGATTGTGGAAGTGGTGTCGCTGCCGGTCTACGGGCTATTTAACAACCTCCAGTGGGTGCATGCGTTCTGGCCCCTCTTCGGTGTGATGATTCTGGCCACGTGGGGGATCACGATTACGGGCGTTGCGTTCAGTGCGGTCACGGTGAACGTGAAGCTGCGCGAACTGATGCTGCCGGTGCTGCACTATCCGCTGCTGATCCCTCTGCTGATCGGAGCGATGCAGGTCTCGACGGCGCTGATTAAGGGCGAAGCCAGCGATATCGGACAGGAGTTGCGGATCGTGATTGTATTCGATCTGATCTTCACTTCGCTGGCGCTTTACCTGATAGAGTTTATTTTGGTGGGGTAGTCGCCAGGAACTTTTAGGGGTAGCAGGCGGGAACTTTTATGCGCGATAAGGCAATTTTTACACTCGGCGCTCTGGGCGCTTTACTGATGGCGTGGAATATGCACACCATCTTCGTCACGCTCGCCGGGGAAGCGATGCAGGGCCAGATCGGCAAGATGTTTTTCATTCACGTTCCTGCCGCCATTACCGCCTACAGCTTTTATGCGGTCGCGGTGGTGTGCAGTATCGCGTTTCTGTTCACGAAGAACTTCAAATACGATTCGATCGCCGTTTCTTCCATCGAGGTGGCGCAGGTTTTCACCCTGGTCAATCTGGTGACCGGCAGCCTCTGGGGCCACATCATCTGGGGCATCTGGTGGACCTGGGATCTGCGCCTCACCAGCCAGTTCATGTGCTTCATGCTGTACCTGGGCTATCTGCTGATGCGCCCGGCGATTGCCGAGGCCACCCAGCGTGCAACCATGTCCGCCATCCTGGCAATTTTTGCCGCCGCGGATATTCCGCTGGTCGTCATGGCGATTCGTCTGCACAATGTGCGAACGCAGCATCCGGCTCCGGTGCTCGAAACCGGCGGCGTCGATGCCTCGTGGTGGCCGCCGCTGCTGATCGGCTATGTCGCCTTCATGCTGATCGCTTCGGCTCTGGTGATGGTGCGCTTGCGGCAGGAAACGGTGACGCGCGAAATCGATTCACTGCGGCGCGAACTGCACGCCATCTAAACAGGCAGTCTAAACACGCCATCTAAGTATAAGGAATCGGAACTCATGGACGCTATCAATCAGACATTTCTCTTCTACGGCTATTCGGCGGCATGGATTATCGTGTTCGGCTTCATCCTGATCCTGGTGCGCCGCGGGCAGCGCATCGATCACGAACTGATGCGCCTGAAATCGCTCATGGAAGAGAAGGAAAAATAAAAGCGGCGAACGAAGATCGTCCGCCGCTCCGTTGACAGAGCCTTTATTCGCGGCCGAAGCTATAGCCAAGACCAACCGAGTATTCCGGCACCCAGTTGCTGCCGAACTGGAAGAAGTTATTGACGTAATGCGCGTCAACCGCGGGTCGCACAAACACATGGTCTGTCAGATAGAACCTCGCGGCCAGCGCCCCGTGCACCTGAAAGTGCGAAGAAGTTTCCACGGGCTCGTTAACCGTGTTGCATCCGCCAAACGCATCGCAGTTTGTCTGGTTGAAGGAGTAACCGATGTGCATTCCACCCAGCCCGAGGCGCACTTCCGGCTCGAAACGCTTGGTGGAAACCGGCGTCCACACGCCGTCGAAGTTGTAGAACATGGGCCGGTACAGAAGACCCGCATAGTTGCCCCGCGAAGCACGCCAGTTGATGTCCGCGCCCACGCCGACATGTTTGGTGAACATCGCCGAGGCGCCAATATCCATGTATGCGCCCGTTAACGAGGGTGTTGTGAATGGATTCCCCGTGCCGAAGGTGTCAATCTGCGTATTGTTGCTGCTGTCCATTGCCGTCCCCACGCCGATGTAAGCATTTACGTTTTGCGCAAAAGACATTTGAGCGGCGACAAAAAGCCCGCAGGTAATAAGAAATGTTTGTCCGATAAGTTTCACTGTATTCTCCTCAAATTTTTTTCGAGTAACCAAAGTCAGCTCGGTGCGCAGTATGCACGCCAGGCTCCAAATAGTCCCCTGAAATAAGGGCTATCGGCGATAAATCCAACGTCACCATCATCTACGTCATCGAGGAGTATGCCGTTTCACCAGGAGAGGTATAGTTGCGTGAGATAACGTCCATTTCCGGATAATTTTTGCGTCGGCCAGTGGGCAATTAACCGTTTGACGGACGTATCCCGCCGCTCGTTTCATATCCGACCCCCGCAGCATTGTTAAAATTCAATCGATGCGAACCGTAGTCGTTTTTCTTGCTCTCGCCTGCGCCGCTTTCGCGCAGGAAACCGCCCCTGTCGTCGCGGCAACCGATCCGAACGCTTCCGGCCCCGGGCTCTATGCCATCTTCGATACCTCGATGGGCCAGATCGTCGTTCGTCTCCTCGAAGACAAAGCGCCAAAGACCGTAGCGAACTTCGTCTCACTTGCGAATGGCATGAAACTCTCAGCCGACGTCGACGGCAAAACCATGGTCGGGAAACACTTCTACGACGGGTTGATTTTCCATCGCACCATCCGCGGCTTCATGATTCAAACGGGCGATGTCAAAGGCACCGGCGACAGCAACTGCGGCGTCGATCCCATCCCCGATGAAATCGACCCGCAGCTGAAGTTCGACGTGCCCGGCCGGCTCGCCATGGCGAATCTGGGCCAGCCCAACACCGCCGCCTGCCAGATCTTTATCACCGTGGGACCGGCGCAGCACCTCAACGGCACCTTCACAATCTTCGGCGTGGTCGCCTCCGGCCAGGACATCGCGAACAGCATAGCCGCGCTGCCCACCTCGAACGAGCATCCCGTGATTCCCGTCAGGCTGAATAAAGTTACCATCGAACGAAGGGACCACTAATGCGTTTGCCATTTGCTTTACTTGTCTCGCTTGTCGCGCCCGCGCTGCTCTTCGCACAGACGGCGCCGCGTCACTTCGATATCTACGCGCACTTCGACACGTCCATGGGCGAAATCGTCGCGCAGTTATATCCCGAAAGAACGCCAGTGACGGTAGAAAATTTTATCGCTCTCGCCGAAGGCAAGAAGGCAACGCTCACGAAGGACGGCAAACTCGTCCACAGGCCTTTTTATAACGGCCTGACCTTCCATCGCGTAATTAAAGGTTTCATGATCCAGACCGGGCAGGTGAAGGACGGCCTGCCGTGCGGGGCCGCCAATATTCACGATGAAATCGACTCCGCGCGCAGCTTTTCCACCATCGGCGCGCTCGCCATGGCCAATGCGGGCCGCCCCAATTCCGGAGCGTGTCAGATTTTTATTACCGTAACGCCGCAGAAACCCCTCGACGGCACGTATGCGATCTTCGGCCAGGTGGTATCGGGCCAGGATGTAGCCGAAAGCATTTCCGAAGTTCCCGTAAAGAAAGAACGGCCCATAACGCCCGTGATTATCAAGAGTGTGACGATTGAGCGAAGACCACGATAGGCTTACACTCGTTTCATGAAGGTTGGCGTTCTTCTTTTCGGGCTGATCCTTACGCTTGCGCCCTGCGTTTCCGCAGCGACAGATCCGTCGATGGCGCGGCTGGAGCAGCAACTCGAACTGCTCTCGCGCACCACCGATGCCGTCGTAGGCGTCAGCGCGCTCCACATCGAAAGCGGTCGCTATGTTTCCGTGCGCGGTACCGAGCAGTTCCCGCAGGCGAGCGCCGTCAAGGTCCCCATCGCGGTTCAGATCATGGCGCTGGCCGATGAAGGCAAGCTATCGCTCGGCAAAATCGTGACGCTCAAGCCCGCCGATCTGCATCCCGGCAGCGGACGCATCAGCGAACTGCTCTTTCATCCCGGCGTCGCGCTTTCCATCGAAAACATCATGGAACTGGCCATCGTCGTGAGCGACAATTCGGCGGCCGATCTCATGCTCCGCGAGGCCGGTGGACCGGCGGCAGTGACGGAGCGCATGAAAATCCTCGGGCTGAGCGGGATCCGCGTCGATCGTTCCATCGCCGTGCTGCTCGCCGATTGGGGAGGCATCAAAACGCTGCCGCCCGAAGCGGAGTGGAATCGCGACATGTGGGACAAGCTTTTCGACGCCGTGCCCGAGGCCGAACACATGGCCGCGCGCCGCCTGGGTACGCACGATCCCCGCGATACTGCCACTCCGGCCGACATGACCAGACTCCTCGCCCGCATCTGGAAGAGAGACCTGTTCTCGCCCGTCTATGCAACCAAAATGCTGGACGTCATGGAGCGCTGCCAGACCGGCAAGACGCGCATCAAGGGCATGCTGCCCGCGGGAACGGATGTGGCGCACAAGACCGGGACCATGGGCGGAGTGGTGAATGACGTGGGCATCATTACGCTGCCGGGGAAAGCGGGACACGTCGCGCTCTCGGTGTTTACCAAAGGTTCGTACCGTCCCGAAGAAGTCTCGGAAAAAACGGTGGCTGAAATTTCGCGCACAATTTATGATTACTTCGCTCTGGTTCCCGCTGAAGGTCGGCCGTAATGGCCGATAGCTGGGATAGTTCTCTTTATGACGACCGGCATTCGTTCGTCTGGCGCTCCGGCGCGAGTTTGGTGGAAATGCTGCATCCCGAACCAGGCGAGCGCATTCTGGATCTGGGCTGCGGCACCGGTCATCTGACAGCTAAGCTTGCCGAGAGCGGCGCAACCGTCGTAGGGCTCGATTCGTCGTTGTCGATGATCGCGCAGGCGCGCCAGAATTTTCCCGCGCTGAAGTTTGTCGTGAGCGACGCCAAAAGTTTTCGCTTCGACGAGCCCTTCGACGCGGTATTTTCCAACTCCGCGCTGCACTGGATTCACGACGCGGAGGCCGTTGTGCGGTCCGTGGCGGCGGCGCTGCGGCCCGGCGGAAGGTTCGTGCTCGAAATGGGAGCGAAAGGCAATATCGCGCGCGTCCGCCACGCCATTGAGGATGTTCTGCGGGAAAGCGGCCGTTCACCTGTCAGCCCGTGGTTTTTCCCCAGCGCGGGCGAGTACGCGACGCTGCTCGAAAAATGCGGCTTTGAGGTTCGCGTGACTCAGACGTTTGACCGCTGGCCCAAACTGGAGCACCCCGAGCGCGGTCTGCGGGAGTGGCTGGAGATGTTTGCGGGGACGTATTTCGATGGAGTGACCGCGGCAGAGCGTGCAGCGCTGGAGCGCGCGATCGAAGACCGGCTACGGCCCGTTCTGTATCGTGACGGCGCCTGGTGGGCGGATTACCGGCGGCTGCGCGTGGAGGCGGTTAAGCTCAATGGCTCACACGGATCAGGCGGTTGAACGATTCAACGAGTTGGCCGCGGATCTGCAGCACCCGGAATTATGCGGAACTTCTCGCTCCGGTACTTCCGCTTCTGAGCGCATTCGAGAGCAGCATACAGGCAGTGGATACGAGTGTCATGGCTTATCGACCTTTCGCAATAGCGCCTTAGGATATCCTGCGTTAGCGCCGTGTGTTCATCCACATCAGGCAGTCTTCTTTGTTCGGCGCTTGCGGGTGGCCGATGCCGGTGCGGGTTCAGCCGCTGAACTCCTGCCAGCCGCAAGCAGGGTCCGCACCATTGAGTCCAGGCGCTGCATTGTGGTGTCGCCGGGGGATGACGGTTTTGGATCGCACGGTAATAGTACACCGAAACAGCCCAATCGGCATAGCCGCGCGTCTAAAACAGTGTTGGCCGCATTTTGCTTGCACAAGTAGAAATTCTCGCTATTGAGAAAGTTCCGCAAAAGTAACAAAGTAAAGGGCCAGATGGACGATTTGTACGAACTGCTAACGTATTGACGTCAAAGGAGTTCTTGACTATCGACCACGTTATGGATATAGTACTTATTGTGGAGTCGTATGTGTGAGTTTCACAATGCGATGACAAAGTCAAGCAGAAATGTTCTCCTGGGAGGGAGACGAGAGAGACGGTCGGGACTTGAGGCTTCGTTTTGCGTCCCGGCCACCCCGAGAGGGAGCCATCCAGCCATGAACGCCCAAACTTACCATTTCGGAAAGAAGAAGTCCGCATCAGTGATCCATGCGTCAACCGACGATGGAAGGCAACAAGCCGTAGGAATCAACCTCCGTGTCTTGATCGTACCCGATGGGAAATTCTGGTATGCCCAAGGAATCGAGATTGACTATGGGGCACAGGGCACTAGCGTTGAAGATGCTAAGGAGCATTTTGAGCAAGGTCTTTCTGGAACCGTTAGGCTGCATCTCCAGAAACATGGGCATATTGAGAAGCTTTTGAGGCATACGAGCGGCGAGGCGCTGAAGGAAGCCAGGGAGTTCAGCGACAAGATCGAGCGGTTTGTTCAGGTCTCTTTCCACGATATTGACGCGGAGAGCGCTAAAGTGTTTCCGTATCCGGAGGTAGAATACTACCGTCTGACAAAGGCTGCGTAACAGAATCGTGGCGCAGACTGAGATTGCTTTTCGCTCGACTGCTCTGAAGGCGCTTAGGGCGAAGGGCATAGATTTCTGTGTGGACGCTGTGGACTCGATCTACGTGGATATACTCCCGGCACAGGACGAATGGGAGCCCATGCGCATTGCGCTACCGGACGAGTTATCCGGCCGCACGGTGCGCGCATTGTGGAGAGCGTACAAAATTCCCATACACTGGTTCTGGAATCCTCTTATGATTCCGGGGGATGAGGATGAAAATCCACCGTGCTGAAAACCACCACAATCCGATAAACCGGGCCGCGACTGCCACGGAGCCGGACCAGTTCAAACAATAAGGGTTGAGAGTTGATATTGTGTAGTTTTCTGAATGTAGCCGATATATACTTTATGAAACCAGTTGGAAGCAGATACCAAAACATTCTGGGAAAAGGTTGCCGAGGCCCTGTATCGGGTGGTCGCGTTGGCTGTTTTTGCGTTCGCAGACCGTGGTCTTCAGATCGTTCTCGAATGGACGGTCTTTAAATCCGGCGGCAGGTTTTTGGAGTTTATCGATAATTTTGGCAATACCGCATTTGGCGTTCTCTACGTATACCTGTTATGGGACATGCTGACTGTATTTATTCCGATATTAAGGCCGGCAGCGCAGTCCTTCGCTAAGGATAACCAAGATGACGAGCCTGAAAAAAGTATTTCTCAAGGCGCTTAGAGCCGTTCCCGGTGCCGTCCTTGTGGCTGGCATTGGAACCGCCGCATCCTACGCTCTGGGAGCGAGAGGGGACACCGCCGCCCTTGTGGCTGTCATCCCCGGGATCGCGCTATTTCTGCTGAGTCGCGCAGTGCTTCTTATTCCTGACCCTTCCCCTGCGGAAATGGAAGAGTTCAGGGCGTACCAAAAAAAAATGCCTATACCGATAAGCGTAGCCGCGGGAATTGCCGGTCTCTGTGTAATTGTGCTCATGACGTCAGCCGTCTCAGCCGGATTCTATGAGATAACCGGTCTGCATTTCGCTGCTGTTCCGGCCTTCCGCCTTGCACTCCTTGCACTGTACAGCGTCATCATATTGGAAGTTGGCATTTTGATTGGATCATTTAGTCCCTACGCCGGGATAAACGTGGCGATGCTGAAGCCAATGTTTGCATGCGTGATTATTTCTATTTTTGCACTCCCGACGGTCATCGCCAATCACACTACGCATGCCTTGATTCACCACCGGGCGTCATAAAGTTTCAGGTGCACTTCCCGCGTCCCTGCCGTTGCGCCTCACGATTAGAAAGCTTCCGTGCGACCCGCCTCCTTACCGGTCAACTCAGCGCCTACCCCGAAGCCGCCAGCACAGCGCCCCACGGCCACTCCAGCGCTCCATTCAGATGCGCAAAATTCGCCGCGTCGATGCGGCCATTATTCGGCACCGTGAACGAGTAGCGCGAGACTCCCTGCATAGCGATGTCAAGCGCCATGTATTCTTCTCCGGCCAGGTGAAACGGATACTTCACCATGAGCGCCCGAATGCGCTCCATCACATCCTGCGTCCGGTTCGCGCTTGAAAAAATCATGAGCTTCTTATGCGCTTTCACCGAAAGCAATTTCAGGAAATCGCTTTCGATCTCACCCTGGTTGCCCCACTCCGATTCCACGGCCAGCACGATCCGCCAGTCCTTCTTATCCATCCAAAGCAGATCCAGCAGCCATTCGCCGTCGTCCTCGCAACCGTGTCCGCAGACGAACATCCCTTTGGCATGTCCCATGCGCTCCAGCACCTTCTTGACCGCCCTCGTTTTCGGGTCTCCGATTGTGCCGGCGTCACTCGCCTGGTGAGGCAAACCGTGAATCAGCTCGCGGGAAATCGCGTCCAGACTCATCTGCAAATCGTCTTTCAGAGGCATACTGCCGTTTCCTCCCGACGGTTTAAATTATATGCCCGTCGGAGGCCCTATTTTTTCCGCGGCCTTTTGCGCGCTGCGCACGCAATCGGGGATGCCAATGCCGTGGAACGCATTGCCAATCAGCGAGAAGCCCGGGATCGCCGCCGCCCGCGCGTCAATCTCCGCCACACGCACGCTGTGCCCCACCGAATACTGCGGCATCGAATCGGGCCAGCGATGGTGCAGCGCAAAAATCGGCTCCGCCGTGATGTCCATGAGGTGGTTCAGGTCGGCCAGAGCGGCTTCGCGTGAAACGTCGGGGTCGGTGGAAAAGCAGCGGAACACCGCTTTATCGTCCGGCACGCGGCCCAGCCACTTGGTACCCAGCCACGTGCACGCCATGATGGCGCGGCGTTCCGGTTTCGGCACCAGAAAGCCGAACGCGTCGAGCGGGTGCGGCACGTCGGAGCGCCGGTATCCGAAGGTCCAGATGGAATTGCTCGTATAGGGGATGGCGCCCAGCAGTTCGGCCAGCCTTGCATCGGTGGGCGCGATCAGCGGGGCCGCGCGATTGGCGCCGCAGGCCAGCACCACATGATCGAACGTCTCCCATTCATCCTGCACCAAAATTTGCCAGCCGGTTTCAGAGAGCGCGACCGCTTCCACTCTCTCGCGCACCACGTTCACATGGCCGAGCAGCGTGTCGATCAGCATGCCCATACCATGCCGCATCGTCTTGAAGATCGACTGGCCCGAAGGCTTGCGCTTATCGCGCATCGTGCCCACCACCACGCTGCCGTAGCGCTGCTCGTACTCGACGAACTTCGGCAGCACGCTGGCTGCGCTGAGATCGTCCGGCGAGCCACCGTATACGCCCGCGAGCAGAGGTTCTGCCAGATAAGCCACGGCCTCCTGGCCAAAATGATCCGCCACGAAAGCCGAGACCGAGCGATCCGGCATGGCCTTGGGGCTGCGGAACATTTCAATGCCCATCCGGAACTTGGTTTGCCAGGAAAAGAGGCGCGATTCGACCACCGGCCACACTTTGGTCGGTACCACCATTTGCAGCCCCTCTGGGAGCGTGGCAAACTTTCCGTGGCGCAGGACGTAGGTACGGCGTCCCGCGTCGTTAGAGCCCATTAGCTCGGCACCCAGGCCCAGTTCGCGGATCAGTTGCTCCGCCCAGGGCTTCATGGCCAGCCAGCTTTCGGGGCCCGTTTCGAGAATGCAGCCTTCCACGGTTACGCTGCCGATGGGGCCGCCAGGTTTGGGATCGAAAACGACGGCGTCATGCCCGGCGCGGGAAAGATAATACGCGCAGGAGAGGCCCGATATGCCACCGCCAATGACTGCGATCTTCATGGCAGAGGACGCCCTGCGGCCATTGCTACGGGCGGAATTCCCGGACCATCTGTACGACGGCCTTCACGTTCTCCACCGGGGTTTCCGGCAGTATGCCGTGGCCCAGATTGAAAATGTGGCCGGGACGCGTGCCTGTGCGCCGCAGCAGGTCGTGAACCTTGGTACGAAGCTCCGGAAGCGGGGCGAATAACGCTACGGGATCCAGATTGCCCTGAATGGCCGAACGGTAAGAAATATCCATCCAGGCCTGATCGATATTGATGCGCCAGTCGCAGCCCATCACGTCGCCGCCCGCCGCATGCAGTTCGCGGAAATAGCCGGAAGCGCCGGTGCCGAAGTGAATCACCGGAACGCCGGTGGATTTGATGCGCTCAATCAGCGCACGCGAGTAAGGCTGTGCGCAGCGCACGTAATCGTCGGCCGCGAGAGCGCCTACCCAGCTATCGAAAACCTGAATCGCACGCGCACCGGAAGCCACCTGCATGATGGCGAAAGGCGCGAGTACATCCACGATCTTGCCCATCAGCCGGCGCCACAAAGTTTCGTCGCCGTACATCATCCGCTTGGTGCGGAGAAAGTTGCGCGAGGCCCCGCCTTCGATCATGTAGCTGGCCAGCGTAAAGGGCGCGGCGCAAAAACCGATAAGCGGCACGCGTCCGGCGAGCGCGCGCACGGTCTGCTGGATGGCTTCTCCCACGTATCCGAGATCGTCCGTGTTGGAGGTGGAAAGCGCGTCTACGTCTTCGCTCGAAAGCACCGGATTGGAAATCAGCGGGCCCTCGTTATTCACGTATTTCAGCTTGAGACCCATGGGTTCCACGGGCAGCAGCAGATCGGCGAAAATGATCGCCGCATCCACGTCGAGAGCTTCCACGGGCTGCAGGGTGACGGCCGCCGCCAGATCCGGCCGCTTGCAGATTTCCAGCAAGGTATTCTTCGCGCGGATATCGCGGTAAGATTTCATATAGCGGCCAGCCTGGCGCATAAACCAGACCGGGCGCACGTCGGTCGGGCGCCGTCGGCAGGCGTCGAGAAACCGACTCGTCATGGGAGCCACACGCATTTATTTCTAAAACTCTCCTAAGCTTTGGAACCTGTTTGGAACCTGTCGAAAAGCGCGTGTTCGCTCGTAAGGCGGACGCACCTCAACAAAAACAAAACTAACACAAACTGTTCAAGCAATGTGCACTTTTCTGTAAATTTCTTATTATCAGTTACTTAGCTCTTGGCCTGATTCCGCTTTGCACGGCGCAGCAGGAACTCGATCCGGCTATCGGCGTCCGGGTGCGAATCGACGGCGAAGTGCAGATCCGGGGTGCGGCGGAGGCTGAGGCGGGTGGCCAGTTCGTGTTTCAGAAAGGATTTCGCGTGGTCGAGGCCTGCCAGGACCTTGCGCTCGGCATCGGAATCGATGGCTACCTTGACGTGTGCGTGGCGCATATCCGGCGAGACTTCCACGCTGGTCACGGAAACGTCGGCGAGGCGCGGATCGTCCATTTCAAAACCAATGAGTTCGGATAGCTCTTCGCGGACCGCTTCCGATACGCGTCTTTGGCGATTCTCGTCCATAAAAAAGCTTTCAGCTATCAGCCTTCAGCTAACAGCTCTGAATTTACATCCATTCCACATTCGCTCGAATCAGCATCGGGCCCAGTTGACTCTCCGCTTCGTCCTCCACGGCCCGCAATACCTGTGATGCGAAATCGCGGCTGGCGGATACAACCGCGATCGCGATCACGGCGCTGTTGTGCAGGTCCTGATCTTCAATTTCGGAGACCGAAACGTTGAACTTGCCGCGCAGCCGTTCCTTCAGGCTCTTGACAACATGCCGCTTCTCCTTCAGGGAGTGCGCCTGTTCGATGCGCAACTCCAGTATGAGAACACCAATGGTGGCCATGCAGCTATTCCGCCGGCTGAAAGCTGATCGCTGACAGCTGAAAGCTGACCGCTGACAGCTGAAAGCTTCTATGCGACTTCTACGGCAACCCTCTGGAGCACATAGCCCTCGATGATATCGCCGGGATGCATATCGTTGAAGTTCTCAAGCGTGATGCCGCACTCCATGCCGCTGCGGACTTCGCTGACATCGTCTTTGAAGCGGCGCAGAGAGGCGACCTTGCCGGTATGAACGACGACCCCGTCGCGCAGAACGCGGCAATTGGCGTCGCGTGTGAAGCTGCCATCCAGAACCAGGCTTCCCGCCACGGTGCCGATTTTCGACACCTTGAAGGTTTCGCGAACTTCCGCCTTGCCCTTGTAGACTTCCTTGTAGACCGGCGCCAGAAGGCCCAGCATCGCCTTCTTGATTTCGTCGACCACCTCGTAGATGATCGTGTGGAGCCGGATATCCACTTTTTCCTGCTCGGCCGCGGCCGCCGCGTTGCGCTCGGGCCGGACGTTAAAGCCCAGTACGATGGCGTTCGAAGCCGCTGCGAGCAGAACGTCGGATTCGTTGATGGCACCGACGCCGGCGCGCAGAACACGCACGGTGACCTTGTCGGTGGAAAGCTTTTCGAGCGTATCGCGCAGCACTTCGGCCGAACCGCTGACGTCGGCTTTGAGGATGAGCGGAAGTTCGTGCACTTCGCCTGCCGCCATCTTGCGATGGAGCTGTTCGAGCGTCAACCGGCCGGTTTTGGCCAACTGGAGATTGCGCTCTTTTTCGGCGCGGTACATAACGATCTGCTTCGCCTTGGCGGTATCGGTGACCACCTGGAAGTTGTCGCCCGCTTCCGGGAGACGTTCCAGACCGAGTACCTCGACGGGCATGGACGGGCCGGCTTCCTTCACCGGTTCACCGCGATCGCCAATCATGGCGCGAACGCGGCCGAAGACGGTGCCGCAGATAAAGTCCTCACCCACTCGCACCGTGCCGTTGCGTACGAGGATGGTGGCGACCGGACCCCTGCCGCGATCGAGCTTGGCTTCGAGAACGCTGGCCATGCCGGGACGCGCGGGATTGGCGCGAAGATCGGCCATTTCGGAAACCAGCAGAATCATTTCAAGCAGCAGATCGAGATTGGTTTTCTGGCGCGCGGAGACCGGCACCATGACCGTATCGCCGCCCCATTCTTCCGGATTCAGGCCGCGATCGGCCAGTTGCTGCTTGATCCGATCGGGCTGCGCTTCCGGTTTATCGATCTTGTTAATCGCGACAATGATCGGCACTTTGGCGGCGCGCGCGTGATCGATGGCTTCAAGCGTCTGCGGCATAACGCCGTCGTCGGCCGCGACTACCAGAACCACAATATCGGTGACTTTGGCGCCGCGGGCGCGCATACGGGTGAACGCTTCGTGACCGGGCGTATCGATAAAGACGATGGTCTGGCCGTTGTGCTCGACGTGATAAGCGCCGATATGCTGCGTGATGCCACCGGCTTCTTTACCGGCGACGTTGGCGACGCGAATGGCGTCGAGCAGCGACGTCTTACCGTGATCGACGTGACCCATGATGGTGACAACGGGTGGCCGACGGAACAGATCTGTAGTCTCTTCGGCCTGTTCGACTTCCTGCATGGCCTCTTCTTCATAGGTCACGGCGGAAGTAGAAGCGCCGAATTCGCGCGAGAGTTCGGTAGCGAGCCTGGAATCGAGGGTCTGGTTGATGGTGGCGAAAATGCCACGGTCCACCAGCTTCTTGATGACCAGATTGGCGCGCACATCCAGCTTTTCCGACAGCTCTTTGACGGTGATGCCTTCGGAAATCGTGATATCTCGGTTGATCGGGGGCTGAACTGTCTGCTCCCGGCGCATCTGCGGCCGCAGGATCTTCTCTTCGGCGTCACGGCGGCGGTCACGCGGGCTGCGCGGACGCTTGTTGGGCGCGGGACGGCGCGCGGCGGCGGCATGATCGGGTGGCGGCGGTGCGCCGGGACCGAGCAAGGCTCCACGCGAGGTGGGATGCATGGGACGCGGGCCACCGGGGCGCTGGCCGGGGCCGGGCATACCCGGACGGACGGCGCGGGGCGGTCCGGTGGGCTGGCCGGGACGCGGCGGACCCTGATAGAGCGGCTGGCCGGGACGCGGCGGGGCCGCACGCAGCGGCACTCCGGGGCGCGGCGCGGCGGGGCCGGGCATAGACGGGCCCGGGTTCACATGGGCAGGCTGCTGTACGCGCGGCTGATGTCCCAGACGCGCAGCCAGGTCGGCACGCGGCGGAACGACGGGCCTGGCCGTAGGCTGGCCAACAATCGATTGCGAGCCCGGTCCAGCCGGGTGGGCGCCGGCAACCTGCTGGCCGGGCGAATGCGGAGCTCTCGGATACTGAGCCAGCGGCTGGCCGGCAGCGGGCCGGGGATGACTGGGGGCGGCAGGCCTGGGCTGGCCGGGGCCTGCCGGGGGACGCGGCGGAGGCGCAATCGGCACGCCCGGGCGTACGCTCTGTGGCGCCGAAGGGCTGGAGGGCGGTGGCGCGGCGGGCCGGTGCTGCTGCGGCGCGGGCAGGGGCTGACGCGGGCCGGAAAGGATCTGGCCTGGCCGTGGTGCGGAAGAGGGAATCGGTCGAGCCGGCGGCGGCACGGGCCGCAGAGGCGCGGATGCCGGCGGAGCGAGGGGCAAGCCTGGCGGCACAGCGTGTGTGGGCTGATGAGCGGCCGGCGTAGTGGGGCGCGGACCCACCGGAGGATGGATAGGCGCGCCGCGGCCCAGCATGGGCGGACGCAGTGGAATCGCGCGCGGTTTGTTATCGTCCACGTGCGCCTCCTCCTTCGCTGCAGGCTTCGGGTCTTCGGCCGGTGTCGCCGTCTTGCCTTCCGGCGCGGCAACGGGCGGAGCGGATGAGGCTCCGGCGGCGGTGTGCTTCCGGGGCTCGGACGGGCGCTCCGCGGGCTCGCGTTCCGCAGCCGGTTCCGTCTGGCGGACAGGCTCCGTTTTTTGCGGCTGCTGTTGCTCTTCCTGGCGCGATTGCCGGGCTTCTTCCCGACGCTGCTGCTGGTGGGCTGCGATCACCGAAGTGTCGCCGCCGAAATAGCGCCGCAACTTTTCGGCGTTGTCGTCGTCGATTGAGCTGGAATGGGTCAGGGCTTCGGTGATGCCGAGCTCGTGCAGTTTATCGATGACCTCACGCGACTTGACTTCGAGCTGCCGCGCCAGCTCATTGATTCGGATCTTACTCATGTTTAAGGCGTTTCACTTAACTACCGGTACAACTCACTGGCACGCAAAACTCAGAAAGCACTGAACGCATTTACTGGCCGGAACGGGACACAGTTTCTCCCCCGGCATCCGTCTCAGCGCCTGCCTCGACCGATTCACTCATCGTAGCAGAAGGCTCCGGCTCCGCTTCCACAACAGAATCAACGGCCATGGCTGTTTCCTCAACGGAAACTTCACCGGCAGCGGGTTCTACTGCCTCCAAAGCAGCGGCGGGAGCTTCTTCCGCGTATTCCTGCCCGTAATAACTATTGATCGCCTGCTGGATCAGGCCCACATCGTTCTCGTCGATGCCTTCGAGCGCTTCGAGCAATTCGGGCGTCATGCTGCCGAGCTTTTCGACAGTTCCGATATCGCCTCTGACGAGCGCATCGACGGTGGCTTCGGCCAGACCGTAATCGATCAGAATGGAGACTGGCGCGCCGGTCGAGAGCAGCTCGATGGCGCCCTGCACTTCCTGGCGCTTCTCTTCCTCGCTCTTAATATCGATCTTCCACCCCAGCAGTTTGGCTGCCAGGCGAACATTTTGCCCCTTTTTGCCGATCGCGAGCGAAAGCTGCGTGTCATCCACAATAACTTCCATGTGGTGCTCTTCGTGATTAATGATGGTCACGCGCGCAATCTTGGCCGGGCTCAGTGCGTGGGTGGCGAACTGAACCGGCTCATCGGAGAATTCGATAATGTCGATCTTTTCGCCGCGCAGTTCGCGGATGATCGATTGCACGCGCATACCCTTCATGCCGACGCACGCGCCGACGCTATCCACGTCGCGATCGCGGCTGGAGACGGCGATTTTGGTGCGCTCGCCGGCTTCGCGCGCGCAACCTTTGATCACGACGGTGCCATCGTAGATTTCCGGGACCTCCTGCTCGAACAGACGCTTGACCAGTTCGGCATCGGCGCGCGAAACCACCACGCCGGGGCCCTTCGACGACTTATCCACCAGCTTGATGACGCAGCGAATGCGATCGCCGACGCTGAAGCTTTCGAGGCGCGATTGCTCGCGCTTGGGCAGACGGGCTTCCGTCTTGCCGAGATCGACCACGAGGTCGAGCCCCTCGATGCGCTTGACGGTGGTGTTGATTAATTCACCGACGCGATCGGCATATTCGCGATAAATGGTTTCGCGCTCGGCTTCACGCACCTTCTGAAAGATGACCTGCTTGGCGGTTTGGGCGGAAATGCGTCCGAGCGCGTCGCCTGGCTTGGCAAAACGCAGGACGGAGCCGATTTCCGCTTTCAGGTCGGTCCGGTGCGCTTCGGCCAGCGTCATTTCGATGGCGGGATCGGCGACGGTTTCGACGACGGTTTTGACGGCAAAGAGCTTCAGCGCGCCCGAGCGATCGTCGAAATCGACTTCGTAGTTTTCGTTGGTGCGAAAATGCTTGCGTGCGGCCAGCAGCATGGCGTCCTTGACGGCGTCCAGAACGATCTGGGTGTCGATGCCTTTTTCTTTGCTGAGCAGTTCAATTGATTGATAGATGCTGTCCACAGTGATTCCTCGATCTCTTCTTCAAACTTATTTTAACGATTCGGTGGCGGCTACCACTCGAATTTCAGGTTGGCGCGGTCGACCTGTTCGAGCGGGAAGGTGACTTCGGCGCCGCCGGAAAGTTCGACGGTGACGGTGTGGCCCACATCGTCGGCGCGGGCAATTACGCCCTCGAAATGCCTGACCGGGGCAGCGGCAGGGGTTGCGCCCACCGGAACGGGCTCGCGCAGGACGACCTTTGCTTTCTCGCCGACAAAACGCACCCAATCCTTCCAATGGCGCAGCTTCCGCTCCACGCCGGGCGAACTGACCTCAAGACTGTAAGTGCCATGAATGGTGTCTTCCGCGTCCAGGATTTCGCCCACCTGATGAGAAATGAGTTCGCAATCGCCATGGGTGACGCCCGCGGGCTTGTCGATCACCATGAGCAGCACCTGATGACGCCCCGCGCCCTTGAGTTCGATCTCGACGATCTCAATACCCTCGGGTTGCGCGACGCGTTCGGCGATTTGCTGGATTTTCGCGACAATGTCCGTTCGATTCATGGCGATTCCAATAAAAAAGTGGGCTTTCGCCCACTGCCTGAGTCCGACCACTAAAATTCGAGTATAGCAGAAAAATCAGCTTTCAGCTTTGCGCTATCAGCTTTCAGCTTTCAGCTATCAGCTTTCAGCTATCAGCTATCAGCTTTGCGCTTTGCGCTATTGGCTGAGGGCTCGGGTTGATCGGGGGTCGTTGGCGGGTCGTTCGGGGGTTGTTCGGGGGTCGTTGAGGGGTCGATTGGGATCTGATTTCCGCTGTTTTTGTTTGTTTTCATGGAGATAAGTGGGATCATTCCGTCTTTTTTTAGTTTCAGGCGCGGGTGGGTCCTCTTGGGCGGCGAATCGGCCTGGAAGGTCCGGTTGCGGAGGGGTGCGCCAGCGGCAGAAGGCCATGGTTTCGACGAGGGCGAGTTCGTTGGGGGTGGTGGCGTGGAATTCGGTGGTGAGGTCTGCGAGGAGCCGGAGGAAACGCCGGCGGGATTCGCCGGGGAGCAGGATGGTTTGGGCGAAGATGCCGTGTTGGATGGCGTTGCGGGAGGAATTGCGGCGAGTTGTTTTTCTGATGCCATGTTTTGGTCTCCTGTTAGGGAGATAGCATGGAGGGATGGGGCTGGCTTGGTAAGTCCTTTAGAATCATGGAAATATTGTTGTGACTGGAAACGGCGAAGAAGCTGGCCGTTGCGGATATCCGTGCCGACGGTTTAGTCTAAGTATCTGGAGCTGGCGCAGGCAGAGGCTCTGGCCCGGCGCTTTCCACGTTCGAAACATGATGCTGCGCAAGCTGGGAGTTGCGCTGAACAATGCGAGTTATGCGACTCATGGACCGATTTGCGCGTAATGGGCTGGCCGTAGCCGCGGTCGTGCTGGGTGCGTGCTTTTGCTCGTCGTGCGCGCTCACGCCGGAGGCCCGCGAGGCGAAGCATATGGCGAACGGGAAGCGATATCTGGCGGCCGGCGATTATAAGAGCGCCTCTATCGAATTCAGAGTGGCGTCCCAGAACATGCCGAAGGACGCAGAACCGCTTTACCAGCTGGGGATGACCTATTTGTCCGGAGGCGCGGCCACGCAGGCGCTGCAGGCATTCGACAAAGCCGTGGCCGTGAACCCGGCACACGAGGGGGCGCAATATCAGTTAGCGCTGTTCGAGGTGGGAAGCAGCAAACCCGAGGATGTTACGACGGCGATGGGGGTGTTGCAGAAGTATTCCGCCGGACATCCGGACAGCGCTGAGCCATGGGGAGCGCTGGCGCTGGCCGATGCGAAACTGGGCAACAAAGAAGAGGCACTGAAGGACCTGCATGCGGCCGTGGCCAGGGCTCCGGGGCAGTTGCGTCCGGTTTCTATTGTGATCGGATTCTATGCGGCTAAGGGAGACGTGGAGACGGCGAAGGAGATCGTGC
>Ga0302319_10007037_pt1 | contig 22189 bp, 23 predicted proteins | sample Bog_T0_2_FD_203319 | JGI IMG/M metagenome (GOLD analysis project Ga0302319, IMG submission 203319) | Peat permafrost microbial communities from Stordalen Mire near Abisko, Sweden - Bog_T0_2 | ecosystem: Environmental > Terrestrial > Soil > Wetlands > Peat | place: Sweden: Abisko, Stordalen Mire... | reverse complement strand
CTTTTTTGGAAAGGGGAAGACGGCGCGCGACGATTTCCAAATCCTGCTCAAGCAGATCGATGGCGAGATCAAGACACCCTATGTGCTCGATACCGAAACGCAGCAGGCGATCTATCTTTATGCGGGACTAAGTTTCAAGCAGCTCTCGCAATTGCCGGAGGCGAAAGCGGCCTGGGAACGGGGGCTGAAGCTCGATGCCCAATCCGACCTCGGCAAGAAAATCGGCGATGAGCTGATGAAAGTGAAATGAAGATTCATAGGTTCCTGCTCTGCTGTTTAACCGTGCCGCTTATTGCTCGGATGGCGGTTGCAGTCGATTCAGGGAACAATTTTCATCCGCCACCAACCACTGTGCATGAGGTTGTCCGAGCCTTGAAGGAGCAAATGCCACAAGGCTGGTCGGCAAACTATGATCAGGAAAACGCCGTGATCGAAATTGGCCGCGACGGTGAAATCTGGGCCGAGAGCACGCTGCCAAACCAGGGCCCGAACCAGAAAGACGAAAGGGTGAAATTCTCCTTTGCATTGCGCCTCGTTCCGTTTGTGTCCAAGGAGGCTTGGCGGAAATTGACGGACGAAAATCAGCAAACTCAAAAGAAGGTAGATGCGCTGTTCGCTGAGTTGTCGCACCATCTGCCGCACATGGGTGACGCCTTCGTGGGAACCGATGACGAGTCCAAAAAGAAAATTGCCGAGTACGAACATCTCAAGGGCGAGTTGCATGATTTGCCCAGATTCTATTTTCGCGATGTCGGTCTTGAGTGGATCCCGCTGGATCCGGATCTTTGGGGCTTTTACCCTTATGCGCCGGTCGATGAAGGTGTTTTCCGCGAGGGCAAGGACGTTATTAAAAAGATCGAAGGCGTGCTCTCCAGTTACTAAAATACGCCATTCATGAACTACCAGGGCAAACGCTGGCGCACGATTTGGCGCAACGACGATGACGCCGCCGGTTCCATCGGCGTGATCGACCAGCGTCTTTTGCCGCATGAATTCAAGACGCTCACCTTGCGCAGGATGGAGGAATGTGCCGAGGCGATCCGCAACATGACTGTTCGCGGCGCGCCGCTGATCGGGGCCACGGCGGCCTATGGCATCTGCCTTGCGCTGCGCGCTGACCCGTCCGATGTGGCGCTGACTGCAGCTTACGCGACGCTCCACCAAACGCGTCCCACGGCGATCAATCTCAAGTGGGCGCTCGACCAGATGCGGGGCGCCGTCGCGCAACTGCCACCCGCGAAGCGACTCGAATCCGCCTATGCGCGCGCCGCCGAACTGTGCGACGAAGATGTCGCCGTGAACGAAGCGATTGGCCGCCATGGTCTCGAAATTTTCCGCGAAATTCTCGCGAAGAAACCAGCCGGTTCCAAACTTAACGTTCTCACTCACTGCAACGCGGGCTGGCTCGCGTGTGTCGATTGGGGCACGGCGCTGGCGCCGATTTTCATGGCGCACGATGCCGGACTGCCCGTCCATGTCTGGGTGGATGAGACGCGGCCCCGCAACCAGGGAGCATCGCTCACAGCGTGGGAGCTGAACCAGCACGGCGTGCCGCACACCGTGGTGGTCGACAACGCGGGCGGGCATCTCATGCAGCACGGGCTGGTCGATCTCGTCATCGTCGGCACGGACCGCACGACGGCCCGGGGCGATGTCTGCAACAAGATCGGCACGTACCTTAAGGCGCTCGCCGCGCGCGACAGCAACGTCCCGTTTTACGTCGCGCTGCCGGGTTCGACCATCGACTGGACGATCCACGACGGCCTGAAGGAAATCCCCATCGAGGAGCGGAGCGCCACTGAAGTGACGCATCTGCGCGGCAAAATGGCGGATGGTTCGCTCGCTGAAATCCAGGTCACGCCGGATGGCTCGCCCGCCAGCAATTTCGGCTTTGACGTCACCCCGGCGCGACTCGTGACGGCGCTCATTACCGAGAAGGGCGTCTGCGCCGCGAGCGAAGAGGGGCTTAAAAAGCTATTCGGAACCGGGAACTGAGAGCGCAGACGCCGAACGGAAGAAGTCGTACTTCCTTCTTCTTCGTTCTAACTTCTCAGTTCTAAGATTGTCCATGGCCTCCCGCATTTCCTATCTCGTCGTTCTTGCCGCCTGGATCGCGGTTTTGTGGTGGGGCCTCGATTTCGCCGCGCGCCAGAAAGCCCCGCCGGTGGCCGTTCCGGCGAAGGATGTCGACTGGCCCGACTTCTTCGCCGCGAATATCCTGCCGAGCCTGCCCGTGGCGGATGAATTTGATACGCCGCTGCGCCCTCCCGATGGCGCGGGCGCGGTGGTGTCTTTTCCCTTTCAGGAAAAAGGGAATCTCGGCGAGAGCTGGACGACCGCGAAGGGAAATGCCGCGCTGGGCGAACCGGTTTACAGCGTGGCCGATGGCTGGGTTTCGGTGGCGCAGGATTTTCAAAACGCTTTCGGCAAGGTTGTTTTTATCTGCTACCGGCTGCCGGAGGGGCGTTGGCCGCCGTTTGTCGAAGTGATGTATGCGGAGCTCAATTCCATCGACGTGCAGCCGGGGCAATTCGTGAAGCGCGGCCAGAAAATCGGCACCGTGGGGGATGGCGATGGCACCTACAGCGCGACCGGCGCGTCGCTGCGCTGGGAGGTGAGGCAGACGGTCGGGCTTGGGCTCGGTCCCGGCTTCGAGGCGAATGCCTCGGGCTGGCTCGGGCCCAGCGAATTCATCACCGCCCATCGTGGCGGACGGTCGGCGCAGCCGCTGCTGCAAAAAGTACTGACCGAGGCGGAGCGTCCCGGGTGGGGGTCGGATTATTAGGCTGAACATTCGTTCTTAAATGTTATTGGGGAAGAGTTCCGACCGCAGCAGGGCCGCAGAGTTGTGGAACCCCTTCGGGGTAAGGGATGGGGAGATGGCTTTCCGGTGGTATCGTCCCGTCAAGCCGGGACTCAACCACGGGCTATGGTTCTCGCAAGCCTCCGGCTCGCACGGTCGGGGCAGCCGTTGCGGCAAATAGTGCGGCCAGGATTGTAAAATCCCTCGCGATTTCCGATCAGGCATGGTTAGGTTTTCGCAGAGGCTCTGCGCCGCCTTGTCTAGGACGGGAATGCAATCTTGATGCCAAATACTCGGACTGTGCCGGCAAGGTCCTTCGACTCGGCTCGTCCCACAGCTACGAGATAAGGAGATACTCCGCTCGCCTCGCTCAGGATGACGGAACTGAAAAGAGTGCCTCAGACCGCAGGCTTGCGCTCCTTCTCATTCTTGAGCACGACCTGTTCGCTGAGGTTGCGAGCCAGGGCTTGAAACTCGGCGGGCATCACGACGACGATGGTCGAGTTGTTCTCCGCGCCGACCTCCGAGACCATCTGCATGCGGCGCAGTTCCAGCGACGCCGGAGTGCTCATCAAGCGTTCCGCCGCCTGGGTCAGCTTTTCCGAGGCCTCCAGCTCCGCGCTGGCCTTGATGATGCGCGCGCGCTTTTCGCGGATCGCCTCGGCTTCCATCGCCATGACGCGCTGCATGTTGAGCGGAATTTCGACATCCTTCATCTCGACGATCTCGACCGTGATGCCCCACGGCGCGGCCAACTCGTTCAGGCTCGATTTCAAAATTCCGTTGATCTTGTCGCGTTCCTTGAGCACCTCATCGAGATCATGCTGGCCGATGATATTGCGCAGGCCGGTCAGGGCGACCTGATAAATCGCCATGCTGTAATTCTCGACGGAGAGGACGGCCTTGGCCGGATCGATCACGCGGAACCAGAGCACCGCGTTGACCTTCACCGTCACGCTGTCGCGCGTGATCGTCTCCTGTTGCTCGACGGCGACGGTCACCGTGCGAATATCGATCTTCCGCTGCCACTCGATTAATGGAATGAGATAGTAGAGGCCGGGGCCGCGGATGCTCATGAACCAGCCCAGGCGGAAGACGACCGCGCGCTGGTACTGCTCGGCGATCCGAATCCCCGAAAGCAAAACCAGCACCACCACAAGAAAGGCCGCCCAACCAAATGGAATGGAATCGAACATAATCTAATGTAGCTCATTAGTGAGCGATGCAAGAACTGTTAGATTGACTACTGCGTCTGGGTCACGGTGGCGGGCGCGTCGGGATCTTCCTTGTACCAGCGATTGTTGGCGAAAACGGCGCGGTATTGCTCGCGCTTGGCCTCGATGACTTCGACATATTTTTTTGTACTGGGGAAGGTGATGCGGTCGAGAAAAGCGGTGTGGTCCAGGGGCGCGAGCGGGTCGACCCACTTCAAGGCATTGCTGCGTCCGGCGTTGTATTCGGCGAGGGCGAAGGTGACGGGGTCGTCGGTCTGGCTCCAGCGCTTGATCGCACGGTTGAGATACCACGTCCCCGCGCGGATGTTTGTCTCGGGGTCGTAGAGCTTGTCATCGGTGAAATCCTCGACTTTGTTCGCCTTGGCCCACATCTGGCCAACCTCGGGCGTCACCTGCATGAGGCCGTGCTCATCCGCCGCCTGTCCGTGGGTGGTGGGATTGAACCGGCTCTCGCGCCAGATCAAGGCGCGGACCAGAAAGGGATCAACGCCATCGTTGCGCGCGATGCTGGCGATGAGCGGATCATAAATGCTCTCGCGGGGTTGTTGCTCCTGCCAATAAAGATAGGTTGCCCCTCCGGCCAAAAGGACGAAAAGCAGGATCAATGCGGTGTTGGCAAACCTGCGGAGCACGCAGTAAGTTCTAATTTTGCGAGGGAAAGCGCAAGATTTGAATTTGCCCAAGCCCGGCAGGGCAATGGGCCGGGCGAAAAGGATGGGTGCTGTCCCGGAACTCATGGTCGAGACGCCTTGAAACCCTTCTTGAAAGTTGGGAAATTTGGTCTGAAGCTTGCTTGGATGCTGTCCAAAAAGCCGTAGCTCAATTTTTTACCAATTATATGTCATTCACATCAACCGTTACACCGTCCGGCAAAAACTCCTATGAGTTAAACCTACAGGGGCGAACGCATAGTCCGCTGTGGGTCGTTCACCTCTTCGCCTCGCTTTCGCAAGAGCAGATTTCAATTATTTCGGGACAGGCCGAGCAAATTAATCCGGGAGAATGGGGGTCGAGCTTCGTTCTTGATTTTTCGCGGAGCACGGCCGATCCGATGCACGTGGACTATGCGGCTTTCTCGACGCAGAACACGAAGCTGGATCGGTCGGTCACGCCTAAAATAAGCCGGTATAAACTGACGCGCCGGCCCGATCAGTTGGTTGATCTTCACCTGGAAGGGCCGGACCAGATCGGATTTCTTGCCTCCGCACTGGGCCGGATTTCGGGCCTGGCTTTGTTCCCGTCGTTGCTGGAGATTCGTACGGTGGCGGGGCAGATCAAGGACTATTTCGTTCTGCGAGGGATCGGGAACAGGCCTCCGAGTGAGGAAGCTTACAAGGCTTTGGGCACGATGCTGCGCGGTTTCGTGGTGTGAGGTCGCGACAGGAACAGACCTTACATTCTTTTAACTCGTTCCCCCTTTGCCCTGGGACGAGATGGCTTTATTATCGAGGAGATAGGGCTCCGAGGTGAAGTTGGGGCTGTAAAAGATTCCGCCGCTGGGACAGCGGCGACTACCACGGAGACGGCAGAGTTGATCAAGCCAAAGCAATTGGCGGGGAATTCAGCCCGGGAGATTAAACGGGCACAGCGGGCAGCTTCCAGATATCACGGGCATATTCGTGGATGGTGCGATCACTGGAGAACTTGCCGACGCGCGCGGTGTTCATGATGGCCATTCTGGCCCAACGGGACTTGTCGCGATAGGCTTCGTCGATCTTGTGCTGCGCATCGCTGTAGGAGCGGAAATCGGCGAGGCAAAGATAGGGATCGCCGCCGCCCAGCAAGCTGTGTTTGAGCGGAGCGAGGACGCCGGGCTCATCGGGAGTGAAGTAGTTCGAGCCGATCCAATCGACCACGGCGCGCAATTCTTCGTCGGCCTGATAGTAGTCGTGGGGATTGTAGCCCTTGTGCAAGAGGGCCTCGACCTCGTCGACGGTGAGACCGAAGATGAAGATGTTGTCGGGGCCGACTTCCTCGCCGATTTCGACATTGGCGCCATCAAGCGTGCCGACGGTGAGCGCGCCGTTGAGCGCGAGCTTCATGTTGCCGGTGCCGGAGGCTTCCTTGCCCGCGGTGGAAATCTGCTCGGAAATATCGGCGGCCGGGATGATGCGCTGGGCCAGGGAGACGCGGTAGTTGGGGAGGAAAAGGACCTTGAGTTTGTCGCCGACGCGCGGGTCGTGGTTGATTTTTTCGCCGACGGCATTGATGGCCTTGATGATGCATTTGGCCAGTTCATAACCGGGTGCGGCCTTGGCGCCGAAGATGAAGACGCGCGGTTGGACGTCGAGATTGGGGTTTTGCAGGATGCGGCGGTAGAGGGCGAGAATGTGGAGGAGGTTGAGGTGCTGCCGCTTGTACTCGTGGAGGCGCTTGATCTGGACATCGAACAGGGCGGTGGGGTTGACCTTGATGCCGGACAAATTATGGATGATCTCGGCCAGATGGACCTTGTTGGCGTGCTTCACCGCCATGAAATCATTCTGGAAAGCGGGATCGTCGGCCCATTGTTCGAGCTTGCGCAGTTCGTCGAGATTCCGGGTCCAGGATTCGCCGATTTTCGAGGAGATGAGGTTGGAGAGCTTCGGGTTGGAAGCGAGAAGCCAGCGGCGGGGCGTGATGCCGTTGGTCTTGTTGTTGATTTTTCCGGGATAAAAAGCGTCGAAGTCGGCGAAGAGATGCTTTTTCAGCAATTCCGTGTGCAAGGCCGCGACGCCGTTGACCGAGTGGCTGCCGACGACGGCGAGATTGGCCATGCGGACCATCTGCACGTTGCCCTCCTCGATGAGAGACATGCTCCGTTTTTTCTCCGAATCGCCGGGGTAGGCCTTCTCAATGCTTTCGATGAGACGCCGGTTGATTTCGAAAATTAATTGGAGATGGCGGGGCAGGACTTTCTGGAAGAGGGGGACGCTCCATTTTTCCAGCGCTTCGGGCAGGAGCGTGTGGTTGGTGTAGGCCATGGTCTTGGTGACGATGTCCCAAGCCTCATCCCATGGGAGTTCGTTTTCGTCATGCAAAATGCGCAGAAGTTCGACGACGGCGAGCGCAGGGTGGGTGTCGTTGAGTTGAACGGCGACCTTGTTGGAGAAATCGGCCCAGACGCGGGGGATGCGCTGAAAGCGGCGGATGATGTCGCGCAGGGAACAGGAGACGAAGAAGTATTGCTGGATGAGGCGGAGTTCCTTGCCTGCCTCCGTTTTGTCGTTGGGGTAGAGTACCTTTGAGACGGTTTCGCTCTGGGTTTTCTCGGCCAGCGCTTCGCTGTAACCGCCGCGATTGAAGGCTTCGAGGTTGATTTTCTCGGAGGGGCGGGATTCCCAGAGGCGGAGGAAGTTGACCGTGTTGGTGCCGTAGCCGGCGATGGGGATATCGTAGGGAATGCCGATGATCTTTTTGGTGTTCTTCCAGCGCGGGACGTAGTTGCCCTTGTCGTCGAAAACATTTTCGACGTGGCCGTAGAGCTCGACGGCCTGGGTGAACTCGGGGCGGACGATTTCCCACGGCGTGCCAAACCGCATCCAGTCATCGGGCAACTCGATCTGGTGTCCCTTGCTGAATTCCTGGCGGAAGAGGCCGAATTCGTAATGGATGCCGTAGCCGACCGCGGGATAATCGAGCGTGGCGAGCGAATCGAGGAAGCAGGCCGCGAGACGGCCCAAGCCGCCGTTGCCGAGGCCCATGTCGTATTCCTCACCGCGCAAATCCTCCAGATTCAGGCCCAGTTCATGAAGCGCCTGCTCGGTTTCCTTGAAGAGGCCGACGCTGTAGATGGCGTTGTTGAAAAGGCGCCCCATGAGGAACTCGAGGGAGAGATAATAAACGCGGCGGACGTCCTCGCGATTATGGACGGCCATGGTGGCGATCATTCGCTCGATGACCCGTTCCTGGATGGCCTTGGAGGTGGCCAGCCACCAGTCCCGCTTCGTCGCCGTCTGGGTGTCATGCGCAAGGCTGAATTTGAGGTGATAAACGATGGAATCTTTCACCGATTGGGACGAGGAATCAAAAGTGGTGCTGAACTTGGGTTGGGTGGTCATGGAACTTGAGGGATGAGGATAAGTGGATCGAATTGTACAAATGAGCAGTAAACAAGGGGGAGTCGAGCTAAACTTGCGGCTAAAAATGGAGCGTAACCATTGAGCAGGAAGCCTGCCAGAGGCTTTATCGAGAAGACAAAGCTATGTCGGGAAAATCGTCTGGCAAAGACCGCCGATCCCGGTCGCGCACCATTTTCAGGAAAAGACTTGAACCGACTCCCCTGCTTGGATAGCGTTGCCTCCTTGCCAACACGCGGGTGTAACTCAGTTGGTAGAGTGCAACCTTGCCAAGGTTGATGTCGCGAGTTCGAGTCTCGTCACCCGCTCCCTTTTTCGACACTCTACCTCTCACAAGCCTTTTCGGGTATGTGTCCTTTCTGTTGAGTTTTGGTACATTTTCGGTGCTGTATGAGAGGTAAACGTGGATTTACGGGGGACTCTGCCTATGGACGTTTCCCTTTTATCAGAATTTCCCTGGATGCGCTACTCGGCTAAATCGTCAGCGGTCTCCTCAGGTGTCCGCAATCCTTGGACTAATGCCGGTCGGGGTTAAATTGATTGCCTCGGCAATGGCTGGCGCCGCGTAAGCAGCGTGTGCAACCTTCACTGTCAGGTTAGGCCGCGGGTGGTACCACGCGCCATGATGCGTGTGGCCGCATAATACGCTGATTCCCGCTTCAGGATGAGCGGCAGCAATCTCCAGCAGCGCTTCCCCCAACGCAACATTGACGAAGAACGGGGCGTGGTCGGGAGACGAGGGCTTGTTTTGATAGAGGGCAGCCTCTGGAAATGGCGGAACATGCGTGGCAACGATCAGATTTTTGGCCCGGGAGAAGGCTTTCGGCGCCAGCGTGCGAATGTAGTCGGCGGATGCATCTCCGAGACGCCCGAGCTTTTGGAACAACGCCTCGGTATCCAGGTCGGTCAGATCTTTAATGAGTCGCTGGTCGTTTAGGCGAAACGGGGATTGACTACCCAATCCGGCACGACCATCTGCCCAACCGCGATGGCCGATGAGCGCCGTTTCAGAGTTTAGGGTGATTATTTCGCCATGGCCGAGATGGATAAGATGGGGATACGTCGAACAAAACTCGCGAACGATCCGATCTACCTCGTCAAAGCTTCCTCCGTAAAAATCATGATTCCCAAGCGTTAAATAGATTGGGCACGAAAACGAGACCGCTAGGTCGGTGAAGTGCCGCCGCATCAAAGAAGCGGTGGAAATATCCCCAGTTATAAGAAGCGCATCTGGTTGATGCCCGGCAACGGAATGCAGGAAAGCTTCGGCTTGAACAAAAGAGAGGAATTCCAGGTGCGGATCGCTGATCCAGATGAGTTTCATGGATTTGTATCTTGGTTAGACGGACTTTTCTTTTTTCGCGTGCGCGCGAATCGCCGCGACAACTGCATGGCGCGGCGAGACCACGGGACCAATGCCTAATACGCACACGTATTCGTGGCGGCTCGGATCGTCATCATGAGGATAACCCCAAGCATAGCAGCGCGTCGCCCCGGATGGATGTTGTACCTGGAAGACCTCGACGTCCCCATCCCATGCGAAGCCTGCCATAAAAATCTCGACGACGTGTACGGTCTCGATGTGGCGGGCTACCACACCATGCGTCTGAAGAATGGCGTTGGTCAGCCCTTGAAGGTAAGTCATAGATTTATTTGGTAGCCCCGCTGCCGCCTGGACCTGATTCACGCCCTGACTGTCGCTTCGCGCGGCGTAACAGCTCTTTTTCGTATTCGGCGTCGGATAAAGTTTGGAGCATCCCGTGGCCGACGTCGCGAAGCCCGCCGAAATAGCCGCTAATCTCGCAAACGAAAGCCGACCGATGCTGGATATCTGCCGTGAAGGAATTCCACAGGTCGCGGAATGGCGGAAGGAGGTTGCTGTCGCCCTGCCACCTCAAAGTCCCGATTTTCTCTTTCACAATGACGGGAGCGATTTCGGCATCGTCCTGAAAGCCAAATGCGCGCAATACGCGAACCAGCGACGTCGCTGTTTTGGAAAGCTCTTCGATTAGCTTTGCCCAACCTTCCCTGCACTCGAATCCGTATCGCAGGTTGCAGTAATCCTCGGGAGGGGGACGCTTTTCTGGGAACTTCGCATAATACCTGGCGCGTTCCCGTGACGGCACACGGTAAAGGGATGGGTATCGCGCGATGATTTCGCGTTGCCACGAGGGGAGCCAAAGAAGCCGGTTTTGTTTGGTTTCGTATTCCATAATCATAGCCATGCCTGCAATGACTTCTCGGGGTCGAAGGGTGGTACTTTGAGCACCTTGAAAACAGACATATGGGTCCAAACCTCATTGCCTCGGACAATGCAAACCGGAGAAGTACTGAACGCATCACAGACCTCCTTCCCATTACGGATGTGTTTGGTGAAGCGGATAGGCCTGGCGAGTGCGATGTCTTCTGCCAGGAAACCTTCTACCCAATAGTCAGGCTTTACGGTCGCTTTTGGGGTGATCCCAAGGCCATGTTCAGCACCGGTCGAACCAGGCACGTAGTCGGGACTGGCAATCAGCTTAAGCAACCTCACATATGTTCCTTTTTTCATGGTCGGTAGATGTTGATGTTGGGACTAGGCGTATGGAGCGAACGTCTCTTTGTGCGACGGTGGGACGCGCAAAACCTGGTAAAGCGTATCTTGCGTCAAGACGTATCCGTTTCGGACGCGGACAGTCGGAGCGCTGGTGAATATCCCCCTGCAGCTCTTTCCCTCGCGAATGCGTGCGACCAGGCGGATGGGCTCCGGTGGCTGCACATGAACCAACAGCCAGCCTTCAGCGACCCAGATCGGGATACTCACCACCGCCAAGGTGTAGAGGTCTGGGGTGTTCCTTAGGTTAGTCAACATGAACGCGGAAATTCGGACGTATTCGCCACGCTTCATTTGGATGCAGGTGGTTGCCGGCGCCTACGCGCGGGTGTCATTGGCTTTGCCGAGGGGTGAGTGTGCGAGAATCTCACTTTAGTCTGCGGCCAACCGCGGGAGATCTCCTCCTTGACTGACGAAGTAAGTCCCTCAGCTCCATCATCGAGCACACAGACGCATTGCCCGCCCGCCAGACGACCGGTGATGGTGCGTCTGATGCGGGCGATTACTTTCGGGTTATCGAGTTGCCCGGACCATTGCCTCAAGCTCAGGTAGGTCATCGGAAGCACCCCTGTTTTGCGGCCTGCGAAAAACGGAAATGATAATCGAGGACAGTCCGACCTAGCGACCAGGCCTCAACCCACGTTGCTGTCAGTCCGAGCTGTTCGAGCAAATAGCTTTGTTCGGTGATTCCCTTCCATCCCATGCTTCGCCAGGTGGCTAGGTCCTCGATGCCCTGGTCGAACGCAGGCCCGACAGTCTGCAGAAGCGCACATGCCTCGATCGCCGCCACGATGGACTCACCTACCTGGGGATCGCAGAGGAGCCCACCTAGCGATCTCACGCGCTCCTGCTTTTCGGAGGACAAGAACGAGGACAGCCGGGCGTAGATCATGCCCAAGCAGGTCCGGAGACGGATGCTCAATTCAGAAACCGTCTTGGCTTGAGCCGCATAGTCGGCTCCGAGTAGGTCGTAAGCCCGCGGAACTGAAGCTGGCTTGTCGGGGCCGGGCGTTGGTCTAACCGCGTAGGGATGTTCGGAGAGCAGAGAGCACAAGTAGTGTTCAACCCACCGCATACCCCCCGAAGCCTTAACCGCCTCATCCAGCAATTCCGAAAGAGGACGTGACAGAGGAATACCAAGTTCGCCATGTATGCGTCCGATCGCATTGCAAAGATCCTTCCTGCTGGGTGGTTCCAGCAGGATTGGATCACAAAAGCGGGACAATATTTCTTCAGGCAGATAATTTGCAATCTGGGCGCTGTGGGTGGCTTTAGCGCTGCTCGACGGGCTGAAGCCTAATGTGCCGCGACCCGAAGCTTGCCGCACCTCTTGCAGGGCCAACTGGAAGGCACCACCAGCTAGAATGAGCCAACGGGAACGAAATCGTTCCACGTCGAGTTGCGACCATCCATGCGTCAGAAGCCGAGAGTCGCTCTCAAGTAATCCGATGCACTCAGCCCACACCGACATATTCCACCCCGAGTCCGCAAGAGCAGCGGGTTTAGGGACAAGTTTGCAAATTTCGTCGATAAAAACCGCTCCCTCGATCCCTTGGGGTTGTGACTCCGCATTCCCATCAGAGATTGGAGTTGCCCGTATGAAGTCGAGGACCAGTCGCAAAGTTGCTGTCTTTTGCGAACCTGCGACGATCCAACTTCCCCCGTCCAGAACCAGCATGCGAAGGTCTCTCTGGCGGGCGAATTCCCGCGCGACGGCCGATTTTCCGGCGCCTGAGGCTCCGATCATCAATAGGCGGCGGCAAGCCGGACTGAAACCGGCCAGTTTGCGATCGCCCACGCGGGAAAAGACGTTGGCTGATAGGTGCAACTTCTGGATCGCCTCCTTTTGGCTTGGGGTGGGATGCCAAGCCGGATGTGTTGCTGGGATTTCGGCTGTTTCCAGGGGAGGCGTGGACTTAGCAGGAAATAAGGATGCTTCTGCTGGTGGAGTTCCGCGAGTGGTCGTGAAGGTTTCAGTGGTGTGGGCATCAAGCAGCATTTCCATGAACCTATAATCGGAAATGTTGAAGTCTTCCGCTATAGGTAGACCTATCCATTTTTGATCCTTCCCAGATTTCTATCTACTGGGATGAACTTGATTCCCGTTGCCCGAGCAGCAACCCTTCGAGGCCTCATCATGGCCTGCGCAAAATTCCCGGATTGTCGCCTCTGGATTTTACTTCATCCCCTTACCGCGCCCGTCCTGCATGGTGCCAACGGTGCGAGTCCGGTGGGCCCGGAGCTTGCTGGCGAAATCGCCAAATTCCCTTTCCCAAGAAATGACACAATTTGCACCGGAGCTGAGTCCTCGTCCTTTGCCAAGCTCATCAATTTGGTCGCCTGCCAACACCCGTGTGTGACGGGTACGAAAAAAACCATGATGATCTGGGCCGCCTCCGAGCTTGTTGCCGTGACCGGAATTGCCGCGACGCACCGGACAATAGCCGAGATCCACCCTATTGCCAGCGAGGTCGGTCAGTCCCTGAAGCGAATTCACGAACACGAGTCCCTGCGCCAGCAATTGTGCGCCAACCGCCATCTCAGTATGCACTTCCGGGAACCTCTCTTGTTTGTGCGTGGCGACGGCCAAATCGTGATGGCCAGCGAAAGTGGCTGGGATAGCCTGTATAAGCATTTGCGTTGCCGGCCCAGCAAAAAGAATCCGATTCGCAGGCTTCCCAGTAACATGATCGAAGCCCTATCGAAAACCGGGAAGACGGTCCTGGGTGCCCTGGCCATGACGGTCTATCCCCTTCCCGATGACAACGAGTCGGCGCTTCCTATGCGTGTCGTCTTCCTAGAGCCCGCAACACACGTGCAGTCCTCTAACTTCGACCAACGAGTCGCCGCACTCACGCCCACCCAGAGAGCCACCTATCAACTGGTGCTGGCCGGGAAGCGGGATAAAGAAATCGCGGATGCCTTAGGAATCGCTTACCGCACTGCCACCCACCATGTTGCTGCGGTGCTGGCCAAGACAGCTTGTGGCGATCGCCTTCAGTTAATGGCTACCGCTGCCCAGCACCATGCGCGGAAAGTCTTTCCGGCTTTAGCCATGGTCGAGGCGCCAGTAATGGCCGATCTACCGAGAACGGATGGCAAGGTCGCAGCGCGCGTATGACCTTAAGAATGAAAGAAAGCTCCGGGGGCTTGTGTCATGAAAATAGGTAGGTCTAGCAATATGCGGGTTAGAAGACTTCCGGGACAATGGGCGGATGGAATCTTCAAACCTTCAGGCCTTACTGGAGCAGCCATTAATTGCACGAGACGAACTAGCGCAAAAACTCCGGGTCTCGGCGGATACGATCCAGTCGTGGACATCGGAGCGTCGCATACCTTGTTTCAGACTTGGCCATCGCTTGGTCCGCTATAGCTACCCGGCGGTCGTCGTGGCCCTCGCGCGTTTCTACACCCCCCCGGAGCAGCAATGGAGCAGACGGTTACCTAAACGCAGCCAGGAACCGATTCCCCCCCCACCAAGGACGTATCAGACGGAGCTTGTTCTAAGCGAGAATCAGCTTTTTTTCCCGTTTGTAAGAGAGCTATTCAATGGAACGCAAGCAGGTGAGTCTAGAGACACCCAAGGGGGCAGTTTTTAACTGAACAAACGCGAAACAGCATTCGGATCATCTTCAGCTATCCCGGTATGACGGAGGACGAGTATATTCCTCCTTTTTGCGAACCAATTCCACTCTTCTTGTCCTGGGCGATGGCGGCGCAGTTGAGCAATGCGCTTTTCCTGCGCGTCGCATAAAGGAACCACCCTTTCAAAGAGCTTACGCCTCAGGTGACGTGATTCACTTGAATGCCATAATAGGTGTTCTCCATAAAATTCTAATTCGGGATTTAGGCCGTCGGTCCATTCCCATTCCTGAATGAACTGCCATAGCTCACAGGAGAACCATCGCGCTGTTCCAAGAACTAAGACCATAGGCTCCTCATTTGCAGCCAGGTCCAATGCCTTCTTTTCGGCAACAGAGACACGAACGCTAAGGACGTAGGAATTCTCATCATTTCCAGCTCCGTGGCCGAGACGACGAAAGGCTTCCGATTTCTGGGGGTTAAAGCCAGCCAGTAGAATCTGAAACAAGAAAAACGTCCTCACGTTAGCAAACTCAATAAGGGGGTCGTCCAGCCGTTTGCCCAAAGCACGACATCGGTTACGAAGATCGCCATCGTCAGTTGAAAGCCGGTTCTTCTCAGGGAACTGAAAGATTCCGCAAATCCTCGCGAACAGAGCATAGTAAGGAAACTCGTCGTCTGGAATTCGTACGCGAACCTCTTCAGTTCTCGGGCCGTCGTCGAAGGACGGTACTATGCTGCGAAGGGCTGATCTCTGTAGTGATGGCATTCTCCCCTCAACGTACCGCGGACTAGCTGCAAAATCAAACCGGGCTAGATTTTAGCGTTGTCAGCCGAGGTGAGCGGAGAAAAATCGATTCTTTCCGAACAACCGATCGCACTGTTTTTCTGAGCAGGTTCTTTCAAGCGAGCGCCTCAAAATCCGATTTCGGCTAATTCAGCTAATTCGGCTACTAATCATTGTCCCTTAAGCCGTTACGTCATGCTTGTCCCTCGTTAAGCCGACAAAAAAAGGAAGGTTCCGCGCATACAGAAAATCCTTCTGAAACGATAAACTGGGCGAATGATTGGAACATTCGTTCAGACTGAAACTAAGAGCAGGACGCACCTCAGCAAGCTTCCGATGGTTCTCGGAGATCGTCCCTTCACCACGCCGACCATGGCCGGCGAAGCCTGCACGGTTGGGGCTTCAGCGCCGGTATCGGCGATCGGACAAAAACCGAGATTAAACAAGAACCGGATATCACGCATTCGGAAGGCCTCCGTAACCCCGGCGCTGAACCCATCCCGGGCTGAAAAGGCCGCCTTTCTTACCCCTTCGGCAGGCGGCCAACAGGGTCATGAAATCTGTACCAATTCTGTAATTGCTCGTGCCGACTATACCGCCTTTTTGTCGGATTATGAAGGTCGTTCGGAGTTCGCAATTGCGCGGGTTTCCGAGATTTCCCCTCTGAAGCGTTCCGATTCCGCGATTTACGAAGGAGCGAATATTCGGCGTCTCTATCTGTGGCGTCATGGAGACACCTATCTGTTTTCGGAGGTAACCAACTATGACCCCCGAGCAAACTGTAACAGATCTGGAATCCTTCGCGCGGCTTTTAGCGGAGGAACCAATGACTAACTCCGCCAAGCGTAAAGCAAAAAAAGCAGCGATCAAGCTTTCCCCGGGCGGCTCATACACTGATGCGTCCATCCCCGGCTTCAAGATCACTTGCCTGACCAAGCAACAAAAGAAGGCGCTGCCGACGGACAAGGCTTTCCTTTTGGAACTGTCCAAGCCGGCAGCCAAAGATCTCCGTCTGAAGCTTGGGCTGTCGCGCTGGATCGAAGAAACTCAAACGGAAGTTCCCGTTGATGCCGAAAATGCCCGCGGGGCCAAGAAGAAGTACATCTATCCCGCAATCATTAATGGCGTCCCAACCGAGATCAACATCCCGGTCTTTCCCCGGTGGTTGCTCGGTACGTTTGAGGAGTGCCTTGATCAAGCAAAGGCGCTTAGCGACAAGAATATTCCTGGCACCGTGAACACGGGCCCCGTTTCCGCCAAAGTCTACGACGACTTTCACACTGTCGCGACCTTCGTCCAAAAGGAGAAGATTGATATCAAGCAAGCTGCGGTAAACGAATTCAAGCGCCGCAAGCGAGTGAACATGCCGCTCCGAGAATTAATCACCAAAAAAGGCAGGAGCCTGGGCTTGAACAAGGACGGCGAGTTCTTCCGACTGGATCATGAGAAAAAATGGGAGCAGTACCCCCCGGGTGCCCAACTTAACCGCGCGAAGGTTTATTTTGAATTGTATGAGGCGTTTCCCAACGCCATGGCCGATGACATCACTGATACCGCCGCCGAAATATTCCTCTACGGCGTTTCAGCGATACGCGAGGCCCGGGATGTGTACAGGCATCGCGGAGTCAACGACCCAAGTCTTCTTACCATCGCTATCACATTATCGGCCATCTTCACTTTTGGAAAGGAACGCAATCATTGCTCTACCAATCCATTCCTGGATCTCTGTGCAGAAATAAGCAAGCGGCTAAAGGCCGCCAAGGCAAAACGCGGGCCCCGCGAGCCCCTTACAATCGAACAAGTAGCCCACCTCATCAAAACCTGTTGGGAGATTGATCGCCCGATGCTTGTCCCGCTCTCTCTCCAAATGTGGGCGGGGTTACGCCGCGTAGAATTATTTCGCACCACGTGGGAGTGCATCAACCTTCAGACCGGCTACATCGAAGTTCTCTGGAACATGGTTAAGGTGACCACTCCAACCCGCTTTTTCTGGGTGTTCCTGGCGCTAAAGACCATTTTCGATGCGTTTCCGCTTCAGGATCCCAGCACAAAGCTAGTGACAATCTCGAAAGCGGAGTATCAACGCCGCTTCCGAATCATTTTGGACGCAGCGGGCTTGGGCCACTTGGGCAAAGACGGACTGAGAAAGAATTTTACCATATGCCATCAGCATATCGGAACCGACCACACGACCAGGCAGTTCGTCGTTGGCAATTACCAGGGAAGTCGCACGACCGATCTGTCGTACAACGGTAAGGCGACCCACGCCTGGGCAGTTTCATTCGCGACGATCACGCTTACTGAGATGCTGGGGTTCAATCCTGGCCCGCAAAGCATTCCGCCGCTCGTTTCAATCACCGGCACCGGTTACACGACGAATTGCAAGACGTACCAACGCCATTTGGCTGGCAAGCGCCGTCTCTACCGACAACACAAGCTCGAGAAGCAGGCTCACGCAAACACGACCGGGAAATCTCCCAGCAAGGCGACCACCAAATGAACAACCCACAACCGACGCAGCAACAGCAAGGGACGAATCCTCCAAGCACTGATCTGGACTGGATTGTCCGCAAAACGACTGTCTTCAAAAAGCAGGCACTGCCGATCGAGGTCATTGCCAGAATTTTCCAAGTCACTTGGAAAATCGATCCGGCAATGATACCTCCAATGGGGTTGCAGACTTGGGGTTGGCTCTACCACGTCGAGCTGTTCACGGTTGAGCAAAGCTGCCTTCATCCTACCAGCATCGAGATCCCAGCATCGATGGTGAAGCCGCTCACGCCGGCGAAACAGATCAACGCCTCTCCGGCATTGCAGAGCGTTCTCGCTGTATGGCCCATGACGAATCCTACAGCAAAACTAGTCTCCATTTCGCCCAGGGAGTACACTTGGCGGTTCTTCCGGATCAGGAAAGAAGCAGGCCTCCCAACCCTAGGTGTCGACGCACTCCGCAAAAATGGCACGACCGCTCGGGTATGGTACCCCTGCGCCGAGCCACCTTACGTCAGTGGAACATCTTTGGCTTATTCGTACGAGAATGCGCGCTTATGGGAAGCCACGTTTCATCATCTTACGCTGGCCAAAATACTAAACTTCCAGCCCACCGCTGAGATGATACCGCCGCTGGTGTCGATGCCCATGACGAAGATCCGGAACGGAAAAGGGGTTCTGGGGGCCGAGCAACCTTCTGCCTGAGCGTTGTCCCCTTTTCGGAAAAAAACTTCACACCACAAAACGAATATGAAAACGAACGAACCTAATGGAAAGAACCCTCGCTGCCCTACACCAGAAACAATTTCCAAGCTGCTCCGTCTCGCGTGGGAATTGGATAAGCCCCTCGTGACGTCTTTTGTCGTTCAAACGTACGTGGGCCTGAGTCTTCGGGAGATTCCAAGACGAGCGGCGGGCAAGACCTAGATCGAAATCAAAGCCCTATTTCCAAACCGAACAACATCTATCTGTAGGACCACCATAGAAGGCAAATATGAACGATCATCACCACAACTCAAAACTTATACTTCAACCTCCCACCATCCCTGAGATCAACAATCTTTTTCAAAGCGGATGGCAGCTCGACAAGCCTATGGTCTTCCCCATGGGACTCCACCTGTGGGCAGGGTTCCGTCCCAGCGAAATTCTGCGGGCGAAGCCCGGTTGTCTAAAAGCGACGTCCGTGGAGGTGCCTAACGGTGGCGCTAGGAGCGGCCCTGCATCGAGGGTGATTCAGTCGCCTGCGCTCCAAGTCATTTTGAACCTGGCGCCCCCGGGTGCGCCAGACGACAAGCTCATTCCTATGCCGCCATGTGAATACCAAGCGCGGTTTGCTCGGATCACCAAAGATGCTGGCTTGGCGGCGTTCGGGATGCGGCGGTTGCGAACGGCCTTTATCGTCGCCCTGATTTGGTCGGAGAAACAGCCGGAGCATTTACAATCGGCCCAAGAAGCGTGGATTGGCCAGTTTCGCGAGTTGGACCTAACTCGCATTCTGGGTTTCAAGCCCGCGTCACTCCCGCCACTCGCATCGCTGTCTAAAAGACGAAACCATTAGAAGGCAAATACATGAAAAATGGATTTACACAACTCGACTTATTCACGACACATGCAGCGATTGTCACTTCGGCAGCGCGCTGCCGAAGTGACGCCCTAAATAACGCCCCCCCGCCCTCCTCTCTCCAGTCGTTGTCCGAAAGCGATCTAACGCCGCAGCTCGACGCGATTAAAACGCTCTATGATCAAATCAAGGCTCATGTCGAGGCAGCCTTGTACAAGGGGATCCGGCTCGGCGGCAAGCTGCACGAGGTACAAGCGACCCTTAAGCACAACAAAGGCTACGAAAGCTGGGTTGAGAACCATCTTCCTTTTTCAGTCCGGACCGCACGCGACTACGTGACCCTCTTCCTCCATCGCGAGCGATTCGAGACCGAAGGTAACGCCGAGCGACTAAGTATTCGTCGCGCCCTACAATTAGTCCGAAACACTACGAATTCAAAGGCGGCCTCATCGCCTGAAGTCGAGCCTTGCTCTACGGAAATCACCATGCCGGCGGAGGAGGTCCCAAACGTGGAGATTCGGCTGGCAACCCGTGAAGTGGCTTTAATCGATGCGGATGAGTCCTTCATCGCTCTGATTACTGCCCTTGTTCGAGCAGCAAAAAAAAGCGGGAAAGACATCGAATTTCAGAGAATAGGAGCCTTCGATTCGGAGTTTCATCTTAACGCGCCATTTAAGAATATGTTTGCAATGCGAAAGGCCTAGCGGGCGAGGCTAGCTCCGATTGGATCAGCAACGCTGGTAAAGCCCTAACTGCATCGTACGATGATCAAAGCCTCCAACAACGCGGCTACCATTCCTTCGGGACTGGCAGCCTTCTGGGCCCAAGGTTGTCGATTAACCCCGCATTCAGGATCGACGGGTAACCTTGCGCACGCCGAACCCCACATGATGGCGAAGACCACCCGTATAGCTTGAGCTAAACCGATGAAGGCGAGTACCACATCCAGCCCGCTTTCCTCCCGAATTGCATGGTGCTCTGATCTTCATTTGGAGCACCTGAGCACCGACCGTCTCGTCGCGTTCAAAGACGCCCTGCAAACTTCTTCGGCGGACATGATCGTAATTACCGGGGATACTTGCTCCTCGTGGCGCATCGGGGAAAAATTTAAAGACCTCGCAAGCCTCGGCAAACCTGTTTATTTCACGACCGGAAATCACGAGTTTTACGGCAGTAGCTTCTCGGCGATAAATTCAATACTTGCTGCGGCTTGCTTAGCAACGCCGGGGCTCACACGCTTAGGTTTCGGAGAAGTTATTCCGCTTTCCAGCAAATCCGTGCTCATCGGTCATGGTGGATGGGGAGACGGGCGGGCGGGGGTGGGAGAGGTAAGTAATTACCATACTGATGACCAATACCTAATAGCGGAGCTGGCGGGGATCACTCACGGCCAGATGTTTCAGAAACTGAGAGAGCTTGGCGATCGCTCTGCTCGCTACATTTCGGACATTCTCCCATTGGCTTTTAAAGTCGCAGACCATGTTTTTATCGCCACACACGTGCCTCCTTTTGAAGGCGCGTCGATTTATCGGAACGCACCGTCTTCGCCCGAAGCTGCGCCTCACTTCGTAAATAAGGCTCTAGGGAGAGTTTTGCTTAAAGCCGCTCGCGATAATCCGGCAAAAGCTATCGTCGTCTTGTGCGGGCATACTCACACGGCAGCCCAATATCAACCAGCGACCAACCTACTTGTCAAAGTGGCTTCGGCCATTTACGGCGAGCCTGGCATTTACGAAGTTATTGAAACCATGTGCTGAAGCTCCAAGCCTCTCAATGCACCACTTTAGAACGTTTATTTGGTTGGATTCGATCAATCGATTCCATGAAAAATATCGGCCCAAGACGATTTGAGGCACCTTCGCAGACGATCCAAATAATCCACCGTCATATTCCACTGTCCGGCCTCAATCCGTTGCAGGGATCGGCGGTCAATATCCGCTTTTTCAGCCAACTGCTCTTGGGTAAACTTGGCTGCATTTCGCAGCCGATTGATATTCCTACCTACGGCAATATGCACCTGAGCAGGTCGATTCACCAACGAAGTATGATCGGCTAAGCGAAGATTGAGGGCGGTAGTAACCAACCCTGGGGACAATCGCAGTCCCTATGCCGGTTTATTCGGGGTTAGTGCCGGTGCGAACCGGTCGGGAGCATTATAGGCCCGTCTCGCCGTTACGAAATATCATCGAGAGAAGATATGGCGGAATCCAAGTGTTCAACCGTCTCAAGCAGAGCCGAACTAGCTACCTCCATATCTTGGGCAGCATTCCCTTCTTGCAGTGCCTCGGGCACATTTTCAAACTTCTGTTGCTCTTCCTGCTGTATTTCTTCAAATTGCGCTTTGATTGCCTCTAGTTGTTCGCGCAATCGCCCAATTTGCTTTCGGGACTTCGAGTTCATCAAAATATGCTGTAGGCAAGAAGTGTTTGGGAGTGAGTCGTCTCATCACATTATCGGCGTAACTATCAAATTTCTGAATGGTATTTGGAGCATGTACCGGACATCCGAACCGGGCCTCCGTGTCAAGGAGATCAGCGATGCTGTGGAAGAAAGTACGGCAAAACGAACGGAGTAACGGCCAACACGACCAGTGCCTTTATTCCTCTGCCTTGCTCAAAATCTTTCGCTGCGCCGGTCCACTTGATCGGAAGCCCCCATCTGACCCAGAAGTCATGGTCCTCGTCGGTGAACTCTTCCCACTGCTTGGGCCGAGTGAGCATGTACCAGCGCCAATAACTGCCGCGCTTTATACACGTTTTCGCTCCCGCGAAGACCATACTTTTGCCGAACAATTAATCTCGGCAATGCGTCAAAAATTTGGCGGTCACGTCGAACAACCCGTGACCAAAGTCGGAGGATACCTGCGCAGCATTTTGGTGGTGATATTCGTATTACCTCTTGGTGCGGCGGCCGGTAACACGGTTGGTTCTTCCTCGGTGAAGAATATAAGATGCCCACGATCGACCACTACCCGATTCGCGGCTTCGGACGGCGCGGTACGTCTTTCTGTAACAACACGTTCCCGAAATGGAGCCTTATTCGGTCGAGCTGAAATGCAACACCTTGACGCTGACACTGCT
>Ga0302319_10007034_pt1 | contig 22195 bp, 22 predicted proteins | sample Bog_T0_2_FD_203319 | JGI IMG/M metagenome (GOLD analysis project Ga0302319, IMG submission 203319) | Peat permafrost microbial communities from Stordalen Mire near Abisko, Sweden - Bog_T0_2 | ecosystem: Environmental > Terrestrial > Soil > Wetlands > Peat | place: Sweden: Abisko, Stordalen Mire... | reverse complement strand
GCCGCTGGATCGACGAAATGTATGCCGCTCGTGACGCGCGGATTGCATTCGATCGCCAGCGCCTGTCCCGCCGCATCGACAACGAAGTCGAACGAGATGAAGCCGCTGTGACCGGTGCGTGCGACGAACCCGCGCACCCAGGCATCGATCGCCGGCGTCTCGACGCGTTCGAAGCAGACCGCTACGGTGCCGGACATGACCGTGCCGCGATAGATGGCCGTGACCACTACGCGGCCCTCGTGTGCGAGCGAGAACGTGCTCTGTACGCCGCCGGGCAGGAAGCGCTGCACGAGGCAGGGCGCTGTCACGGCGGGCAGGGCTGTGCCGCGCGTCAGGATCTGCACGCCCTTGCCCGAACATGAATACAGGGGTTTGACGACATAGTCGCCCGCCGCCGCGATCAGCGCTGCCTCCGGGGAGTCGAGCGCTGCGGTCGCCGGAACCGGCAGCGCGAACGAGCCGGCCATGCGGATGAAATTGAGTTTGTCGTGCAGCGCCAGCAACTGCGCCTGCGCACCGGCAAACAGCCGGCAGCCGCGTGGCAGTGCGCCGTGCAGCGACGTGACGTGCAGGATCTCCTCGGACACCGGCACGACGAGATCGACCCCCTCCCGCTCGATGATTGCGAGCAGCTCCCGGCGATACGCTTCGCGCGACACCGCGGGCGCCGTGACCGTATAACAGCGGTCCACATCGCGCGACGCACGGCACAGGTGCCAGCTGAACGGCTCGGCCACGATGACACGGCATCCGGCGCGCGCAAATCCGCGTACGAGGTCGATGGCCTTCGGCAGCCGGCCGAGCGTGATCAGTACTGTGCTTGCCAAGCGGCCATTATAGTCACTAGGATGGCGCCATGAGAGAACAGGTCACTGACCAGCCGTTTGCCTCCCTTAGTGATGTCGAAGCCTGCCGCGCACTGCTGCGGGGCGGGTCACGCTCGTTCTTTGCCGCATCGCTCGTCCTGCCGAAGAGCGTACGCGACCCGGCGACGGGTCTTTATGCATTCTGTCGTGTCGCCGACGATGCGATCGACCAGGGGACCGACCGGCACCTCGCGCTGCGCGACCTGCAACACCGGCTGGACCGGATCTACAACGGCGAACCACTGGACAATGCGGCGGACCGTGCCTTTGCCGACGTCGCGATGCGCCACGGCATCCCGAAGGCCTATCCGCAGGCGCTGCTGGAGGGCTTCGAGTGGGATTCCCACGAGCGGCGCTACCGGAATTTCTCGGAACTGCGCTCCTACGGCGTGCGCGTCGCGGGTACTGTCGGCGCGATGATGGCGATGGTCATGGACGTGCGCGATGCGAACCTGATCGGCCGCGCCTGCGACCTCGGAGTCGCGATGCAGATGACGAACATCGCGCGCGATGTCGGCGAAGATGCGCGCGCCGGACGCCTCTATCTGCCGCTGGACTGGCTGCGCGAGGAGGGCATCGATGCCGATGCGTGGCTGGCGAGCCCCGTCTTCAATCCGCAGATTGCCGCAGTGATCCGGCGTCTGCTGGCCGCCGCGGACGAACTCTACGAGCGCGCGGATGCCGGTATCGCAAAACTGCCTGCGGCCTGCCGGCCCGGGATGCACGCTGCGCGGCTGCTGTACGCCGAGATCGGGCATGAACTGATCCGCCGCGGTCTCGACTCGGTCAACGCGCGTGCGGTCGTGCCCTGGCCACGCAAGGCGCGGATACTCGCCGACGCCGTTATTGCCGCCGCCCGCAGCGCGCCTGCGCTGTCCGGGGACATTCTCGACGAGGCGCGTTTTCTCCTCGAGTGTACGACCTCAACCCGTGTCGCGCGTCCGTCCCGCGCCCTGGCGTATGACAGCGGTCCGGCGCGGCGCGGCAGCCTCGAAGACAAGGTCGTCTGGCTGCTGGAACTGTTCGAACGGCTGGAACGGATGGACCGGGGTGATGGCCTCCGTCGTGGGTCAGCCTGAGGCCCGGGGCATCCGGAACGGCAACAGGCATTGCACCCAGGCCGAGCTGAAGCGATCGAGCGACAGGCTCTCGTGGAATGCCGTGGTTTTCTGTCCCAGCAGCCGTGTTTCCAGCAGTGAGCGGCTGTAGAAGGGTCCGTCCTCGAGCGTCAGCAGCACCCTGGCATCGCCACCGTCGGCACGCGTGCGCCGATCGATGCGCCACCCCGTTCGCGGCAGCGGCGTCACGGGCGGCAGTTCCAGAGTCTTCACACCCCCCCGGGAATCGAACTGCAGGGCGAGCGACCCGGGCGGCGCCGCGCGCGGATTGAAGTCGTAGAGAACCACAGTGCCGTCGGGAAGGCTGGCGCGTGACCACGTCCAGGACGCAAACCCGTGCTCGATCGGCTCGTCGCCGAAGTTCGAGTCGAAATAGGCCTCGCCCTGCCATTTGAGATCGGGCTGATCGAGCTGCACCTCGATGCGCCCCCGCGGAGCGAACGGCGCCCAGCGATGCAGGCCGGCGGAATCGAGCGGGAAACTGCGTTCACAGCGGGTCGTCGGCGTGAAGCGGATGCTGCCGCGCAGGCGCCTCGGCCACGGTGTCGAGATCTCGTCGAGCCTGATCTCGACAGTCTTTCCATTGAAGAAAATACTGCTGGGTCCGATAGTTAAGGAATTTTCTTCACGTACTACATTCTTTCCCGGACGCTCGGTCATCGCCCACCGATGCGGGCCCTCGCCATACAGTGCGATGTTGAATGAGCAGTGATTCAGCGCTTCCGCGCTACCGCGCCGCCGCGCCCAGGCGTAGTAGGGCGAAAACACGCTGCCGACAAAAATGATCAGCGTCAGGCCGAGCTTGCCGTCGTCGCTGAGTGCATCGATGTACCACCAGGCATAACCGCCGGCGGGAACATGGCGGTTGAACTTCAGGCCGTCGCTGTGCTGGTGCTGGGGCCGGGGCTGCAGGGGCAGGGCAGGTGCGATGTCGCGTGAATTCATGTGCGCGGCTGCTGTATTCCGTTGACCGGGCCCGGTGGGCTTGTCTATATTACCTGACAGATTTCGGTGACAAGAAAAATTTACACAGACCCGGGGGCCCGCTTGGATTCCATTACGCGCATCGAGCGCAGCCTCGGGGAGGCCCTGTCGCTGACCCAGGGCAGCGATGCGCCGCCGGGCCTCGTCAGCGCCATTCGCTATGCGGTGCTGCCGGGTGGGGGCCGCATCCGGCCGCGACTCGGACTTGCCGTGGCGCTGGCCTGCGGTGATGACGAGCCCGCTCTTGCCGACGCGGCGGCCGCGGCGATCGAGCTGCTGCATTGTGCCTCGCTGGTCCATGACGACCTGCCGTGCTTCGATGATGCGTCCCTGCGACGCGGCAAACCCACGGTACACAAGGTCTACGGCGAACAGCTTGCGCTGCTGACCGGCGATGCGCTGATCGTGCTCGCCTTCCAGGTCCTGGGGACCGCCGCCAGCCGGTCGCGCGCAGCCACGCTGCGGCTGCCGGCGCTGCTCGGCATCCTCGCCGCAGCGGTTGGCGCCCCGGATGGCATTACCGCCGGCCAGGCCTGGGAATCGGAACCTGAGGTCACGCTGTCGACCTATCAGCGCGCGAAAACCGGTGCGCTGTTCGCCGCGGCAACCGCTGCCGGCGCCTGTGCCGCCGGTCACCAGGCGGCGACCTGGAGAGAACTCGGCGAGCGCCTCGGCGAGGCCTACCAGGTCGCCGACGACCTGCGCGATGTGGTCGCGAGCAGCGCCGAGCTCGGCAAGCCGACCGGCCGGGATCTCGTGCTCGGGCGTCCCAATGCGGTCCATCAGCTGGGCCTGCCCGCAGCGCTGCAACACCTGCAGCAACTCGTTGCGCAGGCGCTCGCGGCCATACCGCCATGCCCGGGCGCAGAGGCACTGCGTGCGCATATCCTGGCGGAAGCCGGGCGACTCGTGCCGCGGGAACTCGCGCGACCTGCAGCCTGAACAGCGTACCGGATCACCGCATGTCATTTTCCGACCGTATGCTCGCCGTGCGCGACCGCTGGCTGATGAGCCCGCGTTTTCAGCGTTGGGCCGCGTCCTTCCCGCTGACCCGGCGTACGGCGCGCAGCCGCGCCCGCGCCCTGTTCGACGTCTGCGCAGGGTTCGTCTATTCACAGATCCTGTTTGCCTGCGTGCGCCTGAAGGTCTTCGAGCTGCTGAGCGGCGGTCCACGCACGCCGGCGGAGATTGCGGCAGCGCTGGAACTGCCGCTCGATTCAGCCGAACGCCTGCTGGATGCAGCAGTTGCGCTCGAGCTGCTCGAGAAGCGCAGCGCCGGTCGCATCGGCTTAGGCGCCCTTGGCGCCGCGCTGATCGGCAATCCGGGCGTGGGCGCAATGGTGGAACATCATCGGCTGCTGTACGCCGACCTGCATGATCCCGTCGGCCTGCTGCGCGGCGAGCATGGCGGTACGGAACTGTCGCGATACTGGGCTTATGCGCGGGCCGAAAAGCCCGGCGCGCTCGCAGGTGCGGATATCGATGCCTATACGGCGCTGATGTCGGACTCCCAGCCGCTGGTCGCGGGCGAGATTCTCGACGCCTATCCGATTGCCAGACATCGCTGCCTGCTCGACGTGGGCGGCGGCGAGGGCACCTTCCTGATCGAAGCAGCGAAGCGCTCCCCGAACCTGCAGCTGCAGCTGTTCGACCTGCCGCCGGTTGCCGCGCGCGCCGCGAACCGCTTTCAGCAGCTTGGTCTGGCCGGCCGTGCGCGCGCAACCGGCGGAGACTTTCTCAAGGACGCGCTGCCCGGCGGCGCTGATGTGCTGTCGCTGGTACGCGTCGTCCACGACCATGACGATGAGTCGGTCGCACGGCTGCTGCGCGCTGCGTGGACTGCACTGCCGAAGGACGGCGTGCTGCTGCTCGGCGAACCGATGGCGGGAACGCCCGGCGCCGCAGCGATGGGCGATGCGTACTTCGGCTTCTACCTGCTGGCGATGGGAAAGGGCAGGCCGCGCACGGCCCAGAATCTGCAGGAAATGCTGGCAACGGCAGGCTTTGTGAAAGCACAACTGATCCCCACGCGTCAACCCCTGCAGAGCAGCCTCATCGTCGCGCGCAAGGGCTGATGCGATCGCGGCCGTGACCGATTTGAAGTGTGAAGTCTAGTTGACATGTATGATAGTCAGAGTATCGTGACACTCAGGACACAGACCTCACATAAAGAAGGTTGCACATCGGGGATGAGTTCCGTGGTCGCATCATCAGGTTCGTCGCTCAGCACGCTTGCGGTGGTGCTCGAGAAGCCCGAACAGTTACGTCTCAGCCGGCTGGATCTGACATCGCCGGGTGAGTCGGATATCGTCGTCGACGTCGCGTGGTCCGGCATCAGTACCGGCACGGAAAAGCTGCTGTGGTACGGGCGCATGCCGCCATTCCCGGGGCTCGGCTATCCACTCGTCCCGGGCTATGAATCCGTCGGACACATCACTCACGCCGGCGCCGACTGCGGCCGCGAAGTCGGCGAGTTCGTCTTCATTCCCGGTGCACGCTGTTACGGCGAGGTGCGCGGTCTGTTCGGCGGCGCGGCCTCGAAGATCGTCGTGCCCGGTGCGCGCGTGACTCCGATTGCCGAGAAGCTCGGCGAACAGGGCGTACTGCTCGCGCTTGCGGCGACGGCCTATCATGCCGTCGCGATGCCTGGCGCCGGCCACCCGGATCTGATCGTGGGTCACGGCGTGCTCGGCCGGCTGATCGCGCGGATCGCCGCGCTCGACAAGACCCGGCCGGCCCCGGTCGTGTGGGAAACCAACCCGATCCGTTCGCACGGCGCCGTCGGCTACACGGTCATTCACCCGGACGCCGATACGCGGCGCGACTACCGCGCGATCTACGACGTCAGCGGCGACGGCAAGCTGCTGGACACGCTGATCAGCCGTCTGGGTCACGGTGGCGAGGTCGTGCTCGCGGGGTTCTACAGCGAACTGTCCTTCGCGTTTCCCGCTGCCTTCATGCGCGAAGCGCGCATCCGCATCTCCGCCGAATTCCGCGACCCCGACGTGATTGCGATCAAGAAGCTGGTCGAGTCCGGCGAGCTGAGTCTCGACGGCCTGATCACACACCGCCAGGAGGCGAACGATGCGCAGACCGCGTACCAGACCGCCTTCACCGACCCGAACTGCCTGAAAATGATCCTCGACTGGAGAGCGCACGCATGAGCACATCCCTCGCCAACGCCGCTTCACTGCGCGCCGAACAGGAGCGCCTGCAGGCGCTTCGCGACGAGGCGGCGATAGAGCCGGACCCCGTTGCAACCGATGCGCCGAAGAAGGAGACGCAGATCATCGCGATCTACGGCAAGGGCGGCATCGGCAAGAGCTTCGCACTGGCGAACCTTTCCTACATGATGGCGCAGCTCGGCAAGAAGGTCTTGCTGATCGGCTGCGACCCGAAGAGCGACACCACCTCGCTGCTGTTCGGCGGCCGTGCCTGCCCGACGATCATCGAGACCTCGGCAAAGAAGAAACTTGCCGGCGAACAGGTGAAGATCGAGGACGTCTGCTTCAAGCGCGACGGCGTGTTCGCGATGGAGCTCGGCGGCCCCGAAGTCGGTCGCGGCTGCGGCGGTCGCGGCATCATCCACGGCTTTGAACTCCTCGAGAAGCTCGGCTTCCACGAGTGGGGCTTCGATTACGTGCTGCTCGACTTCCTGGGCGACGTGGTCTGCGGGGGGTTCGGGCTCCCCATCGCGCGCGACATGTGCCAGAAGGTCATCGTCGTCGGCTCCAACGACCTGCAGTCCCTGTACGTCGCGAACAACGTCTGTTCCGCGGTCGAGTACTTCCGCAAGCTCGGCGGCAATGTCGGCGTCGCCGGCCTCGTGATCAACAAGGACGACGGCACGGGCGAGGCACAGGCCTTCGCGGCCGCCGCCGGCATCCCGATCCTGGCGGCCATCCCCGCCAACGAGGACATCCGCCGCAAGAGCGCCAATTACGACATCGTCGGCCGGCCCGGCACGACCTGGGGCCCGCTGTTCGAACAGCTCGCGGCGAGCGTCGCCGAGGCTCCGCCGCTGCGGCCGAAGCCGCTGACGCAGGACGGCCTGCTGGCATTGTTCAAGAGCGAGGCGGTGGGACGCGGCGTCGTGCTGCAACCTGCGAGCTTCGAGGACATGTGCGGCGTCGCGCACGTCGAGAAGAAGACGCTCGAAGTGGTCTACGACACGGTCTGAAATACTGCTGCCATGAGCGAATCACCCGCAATCAATGTCGAGGCGACGAAAGTCGACGGCCTCGGCTGCCACGCCGGCAAGGACGAGCTGCGTCGTGCGGCTGCGGCGGCCGGCAAGAGCGAGACGCTCGCGCGCTATTCGGCCGATTATCCGACCGGACCGCACGACCAGCCGCAGTCGATGTGCCCGGCCTTCGGCTCGCTGCGCGTCGGCCTGCGCATGCGCCGCACCGCGACCGTGCTGTCCGGTTCCGCCTGCTGCGTGTACGGCCTGACCTTCACATCGCATTTCTATGGCGCGCGCCGCACCGTCGGCTACGTGCCTTTCAACAGCGAGACGCTGGTCACCGGCAAGCTGTTCGAGGATATCCGCGAGGCGGTGTTCAAGCTCGCGGACCCGGCGCATTACGATGCGATCGTCATCATCAACCTGTGCGTGCCGACGGCGTCCGGCGTGCCGTTGCAGCTGCTGCCGAAGGACATCAACGGCGTGCGCATCATCGGCATCGACGTGCCGGGATTCGGCGTGCCGACCCATGCCGAAGCCAAGGACGTGCTGGCCGGCGCGATGCTGCGCTATGCGCGGACCGAGGCGGGGCAGGGACCGGTGCAGGCGCCGCGCGGCGGCCGCAATGCGAAGCCCACCGTGACGCTGGTCGGCGAGATGTTCCCGGCGGATCCGGTCGGCATCGGCATGATGCTGGAGCCCCTCGGACTCGCCGCCGGCCCGGTCGTGCCGACCCGCGAATGGCGTGAGCTCTACGCGGCGCTCGACTGTGCGGTCGTCGCCGCCATCCATCCTTTCTATACCGCGAGCTACCGCGAGTTCGAGGCTGCCGGGCGGAAGATCGTCGGCTCCGCCCCCGTTGGGTATGACGGTACCGCCGCGTGGCTGGCCTCGATCGGCGACACCTGCGGCATTGCGAAAGACGTCGTCGGCGCGGCGCAGAATCGCATCCTGCCGGCGATCAGGGGCGCGCTGTCGAAGAGCCCGATCAGGGGCCGTATCACGCTGTCCGGCTACGAGGGCTCGGAGCTGCTGGTCGCGCGGCTGCTGATCGAGAGTGGCGCGGATGTCCGCTATGTCGGCACCGCCTGCCCGGTAACCCCCTGGTCGCAGCCGGATCGCGAATGGCTGCAGTCGAAGGGCGTACAGATCCAGTACCGTGCATCGCTCGAAGCGGACCTCGAGGCGATGCACGAGTACAAGCCGGACCTGGCGATCGGCACGACGCCGGTCGTGCAGAAGGCGAAGGAGCTGGCAATCCCGGCCCTGTATTTCACCAACCTCATCTCGGCGCGCCCGCTGATGGGACCCGCGGGCGCCGGCTCGCTCGCGCAGGTGGTCAATGCGGCGCTCGGCAACCAGCACCGCTTCGACGAGATGAAGGCGTTCTTCGAGGGCGTCGGCACCGGCCATACCGCCGGCGTCTGGCAGGACACGCCTGCCGACCATCCGCAGTACCGTGAAAAGTACAAGGCGCAGCTCGCGAAGCAGGCCGCCAAGCGCAAAGCCGAGGAGATGGTCTGATGCTGGTCCTCGACCACGATCGCGCCGGCGGCTACTGGGGATCCGTGTATGCGTTCACGGCGATCAAGGGACTGCAGGTCATCATCGACGGACCCGTCGGCTGCGAGAACCTGCCGGTCACCTCGGTTCTGCACTACACGGACGGGCTGCCGCCGCATGAGCTGCCGATCGTGGTGACGGGACTTGCCGAGGAGGAACTCGGCCAGCACGGCACCGAAGGGGCGATGAAGCGCGCCCACAAGACACTGAATCCCGATCTGCCGGCCGTCGTAGTGACCGGCTCGATCGCCGAGATGATCGGCGGCGGCGTGACGCCGGAAGGCACGAACATCCAGCGCTTCCTGCCGCGCACCATCGATGAGGACCAGTGGCAGAGCGCGAATCGCGCGATCAACTGGCTGTGGACCGAGTACGGCAAGAAGAAGGTCGCCGCAGCGAAGCCGCGCAAAGAGGGCGAGAAGCCGCGCGTCAACATCATCGGGCCGATCTACGGCACTTTCAACACGCCGAGCGACCTGGCCGAGATCCGTCGCCTGATCGAGGGGATCGGTGCGGAGATCAATCTCGTCTTCCCGCTCGGCAGCCATCTCGAGGACGTTCCCCGGCTCGTCGATGCCGAGGTCAATGTCTGCATGTACCGCGAATTCGGCCGGCTGCTGTGCGAGACGCTCGAGCGCCCGTACCTGCAGGCGCCGATCGGCCTGCACAGCACGACCAAGTTCCTGCGCAAGCTCGGCGAGCTGCTGGGGATCGACCCGGAGCCGTTCATCGAGCGCGAGAAGCACACGACGATCAAACCGCTGTGGGACCTGTGGCGCTCGGTGACCCAGGACTTCTTCGGCACCGCGAGCTTCGCAATCGTCGCCAACGAGACCTATGCGCGCGGCGTACGCCATTTCCTGGAAACGGAAATGGGGCTGCCCTGCAACTTCTCGTTCTCACGACGCGCGGGCGTCAAGCCCGACAACGAGGCGGTGCGCCAGGCGATCCGCGAGAAGCCGCCGCTGATCATGTTCGGCAGCTACAACGAGCGGATGTATATCGCCGAGTCCGGCGGCATGCGCTCGATGTATATCCCGGCATCCTTCCCCGGTGCGATCATCCGCCGCCATACGGGAACGCCCTTCATGGGCTACAGCGGCGCGACCTACATCGTCCAGGAAGTCTGCAACGCGCTGTTCGATGCGCTGTTCCACATCCTTCCCCTCGGCACCGAGATGGACAAGGTCGAGGCGACGCCGTCGCGGCTGCACCGCGAGCTCCGGTGGACCGATGCGGCGAAGGCCGCGCTCGACGAGCTGGTCGCCGAGGAGCCCGTACTTGTGCGTATATCGGCGGCCAAGCGTCTGCGTGATGCTGCCGAGGCGGCGGCCCGCGCTGCCGGCGACGACCACGTGGACATCGACAGGCTGCCGCGCACCCGCAGTGCGCAGGGCCGGCAGACGGAGCCCGCATGAACGACCATGCAGGCACGCAGATTTTTGTGAAAATTCACCCGGTGTGCCGGGTGGAAAAGGTGTCGAGGCGGGAACAATTGGCAACTGCCTGGGCAAATTCAGCCGCGTGATGTTACGCGGTAGTGGCCGCAAGGCCTTTGAGTGGAGGTAAGACGTATGGCTGAAGAAAGGAGAGGCTCGCTGTCGGGGCTGACGGAAAGCGAGGCGAAGTCGTTCCACGGACTGTTCGTGACGAGCTTCATCATTTTCACGGTAATCGCGATCATTGCGCACTTCCTGGTGTGGCAGTGGCGCCCCTGGCTCTGACCCGGGTTTACCGCTCTTAACGTAGGAGAATATACAATGTGGCGTATTTGGCTATTATTCGATCCTCGCCGTGCCCTGATCGGCGTTTTCGCGTTCCTGGGTGTGCTCGCGCTGTTGATTCATTTCATCCTGCTCAGCACCGACAGGTTCAACTGGCTCGGTGGGCACGCCCCGCCGTCTGCGGCCGCGCAGCATCTGTCGACGCTGCCGGAACCGGCGAAGCAGTAGACCGGAAGGCTTGCGGCGGCGGATGAGGGGAGGCTGAGGGCCCGCCTGGGGCACACCTCTCCCGTCCGTCGCCGGAAGCGACGCGACATCCCTCGCGAATCATTGGATAGTACGAACGAGAGAGCACACACATGGCTTTGCTCAGCTTCGAAAGAAAGTACCGCGTACGCGGCGGGACCCTGTTGGGGGGCGACCTGTTTGATTTCTGGATCGGTCCGTTCTACGTCGGCTTCTTCGGCGTCACCGGGGCGTTCTTTACGGTCCTGGGCACGGCACTGGTCGTCTGGGGTGCCGCCCTCGGGCACACGTTGAACATCTGGCAGATCAACATCGCACCGCCGGACCTGCGCTACGGGCTCGCGCTCGCGCCGCTCAAGGATGGCGGTCTGTGGCAGATCATCACGGTCTGTGCAACGGGATCCTTCGTATCCTGGGCGCTGCGTGAGGTCGAGATCTGCCGCAAGTTGGGCATAGGCTTCCACGTGCCGATCGCGTTCAGCTTCGCGATCCTTGCGTACGTGACGCTGGAGATCATCCGCCCGCTGCTCCTCGGAGCCTGGGGTCATGGCTTCCCGTACGGGATCTTCAGCCACCTCGACTGGGTGTCGAACACCGGCTACCAGTACCTGCATTTCCATTACAACCCGGCGCACATGGTTGCCGTGAGCCTGTTCTTCGCCACCTGCTTCGCGCTGTCGCTGCACGGTGGCCTGGTGCTGTCGGCCAGCAATCCGCCGAAGGGACAGACCGTCAAGACGCCGGAGGACGAGAACACCTATTTCCGCGACGCGGTAGGCTACTCGATCGGCACCCTGGGCATTCATCGCCTCGGCTGGTTTCTCGCCATGGCGGCAGTGTTCTTCAGCGCGGTCTGCATCGTGATCAGCGGGCCGTTCTGGACGCGCGGCTGGCCCGAATGGTGGAACTGGTGGCTCAACCTGTCGATCTGGCACTAGCAACACACTGACCGGGGACTGTCATGGCTGAATATCAAAATATCTTTACGCGCATCCAGATTCGCGGACCCGCCTATCTCGGTACGCCGCTGCCGCAGGGCTCCTGGGACCGCACCGGCAAGGGGTTCTTTATTTACTGGGCGGGCAGGTTCGGCGACGCGCAGATCGGGCCCATCTACCTGGGCACCCTCGGGGTACTGTCGCTGCTGTTCGGCTTCATCGCGTTCGAGATCATCGGCCTGAACATGCTGGCGTCCGTCGACTGGAGCCCGAAGGAGTTCCTTCGCCAGCTGCCCTGGCTCGCGCTCGAGCCACCGGCGCCTGGCAATGGCCTGCACTTTCCGCGCCTGCAGGAAGGCGGCTGGTGGCTGATGGCGGGCTTCTTCCTGACCAGCTCGCTGCTGCTGTGGTGGCTGCGCATGTACCGGCGCGCCCGTGCGCTCGGCATGGGTACGCACGTCGCCTGGGCGTTCATGTCGGCGATCTGGCTCTACCTGGTGCTCGGCATCATCCGCCCGGTGCTGATGGGCAGCTTCGGCGAGGCTGTACCCTTCGGTATCTTCCCGCACCTCGACTGGACGGCGGCATTCTCGATCCGCTACGGCAACCTGTACTACAACCCGTTCCATTGCCTCTCGATCGCGTTCCTGTACGGCTCGGCGCTGCTGTTCGCGATGCATGGCGGCACGATCCTCGCCTGCAGCCGCTTCGGCGGCGAGCGCGAGCTGGAACAGATCCTGAACCGCGGCACGGCCTCGGAGCGTGCGGCGCTGTTCTGGCGCTGGACGATGGGTTTCAATGCGACGATGGAGTCGATCCACCGCTGGGCGTGGTGGTTTGCCGTGCTGTGTCCGCTGACCGGCGGCATCGGCATGCTGCTGACCGGCACGGTCGTCGACAACTGGTACCTGTGGGCGGTCAAACACCACGTTGCGCCGCTGTATCCGCAGGTCTTCGCACCGGTCGTCGATCCGGCGACCCTGCCAGGAGCTCTAAAGTGAACAGAGTCCCGCTGTATATCGCCGGCGTTACCGTTGCGGCCATCCTCGGCGGCTGCGAACACCCGCCCATAGAGTCGGTCCAGGACGGATTCCGGGGTACCGGCATGGACCAGATGATCAATCCGCGCAGCGATGCGGTGCGTGCCGCGAAGAACGTCGTCCCGGAACCGCTGCCGGCGGCATCTGCCGACGGTCCGCTCGCCAGCGCCGTCTACCAGAACGTGCAGGTGCTCAACGACCTCAGCGTCGGACAGTTCACGCGCGTGATGCTCGCGATGTCGCAGTGGGTCGCGCCTGCGGACCAGAGCTGCAACTACTGTCACGGCGGCAACATGGCGAGCGACGACAAGTACCAGAAGGTCGTCGCGCGGCGCATGCTGCAGATGGTCCGACACCTGAACACCGACTGGAAGTCCCATGTCGGCACTACCGGCGTGACCTGCTACACCTGTCACCGCGGCAATGCGGTCCCGCAGTACGTCTGGTTCGAGAACCCGGGCGAATCCAAAGCGCGCGGCCTCGCGGCAGGCAACGACAACTATTTCTCCTCGGTCGGCACCGCGGGATCCACGTCTCTGCCCTACGACCCGTACACCTCGTACCTGCTCGGCGACTCGAAGATCCGCGTGATTGGCGACAGTGCACTGCCGGCCGGCCCGAGCGTGTCGCTGCAGCGTACGGAGCTCACCTATTCGCTGATGGTGAACATCTCTACGGCGCTCGGCGTCAACTGCGACTACTGCCACAACACGCGCTCGTTTGCGGCATGGGACGCCGGTACTCCGCAACGCGTCACGGCGTATTACGGCATCCGCATGGCGCGCGACCTGAACAACGACTACCTGAAGCCGCTGACCCCGGTGTTCCCGGAACACCGGCTGGGCCTGAAGGGCGATGTAGCCAAGGTCAGTTGCCAGACCTGCCACCAGGGCGTCTTCAAGCCGCTGTACGGCGAGAGCATGCTCAAGGACTACCCGGAATTGGCCGGCAAGCCTGCGACGCCGCCTGAGGCGCCTCCGGTCGCTTCGCTGGGTCCGGCGACCCAGGGCGCTGCGCCGAACTGAAGCCGATGGACGTCGCGGCCGAGGTCCGTGAAGTCGTCCTTGCACACCCCCGCGGCTTCTGCGCGGGGGTCACCCGTGCGATCGACACGGTGGAGCGCGCGCTGCTGCGCCACGGACGGCCGGTCTATGTGTTCCATGAGATCGTGCACAACGGCCGCGTCGTCGGCGACCTCGCTGCCCGCGGCGCGGTCTTCGTCGACGATCTGGAACTGATCCCGGAGGGCGCGGTCACCGTGTTCAGCGCGCACGGAGTGTCCAATGCCGTCGTCAGCCGTGCCCGGGAGCGCAGGCTCAGGGTCATCGACGCCACCTGCCCGCTGGTCACGAAGGTACACCTGCAGGCGCAGCGGTATGCCGCGCAGGGATATGCCATCGTGATGATCGGCCATGCGGGCCACGAGGAGGTGGAAGGCACGGTCGGCTCGGTCGACGGCAGCGTGCACCTGGTTGCAACGCTCGCCGACGTCGCCGCGCTGCCGGTTGTGCCGGGGTCGCGCGTGGCCTACGTCACCCAGACGACTCTGAGCCTGGACGATACGCGCGAACTGATCGAGGCGCTGCAGGCGCGCTACCCGGGGATCGTGGGCCCCGATCTCGACGGCATCTGTTATGCAACGCTGAACCGCCAGAACGCGGTGCGCAGGATGGCTCGCGAGGTGGAACTCGTGCTCGTCGTCGGCTCGCGCAACAGTTCCAACTCGAACCGGCTGCGCGAAGTCGCCAGCCAGCACGGCATACCGGCGTACCTGGTCGAGGACGCAACCGAGCTCAGGTCCAGTTGGCTTGCCGGCATCCGGCGGGTCGGCGTGACTGCCGGAGCGTCCACGCCGGAGCTGCTGGTCAGGGGATTGTTGGGCCGGCTGGCGGACCTCGGGATCTACACGGAACGCGAACTCGACGGACCCGCCGAGACGGTTTTCTTCAGACTGCCGACGATGGCTTGACGATCGGCTCGGGGTAGCGCCGGAACGCCCAGTTCCAAAGCCGCTCGACGCGGATCGGCAGGACCATGAACCAGTGTTCGAGGATCGCGAGGACGAGCAGGCTGGTCACCAGCGAGAATCCGACGACCCGCGCCGGGTCTTCAGCCGCGAGACAGCGCTGCGCCAGCTGCACCGCGACGATCGTCGAGCCCGCGATCGATACCGGGAACAGCAGGTTCATCCGGCGGTTGCGAAAAAAGGATTTCAGGTACTTCAGGTGGTCCGGCAGGAAAGCCTCACCGGTGTTCAGCACGCCGAGGAACAGGTTGAGCTTCGCACTCAGGCGCATCGCCCACAGCACGAGGTAGGTCCACAGCCCGACCCTGTTCGGTGCACCCCAGGTCAGCCCCAGCACAACCAGGCCGCCGGCGAGGGTCGCAAGTTCGTTATAGAGAATCGCCTCGGTCGCATGGATGAAATGCGCCCAGCCGCCACGGCAATCGCCGCCGCAGGCCGCCTTGCGCGGACCGGTGATGAATCCCATCAGGAAGCTCATTTCGAGCCAGCCCCACGCCAGCACCGCGCAGGTGAACGCCGTATAGGCGCCTCCCGTCGAGGCATCCAGTGCGCTGGCATGCAGGTCGTACAGAGCGCCGATCAGCAGTACCGAGGCGGCCGAGAAGCTCCAGCGGAAGGTGGCGCGCGGCAGCCCGTCGAGGTAGAGGATCGCGCCGGTCATGAACCACCAGACCAGGGCAGCGAACAGCGCCGACAGGCCGATTTCGGTCATGTGCCAGGCCTCCGGGCCGTCACGCTACCAGGCCGGTGCCATGCGCACCTGTTCCGGCAGATCGTGATGATGAACCGGCAGCAGGTACAGCCGCGCAAAGCTGAGCGAGGCCGCCGCGGCGAGTCCGATGCGCTGCACCGCCCCGACGATGCCGCCGCGCTTGCGCGCCGCATCGGTCCGCACCGCGATCTGGCGCAGGCGCTCCAGGCCCTCGCGGAACTTCGGGTTGTCGATATCCAGGGATAGCGGGAAGACCTGCCTGGAGATATCCGTCGTGATGCGGAATACCTGGAAATCGTATTCGGTGATGTCCATGCCGAACGCGTCGTACATGATCGGACGCTGGTGGTCGCGCACGTACATGGTCGCAAAGACGGCCAGCAGGAAGAAGCGGATCCACAGCTTGTTGTGCCCGCGCAGCAGCTCCGGCTGGGAGCGCATCAGCAGGGCGAAGGCCTCCCCGTGGCGGAACTCGTCGTTGCACCACTCCTGGAACCAGCGGAATATCGGATGGAAGCGCCGCTCGGGGTGTTTCTCGAGGTGCCGGTAGATCGAAATGTAGCGCGCGTAACCGATCTTCTCGGACAGGTAGGTCGCGTAGTAGATGAACTTCGGCTTGAAATAGGTGTATTTCTTGTCGCGGCGCAGGAACCCCAGGTCGACGGCGACGTTGAAATCCTTCAGCGCCTGGTTGATGAAGCCGGCGTGACGGGCCTCGTCGCGCGCCATGTAGCCCATCAGGTCGCGCACTTCCGGGTTGTCGGTGATCTTGCGCTTGGCTTCGCTGTACAGGACGCAGCCGGAGAACTCCGCTGTCACCGAACTGATCAGAAAGTCCAGGAACTCCTGATGCAGGGCGGGGGGCAGCTGCTTCACCTCCGCATCGAACTGCGCATTGCGCTCGAAATGGTTGCGGTTCACGTCGCGCTTGAACTCGGCCATCATCTGGTCCCACTCGTCGCGCACGGGCGTCGGATCGACCTTCGCGAGCTCCGCGTAATTGGTCTTGTAGAACCGTGGGGTCAGCAGGGTATTGGATTCGGCAAGCCGTGTCGCGTCCGCGCTCGACGTGATTTCAATGGCAGCGGCGTCGGTCATTATTTCTCCTTGGCCGGTCGGCCTGCAGTCAGGATGTCGGCAAACGCACCGGAATTGGTCGGGCCGAACACCTCGAGGTCAACGTGGCGTCCGGTGGAAGGATCGTCGAGCGAGAGCCGGCCGTCGGCCCAGTGCGTCAGGCGGAACGGCGCCTCCGGGCCGACCTTTTCCGCGCGCCGCTCGCGGGCGAGACCGCGCAGCACGCCGCGGACGAAGCCGTTCGTGCCGGGCGCCAGCGTGTCGACGAGGGCGCCGTCCGCACCCGCGTAGACCGCGATGGAGCCGTCCGCGCGATCCTCGAAGCGCAGGTCGCGCGACTCGACCACCGGGCTCGGTGCGGGGCGATCCGGCGTGTAACCGGTGACGCGTGCGAGCGTCACCAGCAGCAGGCAGCTGAGGATCAGCAGCCCCGCGCCTATCAGCAGGCCGCGCGGCAGCATGTTGTTGGGGACAGCCTCGCTCATGCAGCTCCTTCAGGCCGCGGCCGCGTTTTGCGCGCCGACCTGCGGGGCAGCGGCCGGTTGGACCCCGAAGGCGATCGGCAGAGCGCTGGCCTCCGCGTAGGCCTTCATGGCCTGCGCCAGCACTGCAGCCGCATGAGGGGCGTCGGTCAGTGCCCGGAAGCTCGGCTCAGGCCGCTTGAACCGCCATGGCCGCACGTGCGGCCAGGTGACCAGGTAGCCGAGGCGCTGGTCGGCGCGCACGGACATCAGCAGGTCGCCATCGCCGCTGCGGCGCAGCTTCAGGTCCGCGGACTCCAGCAGCGAGAACGGTATGTTGATCGTCATCGGGAAGGCGATGCCGAAGCGGATGATGATCCGTCCGCTGGTGATGCTGTAGACCGTCGTACGCGCACTCAGCAGCGCGAGGACCGTCAGCAGCACCGCGGCGACCGCGCCCATCGCCAGCAGCCAGGCGCAGGAGACGCCGACCACGCGGGCGCTGTCGCCGTCGGCCAACCCGATCCCGATCCGCCACAACGCCAGCAGGACGAAATAGATGCCGACCTTGCGTACATGGTAGGCGCTGATCGCCAGCGCCCGCCAGGCCGGCGCGCCCTGCCAGAGGAGTTTCTCCCCCGGAGGAAGGACCGCCGGCAAGCCGCGGATCGGCTCGTACGCAAAGTCGTCGTGACTCATATGAACGGTTCCGACCTTGCGGGTGTCGCGTACAGCGTACCGCCCGCGTAGTAGGCGCCGACCTTGTCCTCCTCGAGCATCGTGATCACATCCGGATTGCGCAGTGCCGGCACGTCAGCGAACTGCGTGCTGAGGATCGACCGGACCTTGACCGCACTGTTGCGGATGTCGAACTTCGAGAAATGGATCGGCAGCATGACCTTGCGGCCGCCACCGGACAGTTCGACCTCGAGGTAGCGGATCTGCGGCTCGGCACGATCCACCCAGATGTCGAAGACGCGCCCGGCGATCTTCCTGTCGGCGCCGAACACCAGGAAGCCGCGCGGATCCGGGTCCTCCTTCGCCACCGAAAAGTCGGGCAGCAGCCGCATCGGGAACAGCAGCGGCTTGCCGTCCAGCATGGAATCCGGTTCATCCCAGCGCTGCGCGTAGGAGGCCGGGCCCACCGCATCGATCATCGGGTTGCCGGTCGGCACCAGCGGGGCGCCGGTCGCACTGTTCAGCGGACGGGCCAGGATCGGCCGCTCGTCGCGCTCCTCGCGCGGCGACTTGACCGTATGGCCATCGGGCAGCAGGTAGGTCTTCGGCGGCGGCATGGCCGGGAAGCCCTCGATCCGGTAGCGGCCGGAGTGGCGCTCGGACTCGAGCGGATACCCCTCACGCTTGTCCTCGCGGTGCAGGTAATAGATCAGTCCGGCGAAGAACAGCCAGAAAACGTACAACGCTACCTGAGCTGCGTCGAAATATCCGGTAAACGCGCCAATCATGGTTCAGCTCCCCAACATTATGAAACCACCGGCAACCTATGCCAGGCCCAGTTCCGCCGTCTTCCCCAACGGCGTGACGCTGTCCGACCGGACCAGGGGACCGATCGCGACCAGCGTAGCAAACAGCAGCAATATTTCAATCAGATAAACAACGGAGTAGCCCGGAGCGGCCCCGCGCATCGCCGCGCCGAGGACGCCATGGGCGCCGAGCGAGCCGACGAAGTCGCGCAGCGCACCGCCGAGGGCGATGCTCAGGCCGGCCGCAGAGGCCTGCACCGCCCCCCAGGCACCGAGGGCCAGGCCGCTCTCGCCATTGCGCTCGCGCGCCATCGCACCGGCCAGCGTACCGACCGAGAACAGGCCGCCGCCGAAGCCGATCAGCAGGACCCCGAGGCGGAACAGCAGCGGCGACTCCAGCGGAGCTGCCAGCATGACCGCCGAAAACGCCACCAGACCGATGACGGCGCCGTAGGCCGCCTGACGGTAGGGGTCGGCACCCCGGCCCAGCAGGCTGGCAGAGATCGAGAATGCGAGCAGCGCCCCGGCCGCCAGCATCGCGGTCAGCGCCGTCGTCTGCCCGACCGACAGATGCAGTACCTCGCCGCCATAGGGCTCGAGAATGATGTCCTGCATGTTGAATGCCGCGGTGCCGATGCCGACGGTGACCAGGAAACGCACCGCGCGGGCATGCCGCGTGAACGCCAGCCAGGAGTCGCGGAACCGGGCTGGCGCTTCGGCGGCGCCCTTCTGGCCGGAATGCAGCGCCTCCTGTTTCCACACCGCGACCAGGTTCAGTCCCATCGTCAGCAGCGCCGACCCCTGTACGACCTGGATCAGGCGCAGCTCGGAAAAATTCGCGAGCAGCTGGCCGAACGCCAGTCCCGCGGCAACCATGCCGACCAGCAGCATCGAGTACATCAGCGCCACGACCCGCGGGCGAACCTCCGGAGGCGCGAGATCCGTGGCCAGCGCAAGGCCCGCCGTCTGCGTGGTCTGCATGCCCGCGCCGACCAGCAGGAAGGCGAGGGCGGAGGCAGCCTGGCCGATCCACAGCGGCCCATGGGTATCGCCGGAGAGGATCACCAGCGCGAAGGGCATGATCGACAGGCCACCGAACTGCAGCAGAGTCCCGAACCATATGTAAGGGACCCGCCGCCAGCCGAGCGGGGAGCGGTGATTGTCGGACGCGAAACCGATCAGGGCACGGAACGGCGCGAACACCAGCGGCAGGCCGACCATCAGCGAGACCAGCCAGGCCGGTACGCCCAACTCGACGATCAGCACGCGGTTCAGCGTCCCGATCAGCAGCACCATCGCGACGCCGACCGATACCTGGAACAGCGACAGGCGCAGCAGCCGGCCGAGCGGCAGTTCGCTCGTCGCCGCATCCGCAAAGGGCAGGAACTCGGTGCCGAGCTGCATCCAGCGACGCGCGAACCTGTCGGCGATGCGGCTCATGAGCGGGTCAGCTCCATCGCGTGGGATTTGTAGAAACCGCTGGTGATCAGCTGCGTCCTGCCGACCCGCCAGCCGCGCAGCAGCGGCTCCGCCGCCAGCGCCTGGCGCAGCGCACGTTCCGCGACCGGCTCGATCGCCGGCGCGCGGTCGCCGCGCGGGAACAATGCCCCGACGGCACGCAGGATCTCGAAGGCGACGGTCTTGGGCGCAAAGGTGAACACGATCGAGCGCCGCGTTCGCTGTGCGATCCCGGCAAGCACGCGCACCACGTCGCCGGCACGGTAGTGAATCAGCGAATCCATTGCGACGACATGGTCGAACTCGCCGAGCGTCGCGTCCGACATGTCGCCGGTCCGGAAGTCGATCGAACCCTCGCCGAGATGCGCCGGCAGCCGCTCGCGGGCGAGTTCCACCAGCGTCGGGGACAGGTCGATCGCGGTGACGGCGGCGCCGCGCCGCGCCGCCTCAACGCTGAACGCGCCGGTGCCGCAACCGGCGTCCAGCACCTGACGGCCCTGCAGGTCGTCCGGCAGGTAACTGAGCAGCGTGGCGCGCATGTTGTCGCGCCCCGCACGCACGGTGGCGCGCACGCGCCCGACCGGCGCCGTCGATGTCAGCCGTGCCCAGGCCTCGACCGCCGTGCGGTCGAAGTAGGTTTTGAGCTGGCTGCGCCGCTCCTGGTAATTCGCTGTCCCCATCAGTCGAAGCCCAGCAGGTCGAATATCTCGCGGTCCTTGAGACTGCCGCCGATCTGCGGCTCAGTGCCGTCCCACAGCGTCTGCGCCAGCCGCAGGTATTCGTTCTGGACCGCCTCGAGTTCCGGCGACGGCTCCATCTCGAACAGCGTCGACTTCTTCAGGCGGCTGCGCCGGATCACATCGAGATCCGGGAAGCGCGCCATGGTCTTCAGCCCGACCTTGTCGTTGAACTTGTCGATCTGGTCGGTCGCGGCGCTGCGGTTCGCAATGACACCGCCGAGTCGCACATTGTAATTCTTGGACTTCGCCTGGATGGCCGCGACGATGCGGTTCATCGCGAAGATCGAGTCGAAGTCGTTCGCGGTGACGATCAGGGCGCGATCCGCGTGCTGCAGGGGGGCAGCGAAGCCGCCGCATACGACATCGCCGAGCACGTCGAAAATCACGACGTCCGTGTCCTCCAGCAGATGGTGCTCCTTCAGCAACTTCACCGTCTGGCCCACCACGTAGCCGCCGCAGCCGGTACCCGCGGGCGGGCCGCCGGCCTCGACGCACATGACGCCGTTGTAGCCCTTGTAGACGAAATCCTCGGTGCGCAGTTCCTCGGAATGAAAATCGACCGATTCCAGCACGTCGATGACGGTGGGGACGAGCGTCTTGGTCAGCGTGAACGTCGAGTCGTGCTTCGGATCGCAGCCGATCTGCAGCACGCGCTTGCCGAGTTTGGAAAATGCGACCGACAGGTTGGAGGAGGTTGTGCTCTTGCCGATACCGCCCTTGCCGTAGACGGCAAACACCTTGGCGTTGCCGATCTTCAGGTTGGGATCGAGCGGCACCTGGACGCTGCCCTCACCATCGGGTCTGGAATCGAGGCGGCGCTGCAGCGCGGCGGAAATAGGAACCCTTTCAACGCTCATGCCGCCACCCCTTCGTATATGCCTTCGACCCTGTCTTCCAATTCTTCGCCTGCGGCGCGCAGCGCTGCAAGCGTCTTTTCGTCCGGCTGCCAGAACTTGCGTTCCGAGGCCTCAATGAGCCGGTTTGCCACCTTCGCCGACGCAGTCGGGTTGAGCTTGGCGAGCCGCGCGCGCATCTCGGGATCGAGGATGAAGGTCTGGGTGATCTGTTGATAGACCCAGGGCTGCACCTCACCGGTCGTCGCCGACCAGCCCATCGTGTTGGTCAGGTGGACCTCGATCTGGCGCACACCCTCATAGCCGTGTTCCAGCATGCCCTCATACCATTTCGGATTCAGCGTCCGCGTACGGGTCTCCAGCGACACCTGTTCGGACAGCGTACGGATCGTGCCGCTGCCGCTGGTCTGGTCGCTGATGTACACCGGCGCGGCAACGCCGCCCTTGGCGCGCTTTACGGCGCTGTTGACGCCGCCGAGCGTGTCGAAGTAGGTATCCACCGTCGTGACGCCGAGTTCGACCGAGTCGAGATTCTGATAGGTCAGCTGCACATCGCTGAGCACGCTGTTGAGGAGTTTCGCATGCTGCACGGGGCGCCCGCTGCGGCCATAGGCGAAGCTCTTGCGCCGCGTATAGGTCTCGGCGAGCTCGTCCTCCTTGTCCCACTGGCTGTTCTCGATCAGATGGTTGACGTTCGAGCCGTAGGTGCTCTCGGCAT